>OIXV01000081.1_pt1 | contig 91822 bp, 112 predicted proteins | sample 1587771 | NCBI WGS metagenome assembly OIXV01 (sample SAMEA3888893, study PRJEB22519) | human gut metagenome | biome: human gut; feature: human-associated habitat; material: faeces | place: Denmark | collected 2010
AAAATACCCCCATATAGGACTTTTATATTTCATTGTCCTATATGAGGGTAGCATACCAGATTCTCCGAGGCTTTTTCTACATTATAATTCTACCTTCTATTATGCTCAAAAGCGCACACGTGTTAAAATTCTCTCTTCTCCATCACCCGCATAGAGATTATCATAGAAATCACACCAACGATAACCCATATGATCACAATAACTCCCAGAATTCCTTTGGTACCCAATTTATCTATCTGATTCAATATACGCTTTGCACTCTGTGCAAACTTTGTTCCTTTCGTGAATTCTTGCATCAATATTCCTAACGCAACAGCCAATAAGACTATTGTAACTAACGCAATTCTTCCTCTTTCTGGTCCAAACTTTAACTGTGCCGGAAGTGCAACTGCAACCATCATTAATCCTGCTGTGACTCCACCGATACAACAACTCATCCAGTCATCCCACGCAATATTCCCTGTTTTTATCACAGCTGTAATGTACCACATGATCATGGATACTATCAAACCGATCAGAAGCAAAATTCCAGCAAAGAGATATTTTTCTTTTACATAATCTTTCTTTGTAATCGGCAAGGTGAATAAAAATGCAGAACCATTTTCATATTCATCATAACTGACTGTTGTAAGTGAAAGTAATGCCACCATGGAACATACATAAGCCACGCCAAACGCTTCGCTTCCATTTATCATAAAAACAATCACACACACCGTTACTATTAACAGAAAATATACCTGACCTTTTAACAAACGAAAATCTTTTATCAATAATCCTTTCATATCTTTTCCCCCTGAATCATAATGGTTATCAGCTCATCAATGTTCCCTTTTTCGATTACTATTCCCGGATAATTTTCCTGATAAAACTGTTTCTGGTCCGTAAGACATCTGTATCAAAATGTATCTTTATGCTTTTTCAAAATATACGTATGATCCAGTCCCTGATACTGTTCTTTGGATACTTTCAAAACACCATATTCTTCCAGTAGACGGTCTGTTTCTTCATGCAGAACAATATTTCTCCGGGGATTCCAACTTCATGAATAATTGCATCTACTATATTTCTGTCATAAAACTGAAATCCCAGGTCTTCTGCTATTTTCCTTCCAATCTGATTTCCCTTTGCTCCATATTCGCATCCAATTGTAATTACCAAATGTGACATTGTCTCATCCCTTCTTCCATATATCTGATACTATCCTGTAAAAGATCACATTTTGTCATTTTTCATACGTATAACATACCGAGAACCTGCTATCGACAGATCCTTGCGAATGCATGGGAGCAAAAAAGCGAAGTGACTCACTATCCTGTAAGCCTCTTCGCTTTCTATATCCCAAAGTATGCAAGAAAAGTTGCCATTGGCAAATTCTCTATGTCTATCTATTTAATTATCTTTTACAACACTATCACTGTACCACTGTAAATCATTTATGTCAACACATTTTTCAATCAGCGATTACTTTTTTCTACTGTTACTCCTCTTTCTTCTCCCTGATCTGCACTTCCCACTCATGCAGTTTTCTGGCTGCCTCCGGATTCTGTTTTTCCAGGCGCTTTTCCAGTCTTTCCCGGCTCTTCTTCAAATGTTCTACAATTTCCGGATGATGTAATAACAGCTGTTGTTCGATCTTTCGTCTTCTCTTTTCAATCAACTGAAGGATCACTTTTCTGTCTCCTCTTAAATTCTCCGGAAGTTCATCCAAATGCATTTCCATTCGTCTTAAAATCTCATCTTCATCCAAAACGCCCAGCGAATGCCAGTTTTTGAGTTTCTCTTCGAACCCTACGTCTGCAAGTCTTTCCAGATCCGGAAGTTTGTGAATCTGTTCCATGACCTGGTGTACTTTCTTCTCCATTTCTTCAACCGCATCATCTCCAAATGCCCAGGCAAATTCTTCCAGCGTATTTTCCTCTTCTGCCGGAACCATCGCCTCATGTACCGCATGAACAGCCGCCGGTATCTCCAGCTGCCAAGGCATCCAGACCAAAGAGTCCCGCGCTTTATCTGCACCGGCGGTTGTTCCCATTGACGGAATGCCGGCATCCTGTAGCGCTGCAAGAATCGTTCTTCTAACCTTTCCTTCTTCAATCAGATGCCCGATCCCAAGTTTTCTCATCTGTTCATTCACATTTTCGGAATGTTCTGTAATGTAGAACTTTATTCCTTTCCTTTCAAAATTCTCTGCCATCATCTCCAGGCGATCTGCCGCCGTAATATCAATGCTGTTGATTGCTGCCGCATCTACGATCACAACCTTAGTATCTTCCTTAATACTGTTCTCAATATCTGTCTGGAAGACTTTTATATTTGCAAAGAACAGATTCTCGCTGAAACGGTATATCACTGTATGCCGGATCGGATATGCATTGCGGTTTCTCTTCAGATCATAATAGGCTTCTTTTCCGGGAATCATTCCCCGGAATGATCTCGGTGGATTTGTCGCTCGAAGCACTACCGCCACAAAGGACAGCAAAAGTCCGATTACCACACCATAGATAGTTCCAAAAACCAGCACGCTTACACATGCCGCCACAAAGATATAAAATTCATTACGGCTCACTCTGAACAGGCGTACTGCCAGATGCAGTTCTACTACATTCATCAGTGCAGAAATTACAATGGCTGTAAGGACCGGAACCGGCAGATAGCCGATAAACCCGGTTGCGCCAAGAAGAACCAGGGCCATTGTAATTGCTGCCACAACAGACACTGCCTGTGTCTTTCCTTCATACTGCTCATTCATAGATGTTCTGGATATACTTCCGTTCACCGGACAGCACCCTACACATGCCGCCGCGATATTTCCCATCGCACAGGCAAGGATTTCCTGATTCTCATCGATCTTATATCCGTTCTTCATTGCGAAATTATTCTCTGACAAAAGTGTCTCCGCCATTACAACTGCCGCGATCATCAAACTTCTTCCCAAAGCCTGTCTCAGATCAATTCCCACAAACCGGAAATGGACCAGTTTCGGAAGTCCTTTTCCCACCGCATCAAGAAGGACCACACCATATTCATCTACATGGAATATTCTGGTTGCCGCCACTCCGGCTGCCATGATAACAATTGCCATTGGAAATTTCGGTATCATTTTTCCTGCCACACGAAGCAATATCAGCGCACCTGCACCAAGTATCACTGACAACCAGTTAATCTCTTTACCGGTCTGTGCAATATGTCTGATAAGTTCCGGAAGTTCCCCGGATCCGGCTTTCCCGCCTAATATCTTCGGGATCTGCATTAAAATGATCGTAAGCGCAATCCCACTGATAAATCCGCCCATAACCGGTGTTGATATAAAGTCCACGATTCTTCCTGCTTTCAAAAAGTAAAACAACAATAGCCATATTCCCGTAAGAAGTGCGATCACAGGCACATACTGTATTGCCTCTTTACTTCCGTTTTCTATTCCAAGCGACACAAGTGCTGCCCCAACAATCGCTGCCGGTGCCGCATCCACCCCAAAGATAAACTGCCTGGACGTTGAAAATAATGCAAAGAACAGAATCGGGAACACCGAACCATATAGTCCATATACTGCAGGAAGTCCCGCAATCTGTGCATATCCCATTGAAATAGGAATGGACACCGCAGCCATAATAATCCCCGAAAAGATATCCTTGGGAAGATATTCCTTTTTATAACCTTTCAGTGTTGAAAATAATAAATCCTTCATACATCAAACCCTTTCACCTGATTATTCTTTCTATACTTTACACGCATTTTCAAAAAGAGGCAAGGTTCTGAGAAAATTCTCAGTTCCCTGCCTCTTCTATAATATCTTCATTTTATATCCGTTTCACCGGATGTCCGCCCTGATACTTTTTCTGGTATCTGGTATTAGCAGATCTTGCAAATCCATCCTTCCGGAGCTTCAATATGTCCCATCTGGATTCCTGTTAATGTCTCATACAGTTTCTTTGTAACAGGTCCCATCTCTTCCATTCCGCTTGGGAAGCAGATCTCTTTGCCGTGGTCAACGATCTTTCCTACAGGAGAGATAACTGCTGCTGTACCGCAAAGTCCACACTCTGCAAAATCACCAAGTTCATCTAAGTAAACTTCTCTTTCTTCTACTTCCAGTCCAAGATAATGCTCTGCAACATACATCAGAGAACGTCTTGTAATAGATGGAAGAATGGTAGATGATTTTGGTGTTACAACTTTGTTATCTTTTGTTACAAAGATGAAGTTAGCTCCACCAGTCTCTTCTACTTTCGTTCTTGTTGCTGCATCCAGATACATGTTCTCATCGTATCCTTCTTCATGTGCTGTTACGATTGCATGAAGGCTCATTGCATAGTTCAGTCCGGCTTTTACATGACCTGTTCCATGCGGTGCTGCACGGTCAAAATCAGAAACTTTAATAGTAATTGGTTTTGCTCCACCTTTGAAGTATGGTCCAACTGGTGTAGCAAATACACGGAACTGATATTCTTCTGCAGGTTTTACACCGATAACGGCACTGGAACCGAACATATATGGTCTTACATATAATGTTGCTCCTGATCCGTATGGCGGTACATAAGCTGCATTCGCTTTTACAACCTGTTTGATTGCATCTACAAATCTATCTTCCGGGAATACAGGCATTTCAAGTCTTGCTGCTGAATCTGCCATTCTTGCTGCATTCAGATCCGGGCGGAATGTTACGATATGACCATCTTCTGTGGTATACGCTTTCATTCCTTCAAAACATGTCTGTGCATACTGAAGTACGCCTGCACATTCGCTAATTGTAATCTGATCATCGGAGGTAAGTGTACCTTCATCCCATGCTCCATTTTTAAAATTGGAAACATATCTCTTGTCTGTCTTCATATAGCCAAATCCAATGTTTGACCAGTCAATATTTTTCTTCTCCATTTTGACTCCTCCGTCCTTTTAACAACTGTTTGATTTATCATCTTGTCCTATTATAATACTACTGTTTTCAAAATTCAAGAGTGCACTCTGTTTTTTTATTATACATTTTAATTTTCGATTTATTTCGACCGTGAATCTCTATCTTTCCATCATGCTGATCGATTCGATACCAACACTTCCTCCGCGCACAACTTCGATACTTTCAAACTCTTCTTTCATCAGTTTGATAACTGCATCATTCTTGGTCGCCGTCTGAACAAATTCCATGAGAACACTGTCTTTCCCATAGTCAATCACCTTCGCCTTGAACGTCTCTGCGATCTGGAAGCATTCCACTTTATCATCTTTCGTGCATTTACGTACTTTTACATATAAGATTTCTTTCATACGTACAAAGACATCCGTAAAATCAATTACTTTGATCACTTCAACCAGACGGTTCAGCTGCTTTTTGATCTGTTCAAATGTCTCATCATCGCTGACTGTCGCAATCGTCATTCTGGATACAGTCGGATCTTCTGTCGTACCGACTGTCAGACTGTCCAGATTGTAAGATTTTCCGGAAAACAGACCGGAAATCTTTGACAGAACTCCCACCTGGTTCTCTACATATAATGAAATCCAGCGCTTTTTCATACCATTATTATTCATTATTTTATCTCCTTTCGTCTCTTATTCTTAACAATCCATGATCAGGTCTTCCAGTGTTCCACCTGGTTTTACCATCGGATACACCAGATCCTCCGGATCAATGTCGAACTCAAGGATATATGGGGTCTTTGTACTCTTCATTGCCTCTCTGAATGCAGGTTCGATATCTTCTTTCTTTGTAATATGAATTCCTTTTGCGCCATAGCTGTCAGCCAGCTTCATGAAATCCGGTGTATACGTCGGACACTCTACCTCTCCGCATTTTCCCCTGCAGGCTGCTCCGGAACGAAGACAGGTCATCGAATAACGCTTTCCATAGAACAATTTCTGCCACTGGCGTACCATACCCAGATTATTATTATTGAAGATACAACTGATGATCGGGAGTTCTTCAAGCACCGCTGTAGCGAGCTCCTGACTGTTCATCTGAAATCCTCCGTCTCCCGAAATTGAAATAACAGGCACATCCGGATTACCAATCTTCGCACCGATAGCTCCCGGCATACCATATCCCATAGTTCCAAGACCGCCGGACATCAGAAGTTTTTTCTTTTCCGTGATCTCGATAAACTGTGCCGTAAACATCTGATGCTGTCCAACATCTGTTACAATAATTGCCTCATCAAAGATACGGTTGATCGTTTCTATCACATCCTGTGGTGTCATGATTGGTTTCTTCTTCATCATCAGTGGATGTTCCTCTTTCCACTCTTTGATCGTCGCAAGCCACTTCTTCGTCTCACACTCAGATACATATTCCAGCATTTTTGATACTGCCTCTTTTGCATCTGCCACGATAGGTACATCTACCTGTACGTTTTTTGAAATTGCAGCTGTATCAATATCAATATGTACAATCTGTGCATTTGGTGCAAATGAATGAAGCTTTCCGGTAATTCTGTCATTGAATCTGGTTCCTATCGAGAATAACAGATCACACTCATTTACCGCCATATTACACGCATATGCGCCATGCATTCCAAGATTACCAATATATAAAGGATGTGTCGTCGGAATCGCTCCACGTCCCATAACAGTTGTGACTACCGGAACGTTCGTCATGTCAACCAGTTTTGTAAATTCTTCATTGGCATGTGCGATATTAACGCCTCCTCCGGCAAGGAATAATGGTTTCTTTGCTTTTGAAAGCATCTTGATCGCACGTTTTAACTGTCCTACATGAACATGTGTATTCGGTTTATATCCCCGGATATTTACCTCCTTCGGATATTCGGCATTTCCAAGTTCACCCATCACATCTTTTGGAAGATCGATCAGTACCGGGCCCGGCCTTCCTGTTCTTGCAATATAAAAAGCTTCTTTAATAATACGTCCCAGATCTTCTCTGTTTCTTACTGTTACACCATACTTTGTGATACTTCTGGTAATTCCTACGATATCAACTTCCTGAAATGCATCATTACCGATCAGGTGTCTGGATACCTGACCTGTAAAGCATACAAGCGGTACACTGTCGTAATATGCTGTTGCAAGTCCTGTTACAAGATTCGTTGCTCCAGGTCCGCTCGTAACAAGACATACACCTACTTTTCCCGTTGATCTTGCATAAGCATCTGCTTCATGCACCAATGCCACTTCCTGCCTTGGAAGGATCACCTTTGTATAATCCTGTTTATAAAGTTCGTCACTGATGTCAATTGTACAGGCTCCCGGATAACCGAATATTGTATCCACCTGCTCTTCACTCAGTGCTTTTACCAGTAATTTATTGCCACTGATCTTCTTCATATACTACCTCCTTGAAATCTGATCATTTTCATACCGGATATAATAAAAAAACACCCCAAGCTGTCAGCTCAGGGCGAATATTACATCCGTGTTACCACCTAAATTCAGAAATTACTTTCTGCTCTCTGTTCAGTACAGGAACGTTTTCCTTATCCTGGTTTCACTTTCCGATACTGCCTCCCTGATAACGCTGGGACTGCGTTGAAGTCTACTCAGATATTCTTACACTTTATCTATATCCTTTCGGTTCACAGCTCAAAGGCTACTTCCATAAATCCTTCACGAAGACTTGCACCTTCCATCTTCTCTCTTTGCTTCGGGAATCTATGTACTCCTCCTTGTCATAGCATTCACTGAATATTTATAAAATATTATATGTGATATTCTACAATATTGTCAACTCTTTTCATTTCGTTAATTTCTTGTCATGCTTTTTTTACCATAATCCGTCAAATTTTTCATCCTTTCCACAAATTTAAGTGTATTTTTCAAAAAAATTTGTGATTTTTCCCATTTTTTTCAAAAATCATATGGCAAATATTTGCAAAAAATTATACAATATATTCATAAGCAATAAGGAGGATATATTATGAAACAAAATAATATGTTAGCGATGATATTGGCCGGCGGTAGAGGCTCACGTCTTCACGAACTGACAAATAAAGTTGCAAAACCAGCTGTTTCTTATGGTGGAAAATACAGAATCATTGATTTTCCACTCAGTAACTGTGCCAACAGCGGCATCAATGTTGTAGGAGTATTAACCCAGTATGAATCCATTCTGTTAAACAGTTATGTTGCTGCAGGCAGACGCTGGGGATTAGACGCAAAAGAAAGTGGTGTTTTTGTTCTTCCACCACGTGAGAAAGCAGATGCCAATCTGGATGTATACAGAGGTACTGCTGACGCAATCTCACAGAATATCGACTTTATCGATACATACTCACCGGAATATCTTCTGGTACTTTCCGGAGATCATATCTACAAGATGAATTATGATAAGATGTTGCAGGAACATAAAGATAACGGAGCAGATGCAACAATTGCAGTTATCGAAGTTCCGATGAAAGAAGCAAGCCGTTTCGGTATCATGAATACAGATGATGAGAACCGTATCATAGAATTTGAAGAAAAACCAGAACATCCAAAGAGTAATCTTGCATCTATGGGAATCTATATCTTCAACTGGAAACTGTTACGCAAAAAACTGGTTGCCGATATGAAAGATCCTGATTCCAACCATGATTTTGGAAAAGATATCATACCAACTCTTCTGAATGACGGAAAAAAATTATATGCATACAAATTCAAAGGATACTGGAAAGATGTAGGAACGATTGATTCTCTCTGGGAAGCCAACATGGATCTGCTCAGTAAGAACAACGAGCTGGATCTGAACGATCCTACCTGGAAAATTTACACAGAGGATGCTACTGCTCTTCCTCAGTATATCGGACCGGATGCTGAAATTAACCATGCATTCGTCAATCAGGGCTGCGTAATCGAAGGTGAAATTACAAATTCCGTACTTTTCACAGGTGCAAAAGTAGGAAAAGGCGCTAAGATTATCAACAGTGTACTGATGCCTGGTGTAGTAGTAGATGAAAATGCTGTCGTTACACGTGCGCTGGTTGCTGATAATGTTAAAATTGGTGCAGGCGCTGTTGTCGGCGACGCAAAGAGCGAACATATCGAGCTCATTTCCAAACGTGTAAAGGGGGTAGAATAATATGGCTAAAGCATTTGGAATCGTAAACTTTGCCGGAAATCACATCAGAGTGGAAGGCATGCAGGAATATCGTCCGGTAGGTGCATTCTCTTTCCTTGGACGTTATCGTGTTATTGACTTCCCTATCTCAAATATGAGTAACAGTGGTATCGACCACATTCAGGTCTATATCCGCAGAAATCCACAGTCTTTGACTGCGCATCTTGGAACAGGACGCCACTACAATATCAACTCAAAGAGCGGTAATCTTCAGATTCTCTATTCCGGTCTCGGAATGAACATGAGTCTGTATAACAATGACATTGCTTCTTATATTGAAAACCTGGAATATATCGAACAGGAACTGGCCGAATATGTTGTTATTGCACCAAGTTACATGGTCTACACACAGGATTACAAGAAACTGTTAAATGATCATATCGAATCCGGTGCTGATATTACATTACTGTATCATTCTGTAGATACTGCAAAAGAATATTTTCTGAACTGTTACGCATTGAACCTGAACAAGCAGAAAGGAGTTCTTTCTCTGGAACAGAATCACGGAAATGCAAAGAATAAAAATATCTTCATGGATACTTATGTTATGAAGAAAGATCTGTTCATCGAACTGATCCACAAAGCAAAAAAGACTTCTTCTGTATACACTTTATTAGATATCGTGAATGCATCCTGTGATGAACTCGATATCCGCGGTGTTTCTCACAAAGGTTATTTCGCTGCAATCTCTGATTTCAAGAGTTATTATGATTCAAACCTTTCTCTGACAGATATTAAAACTGCTCAGAATCTGTTTGATCCAAACTGGCCAATCTACACAAGAACAAATGATTCCTGCCCGACACAGTATTTTGAAACAGGAAATGCTAAAAATTCTGTTGTATCAAACGGATGTCTGATTGAAGGTTCTCTGGAACATTCTGTTGTAGGACGTGGATGTATCATCAAAAAAGGTGCTGTTATTAAGAACTGCGTAGTTCTTTCTGGCGCATACATCGGTGAGAATGTACATATTGAAAATCAGGTTGTTGACAAACACGCCAAGATCACACATGTAAAAGAGCTTACATCTTCCGAGGATCGTCCTGGATATGTAAGAAGAAATGATACACTGTAGAACGTACAGCATAAAAAATGCGGGAAGATGAAATCAATCATCTTCCCACTTTTTATAATACCATAGTATGGAAACAACGTTGGCATCGGCAGGCTCTTTGGCATTTTACCGGATTACTTCCCGTGCGATTTTTTGCCAGGAAATCCTGCTGACATCACATTCTTTTGTATCTTTTTCCTCAATTGCTTCCCGTAAAGCTTCTGCAAGTCTGCTTTCAAATGCCGGTAATTCTTCCTCCAGCGGTTCATCCGTTCCTTTCATCCCCGGAGGTAACACGTACCGGATATCTGCGTCCGGGACCATATCAGCAAGCCACTCGGCAATTCCTTCCAATTTCGTCATTACTACCCTGTCACCACAGGCCAGACTCTCAATCACAGTCAACGGAAGGCCCTCATACATAGACGGAAGCACAAAAATATCACAGTCATTGTATAGCTCTGCAAGCCTTGATTGCGTTACACATCCAGCAAACACTACCGGATATCTGCATCCATCTGCCAGTTCTTTAATCTCTTCATATTCAACGAGGTTTCCGGCACCTCCGGCAAGAATAAGTTGTATTTTTTCTTTTTCATAATCCAGAAGATTCAATGCTCTCAGAAGACTTTTTACACCTTTCTTCTGTGTAATCTTCCCCGCAAAAATCATACGGATTTTTCCGTCTTTCCTGCTTAATTTTATGCCTGTCTTTTTAAAGACCTCACTGTTATATCCGGTTCCTATCACAGTCATCTGTTTTTCTGATACCGGATATATTTTTTTTATTTTTTCTTTCTGCGCTTCCTGAAGTGCAAATATCCTGTCAAGTTTCGGAATCTCCTGCCTGATAAAATTTCTTTCAAATAAAATACTCTCCATCTGTCTCAGATCCGTATTATGGCAAAATCCATATACTTTTTTAGCAGGATAATGTGCTCTTATCAGCGCCGTCAGGTAATACAAATGATGGCATAAGATAATATCCGGATTTTCTTTTTCTATTGCTTCATCCAGAACTTCAAGAAATGCGGCTTTAAATTGTCCGGCCATCTCTTCTGTCATATCCCGATATCTTGTACTGGTATAAGGCATATCATCCGACATTCCTACTACCGGATACGGAAGCTTTTCTGACGAAAAATATACCGGATATACCGTTACCCCTTCCGGCATATCCACCCGATCCTCTCTTGTGACGCCCGCCACCACGGCCTGCGAAACACCCATCTTGGCCAGAGATCTCACCACCTCGGTCAGATAGACGCCGCTTCCCGTACTGCATGGCTTCTGCGCCGTGACACTAAGCACTCTCATTTTCGATCTGTTATCTCCTCTCGTAGATTGTAAACACATATTCCAGATCAAAATAAGTCTGTTCGTCACTGATCTTCGTCATCTCCCACTCCGGATCCTCATCCAGATTCGGGAAATATGTATCTGCATCATATGCATGGTCTATTTTTGTAATATATGCTTTTGTACAATACGGAAGCAGCTGGCGGTAAATACTCTCTCCACCGATCACAAATATATCTTCCGAATCATATTTTTTCAGTTCATCCACCATCTCTTCTATGGTATGTACAATAACTGTATCTTTTACTTTATAGTTCTTGTCTGTTGTAAGTACTACATTCACACGATTCTTAAGCGGCTGTCCGCCCGGAAAGCTTTCCAGTGTCTTTCTTCCCATCGCTACAACTTTCCCTTTCGTTGTCTCTCTGAAAAACTTCATATCCTGCGGAATACTCACCAGTAACTTATTTTCTTTTCCTATTGCCCAGTTTGAATCTACTGCAACGATCAAATTCATAATCTACATCTCCTCTTTACGTATAATATATTCTTATCTCTGACTGCCACCGGCTAATAATATTTCTTCTACACTGCCACCGGAATATTCTTAATCTGATCATGTGTCTGATAATCGATCAATTTTACATCATCTCTTGTAAACTGATAAAAGTCTTTGACCTCCGGATTCAGCCAGAACTTCGGTGCCGGAAGCGGCTTGCGGCTGATCAGTTCCTCTATCATCGGCACATGTCTGTCGTAAATATGTGCATCTGCGATCACATGTACGAACTCTCCGACTTCCATATCACATACCTGCGCCAGCATATGGATCAATACGGCATACTGACATACATTCCAGTTATTTGCCGCAAGAACATCATTCGATCTCTGATTCAGGATTGCATTCAATGTCAGTTTATCATGTCCCGGTTTCTTGGTTACATTAAATGTCATACTGTATGCACACGGATAGAGATTCATCTCATGCAGATCTTCATGCACATAAATATTCGTCATGATTCTTCTGCTGTATGGATTATTCTTAAGGTCATAGATTACACGGTCCACCTGATCAAACATGCCTTCTTTATACTGGTGCTTTACGCCCATCTGATATCCATAAGCCTTTCCGATCGAACCGTTTTCATCCGCCCAACTGTCCCAGATATGACTGTGAAGATCATTGATATTATTCGATTTCTGCTGCCAGATCCACAAAAGCTCATCCGTACAGCTTTTGATTGCTGTTCTTCGAAGTGTCAGTGCCGGAAATTCTTTCGACAGATCATACCTGTTCACAACTCCGAATTTCTTGATCGTATATGCCGGTGTTCCATCTTCCCATACCGGTCTTACTTTTTCGCCTCTGGTATCGGTACCGTTATCGATAATGTCACGGCACATATTGATAAATACTTTGTCTGCATAACTCATTTTTTGTTTCTCCTGTCCTTTTCCTGTTCTCTTTACGGATCACTGATATTATAAAGAACCCGGTCCAGCATCTTTTCCAATGCCGCGATTTCCTTTTTACTCATCCCGATCGTCAGCCTCCGATCTATCTTCTTCCGGTAATTGTCCATCTTTTTCTGAATATCATATGCTTTTTCCGTCGGGTAAATGTTCTTGCATCTTTTGTCCTGATTACTTGGAACTGCCAGAATGAATCCTTTTTCATCTAACCTTTTTAAGATTCCCGTTACCGTCGGATTCTTAAGACTTAACGCCTTTTCAATGTCTTTCTGATTCACAAACTCCTTACTGCTGCCAAGAAGATAATCCAGCACCGCGCACTGCGATGATGTGATCCCTATCCCTCGAAGCAGGTTATTGAATTCCTTTTCATAAATATTATTGATCTGTTTGAACATAAATCCAACGGGTAATCGTTCTTTCATCCCTTGTATTCTCCCATTTCCCTGTAATACCGTCATCAGTCCGGGTATTCACAAATACCCAGACTATTTCAATTTATTTTACCATATTCCAACAGGCTATGCAATCTTATCCATCGCGCGAATCTCTTTTACAGCGAATCCAATTGCGATAATTCCCGCTGCCGCATCTGCGATCGGTCCCGCATACATCACCCCGTCAATTCCCATAAAAATCGGGAATATAAGTATCAGCGGAAGTAAAAAGATTACCTGTCTTGTAAGCGACACTACAATACCCAGCTTCGCTTTACCAATTGATGTAAAGAATCCGGATGACATTGGCTGGATTCCATTAACAAATGTCATAAACATAAAAATCCTGAAATATCTTGCCGCAAATTCATAATATTCTTTGCTTCCCGTACCAAAGATACTCACAAGCTGCGTCGAGAAAAACTGGAAACACAAGAAGAACACAATTCCAACCGTCATAGCAACGCGGAATGCTTTCCAATAAGTGCGTTTTACTCTGTCATACGATCCCGCTCCATAATTATATCCCCAGATTGGCTGACATCCCTGGGAAATCCCGATCGCAATAGCCATGAACACCATATTTACCTTTGAGATAACGCCCACACACGCCAGTGGAATATCTGTTCCATATACAGAAGCCGCACCATAATAGCGCAGTGTATTATTCATTGTAATCTGTACCACAGCCATGGCAATCTGATTGATACAGGAAGCCATTCCCAATGACAGGATCATTTTCAGGAGATGGCCTCTCGGACGGAACATCTCTTTTTTCAGCTCCATTTTACGAAATCTTCCAAAATATACAATTACCATAATTCCGGATACGATCTGTCCGATCACGGTCGCCCACGCAGCGCCTTTGATCCCCCAGTGGAATCCAAAGATAAACAGCGGATCTAACACCGTATTAATAATTGCCCCTGTCAGCATACAAGTCATAGAGTACGTAGGACTTCTGTCCGCGCGGATCAGATGATTCCCTCCGGTTGTCAAAATCAGGAACGGAATTCCAAATGCCGTAATTCCTGTATAATCCTGTGCATATGGCAGGATCTTTGTCGTCACACCGAAAAGATGCAGCAGAGGATCCAGGAACACCAGTACCACTGCTGCAATGATCACACCACAGATTACCAGCATGGAAAGCCCGGTCCCCGCAATCCTGCTTGCTTTCTCATGATCTCCCGCTCCGGAACACAGATTAAAATTCGACGCACTTCCGATTCCAAGAAGAAGTGCTGTTGCCGTACAGATGATCGACACAGGAAATGCAATATTAGTCGCTGCATTTCCCAGAAGTCCGACTCCCTGTCCGATAAAGATCTGATCTACAATATTATATAATGAGCTCACCAGCATACTGATAATTGCCGGAATTGCGAATTTCGCGATCAGTTTTCCCTCGCTTTCTGTTGCCAGAGGATTCACTTTTTTCTGTTCTTTCAACTTTCTTTCACTCCTTATTTTCTCACCAATTATTCATGGATTCTTATTTGATTTTCACCATACGGCGATTATAAAAGACGGAGCTTGTTACGGCCTCCGTCCTCTGAAAATATTCTGCTATTTATTATTTAATATTCACGGATCACGGTTCCAATCTCCCGTGTCGTATCCATATCCACCAGATGAGCCAGTGCATCTTCCAGATGCTTTTCTTTTACTGCTTCTGTAACAATAACAAGCTCTGCTGCATCATCTTCTTTTGTATTCTGAATCACTCTTGCAATACTTACTTTATGCACTCCGAATACACTTGCAATTGCAGCAAGTACACCTGGTTTATTATCCACCAGCATACGGATATAGAACTTGTTCTTTACTTCTTTAAAGTTCTTTACCGGTGTCTCACGATAACAGGTACAACTGATTCTTCCTGTACAATGGTATTGTATATCACGGATCACATCGATCACATCACCCATGATCGCACTGGCCGTCGGGAGTTCCCCTGCTCCTCTTCCGTAGAACATCGTATCACCGGCAGCATCAGAGCGGACAAATACTGCATTAAACGAATCTCTCACGGATGCAAGCGGATGTTCCTTCGGAATCATCATCGGATGAACAGCAACCTCAATTCCTTCTTCCGTATTATGCGCAACACCGAGTAATTTGATCACATCACCGAATTCTTCTGCGTATTCCACATCTTTCGCAGTAATTTTTGTAATTCCTTCTGTATATACATCATCGAATGTAACTCTGGAATGAAATGCAATCGATGCCATGATCGCTACCTTACGTCCTGCATCCAGTCCTTCAATATCGGCCGTCGGATCTGCCTCTGCATAACCAAGCTCTGTTGCCAGTGCCAGTGCATCGTCAAAATCCATCCCTTCTTCGATCATCTTGGTCAGAATAAAGTTCGTCGTACCATTGACAATACCGATAACTTCCTGAATCTCATTCGCCGCCAGACACTGCTTCAGCGGACGGATAATCGGGATTGCTCCTGCCACAGCTGCCTCAAATAAGAAATCCACTCCACTTTCTTCTGCCGCCTCCAAAAGTTCGTGTCCATGTGTCGCTACCAGATCTTTGTTCGCTGTCACGACATTCTTTCCTGCATGCAGTGCTTCCAGAATCATAGTTCTTGCAGGTTCGATACCACCCATCACTTCGATTACGATTTCTATCTCATCATCATTCATGATATCTTCCCACTTATCGGTTAAAAGAGACTGGTCTACACCCTCTCTCTTCTTATTCATGTTATGTACCAGTATCTTCTGAATTTCAAGACCTGCACCGGCTTTCAATGCCATTTCATCCTTCTGGCGTTCCACAAGTTTATACACCCCGCTGCCGACCGTTCCAAGTCCCAGAAGACCTGCTTTTACTACTCTTTCCTGATTCATCTTCTCACATCCTCGTTTTTTGTTCACTCTCTTTTCGTATCTACAGATATTCTGCCAGCGGCAGATTCTGCAGCTTTGTTTATACAGATTTTAGTATAGCATAGTGCTACATATAATTTCAATCCGATTCTTCCCATGCTCGGAAATTAGTACAGTTTAATCTCCTTTCTGCACAGTAACAAATCCGCACCCCCATAATTGATCAACACAAAAAAAGACGTTACAAATAGTCAATTCAGAGCGACAGACGGGACTCGAACCCGCGACCTCCACCTTGGCAAGGTGGCGTACTACCAACTGTACTACTATCGCACATCAAGTATGTTTTATTATTTTGTGTTCATCAGAACGATATTCAGTATAACGTATATATATGGTATTGTCAACTGCTTTTTTTAATTTTCTGAATTTTTCTTTTAATTTGAAAACTCCGACAACTTTTTCTGCATGCTTTGGCAAGTGGCAGCTCCTTACGAACGCATAGTGATAAAAAAGATGCGGGAGCAACCTTCTCTTTGGTTTTCCCGCATCTTTTACTTTATATAGCTTTTACTTTATTCTTTGTCTTCTGCCTTTTTCTCTTCTTTTGCTATAACCGCAATTCCGAGTTCCTCCAGCTGTTTTGCATCTACATGTCCCGGTGCTTCTGTCATAAGATCAGATGCATCTTTTACTTTAGGGAATGCAATTACATCACGGATGCTGTCCTGTTTTGCCATCAGCATAACCAGACGATCCAGACCATATGCAAGTCCTGCGTGCGGCGGCACTCCATACTTGAATGCTGTCAGAAGGAATCCAAACTGCTCCTGTGCCTGCTCTTCTGTAAATCCAAGCACTTCAAACATCTTGCTCTGGATATCCTGATCAAAGATTCTGACACTTCCTCCACCAATCTCGTTACCATTCAATACGATATCGTATGCTTTTGCACGGACTCTTCCCGGATCACTGTCAATATACTGAAGATCTTCTTCCATTGGCATTGTAAATGGATGGTGCATAGCTGTATAACGGTTCTGCTCTTCGCTCCACTCAAGAAGTGGGAATTCTGTTACCCACAAGAATTTGTATTCATTCTTGTCAAGAAGTTCCATCTGACGTGCGAGTTCCAGACGAAGTGCTCCCAGTGTATCCCATACAACTTTATTCTTATCTGCAGCAAATAATAACAAGTCTCCGTTCTCTCCGCCCATCGTTTCGATCAGAGCTTTCATTTCATCATCTGTCATGAATTTGGCAAATGAGGATTTTACTGTTCCGTCTTCATGAATTGCAATATACGCAAGTCCCTTTGCACCATAATCTTTTGCAAAATCAACCAGTTTATCAATCTTCTTACGAGCCATTCCGCCCTGTCCTTTGGCGTTGATACCACGAACTGTTCCACCATTTTCGATCGCATTTTTGAACACTACAAATTCACAGTCTTTTACAACATCTGTTACGTTTGTCAGTTCCATACCAAAACGGATATCCGGCTTATCTGAACCAAAGCGGTCCATTGCTTCCTGCCATGTCATTCTCTGGATTGGAAGAGATACTTCCACGCCCAGTACTTCTTTGAATAATTTGGCAAGCAGTCTTTCATTTACTTCGATTACATCATCGACATCCACGAAAGATAACTCCATATCGATCTGTGTGAATTCCGGTTGACGGTCTGCACGTAAATCTTCGTCACGGAAGCATTTTGCGATCTGGAAATATCTGTCATATCCTGAACACATCAGTAACTGTTTGAATAACTGTGGTGACTGTGGCAGCGCATAGAACTGTCCCTGCTGGATACGGCTAGGTACGAGGTAATCTCTTGCTCCTTCCGGTGTACTTTTGATCAGAACCGGTGTCTCAATCTCAAGAAATCCTTCTTCCGCAAGGAACTGACGTGTCAGAGTTGCAACCTTGCTTCTCATCATCAGATTGCGCTGCAGATCCGGTCTTCTAAGATCCAGGTATCTGTATTTCAGACGTACTTCTTCTTTTGTTTTAGAATTCTCTTCGATGTGGAACGGCGGTGTCTCTGATTCAGAAAGAATACGAAGTTCTTCCGGAATCACCTCTATCTCTCCTGTTGCAAGATGATCATTCACTGCACCGGAACGTTTTGCTACTGTTCCTACGATTGCTACTACATATTCTGCACGAAGCTTAGCTGCCTTTTCGATCAGTGCCGCTTCGCATTTTCCTTCTTCGAATACCACCTGGATAATACCTGAACGGTCTCTGACATCTACGAATACCAGACCGCCCTTATTACGGTTTTTCTGTACCCATCCCATAATGGTAACTTTCTCTCCTACATTGGCTGCAGATAATTCTGCACATCTGTGGGTTCTTTTTAACCCTTTCATTGATTCTGCCATGTTTCTTTATCTCCTTTTCCGACGTCCTTACGCCGTAATTTATTGTTTCCTATATATCTTATAAATTTTCCACGGAATCTGCATAACAGTCCACGATTTCTGTATAACCGTCTTCAGTAAGCTGTTCTTTCTGGAACTTTTTATTCTTCTTCATGTTGACGATCAGGACCTGTTTTCCTGCCTGACGGTCTGCCTTTGCAAGTGACATAACCTTTAAAAGCCCTTCTTTTGTCATCTTCTTCTCTAACAGATATGCTTTCTTCTCTTTTACAGTCGGAACTTCATATCCATTTTCCAGAAGCAGCATGACGATTCGTTCGAATCCGATTGAGAATCCACATGCAGGTGTATCCTGCCCGGTGAATTTACCGATCATCTTATCATAACGGCCGCCTCCGGCTACAGATCCGCCGAAATCATCCATCGTCACTTCAAAGATCGTTCCTGTATAGTAAGACTGTCCTCTTACAAGTGTCGGATCGAATTTGATATTGAATTCGCATTCTTTTGCGGTCTCAACACTGGAAATGATCATTTCCATACTGTCTGCTGTCTCTTCACTTAAGCAGTCGCCCAGTTTTTCTTTCAGGAAACGGATACCTGTTACATCTGGTGCTACATCCTTAAATAACTGAAGATAAGTCTCTACATTTTCCTTTACATATCCCATCTCTTCTAATTCTTTCGCAACACCTTCTGCACCGATCTTGTCCATCTTATCCAGAATGATGAAGACTTCATCATAATCATCCTCACGGAAACCACTGTAAGCAGCCATTGCTTTCAGGATATTACGGTCATTGATACATACCGTAAAGTTCTGGAAGCTTAATTTGCCAAGCATAGCTGTCGTTGCAAGGATCAGTTCGATCTCTGCGAGATTTCCCGGCTCTCCTAAGATATCAATATCGCACTGCATGAACTGTCTGAAACGTCCTTTCTGCGGACGGTCTGCTCTCCATACATTACCAATCTGCAATGCCTTAAAAGGTGCCGGCAATTCATTCGAATGGTTTGCATAATATCTGGCAAGCGGTACGGTAAGATCATAACGCAGTCCTCCGTCTACCAGATCGTTTTCTTCTTTTGCTGTATCGATCTTCAGTTTTTCTCCTCTTTTTAAGATCTTGAAAATCAGTTTCTCGTTGTCTCCGCCCTGTTTGCTGCACAGGTTCTCGATATGTTCCACACATGGTGTCTCGATGGAACAGAATCCGTATGTCTTATACGTCTCTTTGATCAGTCCGATCAGGTAATCACGGATCTCCATCTCACGTGGGAGCATGTCTTTCATACCGGTAACCGGTTTCTTCTTTAATGCCATAACCATTCTCCTTTGCGTTCTATCATTTCGTCGATCCTGTCGATGTAGGCATCTACCGCCTTGACATTCTCCTGACGGATCAGACGCGTCATTTTCTTCTTTTTACTGCCCGGCATAGGAATCGGATCCTTCAATACAATCTTTGTCGATGCTCCGGCTCCTGCGGCAATAATAGATTGTTTTTCTTCCATAATAAGTATATTGTATATTCCGGCTTTGTCAACCTTTGCATACCCAACATTTTCAAAATTCCCCGCAATATTCTTCTGTCTGTACAGATAATACGGGAAAAGATCCATCTCTTTTGCTGCCTTTGCAGCTCTCTCGATCATGCCGGAAAGGATCTCATGCGTCTCTTTCGCATCCCGGTTCAAATCCTCCATCTCCATTCTGGCTGCTCTTTTGATCGCCAGTGAATGCACTGTCAGACTGTCCGGATGCATCTGTGCGATCTGTGCCAGTGTATCTTCCATGTCAGAAATATCTTCTCCCGGAAGTCCTGCGATGATATCCATATTGATATTATCGAATCCAGTCTTTCTGGCCAGTGCATAGGCTTCTTTTATCTCTTCTACGGTATGTTTTCTTCCAATCACATCCAGCGTCTTCTGCTGCATACTCTGTGGATTAATGGAAATTCTTGTAATGTCATGATTCTTTATGACTTTCAACTTCTCTTCTGTAATGCTGTCCGGTCTTCCGGCTTCCACTGTATATTCCAGCAGGTATTCTCTCGAAAACTTCTCATCGATCCAGCTCATCAGCCGTTCCAGCTGCTCTGCCGTCAGCGTTGTCGGCGTACCTCCGCCGATGTAGATCGTATTTAATTTTTTGTTTTTCGAGCGTTCTGCGATAAATTCCAGCTCTTTGCAAAGTGCATCCACATATGCATCCACTTTTTCTTTCCAGCGATCCAGTGGTCCGGAACTGAAAGAACAGTAAGAACAGACCGATGGACAGAACGGGATTCCAACATACAGGCTATATCCGTTCTCGTAATCCAGTTCTTTTAAAATTTTCTGTTCTCTTTCGGCAATCTCCCATGCAAGAGCTGCTTTTTCTCCTCTCACTCTCGCACTTTCCCATGCCCAGTTAATATAATCTTCTTTTTTCCATCCGGCTTCCAATTTCTGCATAGCAAGCTTGGTCGGGCGCACTCCCGTAAGCACTCCCCACGCAAGCGGCTCTCCTGTAATCCTTTCCAGCTGATCATACAGGCTCAGATCAATCTGCCGTTTTCTTTCTTTTTTCTGGCTCTCCTTCTCTGAATCTTCCTGTATCTTCCCTGTGCTTTCATCCCGACCTGCTGTGTCAGTAATTTCCACGGTGTTCTCAAATCCCACGGAAATTTCACGGTCATCCGGCAAATGTACCATTACATAATTAGAGGCTTTTTCATCCGTCTTACAGGATACTTCCTGTGACGGATAAAAAGCCTTTAATATATGATACGCATTATAAGTATAAGACTCGCTTTTACATATAATCTGAATCATTCTATTTCTCCATTCCGTTTTCTTTCACTGTCTTTTCTTATCGTTCATTATACAAATGGATTATGACGCTTTTCATAACCAATCGTCGTCTCTTCCATATGCCCCGGATATACATGCGTCTCTTCCGGTAATATCAAAAGCTTTTCTTTTACAGAACGGACCAGTGCTGATGCACTTCCACCTGGGAAGTCCGAACGTCCGACGGATGTACGGAACAATGTATCACCGCTAAAAAGAACATCTTCCTGTTCCATATAATAGCAGCATCCGCCCGGTGTATGCCCCGGTGTATGGATCACACGGAACTGAAAGCCTGCAATTTGAAGCTGCTGTCCGTCTCTGACCGGAACCGCATCCGCGAACTGATATCCTCCGCGCATATAACCAGAAGACAGATTGCTTTCACCGTCCATCATCATCGGTAGATCTGCTTCTTCCACATATACTGGAACTTTTATATCTTCCATCACATCGGAAAGTCCCATAATATGGTCAAAATGTGCATGTGTCAGAAGTACAGCCTTCAGCTTCAGTCCCTGCTCTTTCACGACATTCTTTAATTTTGCCGGATATGCTCCCGGGTCAACCATGACCGTATCCTTTGTCTCTTCATTGATCACCAGATAACAATTGGTACTGATCATTCCCACTACGTATTTTTCTATCTTCATACTTTTAGCCTGTTGCCCTTTCTATATCTATGATTCCGGAAAGCTGCTGCAGCTTCTTCACGATGCGCTCCAATTCTTCACGGCCGTGAACGATGAATCCCATCTCGATCGTTGCCGTTCCCTTCTTACTGGTACGGACATTCATAGATTTGACATCTACGTTTCCCTCAGTGAAGATTCGGGATATCTCCATCAGAAGTCCCTGCTGGTCATTCGCATACATCTTGATCTCTGCAAGATACTGACCGCCGGATTTTTCCGTCACTTCGGTCTCCCACTCTGCAGGAATCAGTCTTGCACGTTCCGATTCGGACAGGTGGATCATATTGATACAGTCCGTTCGGTGAATGGAAAGTCCTCTTCCACGTGTAACAAATCCGACGATCTCATCTCCCGGTACCGGGTTACAGCATCTGGAGAAACGGACTGCCATATCATCAATTCCCTTGACAACAATGCCACTCTTTGACTTGGCAATGTGTACTTTATTCTTCGCTGCTTCTGCCACTCTCTCCAGAACAACTTCATCGGTAATTGCCTGTCTGTGATCTTTTCCATATTCTTCAGCAAGACGATTCACGACCTGGCCTTCTTTTAAGCCGCCATGTCCGATTGCCGCCAATACAGAATCCCAGTCTTTGAATCCGTATTTTTTCTGAACAATCTCCTGATATTTCGGCTGGATGATATTTGCAACATTGATACTTTTCGCTCTGCAGTACGTCGCAATCATATCTTTACCGCGGATGATATTGCTTTCCTTGAACTCTTTCTTGAACCATTGGTTGATCTTATTCTTTGCCTGGGTACTCTTTACAATATTCAGCCAGTCACGGCTTGGTCCCTTGGAATTCTGGGATGTCAGGATCTCGATTCTGTCGCCATTCTGGATCTTATAATCAATGTTAACAAGTTTTCCGTTGACTCTGGCTCCTACCATCTTGTTACCGACCGCACTGTGGATCGCATAAGCAAAATCGATCGGAGTTGAACCATTCGGCAGGTTCTTTACATCTCCCTGCGGAGTAAAGCAATAGACATCCTCTGCAAACAGATCCAGATCTCCTTTGATCAGGTTCAGAAATTCTCTGTTATCCGACATGTCTCTCTGCCACTCCAGGATCTGACGCAGCCAGCTTAACTTCTCTTCCTCCTGTGCCTCCACACTCTTCTTACCGTCATTGGATTCTTTATACTTCCAGTGTGCAGCGATACCATATTCAGCTGTCTTATGCATCTCTTCTGTACGGATCTGGATCTCGAACGGCTGTCCGACCGAACTCATCAGTGTCGTATGCAGTGACTGGTACATATTCGGCTTCGGCATAGCAATATAGTCTTTAAAACGTCCTGGAATCGGCGTATACATCTCATGGATCACACCCAGCGCCGCATAACAGTCTTTTACAGATTCTACTATGATACGCACAGCAAACAGATCATAGATCTGGTCAACCGTCTTATCCTGATTCACCATCTTCTTATAGATACTGAAGAAATGTTTAACACGTCCGTTGACCTCTGCTTTGATATTCGCATTCTTCATATGTGTCGATACTTCTTCTACGATCTGCTCTACGAATTCTTCCCTCTCTGTCTTTCTTGCATTGATCTGGTTCACCAGGTCATAGAACACCTCCGGCTGGGAATACTTAAGTGCCAGGTCATCCAGTTCCGTCTTGATCTTGGATATACCAAGACGCTGTGCGATCGGCGCATAGATGTCCATCGTCTCTTTCGCTTTTTCTTTCTGCTTTGCCGGCGTCATGAACTGCAAGGTACGCATATTATGCAGACGGTCTGCCAGTTTGATAATGATCACACGGATATCCTTCGCCATGGCAAGGAACATCTTACGCAGGTTTTCTGCCTGTACCTCCAGTTTATCCGATGAATAAGAGAGTCTTCCCAGTTTGGTAACTCCATCTACCAGAAGTGCTACCTCATCTCCAAATTCCCTCCGGATATCTTCTTCCGTAAACTTTGTATCTTCTACCACATCATGCAGCATACCTGCCGCAATCGTCTCTTTATCCATCTCCAGATCAGCCAGAATGATCGCTACCCACAAAGGATGGATGATATATGGTTCTCCGGATTTCCTGCGCTGATCTCCATGCGCCTTTACCGCCAGCTTATAAGCCTTTTCAATCATGGAAACATCTGTGGACGGATGATACTTTCGGATACGGGCAATTAACATGTCATATAACCGGTTCGGGTCCTCATAATCTTCCTGAGATTTTACCGCATGCCCGTCTACAACTGCAAGCCCTTTCGTGTGATCTTCTGTCAGTGCTTCCGGTGCGATCCGGTTGTCCAGTGATTCATAGGTTGTCTTATCAGACATATTAACGCCTCCTTCCCTTGATTTCTCTCTTTTTATTTTCCAGGATATGTGATCACAGCGTCCACATCATATCCTTCTAATCTTTCTCTTCCTTTTAACCCGGCAAGTTCCATCAGAAATACTGCTTTTACCACTTCTCCGCCGAGGCTTTCGATCATCTTCACCATAGCCTCGTTGGTTCCGCCTGTAGCAATCAGGTCATCAATAATAACTACTTTCTGCCCCGGCTTGATTGCATCTTTGTGCATCTCGATCGTGGCTGTGCCATACTCCAGTTCATATTCAACAGAAACCGTCTCGCATGGGAGTTTTCCTTTTTTTCTGATTGGGATAAATGGCTTGTGCAGATTATATGCGATCGGTACACCAAAGATAAATCCTCTTGATTCCGGTCCTACAACCACATCAAAATCCACGTCTTTTAATTTTTCCTGCATCAGGTCTATCGCCAGATGTAATCCATCTGCATCCTGAAGGATGCTTGTTACGTCTCTGAATATAATTCCCGGTTCCGGAAAATCCGGAATACTTCTTACATACTCTTCTATCGGTTTCATGATACTCTCTCCATTTCTGTCTAAAATACAACTTTAAGTATACCATTACTCGTTCTGATTTTCAATCTATGGTTTTCACCCTGCAACGAGAGAAACCAGCTTAACGGTAATGTGTGATCACAATCTGCGGTGTTCTCTTTCCCATATATTCATTGATATCAGGATAATAAGTCACCGCAATTTTTATATGACCGCCTCTGCCTTGTAAAAGAGCATCCACCTCCATGCGCCCGTAGGTCTCTTCCATATTCTTTAAGAATCCTTCCACATTCTGGAACAGCATGGCTTCTATGACACTTCCGTTTGCATCCTGTGCCTTTATCTTCAGTACATTTCTGTTCTTTCCAAGTATTCTCGCTCCCAGAAGCGTCACTCCGCGTGCGGCAAATATCGGCTTTGTATTCCCTTTTCCGAATGGTTCCAGAAGTTCCAGCTCTTTCACCAGTTCTTCCGTCACACAAAGAAACGGCATCTCCATATCAATCGTGACTTTTTCTTTCATTTCTTCTTCCGTCAGGGTGCAGTTCTCATTCAGTCTTCTCCGGAATTCTGCGATATTCTCTTTTTCCAGAGAAAGTCCTGCTGCCAACCGGTGTCCGCCAAACTTCGTCAGGATATCTTTGCATTTATTCAGTTCCTCATACATATGATATCCGTCGATCGACCGTCCGGATCCTTTCGCACCATCCTCTGCATCCGTCAGTACGAATACCGGTTTGTAATAGCATTCCCTTATTCTTCCCGCAACAATCCCCGCAAGACTTTCATGACAATCCGGCAGATAGATGACCAGTACCCTGTCGTCGGATAAATCTGTCGTCTCCACCTGTTCTTTCGCAAGCTTTACTGCTTCTTCGGTCATATCCTTTCTGCTGTCATTTAATGCTTTTAAATCACCCGCAAGAATATCCGCTTCTTTCTGTGTACGCACCCGCAGAAGTTTCAGTGCCCGCTTTGCTGTATCCAGCCTCCCGCTTGCGTTGATACAGGGGCCCAGAACAAACCCTATATGATAAGAATTCAGACTTCCTTTATCAATTCCTGTACATTCTATCAGTGCTTTCAGTCCCGGATTCTTCGTTCGCTTAAGCATCTGCAGTCCTTCTTTGACAAAGATCCGGTTCTCATCATCCAGATCCATCACGTCACCGACCGTTGCGATTGCAACATTTTCAATCAGATCATCCAGATCAGTGGAATCTTTCCCCATGCTTTCCCACAACGCCTCCATCAGTTTATATGCAACCGCCGCGCCACAGAGTCCCTTGAACGGATATACACAGTCCTTCTGCTTCGGATCGATCACTGCATCCGCTGGTGGAAGTCTGTATATCTTTTCTCCGTCTATTTCATCGAACGGGATCTCATGATGATCCGTTACGATGATCGTCATGCCCAGTTCTTTGCCATATGCAATCTCATTTGCTGCTGCGATTCCATTATCACAGGTAATGATCGTATCGATTCCGGCATCGTAAGACCGGTCGATCAGATGCCGATTCAGACCATATCCGTCACCTATGCGGTCCGGAATATCACTGTCCACATATGCCCCGAGACGTTCCAGCCCCTCCAGCAAAATATACGTCGCATTCACACCATCAATATCATAATCTCCGATCACCCGGATTTTCTTCTCCTCTGCAATCTTTTCTTTCAAAATGTCAATCGCCTTATCCGCATCTTTCATCAGCATCCCATCATATAGATCACTGATTGTTCCATTCAGATAACGTTCGATTGCCTCTTCTCCGATCACATCCCTGTTGCGGATCAGGCATGCCAGTCTCGGACTAATCTGATATTTCTTTCCTATCGCTTCAAAATCTGCACCTTTGCGCAGCAGAACCCATCGTTCCATTTATCTTTATCCCCTTTGTATCTGTCCGTCAGAATATTATGTTTCTATTTTAAAAAAAGCAGTTATGCCCTGTCAATAGGCATAACTGCTTCCCGGATCATTTTATGATCTATTTTTTCTTTTTCTTTGGCTGTGCTTTTTTGCCGACTTTCGTCTTCATTACATACCACAGTGCTCCTGTAACACATACAGAAGAATATCCACCGCAGACGATACCTACCATCAGAGGTGCTGCAAACTCACGAATAGAACTTACACCCATAATAAACAGTACCGCAACCATGATAAATGTTGTCAGTGAAGTATAAATACTTCTTGTCAGTGTCTGTGTAATACACTTATTTACAAGTTCTGACAGATCTGTATTTCTCTTCATAAGCGGAAGTTCCTCACGGATACGGTCAAAGATTACGATCGTCGCGTTGATCGAATAACCTACAATCGTCAGCATACAAGCAATAAATGTACCTCCGACTGAGATTCTGGATACTGCATAGAATGCCAGTACAACCAGTACATCATGTAATAATGCCAGCACCGCACTTGTAGCAAAACGTACATCTTTGAAACGGAACCAGATATAAAGCAACATGAAAATTGTTGCCACGATCACTGCGATCACTGCATCCTGACGCATCTCATTACTGATCGTTGAACTGATATTTTCCGCTGTGATATCAGATTCTTTTACACCAAAATTATCTTCCAGTGCCTTATTTACCTTCTCACGTTCAGACAGACTTAAAGTTACTGTCTTGATGACTACCTGTTTTGTTCCTGATACTTTCTGTGTCTGGATATTATGATCTCCTGTCACTTTTTCTACAACAGGAACGATCTCTTTATCAATCTCATCGATTGAATAATCTTTGTCAAACTTCACATTCATAGATGTTCCGCCCTTGAAATCCAGACTGTAAGCCAATGCCCCGTTACCCTGGGCAGAATGTACTCCCATAACCACGAATCCTGCAAGGATCATTGCAATAGAAATACTGAAGAACACCTTCTTCTTGCCAAGGAAGTTGATTGGCTTTCTTTCTTTCATCTTATGGTAATACAGACTCTCTTTTCGGATTCCGATTCCATAGAACGCAAACACGATCATACGTGTAATCACCAGTGCTGTAAACATTGATACCACAATACCGATTGCCAGAGTCTGCGCAAATCCTTTGACTGTTCCGGAACCTTTAAACCACAGAACCGCAGCCGCGATCAGTGTTGTCACATTACCGTCAACAATTGCTGACATAGCTTTCTGGAATCCTGATTTTAAGGATACTTTTACACTTCTTCCTCTTGCCATCTCTTCACGTACACGGGCAAAGATGATAACATTCGCATCTACTGCCATACCAATACTTAAAATGATACCGGCAATACCCGGAAGGGTCAGCGTTACATCAAACGCATTCAATATTACAAGTACGATCTCTGTATAGATGACCAGCGCAAGGCTTGATGCCAGTCCCGGAAGTCTGTATACAAAGATCATGAACAGGAATACAAGGATCAGACCAATAATACCGGCTTTTAAACTTGTATTCAATGCCTGTTCTCCAAGCTGTGCTCCTACTACATTGGAACGCAGCTCTTCAAGCTGAAGTTTCAGTCCACCGATACGGATCGTAGATGCCAGATTATCTGCTTCTTCATAAGTGAAGTCGCCTGTAATATAGGCCTGTCCACCTGTGATTTCAGACCGTACGACCGGACTTGAGATTGTCTCACCATCATAGATGATCGCAATCTGTTTTCCGATATTTTCTTTCGTTGCCGTTGCAAATTTGCTGGTACCTGATTTGGTCAGATTCAACTCTACAGAATATTCTTTATTCCCCATGTCATCCTGACCGGTTTTCGCAGACGCACTCTTAACATCTGTTCCCGTAAGAACTGTTTCTCCATCCGCTGTCTGGAATGAAAGGGAACCTGGTTTTCCAAGTTCATCCAGAATCTTATTGGCATCTGTAACACCAGGGATCTCAATGTTAATACGGTCATTTCCTTCCTGGTATACACTTGCTTCTGTACTGTACTGTTCTACACGCTTTTGCAGTTTGTAGATCGTATCGCTCATCTCTTCTTTGGTCGGATTCTTATCTTTTACCTGATAGGTAATACTTACACCACCGGCAAGATCCAGACCAAGTTTGATGTTTTTCATCGCACCGGACTTAGATTTGCCAATTCCTGTAATCACAGTAAATCCAAGTCCGACGATGAGAATTACAGCCAGAAGCAAACTCAGTATGCTTTTTGACTTCTTCATCGTTCTCCTACACATCCTCTCGAAATATTATTCTTCATCTGCAAGTGCTGCCTTCATCATGATCGCACACTCTACACGTTTCCTTTGCATCTCACAGCCGATCTCATAAGTATCATGGATCGTACCATGGAAATTATAAGAGTTTGCCATGCATCCGCCGCTGCAGTAGAATTTTGCAAAGCAGTTTCTGCATTTATCTTTGGAATACACATTGCAGCTTCTGAAATCGTCAGCAATCTCCGGCTTCACGATTCCATCATCCACATTACCCATCAGGAAATCATCCTGTCCGACAAACTGATGACATGGATAGAGGTCTCCCCATGGTGTAACAGCCAGATACTCTGTTCCGGATCCACAACCGGATAAACGTTTTGCCACACATGGTCCACCATTTAAATCTATCATAAAATGGAAGAAATTGAAGCCTTTTCCTTCTTTCTCGCGTTCGATCATCATCTTGGCGAGCTTATCATATTCTTCCCTGATCTTAGGAAGATCTTCCTCCCTGATCGCATACGGATCACTTTCATCTCCAACAACCGGTTCAATCGACATCTGTTTGAATCCGAGGTCTGCAAAATGCATGATATCATTGGAGAAATCCAGATTATTTCTTGTAAATGTGCCACGAATGTAATATTTTTCCTGATTTCTGCTTTCTGCAAGTTTCTGGAACTTCGGAACGATCAGATCATAACTTCCTTTTCCATTTCTAAACGGACGCATCTGATCATTGATCTCTTTACGTCCATCCAGGCTCAACACTACATTGTCCATTTCTTTATTTACAAATTCCTGAATTTCATCATTTAACAGCACTCCGTTCGTTGTGATTGTAAAACGGAAATGCTTATTATGTATCTTCTCCTGCTCTCTTCCGTAAGCTACCAGATCTTTTACCACCTGCCAGTTCATCAGAGGCTCCCCGCCGAAGAAATCTACTTCCAGATTACGGCGGTTACCAGAATTCTTGATCAGGAAGTCCAGCGCTTTCTTACCGACTTCATAGCTCATAAGTGCTCGTCTTCCATGATATTCCCCTTCTTCTGCAAAACAGTATTTGCAGGCAAGGTTACAGTCGTGTGCAATATGCAGGCACAGTGCCTTTACAACTGTCTTTCTCTTCTTTACTTCTTCGATCATGCATTCATATGTATCTTTTACAAATAACTGACCGCCTTCTGTCAGTTCGATCACGTCTGATAATGCATCTTCAATGTCGGATGTTTCATATTTGTTTCCAAGTGTCTGTAAAAGCTTTTCTTTTACATCCGCTTCTTTTAACGATCCGGCAGTTGGTTCTGTTTCTGACTTGTTCACTTCCGCGATCACGTCATAACAGACATCATCTACTACATGTACAGATCCGCTGTACACGTCCATAACGATATTATATCCATTATTACGGTACTGATGAATCATATCCTTTGGTACCCCTTTCTCATTTTTCTTATTTCATATCGGGAATTTCCCGTTATCTTTCTACCCGTCAAAAACCATATGTTGTCAAATAATCAAAAAACAATTCCGCAGACAACTAAAAAAGGTCCACCGGACCTTTTCGTCACATGCATGGCAACAAGAAACAGCGGACCCTAAAGACCGCTGTCCCAAGTATCCCATATCTTTTTAAATTATTTGCTCTGTTCGCAAGTCTGGTTTCCTACTGTGCAGGATGTCTTACATGCTGACTGGCATGATGTCTGGCATTCGCCGCATCCGCTTTTTTTCAGATTGCTGTTCATAGGTTTATTCAATGATTTTACATGTTTCATGTTCGTATCCCTCCTTACTATTGCTTAACTTACGTTATTATAACATTTTGACATAGGTTTCGCAATCTTTTTCTTAGGATATCATTCCGCCTGCCATACCACCTCCCGCACACAGCGCAAATGTCATCAGAATCTCTGTTCCACTTCCGTGAAATGTACGATAGATTCCCCATGTAATCAGTAACAGAAATGCGAAGTACAGAATTCCAAGTACAATTCCCCACAAGAAACGTCTGATCTTTGCAAGTTTACCCGCCACAAGTCCACCGGCAAATGTAGAGAGCAGATAGACCGCTGTGATCCCTGCTGTCACAGCTTCTTCCGTAAGTTCGAATTTATACAGCGCCATTGCCAGTATCATCAAAAGGATTCCGGTCACTACATATGCTGCCAGAAGAGATTTCAGTATCCACATGATCCACACTTCATTTTGTCCCTTTTTTCCCATGCTTTCCCTCCTCATCTATCACAGATTATGAAGGAAGCATCTGATTTATGCGCTTATTTTTGTTTACAATCGTCCTATTGTTCCATCTGTTTGCCCAGAACCTTTGCCGTATATTCCGCAAGACAAAGCTCTGTATCTTTGAACCTGTCCGTACGTTCCTGATTCAGCAGAAAAACCGCACCGATCACATCACCTGCACACAGAATCGGACTGATCACCTCCTGTTTATAAGGTTCTGATACACTCACGATCGGTACATATCTTTTTTCCCCGGCTTTGGCATTCCGTGTTTTTCGTTCTTTCAGAAATTCTCCAAGCTCTCCCGTAATATCTTCATCCTGAATCTCTTTCTTTCCATTTCCCGCTGCTGCCACTACCTGATCCATATCACAGATCCCCACCAGGCATTCCAAAACCTGCGACAGACTTTCCGCATACTGCTTTGCAAATGCAGACAGTTCCCCTATCGGTGAATATTTCTTCAGAATAATCTCACCTTCTCTGTCTGTAAATATCTCCAGCGGATCGCCTTCCCTGATCCTCAGTGTCCTTCTGATCTCTTTTGGCACGACCACACGCCCCAGATCATCGATTCTTCTTACGATTCCTGTTGCCTTCATAGCATTTATCTTCCTCCTGATTTTTCTGTTTTTTCTGTTTTTTCCATATTTTCTAACATATGGCTAGTATGCTGAAAACAGCAAGGAATTATTCATGCAGATATTAGACTGGATATTTTTTCAATAGTTTTGTATAATAGTTGGAAGAAAATATTAGGAGGAATGAATCATGAGTAAAATTGATGACGTACGTGCTGATATGGTCAAAGCCATGAAAGCCAAAGACAAAGACACAAAGGAAACTTTATCCATGCTGCTTGCAGCTCTTAAGAATAAAGCAATCGACAAACGCGAAGACCTGACACCGGAAGAAGAGACTCAGGTAATCTTAAAAGAGATCAAGCAGACAAAAGAGACCCTGGATATGACTCCTGCAGATCGTACAGAGATCATCGAAGAATGCAACAAGCGTCTGGCTGTTCTGGAACAGTATGCTCCTAAGATGATGGATGAAGCAGAGATCAAAGAAGTCGTTGCTTCTGTTCTTGCAGAGATGGGACTGGATGCTCCTACCGCAAAAGATAAAGGCAAGATCATGAAGAACCTGATGCCTAAAGTAAAGGGAAAAGCTGACGGCAAGCTCGTCAACGAGATCGTATCTACTTTCATGAAATAAAATCTTCAAGAGCTGCCGCTGGCAGCTCTTCTTGTATACTATGGTATCTACAGAACCGCCACCTGCTGCTTCTTCCGAACACATAGTGATCACAAAATAATGGGCAGCACCCGATGGATGCTGCCCATTATTTTAATCCTCTTAGTTACCAGAAGTACTGTTTGTTCCGGTTGTACTTGTGTCTTTGGCTTTCACACTCAGTTTTGTAAAGCTAATCTTATTCCAGCTACCTTTATGGACTGTAATCTTTTCTTCTTTTTTCCATTTCTTTAATACTTTTTTATAGTATTTATCCTGTTTGTCTGTGATCATGGACTGTTTCTTAGTCTCTGTAGCCGTTTTATCATTGAGGCTTGTAACTTTTGCCACATAGCATGCAGTGTCACCTTCGATCACATCCGTCGTCTCGCCTTCTCCTAATTTGTCTGCTGCTTTTACGACTTCCTTAGACGGACTTACTGAATCCGAATCAAACGTGGCATCTTTGGCTTCTGTTCCCTGTTCCGTTGCATACGCAGCAAAATCTTCTGCTGTCTTTGCACCTTTGGCAAATGCCTCTGCCGTCTCTTTGGTTTTTTTCTTTTCCGCTTCGGATACTGTAGTATCTGATGAGCTTGAAGAATCAGATGTTGTACTATAATCAAATTCTACATACTGCATATGCTTCTGTGTCGCTTCTTCATCCGTTACTTTCACATTCGCATCTGCTACAATTGCCGCACGCATTTTCTGTTCGATCGCCATCAGTGTCATGACACGTTTTACATTTTCCTTAGAACCGGACACCTTGTCTTTTTTCTTCTGTGAATTGGCTTTGTCAAATTCTTTTGCTGCATCATTGATTGCTTTTTTATCGGCCTTTGTAAGCTTCACATCATAATCTTCCATATGTTCTTCCAGAAGAGCCATATTCTTCAGATCATCCAGAAGTGTCTCCTTGATAGACTCTTCATATGTCTTGCCGTCTGATGCATTTCTGCTCCACATATCATCACCGCCGAGATAGCTTGCAAAGTACGTTTCGTACTGAGCCTGTGTATATCTTGCATAGAAATTTGCAACACCTGCCGTAATCTCTTCATCCCCTGCTTTTACGACTACTGCATCGTCCTTCCGTGATCCACATCCGATAAGTGATGCTGCCATAATTCCTGCCAGTGCTAATATTAATGCTCTTTTTTTCATTTATCCTAACCTGCCTTTATTTGCTTAATGGGTCAATTATACCGCTTTTTTCTTCGCCTATCAATCTTTTCAACCCATTTAACACATTTTTTGTACTTTCCAATGCGTCTGTCTGCTTCTCTTTCAGATTCCTTCTCTTCTTCTCATAGATAAAACATGGCTGCACCCCATCCGCTTTGAACGTCAGCTCGCCACGAAAATCTTCAATCAGCTTCGGAATCCGCTCCGGATGTACTTTTGCTTTTTCATACATGGTAAATGTGTAAACCTCGCCTTTCTGCTCGACCGCCGTTACATACAACTGATGTGCCTGTGCCTTCAGAGCCGCTACTTCCAGAAGCTTTTCTACTTTCTTCGGAATATCTCCGAAACGGTCGATCAGTTCTTCTGTCATATCTTCCATCTCTTCTCTGTTCTCGATTGCAGCGATCCGTTTATAAACATCCAGTTTCTGATATTCATTCGGAATATACGAGGCTGGAATAAATGCATCCACATTCAGATCCATCGTCGTTGTAAATGTCTCCTCTTCTTCCATCTCGCCTTTCAGCTGCTTCACCGCCTCGTTCAGCATCTTACAGTAAAGGTCATATCCGACTGCTTCCATATGTCCATGCTGTTCTGCTCCTAGAAGATTGCCTGCTCCGCGGATCTCAAGATCCCGCATTGCGATCTTGAATCCCGAACCAAGATCCGTAAACTCGCGGATGGCCGCCAGTCTCTTTTCAGCCACTTCTTTTAACATCTTGTCTCTCCGGTATAGAAGGAATGCATATGCCATGCGGTTAGAGCGTCCGACACGCCCACGCAGCTGATAAAGCTGTGAAAGGCCGAGACGATCCGCATCGTGGATGATCATCGTATTCGCATTGGAAATATCCAGTCCTGTCTCTATGATCGTTGTAGATACCAGTACATCAATCTCACCATTAATGAAATCATACATAATCCGTTCCAGTTCGTGTTCCCGCATCTGTCCGTGTGCATAGGCAACCGTCAGATCCGGCACCAGTTTCTGCACATGTCCTGCCACTTCATCAATATCTTCCACGCGGTTGTAGACATAATATACCTGTCCCTGTCTTGCGCATTCCCGTTCAATTGCCTCACGTACCATCTCATCGTTATATTCCATGACATACGTCTGGATCGGCATACGGTCGTTCGGCGCTTCTTCCAGCACACTCATGTCACGGATTCCGATCAGGCTCATATGAAGGGTTCTCGGGATCGGAGTTGCCGTAAGCGTCAGTACATCTACATTTTCCTTTAATTTCTTGATTTTCTCTTTGTGCTGTACTCCGAATCTCTGCTCTTCATCAATGATCAGAAGCCCGAGATCCTTGAATTTCATATCTTCACTTAACACTCGGTGTGTTCCGATGATAATATCTACCAGCCCCTTTTTCGCATCCTCGACTGTCTTCTTCTGCTGCGCCGGCGTGCGGAATCTGCACATCAGATCGATCCGCACCGGAAAGTCTTTCATACGCTGCACGAACGTCCGGTAATGCTGCTGTGCAAGGATTGTTGTCGGAACCAGATAGACCACCTGTTTACTCTCCTGTACTGCTTTGAATGCCGCACGGATCGCAACTTCTGTTTTTCCGAATCCGACATCGCCACAGACCAGACGGTCCATGATCTTGTGACTTTCCATATCTTTTTTCACAGCCTCGATCGCCATCATCTGGTCTTCTGTCTCTTCAAACGGGAACATCTCTTCAAATTCCCGCTGCCAGACAGTATCTTCTCCATAGACATAACCATCCTGTTCCTGTCTCGCCGCATACAGCTTCACCAGATCCCTTGCAATCTCTTTTACCGCACCGCGCACCTTTGTCTTGGTCCGGTTCCATTCCTGCGTTCCCAACTTGTTCAGTTTCGGTTTCTTGGCATCGGCACTTGCATATTTCTGGATCAGATCCAGCTGCGTTGCCGGGATATAAAGATTTCCGCCCTGTGCATACGAAATTTTCATATAATCCTTCGAAATCTTGTCTACGACGATCTTCTCGATCCCCTGATAGACCCCGACACCATGATTCTCATGGACCACATAGTCTCCCGGTTTCAGTTCCGAAAAGCTCTGGATCTTACGGCCTTCATATGTCTTTCTCTTTTTCTTCTTTTTCCGTTTGCCGAAAATGTCCGACTCTGCGATCACAGTGAATTTGAGCATCGGATATTCATAACCTTCTGCGATATATCCGTATGCCGTCATGATCTCTCCCGGCTTCACTTCCCGGTCCAGATCTTCACTGTAATAACTGCTCAGATTATAATCTCTTAAATCTTCCGCCAGACGCTTCGCACGGGTCCTGGAACCTGACAACAGAATTACCCTGTATCCATTTCTTTTTAACCGTTTCAGATCCTGTGTCAGCATTTCAAAACTGTTATTATACGGATTCACACTTTTCGCCTGGATCTCATAAGACTCTCTCACCTCCAGTCCTTTGCATTTCATCCCCAGTGCATAGAATCCGATACTACTGTAACAATTGATCTTTTTCAGGATCTCAGTGACCGGAAAGATTTTTGCTTCTTCCTCTTCCAAATCATATCCGCTTTCCAGACGTTTCTTCTGTGCTTCCATGAATTCATCTTCAATATTCTGTCCACGCTCCACAAGACGTACCGGTTCATCCAGAAAAAGGATCGTATCCTCCGGTGGAAAATAATCCAGAAACGAGACACCCTTCTCACCATTCTGTGGGAATTCTACCGCCGGATAGATTACAATATCCATCAGATTTTCGATCGACCGCTGGCTCTCCACATCAAACGTACGGATGGAATCCACCTCATCTCCCCAGAGTTCGATACGCACCGGAAGTTCTTCCGTCAGCGGATAGATATCCAGGATTCCTCCACGTACCGCAAACTGTCCAGGTCCTTCCACCTGCACTTCCCGGTCATAACCTATAACCGAAAGCTTCTCTGCCATCTCATCCAATTTGAGAACGCTGTCATTTTGTACCTTAAGTACTTTTTCCGCAATACTTTCCTTCGGTGCCAGATGATCCATGAAGCCGTCCAGGCTTGTCACAACCGTTACCGGTTCACCCGAAAGCACTGCCTGGATTCCTTCCATTCTCTGCTTTACCAGTTCTTTACTTCGGATATCTGCCTGATAGAAGAGAAAATCTTTCGCCGGATACAGATACGTATTACTGTCCAGGAAACGGTATTCTTCATAGATTTGTTTTGCTTTTGTCTCACTGGAACAGGCGATGACTTTATATTTACAGCCATCGCCAAGTGCATACATCATATGAGATTTCTGGGAATTCACACATCCGCACACACGGATCATTCCCACATCTTTTTTCTTATTCTTGCAGAGTTCTTCAAACTCTGCCAGTTCTTTTAACGGCCCGATTAAGCCCTGCATCTTTTATGCCTCCTTAGGCTTTACTTTCCTGTTATACTGATTCATGGCAGCCTCGATCTCTCCATTTAAGATCATTCCCACCGCATGGTCTGCGCGGTCATAACCTTCTTCCATCAATTCACGGTCTTCTTTTGAAAAATGTCCCAGCACATAATCCGCCAGGTCATATTTCTTCGGCTTCTCACCTACCCCGATCTTGATTCTCGGAAATACATCCGTTCCCAGATTGGCAATGATATTCTTGATTCCGTTATGCCCTCCGGCACTTCCTTTTTTACGGATCCTTAGCTGTCCCACATCCAAACTGATATCATCATAGATCACCAGAAGTTCATGTTCTTCATCGATCTTATAATAATTAACCAGTTCTCTTAAGCTTTCCCCGCTGAGATTCATGTAAGTCTGCGGTTTTACTAGAAGCACTTTCTGACCCTCAATGATTCCCTTTCCGACCAGCGCTCTTCCTTTTCTTCCATCTACAGAAATATTATATCTGTCCGCCAGCATATCTATGACATCAAATCCTACATTGTGTCTGGTTCCTTCATACTGAAGTGTAGGATTCCCAAGTCCTGCAATAATAAACATAATTCTTCACCTTCCATTTCTTTTACCATTCTACAAGAACCTTTCCCATTTGTCACGGAAAAATTAAATGAATAATTCTTCCACTTTTTTCATACATTATAGAAAATAAAACAATCTTTGAAATAAAATACCAGGAGGTCTCGCTATGAGTTCCAAAACCAAAATTGTTGTACTTCACATGAAGGAAATCATCTATACCGTTATTTTTGCAGTATTAGCCATTGTTCTGATCCTGCTTTTGATATTCATGTTCCGTCCCGGACACCATTCCGGATCCAATGATAAGAAGATCTACACTCCCGGAATCTACACTTCCGATATTACGTTGAATAATACTGCTTTAGAAGTTGAGGTCACAGTGGATGAAACGCATATCAATTCAATCCGTTTTACGAATCTGAATGATTCCATCACAACCATGTACCCTTTTATCGAACCGGCGATTGAAGATATTGCCGAACAGGTCTATAAAAAACAGTCTCTTGAGAATATACAGTATTCTTCCGATACTCCTTATACTTCCCAGTTGATTGTTCAGGCCATTGAAAACGCACTAAAAAAAGCCGAAACTACAAAGTAGTCGCGGCTTTTTCTTTTGCTCTCTTTTGTTCTTGTTCTGATCTTAACCCTCAACGATAAGATAACGTCCATCTGGAAGTGCAAATACTTCCGATGCCTCTTCGATCTCTTCATCAGACATTCCGCTGATATCCATTCCCTCCTGATCCAGGAATTCTTTAACTTCTTCAATGCTGTCTACGATAGAAGCCATACAATCCTCCAGAAAAGCCTCAGCCTCTTCTAAAGTCTCAGCAACTGGTTCGTCAAACAGCTGTCCCTGGTTCAGGATAAAGGTCTTCAGACATTCTTCATCATATTCGTACATACATCTCAACCTCCCTTATCGTAATATTACACAAACTGCAACAGTTCTTCCGGTCTTTCGATCAGATGATCTGCTCCCGCAGTTTCTAACGTTTTCCTGTCCCGGAATCCCCACAGCACACCTATTGTCTTAAGGCCTGCATTCTTTCCAGTTGCCGCATCGACTTCCGAATCTCCGATATACAGACATTCTTCTTTCGATACCTGCATCTGCTCCATCAGATACCAGACTCCGTCCGGTTCTGGTTTTCTGCGGATGCCGTCTTTTTGTCCCTGTGCATAGTCAAAAATGTTATCTCCAAAGATTTCTTTTACAACCTTTACCGTCTGACGGTCCGGCTTATTCGAAAGGACTGCCAGATGGATTCCTCTGTCTTTCAATGCTTTTAACATCTCCGGAATCCCCTCGTAAAGTGTTACATGATATGTACAATTCTGATCAAATATACGTCCGTAAATTTTCATTCCTTCTTCAATTCTTGAAGCCTTAGGATCCCCCGACACTTTCAGAGATTCTTCGATCAGAACTCTTGCTCCGTTTCCGACAAACATTCTGCACTGATCCTTTGTGATCTGGGAGAGCCCCATCTCCTTCAGTGTCAGATTCACAGAATATGTCATAGATTCCAATGTATTTGTTAATGTTCCATCTAGGTCAAATATACAAGCTTTCATTATACAAATCCCTCCTGCAAATATCATAGTATGAGACTGTCAAAAATGCAATACTAAAAAAATCTATCAGACTTTTTTGTCATATACATGACACACAAAGCGATACGCCAGCCCTTAGATAAGGTACTGGCGCATTGTTTTCAACGCATTCTTTTCAAGTCTGCTCACCTGAGCCTGTGATATCTGTATTTCATCTGCAACCTCCATCTGTGTTTTTCCCTGAAAAAACCGAAGCTTTATAATATACCGTTCCCTCTCTCCCAGATGTTTCATTGCTTCTTCCAATGATAAATCTTCTATCCACTTTTCTTCTTTATTCGTCTGATCACTTAACTGATCCATTACATAGAGTGCATCTCCTCCATCATTGTACACCGGTTCCTGAAGGCTCATAGGTACCTGGATTGCATCCAGTGCAAATACAATATCTTCTTTGGATATTCCGATCTCCTCAGCGATTTCCTGTACTGTAGGCTCTTTCTGATTCTTCTTCATATAGTTTTCCTTAGCATAAATTGCCTTGTATGCAGTGTCTCTGAGTGACCGGCTGACTCTTATGGAATTATTATCTCTCATGTACCTTCTGATTTCTCCGATAATCATAGGTACTGCATAAGTGGAAAATTTTACCTCTAATTCTGTATTAAAATTATTGATTGCTTTAATAAGGCCAATACAGCCAATCTGGAACAGATCATCCGGATTCTCTCCACTTGCACCGAACCTCCTTATTACACTTAAGACAAGTCTTAGATTACCTTTGATATATTCTTCTTTCGCTTCCTGATCTCCCGCTTTAATACGCACAAACAAAGCTTCCTTCTCCTTTTCATTCAGGATCGGAAGCTTTGCTGTATTCACACCACATATTTCTACTTTTCCCTGTGCCATTGCGAACCTCCTGTCAGAATCTTCTCTATCAGTTTCTAGTAAAATGATTCTCCATATCGCACAGGCTTATGCGGATTCTTATGAAATTAAAAAAACTTTTACTCCTTGACATCCGGTCTGACGTCGGTTATCTGTCCCATTTGTCTGCCAGATTTTGGATCTGTGTTTCAAATTTTGCCATATCTTTATTGGCAATTCCTTCGTTCTTATATACTACATTTAACAGACGTTTGGCTGCTGCCACCAGACGGTTAAATGCAGATGCACTTTTAATCTTATTCGGCTTTTCTTCTGCCTTCTTCGGAATCTTCTGACCAATGGTAATGATCTCATTTGTCGCAAGATCTACGGAACCTCCGGAATACGGTGCAAATGCCGGGCAGCCAAATTGCTCTTCTACAAGCGCAGCAAAATGATCCGTCACTGTATCCTCACCATGTACAACCATCACACGGTCCGGTACCTTTTCAAATCCTGCGAGCCAGTCTAACAGTCCATTCATATCTGCATGTCCGCTGATTCCCCTTAACACTTCTATCTTTGCGTTGACCGTGATGTTCTCACCAAATAATTTCACACTCTGTGCACCTTCGATCAGCTTTCTTCCAAGCGTTCCCACTGCCTGATATCCAACAAAACAGATGGTACATTCCGGCCGCCACAGATTATGTTTCAAGTGATGCCTGATACGTCCGGCCTCACACATACCGGATGCAGACAGGATTACTTTAGGTTTCGTATCAAAATTAATCTGTCTGGATTCATCACTGGTAATCGTTGTCTTGAGTCCCTGGAACAACAGTGGGTTAATTCCCTGATTGACAAGCGCCATTGCGTCTTCATCAAAGCATCCTTTGACATTTTTATTAAACACATTGGTCGCTTCAATTGCCAGCGGACTGTCTACATACACTTCAAATCCCGGGAATTCCGGAAGCAGATTCTTTTCTTTTATCTCTCTGATAAAATACAGGATTTCCTGCGTACGTCCTACCGCAAACGATGGGATTACTACATTGCCTCCTTTTTGGAATGTTTCCCGTAAAATTCTTGTAAATTCGCCGACATAATCCGGAATATCCTCTCCATGTGTCCGGTCTCCATATGTAGATTCAATCACTACATAATCTGCTTCTTTTACCAGCTGCGGATCTTTGATGATCGGTTGATTCTTGTTACCCACATCTCCGGAAAATACGATCTTTTTAGAAACTTCTCCTTCTGTTACCCACACTTCAATACTTGCGGATCCCAGAAGATGCCCTACATCATTAAATCTGACTTCTATTCCGTCACACAATGTAATCTTCTGACCGTAATCCACAGGTGCCAGAAGCTTGGTCGCCGCATCTGCATCTGCAACCGTATAAATCGGTTCGTATTCCGGTTCCCCGCTTCGTCTTGCCTTCCGGTTTCTCCATTCCGCCTCAAATTCCTGAATATGGGCACTGTCACGCAACATGATATCGCACAAATCTGCCGTTGCAAATGTTGTAATGATCTCTCCGGAAAATCCCTTTTTAACCAATAACGGAATATTTCCCGAATGATCGATATGTGCATGTGTCAGAAGAATGTAATCTACCTCTCCCGGTGTAACAGGAAGTTCCTGATTCTCATAAAGATCCGGTCCTTGTTCCATTCCACAGTCAATCAGAATATTCTTTCCACACGCTTCAAGAAGATGGCAGCTTCCAGTCACTTCATGGGCTGCTCCAAAAAAGCTAAGTCTCATATGACCAACCCCTTTTTTCTTTTTATTGTATCATATTTTCATGAATACTTCACCATCTCCCGACGCAATCTTTGCATAATCTTTTTCTCCAGTCTGGATATATAGGACTGGGAAATCCCCAGCATATCCGCTACTTCTTTCTGAGTCTTTTCTTCTCCATCCTCCGTTCCAAGTCCAAATCTCATTCTTATGATCATCTGCTCTCTTCCAGACAGACGTCCAATAGCTCTGATGAGCACCTTCTTTTCTGCTTCATTCTCTAAATCCTTATAAATCGCATCTTCTTCCGTCCCCAGGATATCTGATAACAACAGCTCATTACCATCCCAGTCTACATTCAGCGGTTCATCTATCGATACTTCCATTCTCGTTTTATTATTTCTCCGCAAATACATTAATATCTCATTTTCAATACATCTGGATGCATAGGTTGCAAGTTTGATATTTTTATCAGGATTAAATGTATTAATTGCTTTTATAAGACCAATCGTTCCTATGGATATCAGATCCTCTACCCCCACTCCTGTATTGTCAAATTTCTTTGCTATATATACCACCAGGCGCAAATTATGTTCAATCAGTATTTTCCTTGCATTTTCATCTTTTTCTGTCCCAAGGTCTTTGATTGCTTTCTTTTCTGCCGCCGCCTCTAAAGGTGCAGGCAGAATATCCGATCCGCCTATGTAATGAATGTCTTTTCTGTCCACAAAAAAGAGTGTCTTCAAATCCGGAATTACTTTCAATTTAAACTGATGTGGAACTGCTACTTTTATCACCATTTTTCTTTCCTCCTGCCAATATATCTGGATTTATGATCATCTGATAATTTTCTGACCCTAATTCTTCTTCACATACCGCCACTAATGGATGTTCTACATTTATCCTGTATCCATTCCGTATGATCTGTATCTTATCCATGCGAAATGCAGGCATAACTCCCTCTTTTTTCCCGATGGAATGATATGGAATATATCTGAATCGTTCCGGTTGCTTTCCTTCTGTCAATCTCTTTACAGATGCCTGATCCATAACACTGACCGGATCTTTACTCACTGTATCCTTCAATGTATTTCCTGTATCTATAAGGGCTCTCAGTCTACAATTTCGTTCTCCGAAAAACACCACCACTTCACAGTAACGATTTCCTTTCTCCGAAAACAATAAAATGATCTTCCAGATTCCCAACACCACATAATAACTGATGACTGCCAATGCAAAGAATACACTTCCCTGCCGCAGATACTGTCCCGCAAACTGTAATACTCCCCCTAAAAGAAAAGACTCTATATATAAAATTACCCATCCTCTGAACAATTCCCGGCCCCATTTTAATCCCAGACCGGTTCTTAGCATCAATACATTAATGACGCCATGAAATACTATAAATTTCGCCCAAGTTGTCTTACACGGCCATATCACAACAACACAGGTCAATACTGCTCCCAGTACGCCTCCCGCTATTATGCGGCCATATCTCACCGGACATGCCAATGCCTTCTTTAGTAAAGCCAAAAGAATTGTATCCATCGTAAAGTTCATCAAAAAGAACACATCTACATATAATTCATAGTACACATCAGGCCTTCTTTCTCTTTCCGTGCACAGAAATAGATTTGTTGTTTCAAACAAGTATCATTATATAGATTTTATAGAAAAGATTTTGTCATATGATGTATGATATGCCGGTTTTCGTTCGACTGCTTTCGTAAACAAAAGAGCATTTAAGAAAGAAAAGAAGAAAAAAAGAAAGAACTGTGCACATTTCAAATTCATGTGCATCAGTTCTTCTGTCTTTTTTAAGTAATATAACTCTTTATGTGATTGTTATTTTTTAAAGAAATCCGGAATTTTGATTGACTGCTCTTTCACTTTACTTGTCGGTGTTCTTGGTGTATCCAATGTAGGAGTTGTTCCACCAATCGGTCTTCTTGCAGTTGTTCCACCATTTTCTCTCTGTGTTGTTGTTCCAAAATCAAGTCTTGGTGAAACCGGACGTTCAGCCTGCTGTGTACGTACAGTCTGCTGCTGCGTATACATCGTATTATTCTGACGTGTCGGTCTTTCATATGCGGATGCATGTCCCTGCTGACCATGTGGCATAGCCGAAGATCTGCCCTGATTCTCCAGTCTTGATTTTAACTTTGAAGCACTTCCTCCAACATTGTGAAGTCCTGTAGCAATTACAGTGATTGTTGCTTCATCTGCTCTGGAATCATCGTACATAGCACCAAAGATGATATTTGCATCTTCTCCTGCAAGTTCCTGTACATATTCTGCCGCATCAGCTGCATCCATAAGTGTGATATCTCCGGATACATTGATGATAACATGTGATGCTCCTGCAATCGTTGTCTCCAGAAGAGGACTGGCAACCGCCTGTTTCACAGCCTCCAGAGCCTTATCATCACCGCGTCCCTGACCGATACCGATATGGGCAATACCTTTATCTGTCATAACAGTCTGTACATCTGCGAAGTCAAGGTTGATGAGTGAAGGTACATTGATCAGGTCTGTGATTCCCTGAATACCCTGCTGTAATACTTCGTCAGCTTTCTTTAAAGCTTCCGGCATTGTTGTGCGTCTGTCAACAATCTCCAGTAGTTTATCATTTGGAATTACGATCAGCGTATCCACACTTTCTTTTAATTTTTCAATTCCCGCAAGGGCATTGTTCATACGTGTCTTAGACTCAAAACGGAACGGTTTTGTTACAACACCTACGGTTAATGCTCCCTGTTCTTTTGCAATACGTGCAATCACTGGTGTAGCACCTGTTCCGGTACCACCGCCCATACCGCATGTTACGAATACCATGTCGGCACCTTTCAGTGCTGCTGATATTTCTTCTGCACTTTCTTCTGCTGCTTTCTCACCGATCTCCGGTCTTGCACCAGCTCCCAGACCTTTGGTAATCTTATCACCGATCTGCATCAGTGTCGGAGCTTTACACAGCTGAAGTGCCTGTTTATCTGTATTGACCGCTATAAATTCAACACCGGCAATCTGCTCATCAATCATTCGGTTTACCGCGTTATTACCGCCTCCACCTACTCCAACAACAATAATCTTTGCCGCTGCTTCTGATTCGTTTGTTTTAATTTCTAGCAAGGGTTTCTCCTCCTTTGTTATCCTTATTATATATTATACATCCCATTGATAGAGCAAGTGAGATGAACTCAGTTTGCTATATATAGTATATAATATAGACTTTCGTATAAAATATCAATAGAATTTCTCTAATTTTCTTAATTTTCTTGTGAAATATCTTCCATTTCAAATGTAATCGTAGTGTTATTCTCAGAATACGACTCCAAATGCAAAATTCCCGTTTTATCTCCCAGCTTTTTTAAGATTGGTCTGATCTGAGCGATCTGTTCTGCGGATACCTGATTTCCAAGGCATGCTCTTACGTTTCCAAAATCCATATAGATCTGCTGATCCTTTACATATATCTTTTCCGGGTATATTCCATACCTCTGGCTTTCCCCACATGCTTCTACTATTTCGGAAAATTTCGTCTGATTTGTCGTTTTAATCTGGCTGTACAGTTTATTTTTCTTTATTTTTAATCCACTGACAACCGGTATCTTGCTGTCTTTCACTTCAGTTTCATTTACTACAAGCTCAGTTTGATCAAAATAACTGTATTTTTTTCCCGATTTCACACAGCCTACCCTTGTCTTTTCTTTTACGGTAATTTTTAGTGTCCATGGATTTTTCATACTGACTTTCAATGTATCCAGGCACTCCGGCTTCTTTCCTTGGCCCAACGAATACTTTGCCAGTACATACAGGGAATTCTTCGACAGTTTATCATTCTGTACACATTCAACTATTTCCTGACTGTCACAGTATTCATTACCGCTTACTTCCACTTCCTGAATATAGAATAGCAAAACAGTTCCAAGGATTATAATGGCAGCCGCCAATATCAAAACAATCAAGGCATATGCATGATGTTTTTTCTTTTTATCTTTTCTTTTCTTTTTTGTACCTTCTCTTTTCTGATTCTGGTTTCCCATATATCATTCATACTTCCTTTCATTCTTGTGTCTCATCCACATGTATATTATTTTACCAAAGATGACACATTCAGCACAAGCCCCATTTCAAAAAGCAGGAACATAACCGAAGTTCCTCCATAACTGATAAACGGAAGTGTTATTCCTGTATTCGGGATCGTATTCGTCACCACCGCAATGTTCAGGATTACCTGTATCATCATATGTGCCATTGCCCCGGATGCAATCAATGCACCCTCCAGATCCGGTGCATGTGAAGCTATCACAAAAAAACGCCAGATTAAGATTAAAAATAATAATAATACAAAAGATGCGCCTACCAGACCTAATTCCTCACATATGATAGAAAAAATCATATCATTCTGGGCTTCCGGCACAAATCCCAATTTCTGAATACTGCTTCCAAATCCTTTTCCAAACAATCCTCCCGAACCAATTGCATACAGACCTTGCAATGTCTGATAACCCTTTTCATAATTTTCCGGATGCCGCCATATCTGCAGACGTTCCAGACGATAACTTTCCATTGCAAGAAATATTCCCATAAATGCACAGCCAAGAAATATCATCCATGCAAACTGACCATATTTTGGGCTTGCAACAAATACCAATACTACGGCTATTCCAAGAATAATGATTGCTGTACTTAGATTACTTGCCCCTACCAGTCCTACAACCGGCAGAACACTTATAACTATTTTACAGACCGTTGTAAATTTCCCCATGCTTTTTACATTTCGCATAATCACGTACGTCAAAAACAATATAACCGCAACTTTTGCAAATTCCGACGGTTGAAAAGAAAACGGACCCAAAGATAACCATCTTTTGGATCCGTTATATTCATCACCAATCAGAAGAACCGCAATACCCAGCAGAACAGATACCAGATACCCCGGTACTGACCATTTTTTCCAGACATGATAATCCACTCTGGCGATGATCCACATACCTGCTATTCCAAGAAGCGTTGCAAATATCTGTTTTTTCAGATAGTAAAACGAATCCTGAAATTTGAGTTCCCCATTATATGCACTTGTGCTGTAAAGAATCACAAGCCCTGTTACAATAATAATCCCCAGTACGATGACCAAAGCATAATCATACGCTCTTTGTTTCGATCGTTCCAAGCCATCCTCTCCTTATAAGGAATTTACAATTTCTTTGAACTTCTCTCCACGTACTTCATAACTCGGGAACATATCCCAGCTTGCACATGCAGGTGAAAGCAGAACTGCTTCTCCTGACTCTGCAATTTTTGCTGCAGTAAGAACTGCTTCCTCAAATGAATCTACAAACATATAGTCTTTAAATCCACATTTTTCTGCATCTGCTGCTATCTTCTCTTTTGTATCCCCAAGAAGGATCAGTTTTTTTACTTTACCGTCAAAACTGTTAATCCATTCTGTATACTCAGATCCTTTATCATATCCTCCACCGATCAATACTGTCGGGCGCTTCATTGCCTGAATTCCCTTGATCGCCGCATCCGGATTTGTTCCCTTTGAATCATTGTAATATGTAACACCTTTTTTCTCTGTTACATATTCAATACGATGCTCTACTCCTTTAAATGCCTTGACGCTTTCACGTATCACATCTACCGGCACTCCATAAACTGCTGCCATTGCACATGCTGCCATAACATTCTCATGATTATGCGTTCCCAGGATCTGCAATTCATCCACATGACAGATTGTTTCTTTTACTCCGCCATAATTGTAAATAATATTGCCTTCCTCGAGATAGATTCCCTCTTCTAGTTTACGCTGACTGCTGAAATATAGAACATTTGCTTTGATTTCTTCTCCAAATTCTCTTGTAAGCCTGTCCTCATAATTTAAAATGCAATAATCATCTTCTGTCTGATTCTTTGCAATATTTTTCTTTGCATTGACATATGCTTCCATCGTATGATGGCGATTCAGATGATCCGGTGTGAAATTCAGGATTGCACTTACTCTCGGTCTGAAATCCACAATGCTCTCCAGCTGGAAACTGCTCATCTCGGCAACTGTGATTGTATTGTCTGTCATCTTCTCAACTGCTGTTGTATATGGTGTTCCAATATTTCCCACAACGAAGACATCTTCCTGATAGTTCTTCATAATCTCTCCCAGAAGTGTCGTTGTGGTTGTTTTACCATTTGTACCGGTAATTGCAAGGACATCACCTTTACCGAACTGATATGCAAGCTCGACTTCTCCAATTACCGTAATTCCCTGCTCACGCATTTTTTCAATCACAGGAAGATCCGTCGGCACACCCGGACTTAATACTGTCATATCAAGCTTTTCCAGAACTTCTTCCGGAAAATCTCCGATCACGATCTTGGCACTGCTGTCTTCTCCAAGTTGTTTTTTTATCTTTTCCTCTGTCAGTTTCTGGTTTCCATCGTACATTATTACTTCTGCACCATGTCTTTCAAGAATCTGTCCTGCTCCGATTCCACTGATTCCAAGACCAAACACAAGTACTTTCTTACCTTTTACTTCCATGATATCCTCCTACATAGCCATCAGAGCGATCAGACATAAGATTGCTGTAATAATAGAAAATACTGCAACAACTCTCGTCTCTGACCATCCGCACAGCTCAAAATGATGATGTATCGGCGCCATTTTGAATATTCTCTTACCGCCGGTCTTTTTAAAATATGTTACCTGGATCATAACCGATAATACTTCTATCAGATAGATAAATCCAACAATGATAATAAAGATTGGCATCTGAAGCATGTATGCCGCTGAAGCAACAAATCCTCCAAGTGCCAGCGAACCTGTATCTCCCATAAATACACTGGCTGGATATACATTAAACAGCAGGAACCCAAGAAGTGCTCCTACAACCGCACAGGTAATTGGCTCAATTCCACTTTTGGTACCGATCGCAACCACCGTGAAAAATGTTGCTACAAGTACGGTAACACTTGATGCCAGACCATCCAGACCATCTGTAAAGTTTACACCGTTAACAGTTCCAATTACAACAAAGAACATCAATGGAATCGCAACCCATCCGATATCCAGATATTTTCCACCTGTAAATGGAATCAGCATCGTAAGCGAAACTCCTGCAAATTTAACCATATAAAATGCAAAGATCGCAGTCACTACGATTTGAAGAGCCATCTTCTGCTTTGGATATAAGCCGTCAGAACGTTTCATCACAACTTTCAGATAATCATCCAGGAATCCGATCAGTCCAAAACCAAGTGTCAGAAACAGAATCGGAATAATCTTTGGATAACGACCAATATAAATAACTGAAGTAATCACAACAGCCAGCAGGATCATTACTCCTCCCATTGTCGGAGTTCCCGTCTTCTTAAGATGAGACTGTACACCGTCCTCTCTCTCCGTCTGGTCCATCTTCAGTCTTCTAAGTACTGGTATTACAAGAGGACCAAGAATCACACTTAATACAAATGAAATCAATACTGGAATAAACACTTTATAATCCATAATCCACCTCTTTAATTCTTTTGTTATTCAGTTAATCTCTAACTTTACCTAGTATACTGCATTTCCTACTGTTTTTCAATGCCAAGATACGGCAATATATTTTCAAAAATTTTTCCGATCACCGGTGCCGCAATGGTTCCTCCGTAATAGACTCCCTGTGGATTATATATTACACACATTCCAAGGATCTGCGGATCATCTGCCGGTGCAAATCCTACAAAAGATGATATATATTTGTTGGCACTTCTCGGAAGTGTCTGGGAAGTTGCCGTCTTTCCCCCGATCCTGTATCCTTCTACATATGCATTCTTTCCGGACCCTTCTGCCACTACACTCTCCAGAAGTTCCCGCATTGTCTGTGATGTTTTTTCAGACACAATATGCTTTTTTGCATTATATCGAAATGTTTTCACTTTTTTTCCTTCCGCACTCAATACTTCCATTCCAAAATGCGGAGTCACCCTTCTTCCTCCATTAACCAGTGCACTCACCGTCGTTGCAAGCTGGATCGGTGTAATCTGAAATGACTGTCCGAAACTGATCGTCGCAAGTTCAACCTGCCCTACATTTTCTTTTTTATGCATAATCGTTCCTGCTTCTCCCGGTATATCTACCCCGGTCAGGTCCATCAGCCCAAACTGTCTGAAATAATCAAAAAAACGATCCACTCCTATCCTTAATCCTACTTCAATAAATACCGGATTACATGAATTTTGTATCCCCTGTACAAAATTTTCCGCCCCATGTCCCCCAACTTTATGGCAGCGGATCCGCCTGTCTTCCACAACTTTATACCCCGGACAGCTAAACTGATCTGTAAGATGCACTACTCCTTCTTCCAGTCCTGCCGATGCCGTAATAATTTTAAATGTACTTCCCGGTTCATAGGTATCATTAATACAGCCATTTCTCCACATCTGGTTTAATGCATCCTGTCTCTGTTCATCCGTCAGGTTTTCACCTGTCTCTTCATTATTCAGCATAAACGGCTGATTCAGATCAAATTCCGGAACGTTCACCATTGCATAGATTTCTCCGTTCTGTGGATTCATAAGTATAATTCCCACTTTGTCAGCCTGCTTCTCCGTTCTCACTTTTTCAGCCATCTGTAGTGCATACTTCTGCATCGTATAATCCAGGCTGATCCTCAACGTATTTCCTGCTTCCGGTTCCAGTCTGTCCTCTGCCACACCATCCAGTTCAATCCCTCTGGCATCCGTTGTTGTCAGAATCTTTCCGTTTATCCCCTTCAGATACTTTTCATATTTTACTTCCAGTCCTACAATTCCCTGATTATCCCCTCCTGTAAATCCCAGCACCTTAGATGCCAGCTCATTATACGGATAATAACGTTTAAAGTCCTCGTCTACCTTCACACCGGCCAGGCCAAGATTTCTGATTTTGTCTCCTGTTCTTTTATCTACATTTGACTGGATCCTTTCTATCGATGAAATCTTTTCTACTTTTTTTCTAACCTGGTCTGCATCCATTTCCAGAAACTCTGACAATTTTTCGATTACTTTTTCAGGATTTTCAATCTGGCTGTGGATCACAGAAATCGTACATACCGTCCGATTGGTTGCAAGTACGGTTCCATTTCTGTCAATGATCTCACCTCTTGCTGCCTTAATATCCCGTTCCCTTTCATGCAGATCTTCTGCTTTCTGCTGATAGTACTCTGCATCAAATACCATCAGATATACCAGTCTTCCGATCAGATACAGAATCAGGATAAACGCCGCCAGAAAAACAACCAGAATTTTCTTTTTATGAAACGTTTTATTTTTCATAACAAAAATCCCCATAAAAATTTTCATAATAATATATGAAAACTTTTATGGGGTTATGAACATATAACTTACTGTTGTGCTGTCTGAGTCGTCTGTGTATCTGTATTGGAAGCACTATCCGTTTTCTTCTCTATACCAAGATACGGGAAAATATCAGTCATGATCTGTGACGCAAGCTGTGTTGCATACCCACTGTTAGCCTGAACAGCCGAATTCGGCTCGTCAATAACTACATACACCATAACCTGCGGATTCTCCTGTGGTGCATATCCGATAAATGAAACCAGGTATTTTCCATTACCACGAGGAAGTTTTTCGGCCGTACCGGTCTTACCGCCAACTGCATATCCTTCTACTGCGGCACTTGCTCCGGTTCCTTCTTCTACTACACCCAGCATATAATCTTTGATAATATCACTTGTTTCTTTTGAAATCGTCTTCTTTACCAGTACTGGATCCTTATTTTCTGTAACGTTTCCATTATCATCCTGAATCTGTTTTACTACATGTGGTTCATAATAGTTACCACCATTGATCAGAGAAGAGAATGACGCCGCCATCTGAGTCATCGTGACATTAAAGTTCTGACCAAATGCGTTCGTCGCAAGACTGGCCGGATCCATCGTCGCCGGTGTATATAACAGCCCGCTGGTTTCTCCTTCTCCTGGCAGATCGATTCCTGTATATTCGCCAAATCCGAACAGCCTCTGATATCTGCAGAATTCCTCGGTTCCTATACTTGCACCAATCTGCATTAACGCCACATTACATGAATTTTCCAGAGCCTGCTTCAAAGTCTCCGGTCCATGTCCGGAACGGTTGCTGCAATGAATATCATGATCTCCGACATGCATGACACCGCCACAGACATAATTTTCATTTCCTGTAAGAACCCCCGTCTCAAGTCCCGCGGAAATTGTAAATGGTTTGAATGTCGAACCCGGCTCATACGTATTGCTGACACAATAGTTATTCCAGAGATCATTCAGTGTATCCAGTTTTTCCTGATCCGTCATTTTCTTCAGCTGTTCTTCTGTATAATATTTTGTCAGATCTCTCGGATTGTTCAGATCGTAATTCGGATATGATGCTTCCGCCAGTATCTCACCATTCTGGGGATTCATAACGATCACACCAGTATTCTTACTTCCTTCACCCTGTGTTGCTTCATTTTTATGCTCTTCATTAAATTCAAGTATATGTTGTTCTACAATACTCTGAACCTGAAGGTCGATCGTTGAGACAACCGTACTTCCATTATCTGGTTCTTTTACCGTTCTTTCATATCCCGAATCTTCATCCAGATATCCATACTCTCTTCCATCCGTACCATTTAAAATCGAATTATAAGAAGCCTCTATTCCGTTGCTTCCTACATTTCCATTTGTTGTAAATCCGATCACGTCACTTGCCAGTGTCTTATATGGATATTTTCTCGTATAATCTTCTTCCATCCAGACTCCCTGTACGTTAGGATTTTTATCAGTGTCAGATGTAATCTTCTCAAACTTCTGATATGCTTCGTAATTTACTCCCTTTTTCAGTACAAGATATCTGCTGTTCGGATTCTTTTTGATCTGCTTTCTTACATCTTTTTTCTTTAAATCAAAACATTTTGATAAGGCTTTTATCGTCGGATTGATATACTTTTTATTACTGGTAATTGTCTTGGCATCTACTACTACATTATATACTCTTTCGCTCGTTGCAAGTTTTGTGCCATTTCTGTCTACGATATCTCCACGCTTAAATGGAATCGTACGATTATTATACTGCTGCTGATCTAATACAACCTTCGTATATTTTTCGCCCTTCGAAGCATTAATATACGTAATCCACCCTATCAAGAAAACAAAAGCTAGTATAATCGCTCCAAAGAGCATTACTAGCTTTTTCTGCATAAGGCCTGAAATTTTTTTCTTAAAGAAATTTGTCTTCTTTCTTGCCATAATCCCACCTATTTCTTATTCTTGTCTGACTGAGCAAGCACACCATTTTCCGGGATATTCTCATACTGTTTCACATAATCAGACGCCGGATTATCATATTCCATAATCTGATCTGGTGTGGCATATGTCATTCCCAACTGATTAATTGCTTTTTCTCGGATCACATCCAGATTTACGGAATCCACGACCGCATTATACTTTGTCGTATTCTCCTCTTTCAGATCTGCAAGCTCTTCCTGCAATGCAGTTACATTCTTTGAATGCTTTGTTACTTCAGACTGTAATCGTACATAATTAACGCACAATAGCAACACAATTGTTGCTGCAATTGCAAGGAACACTACGTACGCTGCATTCATATGAAGTGCACGATTTCTATTTTTCTGTACCTGTCTGCTTACTTTTTTTCTTCTTTTTACGGATGATCGGTTCTTTTTTGGTTCATATTCCGGTTTTGCAACTACATTGCCATACATATAAGCCTGTCCCGCTTTCGAACGCGCAGAACTATATCCGCCGGACTGGCGTCTATCGCTTGCATAACTTTTTCTTGCTGCCATTTACGCCACTCCTTTCTAATTGTTCATATATCCTGTCCTATCTCTAACGGCGCTCAAATATTCTGAGCTTTGCACTTTTAGAACGGCTGTTATATTCTAATTCTTCCTCACTTGGAAGAATCGGCTTTCTGGTAACAACACACCCTTTGGAAACTTTTCCACATACGCACACAGGAAAATCCGGAGGGCACGTACATGGATTTTCATTTTTCTTAAATGCACTCTTTACAATCCGGTCTTCCAGCGAATGGAATGTGATAATACACAACCTTCCACCAGGGTTCAATATTTCAATCATGTCATCCAGAGAATTTTTTAATACGTCCAATTCCCTGTTTAATTCAATTCGAATAGCCTGGAACGTCCTTTTTGCAGGATGCCCAGACTTTTTCTGATATTTCATTGGTATCGAGGCTCTGATAATCTCTGTCAACTGCCCCGTAGTCTCGATAGGATTTATACCACGTGCTGCTACGATATGTTTGGCAATGTTCTTTGCAAACTTATCCTCCCCGTAGTCCCTGATCACACGGTATAAATCCATCTCAGAGTAGTCATTGACGATGTCTCTGGCTGTCATCTTCTGACGTCTGTCCATTCTCATATCCAGAGGTGCATCTTCACGATAAGAAAATCCTCGTTCTGCCGTATCTAACTGATAAGATGATACGCCCAGATCAAGAACAATTCCATCGACCTTGTCAATTCCCAGTTCATGAAGCTTTGACTTCATATCACAATAATTGCTTCGGATTATTGTGACTTTCTCCCCGAAGTCTTTTAATCGGACACTGGCAGCTTCTATTGCCGCCTCATCCTGGTCTATTCCTATAATACTCCCTTTTTCACCAAGGCGTCTGCATACTTCATATGCATGTCCGCCTCCACCAAGCGTTCCATCTACATAGATGCCGTCCGGCTTGATGTTTAATCCTTCAATTGTCTCATTCAGTAATACTGATTTGTGTTCGAATCCCATATCTTCTCCCTCTAGATACTGAATCCGCTTTCTTCCATATCAGATGCAATATCTTCAATGTTAAGTTCCACTTCAGCATTCTTTTCATCCCATCTTGCCTTATCCCAGATCTCAGCACGCTTCCCCATGCCTATGAATACAACTTCCTTATCCAGATGTGCAAATGTACGAAGTACAGAAGGGATTAGAGTTCTGCCTTGCTTATCAAGGTCACCGTCCGCTGCGCTTCCCTGAAAGAAATACGCAAACGCACGTGCTTTTTTATCAGTGGTGGTTGGTAATGCGTTAAGTTTTTCTTCAAAAGCGGTCCATTCTGCTTCCGGGTATACATACAGACAATTCTCCATTCCCTTCGTAATGACGAAATGCTCCCCTAAATCGTCACGAAACTTAGCCGGAATGATCAGACGCCCTTTGGCATCAATATTATGACTGTACTCTCCTTTCAACATAGGACTCTCCTTTTTCCAATGGTATAACACCGGACTTTGCTTTCAGAGCTACGTTTTTAGCTTTCATCCTGCATCATCCACTTTTCTACCACTTTGTTCCACTTTTCACCACTTTCTACCACTTGAACCCATTGTAAACTACTTTTTTGCTGTTTTCAACCCTTTTTAAGAAATTAAGATAATTTTAAGGCAAAAAAATAGTGAACAGAAAATGCTTCTGTTCACTTATTCTTTCTAGATTTATTTTATACTATTCAGCTGTTGTGTCACTATTTCCAGCTAATGACTGGCTCAAAGTTGTCATTGCCGAATAATCAACCGTTACCTTTTCCGTCGGCTTTTTCGACTCATATATATTATGTACAGAATAGCCTGCACATCCGATCAAAGCAACTGCTATTACACATACTGCACATCTTCTGATAATGTTCTGAACCTTTTCTTTCTTCATGTTCTTTTTACGGTTTTTCTTTTCATCTTTATATCTGTCTACTTTAGCCTGGCTCATAGTTTTTTGCTCCTTTTCCAATCAATGTATTCATTCTATCATATCTGATAAAATTATACAACTACAATCACTCCGCCATCAGCCGCATACATACTACTGATTCCTGCCGTATCCAGAATAATAACATCTTTAAACGATGCACGTTCAAGAAGCATATCTCTTACAGCCTTTGCTCTTTCCTCACAATTGCAATGTGAAATCGCTAAAATCTTTTCCTGTGTATTCTTCATATTGGCTGCTACTTCATCCACCATCTTAGCCAGTCCCTTTTTTATTCCTCTTGCCTGCGAAAGCTGCTGTATACTGCCTTCCGGAGTTGAACCCATAACCGGTTTAATATTAAGTGCCGTTGCGACAACAGCCTTTAGTCCTTTCAATCTTCCATTTTTCTTAAGTATATCAAGTGTTTCCAGTACAAAATATGTGTGTTGCTCTTCAATATAAGATTCAACTGTTTCGATCACTTCCTGAAAACTCATGCCCTTTTCTTCACATTCTGCTATCTTCAGACCGATCAATGTCTCACCTACGGATGCTGATCTTGAATTAAACACGTAAATGTCTTTCTCTCCATACTCTTCTTCATACAGATTCTTTCCTAAAACAGCACTATTATATGATCCACTAAGTTCTGCCGACAATGTCACTGCATATACATGTTCCGCATCGCAATGATATTCTTCCATATATCTTTCCGGTGACGGACATGATGATTTCGGACATTCACCCGATGCTTTTACTCTTCTTAAAAAGTCCGCCTGGTCAAAACTCTCATCATCAACAATATGATGTCCATCTACATCGATCTGCAGAGACACCGTCTCAAAATGGCCCGACTTCTTCATTTCTTCTGTTAATTCTCCACAACTATCTATGATAACTTTGTAACTCATGTTCTTCCTCCTAATGTGACCTTACATGAGTGTTTTATATAATTGATACAAAAACTCTTTTTCGGTCGCTTATTTCTATTAGAAGTAGTTTTAAATACTACATTATTCATCATAGCATATTTACACAAGAAATGAAAGTCTTTTATTCCGCAATTTTTATCCTTGCTGAAACCCCCAGTGCCAGTCCCATCTCAGTCATCAAAAACAACACCGAAGTTCCTCCGTAACTGATAAACGGAAGTGTAATTCCCGTTGTCGGGATACAGTTAATTACTACCATTACATTTAATATTACCTGCAATGCAATATGCGCAAATATTCCGGTTACGATCAATGATCCGTAAAGATCCGGCGCATTCTGTGCAATAAACAAAAGTCTGTACAATAACATACCGAACAATATCAGAACCATAATTGCACCAAACACTCCCAGTTCCTCACATATAATAGAAAGGATCATATCATTCTGTACTTCCGGAATGATCATTTTCTGTGCACTGTTTCCTAGACCTTTACCAAAAAAGCCACCAGATCCTATCGCATACAATGCCTGCATGATCTGATATCCACCTTCCGACGCATATTTTTCCGGATTCAGCCATACAAGAATACGGCGCAGACGGAAGCTTCCGCTCGTTTCCATCATTGTTCCCAGAATTCTTGCACCGGCAATCGCAAGAACAATTCCCACACCTGCTATGCCGACAAATATCTTCGTCTTCGGATGTACTACAAATATCGTGATACAGGTTATTCCCATCACAATAATCGCTGTACTCAAATTGTCTGTGATCAGATAAACAACTGCCGCCGAAAATCCTCCCCATGCCAGTACTCTTATTACTCCCTTCCAGGGTTTAATCTCCTTACCCATCGTACAGATCAGTGCCGGAATAAATAATATAACAGCAATTTTGGCTATTTCTGCAGGTTGAAGCTGCTGTCCAAACGGAAGTTTGATCCACCTTTTTGCGCCATTTACTTCCTTTCCCAGTGGTGTCTTTACTAAAAACATCATAAAAATAGAAAAGAAATAAAATAACTTCGATTTATTTATGTACCAATGGTAATCAATCTTACTTACCAGCCACATTCCTATAAAACCAACAATGCAAAATAATAATTGTCTTTTAAAATAAAACAGACTGTCCCCATTCTGTTTCATCATCGCGCTATAAGAACTTGTACTATATAGCATAACCAATCCAAAACATACAAGACAAATCAGTATTGCCAGCAGACTATAATCAAAGTAAACAATTCCACTCCTTTTCTTTTTCCTTGTCATTTCCACATTTTTGTGCTCTTTATTAACTTCTTTTACCATATTTCTACTCTCCAATCGTATCTATTATACTCAGATACGTTCTTAAAAACAACTGTCTGATTCACAACTTTCATTAATTTTCATACAATATTATTGCATAACATTAACGAAAGGAGTATTTTAAATGCCAAATTATCGTTATAATACACCTGATTATATGCGCCAGAACAATTCTAACGGATGTCATGTAGGCGGGAGCCGAACAATGCCGGCTTCTGTATCGCCATCCACTCCTTCCAGATCGTGCTGCAATATTCATGAACACGACAAATTAAGCGGGCTCCCAATTGCTATGGCCTATGTTCCGTGGCAGGAATGGCGTTCTCTTTATGAAGTCGAAAAAGGATTCCGATGTGGAACTATTTTTGCGGAATTAAATCTCCCATTCTGTTGGAAAGGTGGTGCGGCCAGATGAACGAAAACCGACCTTGTAAAAAAGAGCTCCTGGAATGGATAAATATTGTCAGTTTTGCTGTAGACGATGTAAAATTATTTCTCGACACTCACCCAAATTGTACCGAAGCACTGGAATTTTTTGATGAATTTAAAAAGCAACGCGTGCAGGCCTTAAAAGAATATGCCAAATATTACGGTCCTCTCACGCTTGATACGGCAACTACACAGATGGATTATTGGAAATGGATTAATGATCCGTGGCCATGGCAGGAAGGGGGATGCTAATTTATGTGGAATTATGAGAAACGATTACAATATCCTGTTAAGATTACTCAGACTAACCCGAAAATTGCCCAGATTATCCTTACTCAATTCGGTGGACCGGATTGTAAGGACGTATAAAGTAAAATCAATGCAGTTCCTTCCTATTTTAATGATGCACTATCCTACATACACTTTTCCGCCATATCGTGCAGCAATCCAGCCTGATGGAATCTGCATCCAGATATCATTGCTGATCATCTTACATTCCGAGTAATGCTTTCCATGTCTTTTTATCGACGATTCCATTCGCCGGAAGACCTTTTGCTTTCTGGAACGCCTTAATTCCTTTCTGCGTTTTCGGCCCGTTTTTGCCGTCTGCGGATCCGCAATTGTAGCCAAGTGCATTGAGCCGTTCTTGTGCAAGCTTTGTGATAGAACCTTTTGAAGCAGTTCCTAATGTCGGGCAGCCAGCTAATGTATTCGGTCCGGCAATTCCATCAACTCTCTGATTTGAGAATCCCTGTGCATTGCAGGCAGCCTGCAATCTAGCAACCCATGAATTATTTGCTTTCGCAGCTGATCGTGTGTTGTAAGTATTGTTCAATTTTGCACGGGTTACTTCACCGGCCAGACCATCCTCTTTGATGTTTACATCATGCTGGAACTGCTTAACAGCCGTATAGGTTTCGTTTCCGTATTTCCCGTCTGCACCGGAAGGTAATGAATAACCTATAGCAATAAGCTTGTTCTGTACATCCTTGACTTCTGCTCCAGCATCTCCAATCTGTAACCATGTACGTTTAGTTTCCTCATGTGTCGGAACTGTCGCTACAGGTGCTTTTGTTGCTCCACCCCAGTCCGGAATACCGTATCCAATAATCAACGGTGAATCCACATTGATCTGTCGATCACAGAGCATATCATTTCGATTACCTTCTCTTACTGTCAGGATATTTCCATTTCGTGCAACAATCGTTCCAACATGGTCGGATATCAGATCCGTATTCCAGTCATAATAGAGGATGTATCCCGGCTGTGGATTGTACGCATTAGTATAACGTCCTACCCATTTGCCCCACTGTTTGAAAATATTGATACCGGTCGGGCAGTAACAGGTATTCGGCACTTTACCGGCATTCCCAGAAGCATAAGCTGCTGCTGACACTGTTGCATGGCACCAAGGGTCTGTATGTGTCATTTTGTAAGAACCGGCCGGACGCTGTGAATTGTAAATATCGATGATAATATCATCTTGGTTCTTCGCTTCACTATATCCATACCATTCCTTCAATTTCTTTTCATATTCTGTCCATCCCATAATGAGTTCTCCTTTCATCTATTAAAAAAGAGGATGATTTCTCACCCTCTTACTCTTCTTTATTAAGCTGTTTAAAAATCTGATTCACATATGTACTTAATCCGGCAACAAGAACACCCTGTACAATCGCCGTAAATATCGCCATTGCAATATTCTGTACACCAGACAGGCTACATGTAGCAACCACGTAGATTCCGCAGATAACAATTCCAATCACTCCAAGAATGATAGGAATATATTTATCTGTCACCGTCTCTGCCTTTTTCAGCCACATTCCGATGAAATACAATACAATTGCTACAACCACAAGTTCCGGTTTCACATAATTCATAATCTGTTCCATAATATTTATTCTCCTTTATTATTTCTCAAATGAAGTTGCTTGATTTCTTCATACATCTTTGTTCCAGTTCCGTTCCCGCCTAATTCATGATACGATTCGTACATATCGCAGAAATTCTCATAAGCATAAGATGGAATAAAACCAAGTTCCATGTATTTGTCGTGGTATTCAAACAACTTAACTTTCAAAAGCACCATAGTCCCCTTGCTATTAGCATCTCTGTGTGCCTTTTGGCTTTTCAAAATCCACACGATATATCCAAGAATAACCGGTAATACTATAGTATATGTTTCCATTAAAAATTTGCTCACTGTTTCGTCTCTCTTTCTTTATAAATAAGTACAAAAATAAGACCTTTCGGTCTTGCTCTGATTTCCATGCGTTCACCTACTTTTCAGGCTCTGCTTTTCTTGTACATGATACAGGAAAGTCATAAGGAAAGTCATAAGGATAATCTATTATCTCATTAATATCCACGGATATTACATACTTTTCTCCAGCATTCACCGTGTTCTTGCTTAACTTCACATTTGTAATTTCAAGCATCAGATTACCTCCACTTCTATCCTTGCCTTTCTCGTCGAATCACCAACCACGTATGTGATTTCCAGCACATAGCATGACTTGTTCTGTGGCGAGATTTTCACGTCAAGATAATGACCATCTATCTCACACTCTCCGCTCGCTTCCACTTCCCCGTACCTGAGAAGACTGTAATGGGCGCTTAATATCGTGAATGGTTCATCGTTGGGACTTCTGATCAGAAGTTTTACGTGTTTATCTTCTCCTAGAATGAATTTTACCTTATTCACAGCAACACCCCCTTCCATGATGACACGGATACACTGCCTCTACTTGAAAATCATCATTTTGCATGATGGCATCATATTCTTCCGGAACGACTTCGGCAAAATAATCAAACGCGACAAGCTGCGCGCATAGCGTAGCTGGATCCACAATCAACAGTATCTTTGTACAAAACGCTACGTTTTCCGCATCGTCATAAGCTGTGACTTCAACCACATACATTCCATCTAAATCAAGAGGGACTGTGATATTCCACAAGTCCCCCTCTGCATGCTCAAAGACAACTTCTTTTCCATCGACCTTACCGATTACTTTCGCAATCATACGGTACCTCCTTAGTCTACCACCTCAACGGAGATAATAAATGTCTTACCGCAATCAACTGGGTTCGGTGTAAGAGTAATACCCTTGAATACAGGTGCGCCAGTATCAAGTTTTACCTTGCGTGTTACGGTTGTAGTCTTGCCAGCCTTATCCGCCGCAACAACAGTAATTGTATTAGAACCATTAACAAGAGTGATTTCCTTGCTAAATGAACCATCAGAATTAACTGCAACGGATGCGCCGTTTACTGTAACTGTGACAGGTTTAGATGTAACATCGTCTGTTTCACCAGATACAACCAGAGCTGCCTTATTTGTGATAAGTCCATCTGCTGGATTTGTAAGTGTAAGTGTCGGTGGAATTGTATCAATCGTAAATGTGACCGTCTTAGCTGTTGCAGCGTTTCCATCAAAATCAGATGCTTCAATTGAAATAGTATGCGCGCCATCTGCCAGTGCTGTTCCCGGCGTGTAGGAGCATTCGTAACCACCGGTGATTGTTGTTTTTGTGAATGCAGTTGTAACTTTTGCGCCATCAACTTTGATAACGATTGTATCTGGATTAACCCCAGAGTCATCATCTGTCACCTTAAACCTAATAGCTGGAGTTGCGTTTGTAATATACGCGCCAGCGGTCGGGTATGTGAAAGCAAGTGTTGGTGCGACTTTTTCAAGGACGCGAAGTAACAGATTTGCTCCTAAAGTAGCATCACTTTGATTTATTGTAGTTGAGTTTCCGGCATCATCTGTAGCTATTACAGAGCCCCCATATTTATGACCATCTTGTGAGTAACTGGATTTGCTAGGCGCCGGGACTGTTGCTTTGTACTTTCCTGTAGATGCATCAAGCGTCAGATTATATGTCTGACCATTAAATATATATTGTACTGTTTTTACTGCCATTTTTCTTTTCTCCTTATGCCTCTACAATTACATCTTCATACCCGTCCGTTTTTAAAATAGTATCAACATTATCTTTCCATCTCTTGTATAAGCGTGTTTTTACAAAATATGCTCGGTATTTCTTCTGTCCCGCCTCAATACTTTTGTCAGCCTCTTCCATAATTCTGCTTGCAATAAATGTTGTCATATCATTCATCCTTTCTTTTCCTTTCTTATTTTGTATCCGTATTTTCTGTATTAGTTTCTTTCGTGCCATCACCGAGCAGTGCCGGTAACACGTCTGTGAGGATACTGTCCACGGTAGCGATAAGCTCTGCATTTTCAGCCTCACGGCTTTTATTAGCTTTCGTTAGATTGTCCACATGCTTTTCCAGTGCATCAATACGATCCATTGGTGATTCTTTTTCCCGATACATCACTACACCAAGAATCCCTCCGGTATATTTCACCAGCGCATTTAAGTTTGTGTAGTTCTCATACTCTGCTACTGTCGTTTCTCTTTCCGTTACGGTAATCTTTTTCGTCCGGAATTCGTCCTGGAATGTATTCCGGAGTTCATCCTCCGTGACAGAGATGGTTTTGATCAACAGCGATCCATCTGTTCGAATGGTTGCTGACTGGATGGTCATTTCTGACGCATCATTAAAAGTAATTTTCATAATATATATCTCTCCTTTCTGTGTAAAATAAGGATTTGTCCAAGTTATTGGATTATGATCCAACCGAGAAAACGTATTTCGAAAACGGGTGGACCATGAAATACCGGCATATTAGCCACAATCAGGTGTATGTAACCCTGCAAAACACAAATACTGGCGCAACAGGAGCTATCCCTAATCACCTTATTATGGCCGGTGTCCCGCTTCAGATATTATTTGAGCAATGCATTCCGGTAAAAATGGTAGTCGGCAGCGCCATAGTTGGTTACGGAAGTATCACGTTTTCCGGAAAAGGCGCATACCTGCAGTCTGTAGCTTACGGGAATTCCGCAAGCTGGGTTGGATACGGGGTGGTAACAGTTGAGTAGAAATGTTATCCATACACATATTCTAACTTATAGTTAACACGCATACCTCCTTCGCGATTGATTGGATAGAAATACTGAAATATTTCACGATTCCATATCTCCGGGGCGTAAAAATGCACTTCTTGTGCCACATCGTCTCCATTGTATGTTTTTACGCTAAGCCGTGTTGTAGTATAGTCAGTTCCAAACCAGTTTTTTAATTGCTCGACAGAAAACAGTTTCGCATACCCAGTGTTCATGGCAATGTTAACTATCATCGTGCCAGATACTACCTTAACCCGACCGCCATACATCGTATAGATCTGTTGCGCATCGGTGTTAAGCAACATTTGGAACCCCAATTTCTCAGTCAAATCCTTATTTGTCTGAGCAATCTCCAGCATCTTCGTTACTTCCGTAATATTAATTCCGTCAAAATGAACTTCAAATGCCGGACAATCGTCCACAAGATCACCTTCCTGTAAATTTCCTTTTGTATATTCCGGAACTGTCGGATTAGACTCTGCCGGCGTGCCCATAATCACGATCCATTCATTCTTTTCTGTATTATCCTCTTCATTTCTTGTGTATCGGTTAACAACCAGATCTATCCTCTTCATCCCCTGTGAACCATTTGTAAGTTCCACTTCATCATAAGTCCCGATTTTTACAGAAGACACATTTCCATGATGGCACATCATTCCGCTTCGGATTTTTAATGAATTGTTGGACACCAACTCTGGCCCCAAGTTTTCTCCAGATGGCAATATACAACTCCCATCACCAACGATTCCTTCAATAATCTGCCGAAACTGTTGGCTTGTAACATGGGGTTTCCCGGTTCTTCCACTAACTATCTCCATTATCATTCTCTCCTTCCAATTCGTATTCTTTGGATTCTATCCTATTGGTAATACTGTAGATGATATTTTCTATTGGCTTGCTTGAATACATCCCTGTAAGATAATCTCGTCCACCAACAATATCACCAATACCCACATCGATTCCAAGTTTTGCTATATCCATACCAAATGTCTTTTTACTACACAAATCCTGTAATTTCTTCGTACTCTGGCTTTCCAGTTCATCTGTCTCTGTCGATGTATTTTCATACACTTGTGCGATTTCATCTAAGCCTTTATAATACTGTGTTTTCTTAAAAGAGCCATCCGGCCAGACGTAGAGATGAAATACATTTCGATCCTGTAATTCCCCTTTTCCTGTCACAATCAAATGATTTACCCCATTTCTTTTATCTTCCATCGTGTAATTAAGCCCACAATCCTTAGACAGCTCAATCTCATCAGAATGGTCTACAACCGGTACTGCTTCAATCAAAACGTATCCCGGGATTCCTTTCTCACGCTTATGCCGAATACTCAATCTATATCCTACAGATTTCAGCATCTTTGTAATTCCTTCCAGTAATGTACAATAACGATCGAACTGATAATTACTCACTGCAGCACCCGTATCTGTGCCAGACACAACATACAATCCGCCAAATTCCGGTTCTATCAGTTTCTTAAGAATTGCATTTAATTCCCCAGACACCACCCTGTAATCACTTCCAGCCGGCGGCTCTATTACTTTCATTGCCATGCGTCCACGCCATGTATAGCCTTTCAGCTCTACATAATCCAGAGTTGTATCGGTCAACACATCTTCGATAATTCCGCCAAATTCCGTATCTGGCACATACACCAGATTTCCGAATATCATTTTTTCTGTCCAGTTACATCTGGCAATCTTGATGGAAAATTCCCTATCTTTGTTAGCATCAAAGGTGCAATTCGCATCTAACAGTGGATTCGTTCCTATTTCTCTGCTCCTTGTCGCCAGAATTACCATGCTGCCTCCTTCCGCTTCAGAAACACATATAAATCTATTCCGAAGTCTCCGCTCCAATTTACTGATATCAATCCGGATGGGATTTTCTTAAAGACAGAATAATCATATCCACGGACATCAAACAAATTCGCCGTTGTTCCATTGGAAAGATATTTCATGATCGTCTGCTCCGAGCTGTTTATAATCAAATATTCATTCTTCTCTAACGTAGTAAGGACTTCATATGGATAACCATTCATCAATACTTTAGGATTTACGCATGGTCCGTATATGATCATTTCGAAATCGGACGGAATAATATGATCAACTTCAAATTCTGCAGTCCCTCTTTTCCCGTTCATAAAATCAAATGGAAAATCACAAGCAAAATCCAAGCCGCTATCTGCAGTTATTTCTTTTTGTGGAAAAAATCTTTTTTCCAAGACCGTGATCCAAGACAATTCCGAAGCAAGGAATGTAAGCTCTACCTCCGTATACACATACCCTTTCCATCCTGTTTTCTTGGTTGTATAAATCTGACACGGAAGAAATGTATCATTGACATACAAACGTCCGTAATTGCCCGTTTCAGCATCAACAGAAATGATTTTATACAATGTTTCCATGTTCTGTATGAACTCTTCTCTCTTTCCAAATACATCCAGTGTCACAGTTTTCTCATATCCGCTGTCGCTCTCTTTCCACGTACTGTCAAACCAGTCCGCATCTATTGTGCGAAAAGGTGCCCTGGTCAACCAGAGCACCGCTCCCTTGCTGTTCTTATAATATGCCTTTATCATAATGCCGGCACCGCTCCTTTCGGTAATGGCTCATCAATTCTCTTTGTTCCCAGATAGATTGGACGCTTCGCCATTTTTTCTGCAGCTCTCATCTGGATCCTTTCTAACCGGTCATAATCGATATCTTTTCCTCCATCGAATCCCGGATAATTCTTTACTCTTCCAATTGTCTTGTCTGCAGTTCTCGCCGATAATGCAAGATCTACGGATCTCTGTAATCCAGATACTGCTCTCTGTACTCCTACATTCATGGACTTGATCGGAATGTTCTTCTCAAATCCAATTCCCATACCAAGAGCCATCATCTTACCTACCTGATCACGGAATACCCTGGATGGCGAATGGATCCCAAGAGCACTCTTTGCTGCATCTAATGCCTTGTTCGCCGCACTCTTCGCTGCTTCCACGATTGCACCGGCTGCACCGGTTAACCCACTGGCAATGCCCTTTATAATATTCATTCCAACACTGCCCCAGTTCACACTAGTAAAAGCGTTTTTAATCTGGCTGATCATACTTGGAATCTTTCCGATCAATGCCGGTATTCCCTGCACCAGTCCAACAGCGAGCTTACTTATAATCTGCACTCCTGCGGTCAGGATCTTTGGAAGATTCGTTATGATAGTCGATGCAAGCTTTCCAATAATCACTGGTGCCTTCGCTGCCACCAATGGGATTGAATTTGCAATTCCACTTGCGAGGCCTTTCATTAAGTTAAGTCCTGAAGTAATTAATTGTGGAAGATTGCTTATCAATGATGTGACCAATGTCAGTATCATCTGTACTGCACATGGTATCAATTGAGGTAATTGTGCTGCCAGACTGCTCACCAATGTGGATATAATGCTTACTCCGGCAGTAATCAATGCCGGCAGATTCACCATAATTGCATTTAGGATTCCCATGATCAGCGTTGCACCCTGAGCAACCAATCCAGGTAATGCTGCAGTAATTCCATTTGCGAAATTTGTGATTACTTCCGGTCCTTTTGTCTGCACAAGCAATAGCAACTGATCAATCTGTGTGCCAAACTGGCTGTAGATCAATCCCATACCGGCTACGATAATAGCTGCTCCTGCACCAATATTGATCAACTTGAAAAATGTTGGCGCAAAGGACGCTACTCTTGATAAAATCGGTGTAAACGCATCCCCGATAAAGCCGGCGTATTCGGATATCTTTGTTCCGACTTTTCCCAGAACTTTGGAAATCTTCGCTGAAACGGCTGACATCTTCGTGCCAAGCTCTGCAAATTTCTTCGTTATTCCCGGGAACTTTTCAGCAAGCTTAGGACCAATTTGTCCAATAGCTCCACCTATCTTTTTAACAGTATCAGTTACAGCTCCAGTGATCTTTCCACCCGGACCATTTGCCCATGACTCAGCCATAAATCCGCCAAGATCTTTCAGGCGAGGAGCTATCTTCTCTCCAAGATCCTGGAATGGAAGCGCAATGCTTTCACCGAGGTATTTAAACTCGCCACCTATCTTTTTAAACATGGCACTGGCACTCTTTGCCCCTTTAGGTACTTTTCCTATAGATGTGACAACTCCATTAACAATGTCGTTAAATCCATCAGTTGCAGTTTTTACATTTTCAATTCCTTTTCCAAATATGGACAACGCCGGAGCTGATCCAGCAATTACAACTGCCATCTTTCCAAGATTTAACAGTTGATCACTGTTCATCCCCTTTAGCTCATTGGCTAATTTGGAAATACTATCAGTAAAACCTTTTACTTGCGGAACTGCACCGCCGATTTTTCCGGCAAGTGCACTTACCACATCCATCCCGGTTTGTCCAAGTCTCGGAATGATCTGTCCTAAATTTGTAAAAATATTCTGCGCTGCAGTCCAGAATGTCTCTACAAGGTCATTTGCACTTATAACTCCAGCTTCAAAGTTTTCCCAAGCTGCTTTAGCAGAATTAACGGAACCTTCAATTGTGGTTGCCGCTTCTTTTGAAGTAGTCCCAGCAATTCCCATCTGCTTTTGCATAACACTGATGGCATTTACAATATTTCCGAAGGATAAGCTATTGGCATCAACTGTAACACCGAGCTCTTTCTGCACATCAGTCATCTTTGACGCATCAGAAATGAGACGTTTCATTTCTTCCTGAGTACCGCCATACCCGAGTTTTAAATTATCAAGCATGGTATAATTCTGCTTTGCAAATCCCTGATATGCGTTCTGGATGTCACGCATATTCGTGCCCATCTTATTAGCATTATCAGACATATCTACAATGGCATGATCCGCATAAGATGCTGCTTTCGCAGTATCTCCGCCAAGACTCTGTAACAGCGATGCTGAAAAGCTTGTCACTGTTTCCATGTAGTTGTTTGCTGACATTCCTGCAGTCTTGTATGCCTTATTTGCGTTTGCTATGACCGTATTCGCACTGTCTTTGAATAGAGTCTCTACACCACCTACCTGTTGCTCCATGTTGGCAACTACGCCGAGCGACGATTTTATAATTGCCGCAGCTCCTGTTCCGACTGCTGCAATCGTCCCGGTCATTGCTTTGCTTACAATAGATAATCCAGATTTTCCAAGTTTTCCAAGCTTACTTATACCGTCATTAAATCCCTTTTCATTTATCTTGGTATCAAAATTTAAATATCCGTCTGCCATACTATCATCCTTTCTGATAGCACGGCTCAACGGCTCACATGTGCTTTATATCTTTATTTTTACTTCTCTTTTACACTCCCGACAGTTAATATATACCCCCTCACATTTGGCTGTATTATCGTATATTAATAACTTCTTACCGCAATAAGGACACCGAAACCACTTTCTTTCTGTCGGGATCTTAATCATATGCTCCGTCACGCAAACATTTCTCCAATCTCATAATCTGTCATTTTTCTCCGATTCTTTTTTTTCAGCGCAACTATCTCCTGTATCTTTTTAATTCTCTTACGCTCGTCCTTATCTTTAATTGTCCGGAGATCTATGCTCCGGTACATAATTCTCTGTTTGATCTCTGTCTTTTCCGGAAGGCCAGCAAACAATGTCTGGAACTCCCACCAGTGCATATACGGAATCGTCTGCAGATTAATTCCATACACCTCTCGGAATGCACTGTAAATACACTCTGCATCTTGTTCAAAAGAATACAATTGCTTCGGTGCAGATCCGGTAATACTCTCATCCTCTTCTGCGTTTTCTGTTTTCATTGCCAGAAAATCACCCAATGCATAAACTGCTGTTTCCAGATCATCCGGAATCCCATCTATGTACCACTGCAACAACAGTCGGCACTTAATTTGCCAAGGGACTTTGGCATCATCAATTAATTGTATAAAACGGATCCATTCTCTAAAATCGGTTTCAACTAAGAATCTTTCTCCATTTACTCTGACTGTTTTCGGAAATGCTTCGAATAAAATATTCATAACATTTTACCCTTTGTAATGCTGCTTCTTTTTCTTCCCCTGCTGTTTGTTGTAATAACGTCTCTGCTGTCTGTTTCCATGTTCCTGCACGTTATATCGATCATATTTTTCGAAGAACTCTTCTGTCTGAGTATTTTCACATTCTGAAAGTTTCTCTCCTGCTTCTACACATAATTTATAACTTGTTCTCCCTTGGAACATAGCTTCATGCGTTCCTTCCCCGAAAAGATAATCGAAAAAGTTAAAATAGCACTGACACTGAGCTCTAAACAATTCTGCTGTTTTCCCTGTCTTTGGAACTTTAGCTGCATCTTCCGACAGCTTCTCTTGTGCATATTCCAAGTCCGTCAAAAAATCAGCATCTGTAAAATCCACTTCCGTTTCAAAATCTCCAAATTTAAAAAGGCTCATCGGCTCACTCTCCTATCTTTCTTTATTCCGCAAATGTACATGTCTGCCAGTCATCTGTAGTTGTGGCAGTTCCTTTTGTAATCTTTCCGGCTGCTTTAAAGCTTCCTTTGTAGATCAGTGCATCCGTTCCATCACCTTCCGTATCCGGAATCACGCTCCAGTCACGTTTTCTTGCTGTGCAGGTATTCGGATCTTCTGTCTTAACCTCAAACAGATCCACCATTACAATGTTCACCTGTGCATCCGATCCCAGAAGTTCATCATCTGTAATCGTCGCAAGCCTTTTCAGCACCGCATCATTTGTATGTAAATCAAATTCGTAATCCATAGATGGAGCGTACCCTACCACATCTGAACGTTCACTTTCTTCATCCACATACTGCCTGCTGTATTCGGTAGAATTTTTCCCATCTGACATTGATGTGAATCCTGTCATTCTGGTGTATGTCTTTCCATCACCGGTTACATCCATAAACGCAACACGCTTATGTCTGCCTACTAATCTCTTTTTATTATCTCCTGACATTTCTATACCTCCTGTTCATATATCAATCTGCAAATCATCTGATACCGTCCCAGATCAGCTTCTGTGCTAAACAAAAAGCCGGACTGCAACACTTCAACTTTAACAGCTTTGTGCTCGTCCAGCTCTGGGAGAATATCATTCATATTATTTTTCTCAACCCATTCCTCAAAAGCCTGATAAAAACCACTGTTGGCAATCCCGGTTCTTGCATCGCCGTCATATGCTTCCTTGCTTGTGAATGCGAATTGAAACTGTTTCAGACCTCCGCCATCCACATACTTCTTGTAATTCGGATCCGCACCAATCGGATCAATGGAATACTCCATCCCATTTCCAAGATAATTAATGTTAATCTTCCGATCGTCAATATCCGGATTCAACAGCACATAGTCACGAATGCTCTGAATAATCGGTTTTTTACTGTCCTGCAAGTTTCTCAGCTCCTTCTTTAATCTTTTCCTTATGGCTCGCCTTCATCGTTTCGAACCATCTTGCTTTTGTTTTATGTTCATAATAATGCCGACGGGCATAAGGTGTCAGATACTCAATGGAACCGGATCCGATCACTGTGCCAAGCGTTGCCGATTTGATCATCATACCGGTGCGTCTCGGTGTAAGTGGATTCATATATCGCAGGCACTCTGAATCAACAAATTGTTGCGCTTTGGAAAAGCTTTCTGCCTTCCGTGCGGCAAATCCCGGTGCCCACTCAATCTTTGCGGTCACGCTACCGTTTTCATCTCTTGATGTGAATACGCTGCCTCTTGGTGTCGTGATTCGAAATTCTTTTTTCTGTGCCATTTACTCACCTTCAATCTTCCAATGTGGCAATCCGCCAAAGCGATTATCTGACCAGGACAACACTTTGCAGTGCCTCAATCGTACATCTTTCAGATCAGCCGGCTTCTCAATTTCCTGATTATACTCGCCGAGTACAATCTGATCATCTGTCTGAATGGTCCAGTGTTCTCCCGGATCTTTCAGTTTTTCATATTCTTCCGGCGGAAGATACTGATCCGCATTCTCTACATCGGTAGGAATACGGATCTTATATACTTCTGCGCTGTTTAGTCCGGAATCACCGACGGATGCTTTGTGGTTAACATATATATGCACATTTTCAATAACGGTTCTATGCCAGGTATCGAAACGGGTGAGTGGATCGTACCCACGGTTATAAACAGTTATCGTTGCATTCGTTAACATCGTCATCCACCGCCAAACTCATTAATCCTGTATTGATCAAATACACTTCTGCGATTTCATATAACAGCACATTCAATGGCTTACTCGTATCATATGACACAGAATAGCCATCATTATTTTCTGAAGTCTTTCCATCGCGCTGATCATACCTATATGCGCAATCGCACATTTCGCAAAGTGCTGTTTTTGCTCGTACCGGCCAGTTGTCTTCTTTCATTCGATCAAATGTATACTGGTTAAGTCTTGCACTCATTTTTAATTCCAAGGAAATCCAGCAATTCTCTGGAATCAGAGAACCACCAAAAGAATCCTTGTAATATTCATAAGTTACGTTCATAGCATCACTCCTTATGCTGCAGCAGTGTGAACATAAATTGCAACTTTCTTATTGTCTTTCGCTTCTGCAATACCAACTGTTCTGTAACCAAACTTCCATGCATCAGCATCCTGATTCTGTTCTGGAGTAATAATCTTTGAAACAACATGTTTCTGATTCTGGATAACAGCATTTTTATCTACAATCAAAAAGTCAATCGCTTTTCCTCCGGTTGTTGTGTAACCGCCAGCTCCACCAGCTGTCAGTGTAACTTTGTCAAAGAATCGGCTTGATGGAACTTCCTGAATTCCTGCCCAACCTTCCATTACTTTCTTCGAAGCCGTTGTATCCAGATCTTCAATCATTCCTTTTAAAGTTGTTGAGATATACAGAATGCAGGTCTCTGTTTTTGCCTCTGCATTCTTAATAGCTGTCTTACCCGCACGAATCGCTACAATTCCTGCCTTTCCATCAGCAATTGCCCCAGTTACTCTATTATCGGCAGGTGCGTAATTCGCGTATTTTGCAAGTCTCCATGTGTCTAATTCTGGAACTACCCGTGTTCGCAGAAATTCCCCAGACAGACGACTAAATGCAAGTCCCGCAGTTTCAATATTGTCCATTGCATCTACAGTAAACATACGTCCTCGGTCATAGTCACATTTCTTAGTTTCGTACTCAAGTGTTACATCACCAGCTACATAACCCGTCTGTTTGTTGTAATCGGCTAATCCGCTCATTGTCATCTTCGGAATCAAAATCTCATTTGCATTTGCACCTTCCTGGACTAATTCATTCGGTCCATCCAGCATAGCCGTAATGGATGCCAGCTTATACGCTTCATCAAGCAATGTCGAATACGTTTTTCTTAATGCAATTGTGTTTGCCATATTTTATTACCTCTCTTCTTATTTCTGTGCAGGCAGTCCCATAGCAGCACGAAGAGCAGACATTTCATCGCCACCAATATCCTCTCCGCCATTTCCACCGGTACCACCTACTGCATTGTTAATTGGTTCGTTTGCTCCGAACAGATATCCGTCTGACTTCTTTACATCCTCCAAAGCCTTTTTGATATCTGCGGATTGATTCTTTGATTCTTTCAGAGCATCGATATCCAGCATGGCAATAACAGCCTTTTCGTTTCTTCCGCCGGCAGTCTTGACTGCTTCTTTGATAGAATCCATGAATACACGATCTGCCTCTTTCGCTGCGTATTCATCATCTTTCGCTTTCAGATCTCCCTGAAGCTTTGTGATCTGCCCCTGCAGATCTTTTACATCGACACCTTCAAACTCCTTCAGCTTGGCATTCACATCATCCAGAGAGGCCTTATAGTTGTCTCTCTGCGAAACTGCATTATCATACTCGCCTTTAGTACGATAATTTTCTTTCCAAGCCTTATCAAAATCTGCTTTTTTGTCTGCTGGAACTTCCAGTCCATACTCTTTTAAAATCTCATAAATATTTTTCATAGTTACATTCCTCCTGAAATATTTTATTGACCGCTCTTTCAGCGGTATGGGATATAGCCGGTTAAACCTCCGGCCGGGTAATTGTCCAGTTTATAGCCTTATGGCAGGGCATAAAAATAAGACGCATAACCCTGCGTCTCAAAGGGAGATAAGTGGATCACCTCCTAAAATTGCGTACAAAAATACCACCGGCCTTTCGACTGGTGGTAGCTACATGGATAATACTTTCATATCATTCCATAATTCCTTTAACTGTCTATCATTTATTTTATGTTTATCAAGCATTGCCTTGGCATCTGTATAGAAATTAGTCTCACCTTCTGGACACCTGCATATAAACGGCTCATCATCTCTCCACGAAATATTATATCTTTCTCCATAAAGAATAAACTCGATATCTAATCCTATCTCTATAGCTTCTGACAGCTCAGACAAGTTCTCAAATTTTGCATAATCTTTATACTCAATCATTTCAATCACCTCTTCTCGAGAATATCTTTATTAGCAATTTCATGCCCTAATTTAAGTGGATTATCGTGCTTTGCTTCACGTTTCAAGTTACCTTTTTCATCAAGATACCAGTTATGATAATGTGGTACAATCGGATGTTCTTTTGAATTTCCGTGATCCGTCATATCTATGTCCAATCTTGGTCTTCCATCATTTCCGTAATATCTACGTCTCTGCAAGGCACCATCTTTGAAATTATCAAACACACTATTCGGAGCACCTTTATACGGGATAGAATGTACTTCTCCTATTTGTTTCTTCTTCAGTGCTTGACTCTGCCATTTTACATCTATATATGCTTCACTGATAATTTTCCATTTCTCACTATCATTATATTTCATCTGGCCGAAATTAACAAGCGAACCAATATAATCTCCCAGAACTTCTTTATACCGCTTATACTGAACCACATCCTTGGATGCATTCTCAATCATTTCCCGCGGGAACAATGCATTCTGTCGTTTGCTATTTGTTGCCACCCGACCTTTCATATCCAGGTAAATACGCTCACGTTCTTCCGTAAGCTTCATTTTCCGGCAAAATCTGGAATATTCATTTAATTGTCCTTGATACTTTGCTTTATGCAACAGAATTTCATCCGGATCAGCCTTGCCTTTCTGGAGCAGTCGAACCTTTTCTCTTTGCGCCCGCATCGCCAATTCCATCTGGCGTTGCTTTTGTTTGGCTTCATACAAGGTATATTCCTTATCCCCAAAGTTCTTCGGTTCACTCTCTTCCAGATTCTTGACATCCAGCCATTCATCCGACCAGTTACGTTCGGATAGTCCAGGAAAGAATGGATAATATGTATGATAGCAGTTTACTCCAAGAAGTCCTGTAACTGTCCCCAGACCGCATACTGAATACAACTGTTCCTTGGACCAGACACGCCCTTGCCACACTGCATGAGTCGGTCGTGCACCTGCATGCCATTCCACCTCAAAATACTCCGTGCCAAGCTTCTGTGCGTTGTACTCAGATATCTTTCCGGTAATCTGACTGACTGCAGTCATGACCGCTCTCCTTGCAGCCACATCCACCCGATCGGCTCTCCCAGAAGCATAATCAATCTTCCGAAGTCCGCTGTTCGTGAGCTGTGTAACTACTCGTCTCAGGACACTGTTATAATCAAACGCGCCGGTTACGATATCATAACATGCTGCATCCAAATATCCGGAATACACCTGAGCAAGTGGTGTCAGTACCTTCCTATCATTTCCATAATCCAAATAAAATCCAAGTGAATTGGTTACATTCTCCAAATCTTCACAACTCTGGTCAATAATTGCTTCTGTGATTCGCTTAAGCTGCTCGTTCTGATCATACGGTATATATTCTGCATTGATCTGTTCATATACATCCTTATCTCGAACATATTCCTTTTCGATTACCTTATCGTACAGCTCAAACATTTCCGGATAGGAAGCATTGAGCGTCTTCATGATTTCCCGTTCGATATCCTCTGAAGAATGTCCCAGGATCCGTAACCGATTAATTTGCCAATCTGCAGTACTTGTGATCTCACCAGTCTTAACGATTCTCCTAACAATGTCTTGCATGATTCGTTCTTCCAGATCCTGATATCTGGCAGCGATCTTACCGGCCATCTTATTTTTGTAATCATCCCGCATCTTACTCCATCACCCGATTCTGTTCTGGGATCTTTGACTTTGCGGTTGCTTCGTCCTCGTTATACCATTTCATGCGGTATTCAACCAGGCTCATAACACCCATACTCACGTCTTGCCTGTCCTGCTGCCTTTCTGATTCTTCATCTGCCAAGATTGAATCATTGAACTCACAAGTAAATTCCACACCAGACGTATAAGAACCGTTGTAGAAAGCCAGCGCATTTACAAATCCATTTAAACATTCTTCGAGCTTCTCCTGTATTGCAGTAACTCGGTTGTATTTTCTAGTCTTTGATGCAAGCACTTCCGTGGCTGTCTTATCCACTTCCTGTGCGTCAGACAGATCTCCGTAAGCAAGACCAACATTGAACTCAATCTCTCGTTTGTATTCTTCTAATCCTCTTCGAAATGCTTCATCCCTCATTGCAGGAGAATATTCTTTGTAAAGTTCTTTATCCTTACCATCTTCAAGGTTCATCCCTTTGTAAAGACGCTTTTTCAGCCTTGGCAGGAAAGTCTTACCGCCTTTGGTCTTCAAAGCTCTCTGATCCACATGAATCGCACGTTCTCCGGAATCATACTCCCAGTCAAGACGTGCTGCCTGCACATCAGCTTTCTTGATCAATCCTTTTGCCGATTCATATACTGATACACCACATGAAGAACCGTCCACTTTATTTTCGATTGGATTCTGGTAATATCCAAAGTCCATTTCCGTCATGCCAATATAAACAATCGGTCCAGGTTGAAGATTTGCCCATTCTGCGACTTCTTCCAGATTACATCTCTGTCCGATATCATTTTTGCTCTGCGAATGATAGCACTTATTTTCGATAGTCAGATTTCCATTTGTAAAATAGTGTCTCTCTACTCTGGTGTAATAATCATTTTCACCAATGCACTTTACAACCAGAAAAGCAATGTCATTTGGGACACCACTATCGTCAAAACTAATCGGAATGAATTTATCTGCAGCAACATATTCAGCTTTGTCCGGACCAAGCGGTCTGAACACTATTGCTCCAAGAGCAAGACCTATCTGCAGCTTCTTGTTTATGTCAGACAGACCTTTCTGGAGGACCTTATCCATCTTGTCATTATTCAGGATCTTGGCTTCCATCTCCACCAAAGCAGAATCTGCAAACTCACGGCAGATACCTTCTTCCAATTTCAGGGATTCTACTGTATCGTCGTCACACCAGTCTGCATTCCCGACCAGCATTCTTTTCCATTCATTGATGGCATCGATCATGGTCTGTGACAGTGCCACATCTTTGCCAATTATATTTTTTAATGTCGTGTAGTTAAACATGCTCACTATCCTTCCCCATAGTCTTTTTAAACCATCAAACATTTTCCACCTCTTCTATCAGATCTCGCATATCCCGCTCGATCGTATACTCAAATGCATCCAGGCTGTCAATATCGGTGCTGCCATCATCCAGACGTTCATCCTTATCTTTCACGTCTTTATTCCATACTGCATCCGAAAGTGCTGTCTGCAGGGACTTACAATCCTCTGTGATCCAGAACCTTCCAGCTCCCATCAGTCGGACCGTACATCGAATCCGGTCAATAATGGATGCTTTCTTCGCTTTTCTTACAATTATCCACGGGAACCTCTTTTCCACTGCATTCCGGATGGAATTACCAAGCACCGTCTCCGCATTATCGTAGTAAACGGATTCCACATTGCAGTACTCTACATAATCACCATGCTTGACGATCACACCATATTTATCAATGACCTCCTGAACAAAATCACAGAACAGCTGATCCAGTATATTGCTGTCTATATCTTCGTCCTGATCTTTTGCCATGACTCGTTTAGACATGATTCCAATCACATCTCTGTAGTCGTCTGTGTATCCTCTGGCTACAAAAGAATGACCGGACTGATTTCCTCCGAAGTCAAGTCCGATCTCTATCGATACAATATCATTTTTCCTGAATTGTTTATGTTCCAGATTGTCTGCGGGTTCTTCCAATACTTCACACTGGAACTTCTCCGGATTGTCTGCAAATCGTTTATAAATTGCTCCTTCTGCTCTCTTCCATAACCCAAGAATCAGACGATCGTAATAAATTGTACCTTCATACTCTTTGCACAACTGCTCAACAAATTCCTGTGGAAGAAACGGATTGTCGAAGATTGTGTATCTCTGCAAATAGATATCTAGTTCGTCATTATCCAGAAACTCCTTTAACCAGTGTGTTGGATGCTCTGGGTTACAAGCTCCATCAAAGCACGAATACGGCTTATCGAGTCGTGATTTCAATATCTGGAACACTTCTTTGTTCCACTTGGCAATCTCGTCACCGTAACAATATTTGATGCTGGCTCCCTGTATTTTCGCTACCTGGCTGACTTTCTCTGCTCCCAGACAATATGCTTCTTCACCACAGATCATTGCCATATTCCGGTTATTGATCTGCCCGATCAGTTCCTCTGTATAAATCTCACGCATTGGCTGCAGTACGTTTCGTTCAATTGATTCCTTAGACACACCAAGGATAACATTTAGTCCCGGCTTGCCAGTCCTCTCTCGAATACGGAATGGAACCACAAAAGCTGTATCCACATAAGACTTTCCGGAACGAACTGCCCCGGATTTAATGTTCCATCTATGAGTTGCGTTCACAATATATTCATTCTGTTTCTTGCTTAATTGCATTGTCCCGCACCTCTTTTAATATCTGATCCAGACGATCAAGCGCATCATTATTCTCATTTTCGCCTGTGATGGATTCTTTTCGCGCTTTGATCAGCTCTGTTTCAGCTTTCTTATTCTCCAGATCTTCCTCTGCTCTGTTGCTCTGTCCGGAATACTGCGCTACAAACTTCGCAGCCTGTGTATCTCCGTCTAATGCAGCCTTAATCTGAGCCATAAGAAGAGCCGATTCCAAAGTACACTCAACTCCGAGTGACTCTAAAATCAGCTTCCATTCTTCGTTATCTATTTCTGCAGTAAGCAGCAGGTTCAACGTCTTCTGGAAGTTTGCCTTCCTGCGTCTTGCTTTTCCACTTGCTTTCCCTGCTATTTTTGCTAACTCCCGGCGTTCCTCCGGAGTTCGATTGTTATTTGCGTCTCTTATGTTTTCATAGCCTGCCACTTCACCACCTTCAATTCTGGTTTATTTTTGCATTAGAAAAGCACCCCGGAGGGTGCCTGTCTTAATTAATCTTTATTTCCCATTCTTACATGTAAGATACCATGCTCAGCTCTGTTATTTTCATTTGATATTTTTAATTGACTTGTTATTTCATTTTGTTCATACCCGTAAATATTAATAGTATATCTTTCTCCAAATATTTTTCTCGCTTTAATAACAGCCACTTTTAGATTTTCATATTTTTTTATTATATCTGCATCAGTATATGCTACAGTTCTCTTTATATTTTCACACAACCGGAGCAAAAAAGTATTATCAAACATTTCTTGCAGGCATTCTATTTTTTTAGTGTTTAAATCCGGATAATATATGCTTTTTTCAATCTTATCGCATACTGTTTTAGTAAAGTTTTGATATAGTTCAAAATCTATCTGTTCAATCCAAATAGATTCCCAGTCTGACCTTTTAATTTTGATAAATTCATATTTAGGTATTATATGTCCATTCTCTTCATCTATGTCGCATACTGATTCAATAATCACAATTAATTCATATAGCATTTCTAAATAATCTTTTATTTTCGATTTTAAATAAATCTCCGCCTTTTGTTGTTTTTTTAACTGAGGTATATATACTTGAATAATATAAAAAATATAAGCCGCAATTATACTTAATCCAATTCCATACCACATTGAATCTTTTTGATTAACAAATATTGCAAAACCACTCCATACTGGTACATCACAACAATAAATAGCTGAAATTATTGTAATTAAAGTTAATAAAACAAATTCCATTGCTCCTCCATTAAAAATGAAAATCTAACCTAATGATACTTCATTCTTTCAGATTCTGCAACGAAAAAGACACCCACATCACCAGGTGTCTTCTCTCGGTTTTATTAGGTTGCGGGGGAACTGATCATATGTCTTTTGTCTTTTCATCATGTCCAGTATAATAATAACATAGTCAAAATATGAATGTTATGAATGTTTCAAAGTATCTTTAATGACCTTCGACACCATAGACTGTGTATACCCAACACTCTCCCCAACTTCTTTCTGCGTCATCCCATCCAAGAATACCATTTCAAATATATCCTTGGCCGTTCCATCAGGCATTACGGCTATGTACTTCTCTACTTTATCATTCTCCTGAATCAGCTGATCTTTTCTCTTCTCTTTCTCACGGATCCGCATCTTCAATGCGGTTGCTGCCTTCGGCTCTTCTACCCTCACCTGCACATGCTCCTCGATGTAAGGGAAATCATCCGAACTCTTTGTAACCTTCCCCGATACAACCGGTACTGCGTCCAGTCTTTCCTGAAGCTTGGCAATAATTCCATCCAGATTCTCAATATCCCGCTTATTCTTCTTGTATTTACTTAGCTGCTCTCTGTTCATTATACTCCCGCCTCACTCTTTCCTGAATCCCACTGATCAACATCTCTCCATCCATGTCACTGTACATCTCAATGCCTTTACGAAAAAATAATTCACATTCAATTTTTGTATGAAGCGCATTCGTATCCTTTGGGTGTCGCCTTAGCCTGATCAATGCCCGCCGGTAATCATCCGCTGCCAGCTTTACAACTGCTGCTTTTAAGTTTTCATAGCACTCGACATATTCACTCATCGCCGGTCACCTCTTTTATGTCTACTCCCATCTTCTTCAGGTAATCATCGACCGTATAACTCTGATACGGCTTTCTGTGGAATCTCTCGCTTGCTCTCCTGTCAATATCCGATTCCAGTTCATCATAATGCTGTTGACCTTCTAGTCTCTGTTTCTTCGTACTTCCTCTGCTCAATCATTTCTCAACTCCTTCGTCGTTTTGTTTTCTCTTCCAGATTTCCACTATATCCTTAAGCTGTACGCTTTTATCCCGTCTTGTTCCTCCGACACTGAAATGGAATCCTGTATCTGTAATCTTTTTGATCCGGCAGCAACCATTACCGCCACCACTGGTATATCGAATCGATACTTCATCACCAACTTTTAATTCTTCGCCTGTTTCCTTGCAAACGATTTTCTTTTCAACTTTGTAATTCATCTACCTTCTTCTCCTTCACCTCAAATTTCATATCAATCACAAGGCTGACGTTTTCCCTTACCTCAACTTCCAATGTGCAGCTGTTTGTATTTCCTTCTACACAACAATCAACAATGTCTGCAATGGTTTTTCGGAATCCTTCGCTTACTTCTACATGCATTTACTGCTCCTTTCTTAATTCCTAAAAATCACTATTAACCCGATTATCATAAGCAATATCTTAATCACAGCTATAATCCTGTCTCTTATGATTCAGTCATCTTCTTCCCTGTATGGCTCCGGCAACGGCATCCAAGCATTTACAAAAATCCCATAGCTTGAATAAGATTTTTCATCATCTCCCGGATAGAATGTACCGCCTTCATCATTTTCTTCATATCTTGCGATATCCAGCATTGTTGCATTCTCGAACGATACCAATATATAACTTTCATCCTCTGGCAAGTGCTCACTAATTGGAATCCATTTGCCAAAATCATTATTTTCCTGCTCTATCAATGCAAAACACTGCTCTTTCCATTCAATCACATTTTCCAGACAATACGAGCCGAACCCTATGCAATCATCGCTACTGCCTATCTTTCTGTACTTAATGGCGTAATACGGTTTTTTCTTCGGTCTAGTCACTACAATGTCAATACTCTCTACTTTTATCTTTTCCTGTGTTGGTGCTGTTGGTGCGTATGTATTATCCATACTATTCTCCTTTCTCGTACAGAGTCGGTAATGGCATCCAGGCGATTACTTTCCCATTCGGTTCACCAAAATCCCCATGCCATCTTCCCAAATCATTCAAATATAAGATCTCAATACGGTTTTCGCCTGAATAATATATTCCCCATTGAGCAAGAACTGGTATATTTACCTCCGGCAGTCTCTCACTACATGGAATCCATTTGTCAGGGACATTTGTGTCCTTAGCATCTTCCCTGTCCTCATACATCGCCAGCCTATCCACCAACTCCTGTTTCTTGTTCGGGGACCAGTACCCCGTTTTCATACCACTTTTTCTTTCATGTGTTAATCTTTCCATAGTCTATTTCTCCGCATCTTTCCTCTTCATTTGTGTACCATTATCATAATCGTCCCATGCCATTCTCTGAGAAATCATAAATCCCATCACAAAATCATCACTGATATTTTTAATAAAATCTTCATCACTTTTATGTTTTCTCATGTATCTCTGAACATTCTGCTTAGCTTCTTTTGTCTGATCCATTGTGCAAATCACTTGCAATCTACCCATCATTTAACGCTATTCCTCCACATTCTTCTTTTTCATCCTTTCGCCTATTTTTAAGCATAAAAATACCAACCATCGAATATTGATGGTTGGTAAGAATAATTTTTTTCTATTTCTCTTTAATTTTCATTTCAATGATTTTCTTTATTGCCTCTTCCGGTGTCAAATCATTTGATACGCATTGCAGATACACTTCTTTTCTGTCGATAACTATGTCATCATCGAAATTTTCATCATCTACTTGTATTCGTATGGATTCTCCTTCTATTTTTCCAGATGCAGCAAAATCGTAATTCATATTTTGAAGATTTAATAATTCTTTATCTATTTCTTCAATTAATGTGAACTTTTCATTTAATTGGTCATTAATGAAATTGTACCATTCCCTCTTTTGCATAGTATTTCCTCCCGCCTATTTGATATGGAAATTATACCACTCCAACCATCAATATTCAATTGTCAAGGTTCGACACCATTCTACATTTCTATTCTTTTCTCTTTCTCCTCCCAGTATTCAACTATGTATTCCTTCTTACCCTTCGCATTACCTGGAATCGTCCTGTATCCGATCTTAACCATATATCCCGCCTTCACCAGTAGCCTTGCGATCATCAGCCGATCTTCTTCATTCAGTCCAACCGTCCCACCACGAACATTATGTATTATCGCCATCGTCTTCTCCTTCCTCTGGAATCAGTTCTGGAAAATCAAATATCGTCATTTGTCCCTCGACATTTTCAGCTCTCCTTTTTTCTTCTTCCATTCGTTTCTTTTTGTATTCGTTATATTTCATTCGGTACTTATAACTCTTTCCGAAAATATTCCATGCTGCCTTTACTACATTCGGCTCATACTTTCGAATCTTTTCAAGATCTTCTACTGCCTTATACGATATCGGGCATCCGCAACATCCCGTTCTAGTCAAGCCATATACTTCATATGCATCCGAATATTTTATTTTGTAATACTCTTTGTACCATGCTTTATCTTTATCAGATACATAATAGAGCGGTCTTAGCCGATAATGTCCATCTGCCGTTTCCGTGAAACAAAGAGCCGTGTTGTCTTTTCTGGGAACCGATCTCATTCCGCCTTCATCTCTACGCTCTCCCGTTATAATCATGTCATAATCTTTCTGAACTTTATGAGCGATTTGCTTTTTGCAATAATCACAGCATCTTGCACTTATCATAAATTCTGGCGGGTACTTCTTGATGAAATCCCGCATGTATTTTGATGAATTGATTACGAGCTGAATGTTTGGTCTTGGTTCCCCAGCCGAATTACAGCAGCAAAGAAAATTAATCAGACTCTCACATTTAGGATATCTTTCTTTTAACTCTTTTCTTTTCGCCGCCTTATCTTCTGCCTGATCATATTCATCTGCTATAGATAAAGGGACTCCTTTCTTTTGCCATTCGGACAAACCTCCTGACATAATTTTCGATACGAATGGAATTCCATATTTTCTGGTTGCCCGGACGATGTTGATCTCTGGTCTTCTCTCTTCAATTTCCACTCCATACTTTTTTGCAACATACTTCACATGATCTCTTGTTGCTTTCATTTCCAATCCTGTATTAAAAAATACATATTTGATTGGCGGTAACTCGAACATTGCTCTGGTCCGTTCAATCAGGTCAAGCATGATATCACTGTCTGATCCGCCCGAATATGAGCATATGGCATCCGGATGTTCTATTAATCTCTTCGCGATAATACTCTTGATTGCCTCAAATTTTGCCGGTGAATCAAAATCTGCATAATCCGGTCTGTCTGTATAAACCTTACTTACTCCGTTTTTCATCTTTTCAAAAGGAGCCGATGCATCATCACTCCGGCCGGAGCTCCGTCTCCTTTCGTTATGCTAAAAATCAAATACTATTTCCGGTGCCGGTATAAAATCAACACTGCATTCTTCTCTGTTGTCCAGCTCTATCCTCCGGACCGCCTTATTGATCTCTCTGGCATTGTCCTTGCAGTACACATAGCCATCCGGCGCATATAAATTTTTCACTTTCCCGTTAATCCGATCTAAAATCGTTTGATATGACATATGGTTCTTCCTGCCGGCCTCTCTTACCGATCTGTAGAAATCAACGATCTGTCCTTCTTCGCTGATCTTCACGACCGAAGTTTCACAGCCGTTGCCTCTTCCAGTTAACCTACCAAGTTCACTTCCGGTAATGATTCCGATGTTATTCAATGCATCGTCTGTGATAATCCCGTTCTTGTGATAAGTTACCATTCCCGGAGGCAATTCACCGATAAATGTGATCCGCATCAGTTTCATGACAACCTGTTCCTTGCAGTTCAATTTCACAACCCTGCGACCATTTGCAGTCTTGATATATGGGTGCAATGCTTTGTACCCACGTTTCAGTGCCCTGCGAACATTGCCGAAATAGTTGATCTGGTACTTCCCGTCATATCCTGGAATGTCATACCATCCTCTTGGATTGATCTGCTTAATCCGCATGATTTCCACCTCCCGGAATTCCTAAAAGCGCTCTTTCCATCTGGTCCATGTCATAATCACGGCCAGTGAAATTATTAAATCCAGTGCTGCCACGTTTGGCGGTCTCTTCCTTCCTTGTCTGGCTTCTCCTCTGTTCTTCTTTCTCCCAGGTACGCACTGCTGCTTTCCAGTTCTTCATTTTGTTTTTCCCTACCATCCAGCCTTTGGATTCATAAAAATCAACAAAGGCTTGCGGATCTACTTTGTTCCCACGTTCCTGGCAATACGCTCGGACCGTTTCCACATCCGGCGGTTCAAACCGCCCTGTATTATTAATTCTTTTATTCTTTCCTTCTTTCTTTTCTTCTATTGCGTGTCGATTGCCTGTCGATAGATTGTCAACAGACGTGTCACTTCGTGTGTCGTTTTCCATGTCGTTCTCTGTGTCATTTTGCCTGTCACTCGATTGGTACTTACAGTAATTAACCACTGTATATACGCTATATTTTGCGTGTCGGTTGCATGTCACTTCGCCTGTCTTCTTAAGGTGTTCCAGTGCTGTGCGAACCTCTCTTTCACTCAATCCAGTCTCTGCAGATAACTTAGATATCGAAGAAACAAAGCTTCCTCTTTCAATTACTTCCTCTCCAAAGTATCCTTTTTTCCAGTTCACCCGGAGTAACATATGTATAAACAACCGACAGGTATTAACATCGTGATACCAGCACCAGTCCAGCAATGACCGACTGACTTTAATATAATTACCGTTCATACAGCTTCATCCAATCATCCAGTGGCATAGTAACCAGCCACTCTTTTCTATTCTTCCGATGCATGACAACCGGCGTTTCACCAGTTCTTGCATCATTCTTTGACTGTTCCACGGCATCATAGATATTCAGCTTTTCTACTCTCTTGCATTCAATATGAATCCCCGGAAGACCAACTACATCTGCGTCACCATTAGATCCGCAATACTGTTGACCTCTCCGGCCGTCCTCATATCCATAGCTTTTGAGTATTGCAGCAAGCTCACGCTCACCTTTCTTTCCCTTCTGATTTGAATTCATTTATTATGTCCTCCAATCAATGCCGTTTTCTTTACAATCTTTTATAGCTCCATTCAGAGACCAATCTATCGAATCTCTTCTGCTTTCCTCCTGCCTGACATATGCTGCAAGCATTCCTCTTTCCACTGGATCATCCAGATCAGGTCTGAAATATCCTTTTCCATCCGATAGATTCAAGATAGATCCGTCACGCCTTGCATAATGAATCAAATCTCTTACTTGACGATCTCTGAAACCAGTCTTCATACACAGTTCATATCTTGTGACCGCACTGGCTCGTCCTTTCGGAATATAATCACAAATGTCAAATCCCTCACAGTTCAATGACCGGAGATAATCCTCTAATTCTATCTGTCCTTCCATGCTGCTCCTTTCCGCCAGAGCCTGGCTCTCTGGCCGTGATACAACATCTTGTGCAATAAATAACGCTGGGTGAGTGCTTATGCGTTACATTTCTTGGTTACAATGCCAGGGAATCTATGTTAATAAGTTACAATCTGCTTTTCCCGAAGATCTCTCTAAACTCTTCCCTTGTCCCGTAATGTTCCTCGAAATACTTCTGAGCCATTTGCTTCAGTTCCAGATCAATGCCCTTATTCGGATTCTGATGAACACTGTCCGGATAATTCTCATGTAAGTAATAAGCTATCGGTATTACAAAGCCGTATTTCTCAGACATTGATCTATACGGGCCATAAAATATATGATGTCGATGACAATATGGCGTGCCGGTAAAATAACAATGATCCATATCATCTGTGAACACGCTCCACAATTTCTTAGACATCCACACCATACCTTTCTTTCAGGAGTCTCTTTTCTTCTGGTGTGGCGATTTCTCTATCCGGGATCTGTGCCTCCTTACACATTGTGATCAGCCCCGATATCAGCCTGGACATTTCTCGGTATTATAGGTTCGGCTTCCTCTGAGGAGTCTGTATGTCCGGTACATCACACCGTCAACTCCTTCTCTCACTTGGGAAGTAGGCTGCAAGTGATATTCTGTAGAATTTTTCACTTTATTCTCTGCTTCTTCCGTGTCTGGAATCGTTGTAAATGCCGATTTCCAGGATAATATTACCGGATATCCATATCTTATAAGACACATGTTGTGTGCTTCCGGATTGCTCAATTCAAGCTTTTTAGCAAACTTCGTAATTAATACCCAGTAATAGGCATTCGCATCTAAGCTTCTCTTTTCTCGATGTTTCTTAATCTGAATATCAAGCTTCTCACAATCTTTCAGTTCCTGGAATGCATCTCTGGCATCCTCATTCACTTCTACAGAGATGCTCTGCTTTTTAGTAGCATAGTCCATCTTCAAGCCTTCGAGTTTTCCTGTGAAATTCATCAATCATCACCAAATTTCTTTTTCAGTATCCCCAACAATGAGGCACATTGCTTTTCTGTAAGAGTGTCCATATTCATTTGATTGTTGATTAACCACTGTTCCAAATTCACCCCGTGTGCAGTACACTGTGTTCGGAGTGTCTTCTTCTTTGCTTCTGATGCAAGGTCCTCTCCTGTTCCCGGAATCTTTGCTTCCAGCTTGTTGTATTCTTCTTTCAACCACAAATTAAATCCAAGTCCTGTATGAATAGCCACACACTTCACAAATGCCCTGCACATACTGTTCCATACTCTCTGCTGGCTCATGGAATTGTCTTTTACCGGATTCGCCCCGTTCATCACTGGAGTCTGCATCTCATATTCCTTATCATCGATAACGACCTTGATCCGTGTTTCATAACAACGATTCGTATTGTTATTCTTGTCCTTGAACTCGATGTCTGTTTTTCTAAGACTGCTTCCGGTCTGCGGATCAGGGATTGGCTCCCAATACACTTCGGTAGCACCGTTCTGTCTCAGCAATTCAATACATTTCGCCCAGTTCAGATATGTAAAGCCATCTCTTTCTTCGCAATACTGCCTTACATCAACCTTTATCAATTCCTCATAACTTTTAAGTGCCATCTACTCTTCACCTTCTTTGTTTTCTTTTTTACGCGTGATCGAATATTTATATTCTCCAACAGCATACTTATCAAATATCGAAGTAATCTCACTTGCCTCTGCCAAACTGTTTACCTCGAAAATCACTTTATCTTCATGCTCGTACAGTAAATTACTGGACTTATAAACCCTTACTATTTCTACTTTCCACATCACAATATCCTCCTGTACATATCATTCAAGCACTCCTCACACAGACGATCCCCTTGCACCGTATATAGGTAATCCCCCTCATACAACGGTGCTCCACAGCCACTGCAATATGTAACCGGTTCCGGATCATCTGGCGGGGTGGACTTCCAATCATCATATCCCGGTATATCTTCCATTACTCTTTCTCCAAAAATTCAAAATCTTTCAACATCTTTTCCATCCACTGCTCTGCGTCTCTGTCACCCAAACCGATAACATGCATATCAAATCCAACCAGCAGGCCTAAGATCACATCTCCTACAATAGGATTTCCATGTTTGTTCGTGTCATAGAAATAACATCCCATCGGATTCACCGGAAGATTCTTCACAAGACCTTCTTCATCTACGATCATGACTACTTTGGTTTTGAAATAATCCAGCAGTTTCTGGGTTCTCACTAACTCTACATATCCGCCGACTTCTTCTCTCAGGCTTTTATGATCAAAATCCGGATCGATAATTGATATCTTATTATCCGTTGTAATTTTCAGCGTCTTCATCTTTTCTCCTCCGCCTGTTTAATGGCTTCCTTTGTAATACTTACCAGAACTTCCTTTGCCAGTTCTTCTGGCATATGTCCGCGAAGTGATCTATACATTGCCACTGTAACTCCTTTATATTCCTTTATCAGTTCTGCTCCTGATCCAAGTAGTTCTACCTGGCATCCCGTTATTCCGCTGCAAACGGACTGTGATGTTGCTTTAATCATTTGACTAATTTCCTTTCTTCTCATATAATATAGTTGACTAATTTTCTGAGCGCCCAAAGCTTGCCGGCTTATGCGGGTGCTCTTCTTATTTCCATGTCAGATCAAAGATTTGTCTTAACTGATCCGGCGTATAGATTTTTGCTGATGGCACCGTCACACAGCTGATCAGGTAGTTTCTTCGCACTTCTACGGTATTTGAATCCTTGCTGATTGCATCTAAGTGCTCCCGGATTCTTTCCAGTTCTTTCTGGAATTCATGATCATCCATCAGTCTTGGTATCTCTTGCAATGTCCTCACCTCCTTCACTTTGCAAACAACCAGATAAATAACACTGCATCGAATGTAAGCCCGATTACTCCGCCAATCAGCAGCTCAAACACCACTTCCCGGACGATTCTCTGCCATTTTGTTCTTGGTCCTCTTCTTTTCATGCTTGTCCTCCCTTCTACCGCCTAAGCGGTTTTCTCAATGGTATAGGTGATTTCCACCTTTTCCTGTTCCTCCAGAAGAGATATCAACACCTCAATGATTTTTTCCATATCTGGTTTCATACTCGCCACCCGCTTTCTATCTCCTTGGTTATGTTTATGCATCACTGTTTGTACTTGTTGCGGTTCTCTGGTATAATTTTCCTATCAAATGAAAGGAACTTGTTAATCATGAAACTAAATCCTGACTGCATACGAGATATACTTCTTGTTGTAGAAGAAATTCCCGATATAAATCATCGCTGGAGATTTGACGAAGAAACTATTCCTGAATTGTTTCCAAATTACTCCTTTGATGAAGTGATGTATCATATTCGCCAATGCCAACTTAATAATTTCTTTTTTCAAGCAACCATTAATATCACCGGAACAAGTTGCGTCGTCTCGGATTTATCTCCTGAAGGGCATGAATTTCTTGCTAATATCAGAAATGACTCTTTTTACAACAAAGTAAAATCTATAGGTGCTGAGCTGGGTGTGCAATCGCTTAAGGATTTAACACAGATTGCCTTGTCAGCCGCGTCCCTAATTATCAAATCGCATTTCAATCTTCCATAATATGTAAAGATTTTACTGCGACTTTCTTGGCGTATCTCTTTATCAAAGCAATATTGGGTAATGGCCTTCCACATTCAGCAATGTAAAGAAGTACGCCTTGAAAGCAAAGTTTCCAATAAATTGCTTTTGCTATCGCTATCATCGATAGCACAGCTAAAATTCCTATCACTATCAGCATCTTTCTTCACCTCGCTTCCTGTCCTTCCAAAAAATACTCAATACTCACCCCAAAGTAATCCGCAAGCTTCTGTAGCTTATCAACTTTGGGATTACTTCGTCCCCTTTTCCAATCTGACAAAACAGACTGGGAGATTCCAGTTTCTTTTGATACTGCGTAAGCTGTTTTGTTATTTTTTACTAATAACTCAGCAAATTTTTCGTACAAAATCACACCTCCTTATCCTCTTAACACTATTGCAGATACTACGGAAATGTGATATACTTCGGTTGTAAGCAAGAGCAATCATATTTCCGTAGCATACACTTCAACCGTTGCATCGGTTTTCTTGTGTATGTTCATACTATACTACGGTTATCCGTTTTAGTCAATGTATTTTTAACGGTTTTCTTTAGTATTGCTTATCTTTGTGAAAGGTGAACATATTATGTATGAGAATTTTAGTAAATTACTACAGAAACACAGTGTAACTCCGTATAAAGTAAGTAAGGAAACCGGCGTATCTCAATCAACCTTAAGTGATTGGAAACGTGGCATCAGCACTCCCAAACCAGATAAATTACAAAAAATAGCTGATTATTTCGATGTTCCACTTACCTATTTTCTAACTGAAACCACGGAAGTACCCACAAAAGGAAAAACTCCAAAACTAACTTCAAAAAATGAAAGAGACATTGAAAAAGCATTAAAAGAAACTCTTGAGCAGTTGAATTCGCAAGACGGACTTATGTTTGATGGCGAGGCTCTTGATGACAATACAAAAGAGCTATTAAAAATCAGTCTTGAAAATACTATTCGTACTGCAAAGATTGCTGCAAAGAAAAAATTCACACCAAAAAGTCTTCAGAACGGAGATGATTAATTCATATGAACGTACATAACATAGTCGAGCAAGTTATTAAAAAATATAAAACTCGCTCTCCTTATGAATTGGCAGATCTCATGGGAATATCTATACATAGATGTGAATTGGGTACTATTAGAGGATATTACTCAAAAAAATTCCGTATCAAACAGATTGTACTTAATTGTAATCTTACAGAAAATGATGAGCATTTTGTTCTCGCCCATGAATTAGGTCATGCTATTATGCACGAGAATTTAAATACACCTTTTTTAACAGAAAATGCCTTGTTTTCTAAAAATAAATTTGAAAGAGAAGCCAATACTTTTGCTATAGAACTTCTTGTTCCAGATGCAGAAATCATTGAACACACAGAACTGACAATCGGGCAATTGGCTCGAATGACTGGATATGCAGAAGAACTATTGAAGTGCAAGAAGATTTTGGGGAATAATATTTTTTAACTGATGAGGGGGAAGTTTATGAATTTATTAAATAAGATATTACATATTAATCAAAAATCAAAAATTGAAGAAAAGATTCCAAATCATTTTGAAGAAATACTTTCTCAGTACTCTACTTTTCCAAGATTTTATTACATAAATCAAAAGAAATACGATATAGACACTGCTGAAAGCATCAAGCAAATTCCACTGTGCAAAACAGAATTTATTATTAATGGAGAAATATGGGGTATTGATGGAATTTTACGGTCACATGTAAATCGTTTTTATCATAAATTTCCAGAAAAAACGCGTGCCGCTTGTTACGAAAAAATTGCTCAATATAACGACAGTCCCTACTTTGCAGAATCTCCCGATGAGAAATACGATCGATTAAAACAGGCTGAAATTTTAGCAACAGAAAAAGAAAAATTAGAAAAAATATCTTCTATAGATATGAATAAATTCAACATTGATCAATTTGTATTTGAAGACATTTTTTATGATTATAGAATGGCTCGCATGCTAATCAACGCCATCAATCAGGCTACCGTACTAAAAGATATCGAATTTATGAATTCTTTCATCGAAAGAGCAGTTACATTGGCAAACTTAAAACTTCCTTATAAAATTCCCGTTGAAAATATTTCTTTTTCCAAGGAAGTGTTGGATATAGCAAATGAAACCTATACACAGTATTATTCATTTTTTGAATGCACACCGTATACCCCCACCGGGAAAGATGCAAAATTCCCATTAGTTTTGCATTTTGCAACCAGTAATGCCTATAGCATAAACGCTGATAATAAGTATCACGGAGAAATATACTATATGCAAAATGGTTCTATTGGAAAGGCTCGTCTAGTATGTTGGATTCACTCGTATTTATGTGTTGTTAACTTAAGCATTATTCAAAACGAACTTGACATAAAGTCTGTAGAAACTACTAATAATGGTACAAAAAAGACTTTATATAAACATTAATTTATAAATAAAAACCGCTCCTGCGCCAACAGGAACGGCTAACTGGAAGAAGCACACGCCAATGCGCTTCTTTTGGTTCTCCGAAGAGAAACTTTAATTCTAAGTCCATGAATATTGTATCATCTTCGGAGCAGTCTTGCAAGCGGAACATCTGTTCTTTGCTGGC
>OIXV01000088.1_pt1 | contig 87935 bp, 92 predicted proteins | sample 1587771 | NCBI WGS metagenome assembly OIXV01 (sample SAMEA3888893, study PRJEB22519) | human gut metagenome | biome: human gut; feature: human-associated habitat; material: faeces | place: Denmark | collected 2010
ATCAGTGTGGTCGCCGATGATCTTGACGGAGTTCTTGTTCGCGCCGACGGTACCGTCGCCGCCCAGACCCCAGAACTTGCACTCGATGGTGCCTTCGGCCGCGGTGTTCGGGCAGTTCTTGTCCTCGGGCAGGGAGAGGTTCGTCACGTCGTCGACGATGCCGATGGTGAACTGATGCTTGGGCTCAGCCTTGGCGAGCTCGGAGTAAACGGCGAAGACGGAAGCGGGCGGGGTATCCTTGGAGCCGAGACCGTAGCGGCCGCCGATGACCTCGATGCCGGTCTTGCCGGCGTTGGCCAGCGCGGTGACAACGTCGAGGTACAGAGGCTCACCCTGTGCGCCGGGCTCCTTGGTGCGGTCGAGCACCGCAATCTTCTTGCACGTTGCGGGGATGGCCTCGATCAGGCGGTCAGCCTTGAACGGGCGGTACAGACGGACCTTGATGAGACCGACCTTCTCGCCGTGGGCGTTGAGGTAGTCGATGACTTCCTCGGCCACGTCGCAGATGGAGCCCATCGCGATGATGACGCGGTCAGCGTCGGGCGCACCGTAGTAGTTGAAGAGCTTGTAGTCGGTGCCGAGCTTGGCGTTGATCTTATCCATGTAGGACTCAACGACCTCAGGCAGAGCGTCATAATACTGGTTGCAAGCCTCGCGATGCTGGAAGAACGTATCGCCGTTCTCGTGGGAGCCGCGCATGTGGGGGTGCTCAGGATTCAGAGCGTGCTCGCGGAAGGCCTTGACGGCGTCCATGTCGCACATCTCGGCGAGATCCTTGTAATCCCACACGGCGATCTTCTGGATCTCGTGGGAGGTGCGGAAACCGTCGAAGAAGTTGATGAAGGGCACCTTGCCGGTCAGCGCGGCCAGATGCGCAACGGGGGAGAGGTCCATGACCTCCTGCACGTTGCCCTCGCACAGCATGGCAAAGCCGGTCTGGCGGCAGGCCATGACGTCGGAGTGATCGCCGAAGATGTTCAGCGCGTGGGTGGAAACGGTACGGGCCGAAACGTGGAACACGCACGGGAGCTGCTCGGCTGCGATCTTGTACATATTCGGGATCATCAGCAGCAGGCCCTGAGAGGCCGTGTAGGTGGTGGTCAGCGCGCCGGCGCCGAGGGAGCCGTGCACTGCGCCGGCCGCACCGGCTTCGGACTGCATCTCGACGACCTTGACCTGGTTGCCGAAGATGTTCTTTTGGCCGTTCGCGGCCCACTGGTCGACCAGATCGGCCATCGGGGAGGACGGCGTGATGGGGTAAATGGCTGCGACTTCACTGAAAGCGTAGCTTACGTGAGCTGCAGCATTATTGCCGTCCATGGATTTCATTTTTCTTGCCATAAATGAACCTCCTGTTTATTTCACCGTCAAAAGACGGTCGTTCTGCGTGAATTCGGAAAATTCAACGCTGATACTATAGCACACTTTTTCCGTCATGTAAACGCCCCAGAGAGGGAAAAACATTCATTTTTTTGCAATAACAAGTTCAATTGCTTTCATTTTTTCGGAACTTTTGCAAGCATTTCTTCTTTTTGTGCATCTTGCGCAAAAATGCGAGAAAGGGATTTGCCTGATTCAAAAAATGTGCTATACTGATGCAGAAAAAAGACAGCGCGCGCCGTCGCGCGTGCAAAAAAGGAGGACGAAACGATGGTCACAGCGGTGCGCTCTCTTGGGCTTCAGGGCATCTCGGGCTATGAGGTGACGGTGGAATGCTTTTTGTCCGGCGGGCTTCCTGCGTTCGACATTGTCGGCCTCGGTGACACGGCGGTGAAGGAATCGCGCGAGCGCGTGCGCGCGGCAGTGAAAAACTGCGGCGTGAAGTTCCCCGTTTCCCGCATCACGGTGAACCTTGCCCCGGCGGGCCTCAAGAAAGAGGGCACGCTCTACGATCTGCCGATCCTGCTGGGCATCCTTGCAAGCGCGGGGGAGATCAAGCCTCCCGCGAAGGACGCGGCCTTTGTCGGCGAGCTCTCGCTGACCGGCACGCTTCGCGCGGTGAACGGCGTTTTGCCGATGGCGATGGCCGCGGTGCGCGCGGGCATCAGGACGCTCTATGTCCCCGCAGCGAACGCAGCGGAGGCGACGCTTGCCGACGGCGTGACCGTTTACGGCGTGCCGGACGTCGTATCCCTTGTGGAGCATCTGAAGGGCGAGAAGAAGCTCGCGCCCCAGTCGAGATGGCAGGCGGAGCAGACGAGCGAGACCGGTCCCGACTTTGCTGACGTCATGGGACAGGAGAACGTTAAGCGCGCGCTGGAGATCGCCGCCGCGGGCGGACACAATATCCTGCTCATCGGCTCGCCCGGCGCGGGCAAATCCATGCTGGCGCGGCGGCTTCCGTCGATCCTGCCCGACATGACGCGAAAGGAAGCACTTGAGGCGACCGAGATCTGGTCGGTCGCGGGGCTGACCGACAGCGCGCGCCCGATGCTGCTGCACCGCCCCTTCCGCGCGCCGCACCACACGCTCTCCGCCTCTGCGATGACCGGGGGCGGGCAGACGCCCAAGCCCGGTGAAATTTCGCTCGCGCACCACGGCGTGCTTTTTTTAGATGAGCTCCCCGAATTCCACCGCGACGTGCTCGAGGTGCTGCGCGCGCCCATCGAGGATGGCGAGGTCACCATCACCCGCGCCGCGGGCAGTATCACGCTGCCGAGCCGCTTCATGCTCGTCGGCGCGATGAACCCCTGCCGCTGCGGCTGGTATGGACACCCCTCGGGGCGCTGCCACTGCACCAAGCAGCAGGTGGAAAAATACGTCGAAAAGATCTCCGGCCCGATGCTCGACCGCATGGACTTACACGTCAACGTGCCGAGCGTCGAGTTCGAAGCCATGCGCCGGCGCGAAAAGGCGGAGTCCTCCGCCGACGTCAAAGCGCGCGTGAACGCCGCGCGCGACATCCAGAAGCAGCGCTTTTCCGGCACGAACATCACCTGCAACGCGCAAATGACACCCGCGATGGTGGGCGAATTCTGCACGCTGGACGCCGCGGGCGAAAAGCTCTTAAAAGGCGCGTTCGAGCGCCTTGGCCTCACGGCCCGAAGCCACGATAGATTACTGCGCGTGGCGCGCACGATCGCCGACCTCGACGGCAGCGAGAAGATCGAGGCGCATCATCTGGCCGAGGCCATCCAGTACCGCAACACGGATATTTTACAGGGGTGAATGAGATGAAAAGGTATGACTACATCCAGTTTGGCGCGCTTTCCATTTTGAGCCATATCGCCCAAGGGGCGGCTTTTATCCTGCTGTTCGCGGCGTTCGGCGGCACGGGGACGACCTCGTCCTTTACGTTTGCCACGCCTGTCGGGCTCGCGCTCGGCGTCGTCTATGTGTCGGCGCTTTCTTTCCTGTTCGGCTGGGGCCTGCGGCCGGAGCGGGGCATCGACAAAAATTGCTGCTGGAACGCGGCGATCGTGCTCTATGTGCTGAACCTCGCATCGCTTCTTGTGATGCCTGTCCCGTTCGGCTCGGGGAGCATCCTTGCGATGATCTGGGAGCTGCCGATGGCGCCCGCCATGGTCGGGATCAACGGGGTGAGCGGAGAGGGCACGATGTTCAGCTATGCGCTCTTTGCCCTACTGGCCGCCGTTGAGCCGCTGTGCTTTACACTGGGGCTCACCCGCAAAGGAAAAAAGCCTGCCAAATCCGAAACCAACGAAAATTCAGCCGTATCTTCCGCCGGCGCGGAAACGGCCATGATCAATGAGGAGAACAACACCAATGCATGAAATGATCCTGTGCAAGCTCGGCGAGGTCGTGCTCAAGGGCCTGAACCGCCGCAGCTTCGAAGATAAGCTGATGGCGAACGTTAACCGCCGCGTGGCAAAATGCGGCAATTTCCGTATCTACGCCAAGCAGAGCACCATCTACGTCGAGCCCAAGGACGAAAACTGCGACATTGAAGCGGCCTTTGAGGGCTGCAAGAAGGTCTTCGGCATCATCGCCGTCTCCAAGGCCCTGCCCTGCGAGAAGGACGTGCAGAAGATCATCGGCGCGGCGAAAAATTACCTTGAGTGCGAGATGCGTACGGCCAGGAGCTTCAAGGTCGAGAGCAAGCGCGCTGACAAGACCTTCCCCTTGACGTCGATCCAGATATCCCAGCAGGTCGGCGGCGCGCTGCATCAGGCGTTCCCGACCTGCGAGGTCAACGTCCACGACCCAGAGCTCGTCGTCCACATTGAAATTCGCGACGACTCGGCTTACGTCCACGGCCCGGCTGAGAGCGGCGCGGGCGGTCTGCCAATCGGCATGGGCGGCGTGGCGGTCAGCCTGCTCTCCGGCGGCATCGACTCGCCCGTTTCGTCCTACATGATCGCAAAGCGCGGCGTAAAGCTTGAAATGGTGCACTTTTTCTCCCCGCCCTACACCTCCGACGCGGCGAAGGAGAAGGTGCTCGAGCTTGCCAAGCTCCTTGTCCCCTGGTGCGGGCGGCTCACCGTGCAGGTCGTGCCCTTTACCGAGATCCAGGAGGAAATTCGCCGCAACTGCCCCGAGGAGTTCTTCACGCTCATCATGCGCCGCTTTATGATGCGCATTTCTCAGCGCGTGGCGGAGCAGGTGAAGGCCAAGGCGCTCGTCACGGGCGAAAACCTGGGCCAGGTCGCCTCGCAGACGATGGAGGCGCTGCGCGTGACCGAGGATGTGGTCGACCTGCCCGTTCTGCGCCCGCTCATCGGCATGGATAAGGAGGAGATCGTGCGCCTGTCGCGCAAGATCGGCACGTTCGACACGTCGATCTTACCCTATGAGGACTGCTGCACGGTCTTCACCCCGCGCCATCCGCGCACAAAGCCGAACCTCGACGAGGTGCGCGAGGCCGAGGCTGCGCTCGATATCGAGGGCCTCATCGACCGCGCGATGACGAGCCGAGAGTTCGTGCGCATCAAGTTCTGAAAGGAAGTCTTATTATGGCGGAAAAAACAGTCGAACAGCGCTGCTATGAAGCGCTCAAGGCGCGCGGCGTGACCTTTGCCGCGGCAGAGAGCTGCACCGGCGGCCTCATCGCCAAGCGCATCACGGATGTGCCGGGCGCGTCGCTCGTTTTCATGGGCGGCGTGGTGAGCTATACGAATATCGTTAAGCACCGCGTGCTCGGCGTTCCGGCGGAGATGCTGGAGGAATACGGCGCGGTGTCTGCGCCCGTTGCCCGCGCGATGGCCGAGGGCGCGCGCAAGGCGACGACGGCGGATGTCGCCGTCAGTGTCACGGGCGTTGCAGGCCCGGACCGCGACGAGCGCGGCAACGCCGTCGGCACGGTGTTCATCGGATTTTCCTCTCCTGAGGAGACGATGGCCGAGCGCTTTGACTTCGGCGCAAAGTCCCGCGCGGAAATTCGGGAAGAAGCGGCGGATGAAGCCTTCAAGCTGCTGGAAGAAAAGCTGAAGGAAGCATAAGGGCCGAGAGCCGTGAGAAAGGAGAAAACATGAAAAGAAACACCGGACTGTTGCTTGTTGCACTGTTGGCGGCGCTGATGCTTTTGGTGTCAGGCTGCGGAGAAAAGCAGGAAACGCCGGACGGCGCACCGGACGAACCCCTGATGCAGGAGGAAGACCTGACGATCGAGCCGCAGCCGGACGCGAACTTTACGCTGGAGCTGCCGGATGGTTTCCTGAGCCTTGGGGCGGACTACGAGCCGAACGGGGAAACGCAGGATACGACCTACGACAGCGACGGGATGCTGCCCTATAACTTTGCGCGCCATTACGATGCGGACGCGCAGCTCGTCGTCGGGACGGATTACTACCCCGAAACGGGGAGCGAGGTCATCAGTTACCTGCGCACCGACGCGGTGGGCGTGGGAACGCCGCGCGGTGTCAATGTCGGCGACAGCGAGGAAACGCTGCTGACGGAATATCCGGAGAAGCTCTACTGCATTGAAATTGAGGATACGGAGCTGGACGACCGCTTCATCACCGAGGACGGCTACAGCGAGCCTGCGTATGACTTTGACCGCGCCTATGTCTGGCAGCCGCAGACGCCGCAGGACGACGGAAACTACGATGTCCGCGACATCGTGGTTTACCTGAAGGATGGTACGGTGACCGCGATCACGATGACAAAGCCGTATGAGTTCCGCTTTGCCTACGGCGTGGACCGCGAGGCGGCGCTGCGCCTTGCGGAAGAAAACCGCAGCGCACTGTGCGGGCAGTAAAAAGACAAAACAAAAAGCGGGGGATGCCTTAAGCGTCCCTCGCTTTTTACTGTATTTAATAGGTGCCGGGATCAAAGCTCGAGCGCGAGCTGCGCGTCGTCTGGCGCGGAAACATCCAGCCCGAATTCGCTCGGCAGATAGCGCGGGCAGACGTTTTCGCCCGTCGTGATGACGGACGCGGCAAGGCGCGTGCCGATCTCGCAGGATTCCATCATCGTTTTGCCGTAGGTCTGGCCGATGACGGCCCCGGCAAAGAACGCGTCGCCCGCGCCGGTCGTGTCCTTGACGTCGACCTTCTTCGCGGGGCAGTAGCCCTCTTCGCCGTCAAGGGTCGCGAACACCGCGCCCTGTGCGCCCATCGTGACGACCATGCGGTGGATCTGCGCGCCGCGAATTTTGTCGCGCAGGATGGGGAGCATCTCATCGGGCGAGAGACCGTCATAATTTTCAGAGAACAGGATGCCGGCCTCCTGCTGGTTACAGATGAAGCAGTGCACTGAGCGCAGGAAGTCGCGCCGCTCGATGGCGATGCTCATGTTGGACACGACGGCGTAGACGGGCTTATGGTACTTTTCCGCCAGCGCGAACGTGCGCTTGACGATATCCTTTTCCATGTCGATCTCCAAAAGAATGCTGTCGGCCTGCGAAAAAATTTCGTCACCTTGCTCGTCGAGAATGTCGGCAATGGGGCTCAGGTCGGGCCGCTTGGAGATGGACGCGGTCACATCGCCCGTGTTGTCGAAGATCGCGAGCCATGTGCCCATGCCGTCGGGCGTGGTGCGCATGTAGCGCGTATCGACCTTGTGGCTCCGGAGTTTTTTGACAACGTCTGCGCCCGCGCTCGAGTCATCGACGAGGCTCACAAACGTGGGGCGCAGCTCGACGTTCGCGATATCCTCGACAATGTTGCGGCTCACGCCGCCGTGCACCTGCACGACGCGTCCGGCGTTGCGCCCGCCGGGGATGTAGGAAGAGATGGGATAGCCCTTGATATCGACAAAAACAGCGCCCATCACGACAATGCTCATGGGAAAGCCCTCCTGAAGCTTGAATTTTATTCAGTATACCATATTCGGCGGCGGAAGAAAAGGAAAACGCACAAAAACGCGGAACGGACCGGCCTTTTGGGCCGGTCCGTTCCTGTATGAGAGAGATAGAGAGGGAGAGATCAATCCTTGATGCGGGCCTTGTTGGCCTCTACGTTGCGGATGGCGAAGAGCGTTGCGATCGTGAGCACGGTGCCGATGGTCAGGCACACGATCCAGTTCTGCACGAAGCCCGCGATGACGAAGCACACAAAGCTCAGGCACGCGACCGTGATAGCGTAGGGGAGCTGTGTCGCCACATGGTTGACGAGCTCGACCTGCGCACCGGCGGAGGACATGATGGTCGTATCGGAAATGGGGGAGCAGTGGTCGCCGCACACAGCGCCCGCACAGCAGGCGGAGATGCCGATATAGAGCAGCGCGCTGTCGCCGGGGAAGATGGCCGTGACGATGGGGATGAGGATGCCGAACGTGCCCCAGGACGTGCCGGAGGCGAAGGCCAGCACGCACGCGACGAGGAAGATGACCGCCGGGAGCATATTGTAAAGGCCGGTGGAGGCAGCCTCCATCATGTCGTGGACGAAGCCTGCGGCATCGAGCGCGTTGAGCGTGGTCTTGAGGGAGACGGCGAGCGTGAGGATGATGATGGGGGAGATCATCGCCTGAAAGCCCTTGGGGATGCAGCCCATGGCCTCGCGGAAGCCGATGACGCGGCGGGCGACGAGGTAGATGACCGTGACGATGAGGGCGATGATGCCGCCCCAGGGAAGACCGACGAAGGCGTCGGTGTTGCCGAACGAACCGATGAAGTCACCGGCAAAGTCTGTGCAGCCGGAAGCGTCAGCGCCGAAGAAGCCGCCAACGTAGATCATGCCGATGGTGCAGGTGATGATGAGCACGACGACGGGGATGATGAGGTCGATGACGCGGCCCTTGGGATTGGCGTTTTCCTCAGTGCTGCCGGGAGCGGCGGAGAGGTCGCCGGTGCTGCGGGCACGTTCTTCAAAGCCGCGCATCGGGCCGTAGTCGAACTTGAGCAGCGTGAGCGCGATGATGAAGACGAAGGTCAGCATCGAATAGAAGTTATAGGGGATGGCGCGGATGAAAAGCTGGATGCCGGAGATGCCGGTATCGAGATCCTGTGCCGTGGAGGACACGGCGGCGGCCCAGGAGGAGATCGGCGCGATCATGCAAACGGGTGCGGCGGTGGCGTCGATGAGGTAGGCGAGCTTGGGACGCGAGATCTGGTGGCGGTCAGTGACGGGACGCATGACCGAGCCGACGGTCAGGCAGTTGAAGTAGTCGTCGATGAAGATGAGGATACCGAGGATGAAGGTGGCGAGCGCCGCGCCCACGCGGGTGTGGATGTTGCGCTCTGCCCAGCGGCCGAAGGCGGCGCTGCCGCCGGCAAGGTTGACGAGCGCTACGATGATGCCGAGCAGCACGAGGAAGAGGAAGATGCCCGCGTTGTCGGAAATAGCGGCGATGATACCGTCGTTGACGATCATATCGAGCGTTGCGACGGGGGCAAAATCACAGGCGAACAGCGCGCCGATGACCACGCCGATGAAAAGAGACGAATATGCCTCCTTGGTGATCAGCGCCAGCGTGATAGCGATGATTGGGGGCACGAGTGCCCAGAAGGTCCCTACGAAGTTCATGATGTTTCTCCTTTCCTGTGTTTGCACACAGAGCAAAAAAATTAAGCCATGATCTCCATCATGACTTAACACAAAACATCGAGAACGCCGTACACACATTGGACATCCTGATCGCGTCGATCATGACAGCACTCCGTCCTTTCGGACGACAGTCCGCCGGGTATTTCCCGACGACCCAAGTATCTGCCGGCCAGGGAGCCAACAGACCCTTCGGCGGCGTCCCCTTCCGCACCCCACGGTCTCCTGCCGTTTTGTTGGGGGCTACTCATGTCAGCCGCGCCTCTATCAAGACTTATGAAATTGCTTGCAGTATACACCTTTTCTCGATTCTGTCAAGCAGGAAACGCATTTTTCTGCGCGGATAAGCGGAAAACTATGCAAACATGACGAAATGAAGAAGAAAAGAATGAGTTTTTTGGTGAAAATACAGTCTTCTGTCAGCGGATGCAAAACGCCGCCTCCGCACAGCGGCAGAAGAGCTGCCACCACGTCACGCGCGCAACGCTCTCACCCGCGAGCAGTGGGAGCGAGACAAGAAGCGTACCGTCGGATGAGAAGATGTCGAGCGTGCCGAGCGGCTCACCCGCTTCGATGGGCGCTTCGACGCTTTCCGGCAGTGTGAGCGACTGGGTGAGGCCGCCCGCACAGTTTTTCTCCAAAAGCAGGGCGTTGTCCGGCGACAGAACGCTCTGGACGGTTTTCTGCGTGCCGAGCGTGACGGGGATGGCAGGCAGCGGCGACTCGGGGGTGACGGTGACGAGGGAGTATGACGCAAAGCCGTAGTTCAAAAGCACCTTGGCGTCGGAAAAACGCTTGTCGCTCGTGCTGCCTCCGAGCACGACGGCGATGAGCTCCATGCCGTCCTTCTCCGCCGTCGCGCTGATGCAATATTTGGCGGAGCTCGTCGAGCCGGTCTTGAGGCCCGTCGCGCCGGGGTAGAAACGGATGAGCTTGTTGGTGTTCACGAGCATGGACTGTCCATCGCGCAGCGAGTCCATCCAGATCGTCGTAAAGCGGCGGATGTCAGGGTGGTGCCAAATGAGCTCGCGTGACATGAGCGCGATGTCATAGGCGGAGGTCACGTGGCCGTCTGCGGGAAGTCCCGTGCAGTTGACAAAGTGCGTGTCGTTCATGCCGAGCTCCTTGGCCCGCTCGTTCATGCGCGTGACAAAGGCCTCCTCGCTGCCCGCCAGGTGCTCGCCGAGCGCGACCGCCGCGTCGTTGCCGGAGACGACGCACACGGCCTTGATAAGCTCTTCGACACGCATCTGCTCACCCTCCTTGAGCCAGATCTGGCTGCCGCCCATCGAGGCGGCGTGCGCGGAGCCCGTGACGGTGTCGTCGTACGAGAGCGCGCCAGAGTCGATGGCCTCCATCGTGAGCAGCAGCGTCATCACCTTTGTCACGCTCGCGGGCTCGCGCGGCGTGTGTTCATCCTTGGCAAAGAGCACCGTGCCGGTCTGCTTTTCCATCAGCAGCGCGGAGGGCGCGTCGAGCGTGAGCTCGTCGGCGCGCACAGGTACACACAGCAAAAGTGCGAAGATCAGCACCAGCGGCAAAAATCGTTTCATGGCAAGGCTCCTTTCCTCGGTTGGCAAAAGAATATGAAAGAATCAGCGCCGACATGAATTTTCGCCTTGAAATGACACGAAAGATATGATATACTCCATCCGTTCGCAGGGTTGGTATATCGGTATTACAGCGGCTTCCCAAGCCGTTAAGGCGGGTTCGACTCCCGTACCCTGCTCCAAAAAAAGTCCACGACGAAAGTCGTGGACTTTTTTTGGCCTCGACGCGGCGGAGCGCGTCTCGGCTTGATTCAAATTATTTAACGGCGGAAGTGAATTCCGCCTATAACAATTCTCCGCTGCGCTGCGAATTGACGCGCGACTTCGCGCGCGGAACCCGTGGGACATTAAAAAAGCACAGGGGCAAGTGAATTGCCCCTGTGCAAATGCTTTTGCATAGCAAAAGCATTTTACGGCGCAAACGCGCCGAGGAGACGAAATTCCGATATAGGCTTTCCTATCGGAGGGGATGCAGGCTGTTGCGCGCATAGATCGCCCGCCGATGGCGGGCGATCTCCACACTTGCAGCCTGAGAAAAAATTTTGTCACGCGCACGCCCCAGGGGGGCTTCTCTTGCTGCTCCGCAGCAATTCACCTTCTGTCGCGACAAAATGATTAAAATTGTTTGCTGCCTGCGGGCAGCAAAGTCTGCGATGCTGAGTGTCGAAGAAGTTGGAGCGCCGATCGGTAGTGCGAGGCGCTGTTGCCGCTTTGCGGCAAGGTGCGGTGGGGAAGGTCCGAGATCGCTGTGCGTCGGAAAATGTTGGCGGTGAGCGGGCGCTTGCTTTTTTTGCGCCGCGCCCCTATAATGGACACAATTGCGACAGGACAGAGAAAGGACGATCGATCATATGAAGAAGGTGGCGCTCATCACGGGCTCGTCCCGCGGCATCGGCCGCGCGGCGGCCTATCAGCTCGCGCATGACGGCTGCGCCGTATGCGTGAATTATTATGAGAGAAAGGACAAGGCCGACGAGCTCGTTTCACTGCTGCGCAGCGAGGGCTGCGAGGCCATCGCCGTACAGGCGGACGTGTCAAAGCGCGACGAGGTGAACGCCATGGTCGCGCAGTGCGAGCGCGAGCTCGGGCCGGTCACACTGCTCGTGAACAACGCAGGCGTTGCGGGGCAGGCGCTCTTTCAGGACGTGACGGACGAGATGTGGGACCGCTATTTCAGCGTGAACCTCTGCGGCGCGCGCAACACCATTCAGGCGGTGCTGCCGTATATGCTGCATGAAAAGAGCGGCTGCATCATCAACATCTCCTCCATCTGGGGCCAGCATGGCGCATCGTGCGAGGTGACGTATTCCTGCACGAAGCACGCGCTCATCGGCCTCACGCGCTCGCTCGCGATGGAGCTCGCGCCGAGCGGTATCCGCGTCAACTGCGTCGCCCCCGGCGTCATCGAGACCGACATGGTCAAGGTGCTGGGTGAGGAGACGCTCAAGGACCTTGCCGAGCAAACGCCGCTCGGCCGTCTCGGCAAGCCCGAGGACATCGCTGCGGCGGTGTCATATCTTGCGTCCGATAAGGCGTCGTTCATCACAGGGCAGGTGCTCGCGGTGGATGGAGCGTTCGTGCTCTAAGGTGCTTTACCGCCCCGTGCTGCCGAAGCCGCCCTCGCCGCGCACGGTTTCGGGGAGCGAGTCTGTCTCTTCGAACTCCATGGGGAGAAAGGGCAGCAGCACGAGCTGGGCGATACGGTCGCCGTGGTTGACGGTGCGCTCCTGAGTGCCGTCGTTGTGCAGGGCGATGAAGCACTCGCCGCGGTAGTCGCTGTCGACCACGCCGACGCAGTTCGCGGGGCGCAGGTCCTGCTTGCTGGCAAGGCCGCTGCGGGCAAAGACCGCGCCGAACGTGCCCTCGGGCAGGGCGAAGGCGAGGCCCGTGCCGATCTTGACGGTGTGGTGCGGTGGGATGACGACGGTGCCGTCGCTGTCGAGGCAGGCGCACAGGTCGTAACCGGCGGCGAAAGCGGAGCCGCGCGTGGGAAGGACCGCGTTTTCGCGCAGCTTTTTGATCTGGACCATGGACATAGGGGTTCCTCCTTTTGATTTCTGCGGCTATTATACGGGCTGCGGAGGAGAAAAGCAAGCGCGTTACAAAGGCGTAAAAAGGCGGGATATGGCAGAAGAAAAAGAATTTTCCCTTGCCAAACGCGCCTTCTTCTGCTATTATACTATGATGTAGTGTTTCCGCTCGCGAAGGGCGCTTACAAAACGATAACCTTTTTGGAGGCTCGGATAGATGGCAAAAAACAACAAGCATACAGAGCGCATGGCCAAGAGTGACCGCAATGTCAACCGTGCGATGATCCTGCTGATGGTCGGCCTGATCGCCGAATTTTACCTGCTGATGGTGAACAATTACTTCGTCAAGGGCGCTGTGGGACAGGTCCTGACGATGATGACTGTTTTGAAGGTCCTCGGCATCGCCGGAGCGGCGCTGTTCGGCGCGGGACTCGTGCTGTGGCTCATGCGGAAGAAATGGACGCGCTTCGCGCCCGCCGCGCCGTGGCTTTTGAGCATTGGCTTCTTTTTTGCCGTGTCGTCTCAGTTGATGCTCAAAATTTACCCGCAGGGCACGACCGTGATGTGCGTGCTCGTGCCGGTGGCGATGCTGCTGGGCATCGTGTTCCTGCTCTACCCGCGCGAGTTCTCACTTCAGGCGCTTGCGCTGACGGCGGCGATGATGGCGATGTACCTCATCCATCGCGGCGGCGGGAGCGACACGTGGCGCGGCCTTGTGATCGGATGCAGCGTGTTCGCGGCGCTCGTCATCGCGGCGCTTGCCGTTGCCGTTTCCAAGGCGGGCAAGAACGGAGGAAAGCTTGAAAAGCTCGGCGACCTTCGCATCGTGTCGGTCGACGGCAACTACAAGCTCATCTATGCGGTGCTCGCTGTGTGCGTCGCGGCCATCGTGATCGCACTGTTTGCGACCGGCATCGCCTACTACGGGCTGTGGATCCTCGCGGTCGGCACCTTCCTCCTCGCGGTGTACTACACCGTCAAAATGATGTAAAAGAGATCAAAAGAAAGGCGAGTCCTGATGGACTCGCCTTTCTTTTGAAGTTTTATATGTCTCTTCGTCCTTCCAGCGCCCGCATCAGGGTGGCGTCGTCGGCGAATTCGAGGTGGCCGCCGACGGGGATGCCGTAGGCAAGGCGCGTGACGCGCACGCCGAAGGGACGCAGGAGCCGGGCCAGGTACATCGCCGTCGCCTCGCCCTCGGTGTCGGGATTCGTCGCCATGATGACCTCTTCGATGTTCCCCTGTGCCACGCGGTCTAAAAGCGACTTGATCTCGAGGTCGTCCGGCCCCACATGGTTCATCGGCGAGATGACGCCGTGCAGCACGTGGTAGCGGCCGTTGTATTCGCGCGCGCGCTCGATGGCGACGACGTCGCGCGGGTCGGCGACGACGCAGATGACATGTTCATCACGCTTCGGCGACGAGCAGATAGGGCAGAGGCCGCCGTCCGTCAGATTGCGGCAGACGGGGCAGAACGTGACGGTGCGCTTGGCGTCGACGATGGCATCGGCAAAGGCCTTGGCCTCCTCTTCGGGCAGGCTCAGCACGAAAAACGCGAGCCGCTGTGCGCTCTTGCTGCCGATGCCGGGCAGGCGCGCAAACTGCTCGACGAGCTTTTCGAGCGCCGCGGGAAAGTATTCCATGGACTTACCCTCTCAGCTCTTTGATCTTGGCGGGGATGTCCGCGGCCTTGTAGACGGCGGAGCCCGCGACGAGCACGTTTGCGCCCGCCTCGATGCAGGTCTTACACGTCACAGCGTCAACGCCGCCGTCGACCTCGAGCTCGCAGTCAAGGTTCCGCTCGTCGATGTAGCGGCGGATGGCGGCGACCTTGGGCATCATGTCGGCCATGAACTTCTGTCCGCCAAAGCCGGGCTCGACGGTCATCACGAGCACGATGTCGCACTTGTCAAGAAACGGCAGCACGGCCTCAGCGCGGGTGTTGGGCTTCAAGACGACGCCGGCTTTTTTGCCCTTGGCGTGGATCTTGTCGAGCGCGAGGTGGATCTTCTCCGGCGTGTCGGCCTCGACATGGCAGGTGACGAGGTCTGCGCCCGCGTCGCAGAACTGATCGACATAGCGCTCGGGCTGCACGATCATCAGGTGCACATCGATGGGCAGCGCCGTGCGCTTGCGGATGGACTGGAGCACAGGGATGCCGATGCTGATATTGGGGACGAAGCAGCCGTCCATCACGTCAAAGTGGACGTAGTCGGCGGTGGCAATGGCCTCGACGCCGGCACCGAGCTCGGCAAAGTCGGCGGAGAGGATGGACGGTGCGATCTTGACGGACATGATAAGAATCCTCCTGCGAAAATTTTCTTATTCTTTATTGTAGCAAAGCGCAGGAACAAAAGCAATGCAAAAAAATGTAAAAGACACTTGACATTTTGCTTGCGTGGTGCTATCCTCACAGATGTAAAGCGAGCTTGACTCTGGAAAATGGAGAGAAGCGATGAAAAACCACATTGAAGAGAGAAGAAAGGCGCGCGGCATGACGCAGCAGCAGTTGGCGGCGGAACTCGGCGTCTCGCGCCAGACGATCATTTCGCTCGAGAACGGAAAGTATAACCCGTCCATCCTGCTGGCGCACAGCATCGCGCGGCTTTTCGGCGAGAAGATCGAGGACATTTTCATTTTTGAGGAGGAAGAGGTATGAGTTCGAAGTTCGTGAGGGGTATGAATTTACAGGAGCAGAGAAAGTGCGGCATTCTGATGATCGCCATCGGCCTTGTGATGTTCGCCGTCGGGCTTCTGCTCGGCGATGAACACATGGGCGATTTTTATAACGGTCTTGGCTGCGGCATCTTCGCCTGCGGCGCGGTGCGGCTGCTGCGCGTGCACCGCCTGAGCCGCGACCCGGAAAAGGCCGCGGATTATGACGCGATGCTTAAGGATGAGCGCACGGTGTATGTTGCGAATAAAGCGCGCAGCGTGACGTTTTTCATCTGCGTCTATGCCCAGCTCGCGGCGGGACTGCTGGCGCTGCTGGTGTTCCGGCAGCCTGTCATCGGGCAGGTGTTGTGTCTTGTGACCTGCGCGCAGTCGCTTATTTTTTGTGGGACTTATTGGTACTACAACAAGAAATACTAAAGGCAGCGCCGGTGGCGCTGCACGGGTAAGGGGGCCATTCTCTCGCGTGAGAGAATGGCCCCCTTACACCCCCCAAGAGAACGGCAGGGGCGTTTCGATCTCGCCCCTGCATCCCTAACGACCAAAAGGGAGGGGCCTTGCCCCTCCTTTTTGGATTATCCACCCTGTGGCGCTTCCGGCAAGCACTGCGCCTATCTTGCCTTATCCCGCATCGGGTGTGCCTGCGGGCGCGGCATTGCTTCGCTCGCCGCACATCAATAAAACGACCGCTTACGCGGTCGTTTTATTTTAATTCCTGTTCCAGGTCGTGGAAGTATTCGGGACAGAAGAATTCGTCAACGGTGATGTTCAGACCGTCACAGAGTTTTTTGATCGTCGCAACGGTGGTTGTATGATTCCGACCGCTTATAATATTGTTGAGCGTGGATTGCGTAATACCGCTTAGAATGCTCAGGCGGTTGATCGTGATATTCCGTTCCTCGCACAGCGAAGAAATGCGATGCCGCACGGCTTCACCTACTGTCATTACGATCACCCCGCTTTCTTTTCATAAAGAATAGCGATTTCCTCTTGAAAAGATTAACCCTTTTGAGTTAAAATAACCGAAAAGAGTTAAGGAGGGCTTAATAATGACGGACTATCAGAAAATGTATACTACGCTATTTAACGCAGTGACCGATGCACTCGAACAAATGGAATCACAGAACTACGGCGATGCAAGAGCAACCCTTATCGCCGCCCAACAAAAGGCAGAAGAGATCTATATTACAGCAGAGGACTGAACAAGGCGCAGCCTCGAGCGGCGAGCGCAGCAATGCCGCGCCCTGGCAGGCACTTGCAGGAGCGATAACATCCGAAGTAGACGGAAATTGCGTAAGGCTGCCGATACGCAGGCAGAGCGGCAGCGGGTAGTAGGAGTAGACCAAATCGTCTTGCAGCAGCACTTGGCAGGCACCCGATTCCGCAGGCTGCGCAGCTCTTCAAGCGCCCGACTGCCGATGCGGGGGTCGAGGGGGGACTCCCCTCGCCTTTCTCTGGGGGATCAAAAGGGGGTATTCTCTTCGGAAAGAGAATACCCCCTTTGCCCGCGCGTAGCTCCATGCAATGGAGCATTTCCTGCAACTCATGCAGGGAAAATTGCAAAGTTGTAAACCTTTTATAAAATAACGGTTGACAGTAGAGCGCCGCCGTGTTATGATTGGCCCAGTTTTTGTGAAAAACAGGGAGGATCACCATGAAAAACATCAAAACAAGAGACCTGATCTACTGCGCACTGTTCGCCGCGCTGACGGCTATCGGCGCGTTCCTGCACTTCCAGCTTTTCCAGGCGACGATCACGCTGCAATTCTTCTTCACGGCGATGGCGGGATTGCTTTTGGGCGCGAAGCTCGGTGCGCTGTCGCAGCTTCTCTACGTGGCGCTCGGCCTTGTCGGCATCCCCATCTTCGCGGCGGGCGGCGGCTTTGGCTATATCTTCAACCCCACCTTCGGCTTCCTGCTGGGCCTCATCCCCACGGCGTGGGTCATCGGCAAGATCGCTGAGAAGGACCGCTCCGTGCCGCGCCTGTTCCTTGCCTGCTTTGCGGGTCTCGCGGTGCTGTATCTTGTGGGTCTTCCCTATATCGCGCTGATCGTCAACGTGTATAACGGCGGCGCGGTGAGCGCGATGAAGCTTGCCACGGCCTACATGCTGCCCTATCTTCCCGGCGACTGCCTGAAGATCGTCGTCAGCGTCATCCTTGCGCCGCGCATCCTGAAGGCCATGGAGCGCAATTCATAAAAAATTCATCGGATTGTTGCAAATGCAACTTCTATAAAGCGCTTGAAGTGTGTTAGACTAACGCCAGTGAAAGGCAAGCAAAACAATTCACAGTTCAAGATAAACTTTATGGAGGTAGCAATTATGAAAAAGTGGCTTTGCAAGGTTTGCGGTTATATCTATGAAGGCCCCGAGGCTCCTGCGGAGTGCCCCGTGTGCCACGCCAAGAGCAACATGTTCGAAGAGGTCAAGGGTGAGCTCAAGCTCGCTGCCGAGCACGAGTTCGGCGTTTACGGCAAGACCGTGAAGAACAACCCCGACATCTCCGAAGAGGACAAGAAGTATATCTTCGACCAGCTGATGGCCAACTTCAACGGCGAGTGCAGCGAGGTCGGTATGTACCTCTGCATGGCGCGCGTCGCCCACCGCGAGGGCTATCCCGAGATCGGCCTGTACTGGGAGAAGGCGGCCTACGAAGAGGCGGAGCACGCCGCGAAGTTCGCCGAGCTCCTCGGCTCCGACCTTGAGCCCAACATGAAGGCGACCACGAAGGACAACCTCAAGTGGCGCGTCGACTGCGAGTTCGGCGCCACGAGCGGCAAGTTCGACCTCGCCCTGTGCGCGAAGAAGAACGGCCTCGACGCCATCCACGATACCGTCCATGAGATGGCCCGCGACGAAGCCCGTCACGGCCGCGCCCTTAAGGGTTTACTTGAAAGATATTTCAAGTAAACCAGGGTTCCCATCAAAGCCCAGCGAAGCGGGTTTGATGGGAGAAGGACGAGCAGCGAAATAACTGAGCTTTGGCATTTATGCCGAAGCGAAGGATATGTAGCTTGTGAGGACGCGCTGAAGCGCTACTTCAAGTAAGCCGAAGGCACTGAAAAATCAAGAGATTTTTAAGGGGAAGCTGAGAGATTGGCTTCCCCCTTTTTTGCGCCGCGGGAGAGCGGGGGAGTGCAACTCTATGTGCAAAACACTTTCTGGGGGAGGCACAAAACCGGCAGATGTGCAACTGTGAAAAGTGCAACCTTGCTGGTATGATACGCCTTTGCGTGTTCGCGAAACAAGATGTTTGAACTTTTGCCAAGCGCCTATCCGATGACATAGCGGAAATCGAGTTGAGATTTTGCCCCCCGGATGATATGATACGGGAAAACCTGTGAATAATAAGAGGAGGGCGAATTCCCTCCTCATCGCGCGGCTCAATGCTGCGGGGATAGAAGAAGAGTCTCGCGCCTATTGAAGCGGCGAAAAGAAAGGATCGGGAGCATGAAAAAAACCAAGATGATGAAACGCTGTGCGCTTGCGCTTTTGCTTGCCGCCCTCGTGCTGAGCGGCTGCGGCAGGAAGGATGAGCCTGACACACCTGACGCACCCGAGCAGGCGGCGCAGACAGTGGAGTACAGCAACATCAGCGACGCATCCTCCAGGGAGCTGCTCGCAAAGCTTTTTGCGGACGCGGGGATCGCGCCGGAGCGGACGGACAAATTCTTTGCCTGCCTTGACCAGTTCAACGGCAGCGTCAAGGCGGAATGGCTGACGGACGGCTTTGAAGAGGCACTTCCCACGGAGACGAAGTACGACCCCTACGAGATGCAGGATATGTGGATGGAAAAACAGGGGGACTTCCCCGGCTACAACTGCCGCATCACGGCGTATGAACTCATGGGAGATCGTATCGCCGCCGGCGAAGATCAGCCGGAAACCAACGGGGAAGACTGGCTTTTCATGGACCTTGAAACGCTCAAGCGCGACCAGGACGTCCTCTGCGGAAAGAGCACGGCGGACTTCTGCGCCCTGTTTGCGCCGGTGGAGGCAGCGGACTCGACAAAGCCCTCCGTGCAGGCCGAGACCCTGCGCAAGGGCTGGGCGGAGCGCGGCATCACCTTCTCAGACGGCGGGTGCAGCATGATCTCCGTCGTCTTCCACGACCGCTTTTCCGACACGGAGAATACGCTCTTCATCGGCCACGTCGGCGTTCTCCTTCCCACCGGGGGCGATGCGCTCTATTTTGTCGAAAAGGTCGCCTTTCAGGAGCCGTACCGCCTGACGAAGTTCGAGAGCCGCGCCGCGCTCAAAAACTACCTCATGGCAAAGTACGACACCGGCTGGGGACAGGATACAACGCCCCCGTTTCTCATGGAAAACGATGTCCTGATGGACGATGCGGCGCGCTGAGCGAAAATCAGACGGCCCGGCGCTGCACCTTTGACCGGTGCGGCGCCGGGCTTTTTTGCGCCCGCGTTTTTTCGGTATGCGCGCGCCGCGCGCTGCATACCCATAGGGGAGAAAAGGGGGACGGGGCATGAGGAAAAAGGGACTGACAGTGTTCATACTGCTCGCGCTGCTGCTCTCAGGCTGCGGGGAAAAGACGCAGAGCCGCGCGGAGGAATGGCAGCAGCGCTACGCGCAGATGCAGAGCTATGAAGCGCTCGTGGAGGTGAGCGTGCCGCGGGAGGACGAGACGCTGCACTACACACTGTCGCTTGAAAAGTCGGACGACAGCGTGCGTGCCGCAGTCATCGAGCCGGAGGAGCTCACGGGCATCGCGGCAACGCTCACGGGCGATGCGCTGACGCTCGAATATGACGGCATGGCGCTCGATGCAGGGACACTCTCGCCGCGCGTCTCGGCGCTCAACTGCGTACCGCTGGTGTTGGATGGCTTTTCGCGCGCGTATCTCGACAGCGTGGGCAGTGAAACACTCGACGGAAAGGACACGCTGCGCGCGGATTTCTCCATGACGCTCGGCGACGAAACGCTCGGCGGGACCGTCTGGTTTACGGACGGCGGCGCACCGGTGTATCTGGAGGCGAGTGAGGACGGAAAAATTATTGCCGCGGCGGAGTTTACGAATTTTGTTTTTGGTGATATACTACCTTCAAGTACACAGAATTAGACTGTTGTAGCTATCCCAAAGCAAGAGAGGGCGGAAGAGACCGTGGAAAGCACGCTCAAACGGACCTGGGCCGAGGTCGATCTCGACGCACTGGCCCATAATTATGAACGTATCCGCCGCCATGTCGGCGAGAAAACAAAGCTGCTCGGCGTCATCAAAGCGGACGCCTACGGCCACGGCGCGGTGCCGGTGGCGAAGGAGCTGGAAGCGCTGGGCGCGAGCTACCTCGCTGTGTCGAACATCGACGAGTGTGAGGAGGTGCGCCGCGGCGGTGTCACGCTGCCGGTGCTGATGCTGGGCTTCACGCCCGCCGACCAGGCCGAGCGCATTCTGGAGCTTGACATGACGCAGGCGGTGCAGAGCCTAGACATCGCCAAGGCGTTTTCCGCCGCGGCAGTGAAGTGTGGCAAGAAAATGAAGGTGCATATCAAGCTCGATACCGGCATGGGCCGGCTCGGCTTTTTATGCGATGAAGAGCATTTTGACGAGAGCCTGCAAGACATTCTGGTGGTGCTCGAGCTGCCGGGACTCGACGTGGAGGGCGTTTTCACACACTTCTGCGTCGCGGACGAGGAGGGTGAGGAAAATGTCGCCTTCACGAGAACGCAGCACGAGCGATTCCTGCGCATGATCGATGCGGCGGAGGCGCGCAGCGGCTTTCATTTCAGGCTGCGCCATTGCTGCAACGCCGGCGGCATCGTGTGCTACCCCGAGTGGGCGGGTGACATGGTGCGCTGCGGCATCATTCTCTACGGTTCGGGAAGCCTTGCCGAGAAAATGGGCATGGAGCCTGTCATGTCGCTCAAAACGCGCGTCGCGACTGTGCGCGATCTCGCGCCCGGCACGTCGGTGAGCTATGGGCGGACATATTTTACCGAGCGGGAGAGCCGCATCGCGGTCCTGCCCATCGGCTACGCCGACGGACTGCACCGCACGCTCTCGAACAGAATGGAAGTGCTCACGCCCTACGGCAGGGCAAAGCAGGTCGGCCGCATCTGCATGGATATGTGCATGATCGATGTGACGGACCTGCCGGAGGTGAAGTCCGGCGACGAGGTGGAGATCTTCGGCAAGAACGTCCTCTGCGCGGAGGACGCGGCGGCGTGCGGCACCATTCCCTATGAACTGCTGTGCGCCGTGAGCAAGCGCGTGCCGCGCCACTATTTTCTGCACGGCAAACGCGTGGACACGGACCTCACGCCCCTGTAGGAGCACGGCGGACGCGCTGCGGGCATAAGATATCCCGGGGGCAGAAACGGGGAAAGTTGTGAGCTCCCGTATAAATTCCGCCCCCGCGTGGGAGAATGACAGTGGCCCCTGACAAAGGCCAGAGGGTACTTCTTCCGCTCGGAGTGTGAATAGCTAAGTGGATATCAATGTGAAACGCGGCGATATTTATTACGCCGATCTTTCGCCCGTGGTCGGAAGCGAGCAGGGCGGCGTGCGCCCGGTGCTCATCGTGCAGAATGACACGGGCAACCGATACAGTCCCACGGTGATCGCGGCTGCCATTACCTCGCAGACGAACAAGGCAAAGCTGCCGACGCATATCGCGCTCTCTGCGCCGGACTACGGTCTGCCGCGCGACAGCGTGGTGCTGCTCGAGCAGATCCGGACGCTCGATAAGCGGCGGCTGCGCGAGCGCATGGGACGCGTGGACGGCGAGCTGATGGAGCGTATCGACGCGGCCATCGCTGTGAGCTTCGGCCTGCAGAACACCCAATTGGTATAGACCTCCCGGCGCGGACCAACATCGTGCGCGCCGGGAAGAAATGAGGATACACAGATGAAAAAAACACCCAACGCCTTTGCCCGCCTTGTGGGATTGCTGCTGGTGAGCGCAACGGTCCTGACGCTGACCGTCGCGGCGACCGGTGGCGCGGGCACGAGCAGCGACCCGCTCGTGACGCTGAGCTACTTAAACGGAAAATTCCTGCCGCAGGTTCTTGCCGACGTGGACAAGAAGACTGCGAGCCGCGAAAAGGACCTTTCGAGCAAGCTCACTGAACAGGTGAAGAACGAGACGAAGGCCTTTGAGCAGAAGTACGGAACGTCCACCGGCAGCTCCGGCAGCACAGCGTCGAGCTTTACGGTCGTCACGCTCAGCAAGGGCCAGACCCTTTCCATGGGCATCGGCTGCGAGGCGATGCTGCGCACGGGCAGCGGTGTGTGCGTGGCATCGAGCGATCCCGGCCTTGTGGATGAAACGGGCGGCGCAGCGATCGCCGGAGGCGAAACGCTGATCAAGAACCACCTTTACATGGCGACGCTGGAGGGGCACGGCGTACAGGCCGGGGCGAACAGCACCAAGCTTCTCGTCCGCGGTAGCTACAGCGTGCAGTGACAACATAATGACGAGCGCCTGCGCATAAAATAGCGCAGGCGCTTTCTTTATCATGCGAGGGGGGAGAGGAATGGACGTCTGGCGCGCACTGCCCGAGGGGCCGCTGTTCCGCTCCGCGCGGCTCGACTGCGCGCTCACGCGCCTTTCCGGTGCGCTCGTCTGCGAGAGGGAGCGTGAGACGCTGCTTGCACTTCCCTATGACGAGGGCGCGCCATTCCCGCTGCCGGAGCTCTTCTGTCTGGCGTGTGTCGACACAGTGCGGGGACGGCGGTGCGTTTTGTACCGGCTGGATGAGAAAAAATGCCCTGTGATGTGGGAAAAATAAAAATTATGTCTACCATCCTGCGAAAAAGTATGGTATACTGGCTCCGACTAACGAAGAGAAAAGAGGTCCTGCACGATGAAATGCCCCTATTGCGGCTATAAAGAGAGCAAGGTCATCGATTCCCGGCCCGCGGAGGAGGGGAGCAGCATCCGCCGTCGGCGCGAATGCCTTTCCTGCGCCAAGCGCTTCACCACCTACGAGACGGTGGAGAGCCTGCCGATGGTCGTTATCAAGAAGGACGGCAGCCGCCAGAGCTTTGACAAGCGCAAGGTCTTGAACGGCATGATCCGTGCGTGCGAGAAGCGCCCCGTTCCCTTTGAGGTGCTCGAGCAGAAGGCGGATGAGATCGAGCAGACCTTACAGAACTCGCTCGAGCGCGAGGTCAGCACCGAGTACATCGGAGAGCTCGTCATGGACAAGCTGCGCGCCGTGGACGAGGTGGCCTATGTGCGCTTTGCCTCGGTCTACCGCCAGTTCAAGGACATCGACACGTTCATGAAGGAGCTCAACAAGCTGCTCGAGAGCAAGTGAGCTACAAAATGTTCTGGATCGAGATATCCTGCATTTCCGACAGCACCAAAAGCTGAGACTTGAGCTCCGCGACACACGCGCGGAACTCGCCCTCGTCCTGCTCAAAGGCGAAGCTGTCCGCGCGGGCGAGTAAGGATTCGACCTCGTTGAGCTCGTCATGCTGCAGGATGATGTGGAAATACGTCGCGTGCGCGTCCCAGCTTTCGTGAAGCGCGGAGAGATCATCGCGCACGCTGTCCCAGTTCTCCGCCTGCGCGGTGTCCTGCAATTTGTCGAGCTCCGCGCACCAGTCTGTAACTAAGCCGTCGGCGACGGCGGCATTTGCGAGCGCCGCGCCGAAGAGCGCGAGCAGCAGGCAGAATGGGATCCAGAAAAATCGCTTCATTTGGCACTGTCCTTTCCGATGCACAGAATTTTGCCCGCGCCGTCGAGCGAGAGCAGAAAAATCTCCGACGGGGCGTGGTAGCCCTGCGCGCGCACGGTTTTGTCGAGCCACGCGGCATCCAGACCCGCGAGCGAGAGGTTTTCGCCCATCACCCGCCCGTCATTGATGAAGATGTGCGGGAGGAAGGTGTCGTCCTTGACGGGCTTTCCCAGCTGTTTAGGCGTTGCGGGCTGCTCGTCGGGATAGAGGAGGACAGAGAGCTGCCCGTCGGTTTCGAGCACCGCGTATTTGACGCTTGTGAGGTCCGTCACGCCCTGAGAGCGGAGTTCCTCGATGAGCTCGTCGAGCGTGAAGCGGTTGTGGCGCATTGCGTCCTGCTGCACCTTGCCATCTAAAATGAGCGCCGTCGGGCTGCCGCAGATCAGCCGCCGCAGGCGGATGGAGCGCACGCTCCCCCACGAGAGCAGCATCGAGAGCAATAAGAGCGTCACGATCGGGATGACGCCGTTTAAAAGCGGGATGCCGAAATCCTGCATCGGCACGGCGGCAAGGTCCGAAATGAGCAGCGTGAGCACGAGCTCGATGGGCTCGAGCTCGCCGATCTGCCGCTTGCCGAGAAGGCGCAGCCCGACCATGATGAGAAAATAGAGCACGATCGTGCGGATAAAAGCAGTAGCCATAGTCATCCTCCCTTTTTGGGAGTTTGCCCCGCGGAGGGGCGAAATAACCGCTTTCATCCGGAGAAGTCCGGTTTGAAATATATTAAAAAAACGCAGAAGTGAAAGGAGCTATGGAGTTTCTCCATCATAAGCGCCAGCGCCCGCCTTTGGCGGGACGACGAGGTGGGAAGAGGATCGAAATTTCGGCGGATGCTTCCCCGTGCCCGTGGGCGCGCACACAGCCGGCAAACATGCGGGCGACCGCAGAACAAAGGGGCTGTGACCACGGGAAAAGCGACAAATGACTGCGCATTTGTCCTTTTGAAGAAGCGGCTTTGCGCCGTAAAAGGGTATTTTTGCCCATTTTTCAAAAATCATCAAAAGGAGAATGTTATCATATGTGCGGAATCGTTGGATTCATTGGTCAGGAACAGGCGGCCCCCATCCTGCTGGACGGGCTCGCGCATCTGGAATACCGCGGGTATGACTCCGCGGGCGTGGCCGTCATCTCGGCGCAGGGAAAGCTGCAGGTCGAAAAAGCGGTGGGCCGGCTCAAGGTCCTCAGCGAACAGATCCACGGCGGCGCGGACCTCGAGGGCTGCATCGGCCTTGGCCACACCCGCTGGGCGACGCATGGCGCGCCGAATATCGCAAACTCCCACCCCCATGTGAGCGAGAACGGCAAGTTTGCCGTCATCCACAACGGCATCATTGAGAACTACGTCGAGATCAAGGAATTCCTGATCGGGCAGGGCATCACCTTCAAGTCCGAGACCGATACCGAGGTCGTGGCGCAGCTGCTCGAATTCTACTACAACGAGTGCCATGACTTTTTGGAGGCCGTGGGCCGCGTGCTGCGCCGCATCGAGGGCGCTTACGCGCTCGGTATGCTCTGCGCCGACTGCCCCGACCGCATCATCGCCGCGCGCAAGGACGCGCCGCTGCTGCTCGGCTACGGCGAGGGCTGCAACTTCCTCGCCTCCGACGTGACGGCCATCATCAAGCACACGCGCGACGTGGCCTACATGGAAGACGGCGAGGTCGCCGTGCTGACGTGCGAGGGCATCGAGGTCTACGATGCGCTCGAGCAGAAGGTCGAAAAGAAGCACTTTACCATCGACTGGGAGGTCTCCGCCGCGGAAAAGGGCGGCTATCAGCACTTCATGCTCAAGGAGATCATGGAGCAGCCCGAGGCGCTGCGCCGCGCCATCTCCCCGCGCGTGAAGGAGGGGAAGGTCGTCTTTGACGATCTGAAGCTCCCGGTGGAGAAGATGCGCGAATTCACCCGCATCTTCATCGTCGCCTGCGGCTCCTCCTACCATGTCGGTATGCTCGGTAAGTACACGCTCGAGCACCTGCTGCGCCGCAACGTCGAGGTCGTGCTCGCCTCGGAGTTCCGCTACTGCGACCCCATCGTGGACGATAAGTCGCTCGTCATTGTGATCTCCCAGTCGGGCGAAACGCTCGATACCATGGCCGCGCTGCGCGAGGCGAAAAAGCGCGGCGGCTACATCCTCTCCATCGTCAACGTGGTCGGCTCGTCCATCGCGCGTGAGTCGGATGACGTGCTCTACACCTGGGCCGGCCCTGAGATCGCTGTTGCGACGACGAAGGCCTATTCCACGCAGCTCGCGGTGCTCGACATGATTGGTCTTGCGTTTGGCGAGGCGCTCGGCACGGTGAAAAAGGAGGAGTACGACGAGGCGGTCGCAGAGCTTCAGAAGCTGCCGGAGAAGATGGAGCAGTTCCTCGCGAGCGAGAGCTGCGAGGCCATCCCCAAGTACGCTTCCCAGTATTTCAACCACAATTCTGTCTTCTTCATCGGCCGCAACCTCGACTATGCGCTCGGACTTGAGGGCTCGCTCAAGCTCAAGGAGATCAGCTACATCCATTCCGAGGCCTACGCATCGGGCGAGCTCAAGCACGGCACGATCTCTCTCATCGAGGACGGCACGCTCGTCATCGCGCTGGGTACCTACGCGCCGCTTTTTGATAAGGCGATGAGCAACGTGGTCGAGGTCAAGGCGCGCGGCGCGGACGTGCTGGCGCTCACGACCGAGAGCCACCGCGACGAGATGGCGAAGACTGTCGAAAACGTCATCACCATCCCCGATACGGCGCAGATGCTGCTGCCGTCGCTCGGTGTCGTGCCGCTGCAGCTGCTGGCGTATTATATCGCGCTCCAGCGCGGGTGTGATATTGATAAGCCTCGCAATCTTGCGAAATCTGTCACAGTCGAGTGACAGACGCAAAAAGGAAGCCCGAGAGGGCTTCCTTTTGTATTTTCTCTGTGCAGCTCAGGGGAATATTTATCCCGCCAGTGCGGCGTTGACCGCATCGACAGAAAACGCCGTCCACGCAAGGTCGTCCTTTGCGTTCTGCTCGGCGATGAAGGCGTCGAAGTCTTCCTCGCTGACGCTCTCGCCGTTCAGCGTATAGGTGACGCTGCCGCTGCCATCGCTGCTCACGGCGGCAAAATCGTCGTAGACCAGCACGCCGTTTTCGAAGCGGAAGCGGGCGTAGCCGTTGTCGAACGCGCCGTTCGACCAGGCAACGGTGCCGTCTGCCTTGGGGGTCAAAAAGCCGCGGTGGACCACCTGATTGGCATAGACCGCGCCGTCAAAGCAGGTGAGGACGACGTATTCCTCGTCGCCGCTGTAGTCGATGTTCAGCACCAGCTCGTCTGTGCCGTCGCCGTCCAGGTCGAGCAGGGCGAAGCGGGTGATCGTCCAGTCCATGTCCGAGCCGTCGACGCCCTTGGTGGCGTAGACGTCGGGCGCGCGGAAGGAGGCTGTGCTGGCCTCGACGCCGGCGTTGATGAGATTGGCCGTCGCCGTGACGTTACCGGTGAAAAAGTCTTCATAGAGATTGCCCGGCTGCGCGTCGGGCGGAGCGTCGTTAGAGTCATCCGACTGCTGCCCGCAGGCAGTCAGAAGCAAGGCAAGAGTGAGCACGGCCAAAAGCGTGCGCAGAAAATAGCGTTTCATGCAGAGTTCTCCTTTTCGATGTTTACCGCATCAGCTGCGGCAATAGGAATGATAACATGACTTTAGACGCAAGTCGTTACAGAAAAGTTGCAGTTCGGAAACAAAAAGAAACAAAAAAGAGCGCCTGCGCGCCCTTTTCATTAGAATAGAAGTGTGACGCCGTGCGTCAGGAGTGTGATGATCAGGCCCGCGATGACGACGCCGAGGAAGATGACCGGCACGGCGCGCTTTAAGCGCATATCGAGCACGGCGGCGATGAGCGCGCCCGTCCACGCGCCGGTGCCCGGCAGCGGGATGGCGACAAAGAGCAGCAGGCCCCACGTCTGATAGCGGACGACGTCGGCGCTCTTGGACCTTGCGCGCGCTTCGAGCCGCGAGACGAAGCCCTCGAGCTTTGGGATATGTACGCGCACCCACTTGAAAAGCGGACGGACGAATAGAATGATGAACGGCACGGGGATCATGTTGCCGATGAGCGAGGCGAGAAACGCGGCGGGGATGGGCAGTCCCATCGCGACGCCCGCGGGCAGGCCGCCGCGCAGCTCGACAACGGGGAGCATCGAGATGAGCATTGTGAGCAGCGCCTCGCCGAGAGGCGTTTCGTGCAGCCAGAGAGAAACGGTATCCGCCATGAGGCTCCTTTCCTGTGAGAAAAACAGTATGGAAATATTACATAGCAAAAGTATACCGCGGATGGAACGTGTGCGCAAGGGAAGAAAGGTGAAACTTTTATAAAGGATGCACAAAGGCCCCGGACGAGCCGGGGCCTTTGCACGGTGAGTACGCTCAGCGGTTATTGTTGTTCTGCTGGTCCTTGTTCTGCTTCTGCTCATTGGTCTGGTTGGTGTTCTGCTGGTTCTGATCCTTGTTGCTGCGGTTTTTCATGGTTTCTGCGCCTCCTTTCCGCTTGAACTGCCTGCGAGCATAGTGTGGGCGCGGGAAAGCAAAAATATACCAGATATTTTTGCAAAAAGCGCAAAATTCTTGTTGACAAAGCGGCAGGAAGAGAATATACTCTTAACGCAAAACAAAGAAGAGCGGTGCATCTGTTCTCACCCCCAGCAGAGCGAAGGGGTCAATCATGGAAAACAAAGCCTTCGGGCTTTTTTGTGTCATGGTACGGGTGCAGGATGTGCGCCCGTTTTTTGTTTGCGATCTTATCTTTATAAAACGGAGGTGCTTCGGTATTAGCAGCAACGTGCATCAGATCAACGAAGAGATCCGGGACAGCGAGATCCGTCTCATCAGCGCGACCGGCGAGCAGCTCGGCATCATGTCTGCCGCCCAGGCGCAGCACATCGCCGACGAGCAGGGCCTTGATTTGGTCAAGATCTCCCCGCAGGCCACGCCGCCTGTGTGCAAGCTCATGGATTACGGCAAGTTCCGCTTTGAGCAGGCCAAGCGCGAGAAGGAAGCCAGAAAGAACCAGCATGTCGTCGAGATCAAGGAAGTGCGCATGTCCCCCGGTATCGACGTGGGCGATTTTAATACCAAGCTGAAGAACGCCCAGAAATTCATTGCCGACGGCAACCGTGTCAAGGTCTCGGTCCGCTTCCGCGGCCGTGAGATGGCGCATACGGACATCGGCCGCGATCTGCTCGTGCGCTTTGCAGAGGCTGTTGCCGAGGTCGCCAACCTGGATAAAGAGCCCAAGATGGAAGGCCGCAGCATGTCGATCTTCCTTTCCCCGAAGGCGGGAAAGTAACTTTGAGCGCCACAACAAATACGAAAAGGAGAAACTACTATGCCCAAGCTGAAAACCCACAGCGGTTCCAAAAAGAGATTCAACCTGACCAAGACCGGCAAGGTCAAGGCCGCCAAGGCTTTCAAGAGCCACATCCTGACCAAGAAGCCCACCAAGCGTACGCGCCGTCTGCGTCAGGGCGGCTATGCTGACAAGACCACTGCCAGCACGATCCGCAAGATGATCCCCTACAAATAATCAGATAACGATACGCTTTAAGGAGGCTTTACAATATGGCACGTGTTAAAGGCGCGATGATGACGCGCAAGAGAAGAAATAAGACCCTCAAGCTCGCCAAGGGCTACTGGGGCAACAAATCCCGCCACTTCAAGATGGCCAACGAGCAGGTCATGAAGTCCCTGACCTACGCTTACGTCGGCCGCCGCCTGAAGAAGAGAGATTTCCGCTCCCTGTGGATCACCCGTATCTCTGCGGCCTGCAAGCTCAACGGCATGAACTACTCCACGTTCATGCACGGCCTGAAGACCGCCGGCATCGAGATCAACCGCAAGATGCTCAGCGAGATGGCCATCAGCGATCCCGTCGCTTTCACCAAGCTCGTCGAGGTCGCCAAGAACGCCTAATTGGATCAGTAAAAAACGCCGCTGCGTATGCAGCGGCGTTTTTTTATACCCTGCGCCGCCTTTCCTGTGGAAAACGGCACGGGGAAAAGATCATAACGACGGAAAGAGAGAAGAACAGCATGAGAAAAACGCTCAAACGAAACCTTGCCTACGACGACCGCAACCGCCGCTTTTACGTCTCGCTCTACTATGACGACGGGACGGGGAAACGCGTGCGCCGCACGCGGACCTACCGGACCATGCAGCAGGCCGAGCAGGCGCTTGCGGACTACCGCTGCGCCCAGCTCGCAAGCGGGGCGAACGCGCCGGCCTACATGACGCTCGAGGAGTGGCTGCGCTATTGGATGGAGGAGATCGTGACGCCCAACTGCGAGGAAACGACCTGCCACGGGTATGAAAATATCCTCTCGACGCACCTCATCCCCTCACTCGGGGAGGTGGGCGTGCAGGAGCTCACGGCGATGCGCGTGCAGCAGTACTACGGCGAGCTGCGGCGCAAGGGGCTTGCCAACAACACCATCCGCAAGCATCATGTGCTGCTGCACGCGGCGCTCGGCGCAGCGATGCGCCAGGGCGTGGTGACGGGGAACGTGACGAATCTCGTCACACCGCCGGCGCATGAAGCGCCTAAGCACCGCTTTTACGACTCTCAGCAGCTACGCACGCTCTTCCGCGCGAGCGAGGGGACGGAGCTCGAGATCGCGGTGAAGCTCGCGGGGTGTCTTGGACTGCGGCGCAGCGAGATATGCGGCCTGAAATGGCGGCACGTGGACCTTGCGCGCGGCGTTTTGACGGTGTGCGAGGTGCGTACTGCCGTGAGCGGGCGGGCGCTTGAAAAAGCACCGAAGTCCTATGCCTCCGAGCGGCGGCTCGCCTTCTGCGGCAACGAGGAGCTGTGTGCGCTGTTGCGGCGGCTGCACAGTGAGTGGCTGCGGCGGAGAAGAAAGGAACCAAAGTACAACCCCGAAGGCTATATCGCTGTGACCGAAGCGGGTAAGCCCTACCAGCCGGACATTCTGTGCAGGTGTATTGCGCAGTTCGTCGCCGCTCAGGGTTTGCCGCCCATCTCGCTGCACGGGCTGCGGCACAGCTTTGCGAGCCTTGCCAACAGCCAAAACGTGCCGATGTTCAACATTTCAAAGGCCCTGGGCCACAGCTCGACGGCTGTGACGAGCGCGGTGTATATGCACCTGTTCGATGATGCGGTGGCCGATGTTGTCTCGCTCGTGGCGAACGCCATCACGGGTGAGGAGACCCTCACGGGAACAGAAACGGCAGCGCGGGCAGGGATAGAATGAGCGAGAGCAGGGCCTGCACGGCCTTGCCGCGCAGGTAGTACCTGGCGGAAAGACCGCTCTTCCCCAGCGCGCCGAGAGTCTGGCAGTGGACGCTCAGCCCGCCCCAGGCGAGCAGCACCGCGCAGGCGAGAAAGCCTGCGCGCGTGTTCGGCAGGGTCATGACGCCATTTGTCAGCTCGAAAAAGCCGACGAGCAGCGCGCACGGCAGCGAAGAGAGAAGCTGCGCGGGCAGCGCGCGTAGGAAAAGGCACGTGAGTACCTGAAAAATGACGACAAAGGCGCAGACATTCAAAATACCTGCGAGCGCGCCCTGCACCGCGGCGGGAAAGGCCGCGGAAAGCGGTACGTGCTCCCGCTTCGCCGATGAAACAGTGCGGGATGGATGTAGCGGCGGCAGACGGCGCGTGAGCAGCATTCCCGTGAAGAGCGCTGAGGCGACGTGGATGAGATAGAGCGCCGCGCCTGCGCGCGGCGAGGCAAACACCGCCCCGCCGCAGATGCCGAGGAGAAAGCCGGGGCCTGCATTGTTGCAGAAGAGGAGTAGCCGCTCGCCCTCCTCGCGCGGGAGCACACCGCTTTCCGTCAGCTCTGCGGCGGTCCGTGCGCCGACAGGGTAGCCGCCGCAGAGACCCAGTGCCAGCGCGGCCGCGCACGCGCCGGAGAGACCGAACAGCGGGCGCATCAGCGGCGCGAGCAGCGAGGCGAGCACCTCCGATGCGCCGCAGGAGATGAGCAGCGACGAGAGCACGAAGAACGGAAACAGCGAAGGAATGACCGTCTGCGCGCAGAGCACGAGCGCATCGTGCGCGGCCTGCGTCCCCGTATCCGGAAAGAGCAGCAGCGAAAGAAGGCAGAAAAGCGTCGCGGCCATCGCCGCACACACGCGAAATTTCATGTCCGTCACCCCCGCAGAGAGCCTATGCGGAGGAACCGGCGAACTTGCCGCCGCTCGGACAGGCAACATGGCGCGGGAAAGCGCATAAGGTTTTGGCAAAGGGGAGATGACGATGGAACGAAACGAGCGGCCCCGTCACGCCATGACGCGCGCGGCCGAGCTTTTTGACCTGCCGGCGGATATCGTGGCGGGCCTGTGCCATTTGGAGATGATCGGCGACCGCCAGCTCTTTTTGGAGGGCCACGGCGGGATACTGTCCTATGGAACGGAGAGGATCGATATCAACGCCGGACCGCTCATCCTGCGCGTGCATGGCGAAGGTCTGGCGCTTTGCAGCATGACGGACGCGGAGGTGCGCATCTCCGGCAGGATCGACGCGGTGGAATATGTGAGATGAGGGCAAAATGCTGAAAAAAACAGTCAAGCTGCTGCGCGGCAGCGTGCGCGTGCGTGCGCAGAGCGTTTATCCCGAGCGGGTGCTGAACCTGTGCTCGGCGCGGGGTATCGAATTCTGGGACCTCAAATGGCTGAGCGCGTCAGAGCTGTCGTTCTGTCTTTCGCGCAGAGACCTGCGCACGCTGCGGCGGGCGGCGGAGGGCATCGAAGCAGAGCTCTCGGTCGAGAGCACGGCGGGCGCGCCGTTTTTTCTCGCGCGCTTTCGCCGCCGCTACGCGCTGCTTGCAGGCGGGGCGCTGTGCTGTGCGCTGCTGCTCGTGAATTCACTTTTTATCTGGGACTTTGAGGTGACGGGCAACGAGAAAGTACCGACGGAGAGCATCCTGCGCGCGCTGCGCGAACAGGGCGTGCACCGGGGGACCTTCGCCTATTCCTTTAAGTCGCAGGATATCTGCAACCGTGTGCTGCCGGAGCTGAATGACCTCTGCTGGCTCGCTGTCAATGTGCGCGGCTGCAAGGCCTATGTGCAGGTGCGCGAGCGCGTGCGCGCACCCGAGCGGGTAAACGAGAGCGCGCCAACGAATGTTATCGCAAAGCGCGCAGGCCTTGTGACGAAGGTCCGCGCGCTGGACGGAGAGAAGAAGGTCCTGCCCGGCACGAGCGTGCAGGCAGGACAGCTCCTCATCGCGGGCGTGGTGGAGACCGGTGGGACGGAAAAGCCGAGCGTCGCCACGCGCTTTTTGGCCGGCAAGGGCGAGGTGTGGGCACGTACATGGTATGAGCTGAGCGTGCGCATTCCGCTCACCTATGAGCAAAAGACCTACACCGGCGGCGAAAAGCGGCGGTTTTCGCTGCTCTGGGGCGAAAAACGGCTGAAAATTGGCGCAAATGGGAGTAGCATTTGCCATAGCGATCGTGATAAAATAAAGAATCAAACACCATGGTCGCTCTTCGGCCTTGTCTCGCTCCCCATCACGTGGGAGAAGGAGACGTATCTGCCCTACGAAACGATCCTCGTCACGCGCACGCGCGCGGAGGCGGAAAATATCGGGGAGGAAGTGCTCAAAGCACAGCTCGCCGCCCTTCTCGGAAAGGACGGCAGCGTGACGAGCGAGCGCGTCGCCTCCGCCGTGCAGGGCGATACGCTGCTCGTGACGCTCAGCGCGGAATGCGAGGAGCAGATCGGGCGGGAGGTGCCGATCGCGATCGACGAAGGATAGCATCTTTCAGGAGGAAATACAGCATGGAACAGCGCATCAGCATCGAGCGCATGGAGCAGGCGGTCAATTTGTTCGGCTCGTTCGACGAGAACGTGCGCCTGATCGAATCGGAATTCAAAGTCACGGTGTCGAACCGCGAGGGGGAGCTGCGCGTGAACGGCGAGGTCGAGGATACGATGCTCGCCGTGAAGGCGCTCAATGCACTGCTCACGATCTCAAACCGCGGCGAGCCCATCACCGAGCAGAATGTGCGCTACGTGATCTCGCTCGTGCGCGCGGGGCAAGAGGACCGCATCAGCGAGCTGACGCAGGACGTCATCTGCATCAGCTCCAAGGGCCGCCCCATCAAGCCCAAGACCATCGGACAGAAAAAATACATCGAGTCCGTTTTGAAAAACACCATCACCATCGGCGTCGGCCCCGCCGGCACGGGCAAGACCTACCTTGCCGTCGCCGCGGCGGTCGCGGCCTTCCGCGAGCGCAAGGTGAACCGCATCATCTTGACGCGCCCTGCGGTCGAGGCGGGCGAGCGCCTCGGCTTTTTGCCGGGCGACTTGCAGAGCAAGGTCGACCCGTACCTGCGCCCGCTCTATGACGCGCTCTTCGATATGCTCGGCGCGGAGACGTACCAGAAATATTTAGAGCGCGGCAATATCGAGGTCGCGCCGCTCGCCTATATGCGCGGCCGCACGCTGGACGACAGCTTTATCATTTTGGACGAGGCGCAGAACACGTCCTGCGAGCAGATGAAAATGTTCTTAACGCGCATGGGCTTCAACTCGAAAATGGTCATCACCGGCGACGTGACGCAGATCGACCTGCCAGCGGACAAGATGAGCGGCCTGAAGCAGGCCGTGCGCGTGCTGAAGGACGTCGAGGGCATCGGCATCTGCGAGCTGACCGATCAGGACGTGGTGCGCCATGTGATGGTCCAGCGCATCATCAAGGCCTACGCGGACTATGAGGCCGCGCGCAGCGAAAAGAGGAAAAAGTGATGGCAAAGAGACATTATATCCCCATTACGGCGGACGTGCCCGGCGTGAGCGACAGCAAATGCGCCTTCATCCGCAAGGTCATCCGCACGGCGCTCGCCGCCGAGGGCGTCGATTTTCCCTGCGAGATCGACGTGCGGCTGACGAACGATGAGATCATCCACGAGATCAACCGCGAAATGCGCGAGGTCGACCGCGCGACGGATGTTCTGAGCTTCCCAATGTTTGAGCTTTCGCCCGGAGAACTGCCGGGTACGGAGGACGCTGACCCCGGCACGGGTCTCGTGCCGCTCGGCGACATGGTCATCTCGCTCGAGCACGTCGCCGCGCAGGCGAAGGAATACGGCCACTCCAACCGCCGCGAGCTGGCGTACCTCGTGACGCACTCGGTGCTTCACCTTCTGGGCTACGACCATCTGGACGAGGGCCCCATGAAAAAACAAATGCGCGAGCATGAAGAGCGCATCATGACGCTTCTTGCGCTCGAGCGATAAAAAAGTAAAATGGGACAGCCCTGCTGTCCTTACAATAAAACAATGTTCAACGAACAGAGAAAGTTGAGGATCACCTATCATGAACAAAACGAAGACCGCTATGATCACCGTCTGCGGACGGCCGAACGTCGGCAAGTCCAGCCTGACCAACGCCCTTGTGGGCGAGAAGATCGCCATCGTCTCCAACAAGCCCCAGACCACGCGCAACCGCATCTACGGCGTGGTGAACCGCGATGATACGCAGTATGTGCTGCTCGATACGCCGGGCTTCCACAAGGCGCGCAACCGCCTTGGAGACTATATGGTGAAGGTCACGCGCGAATCCATCGCGGACGTGGACGCGGTGCTGCTGCTCGTCGAGCCTGTGCCGCACGTCGGCATCCCCGAAGCGGAGCTCATTGAAAAGATCAAGGCTTCTCATCTGCCGGCGATTTTGTGCATCAACAAGATCGATACCATCGAGCGCAAGGACGACCTGCTCGCCGTCATCGCGGCGTACAGCGAGGCCTATCCCTTCGACGCTATCATCCCTATCTCCGCACGCACGCACGAGGGGCTGGAAGAGCTGATGAGCGAGCTTTCGAAGTACGCCGCCGAAGGTCCCCAGCTCTTCCCCGACGGCATGACGACCGACCAGCCTGACCGTCAGGTCGTTGGCGAGATCGTGCGCGAAAAGTTGCTGCGCAACTTGGATAAAGAAATCCCGCACGGCACGGCCGTTGAGATCACGCGTTTCATCGAGCGCGATGACGAGGTCATCGAGGTCGACGCGACCATCTACTGCGAAAAGGCGAGCCACAAGGGCATCATCATCGGCAAAAACGGCGCGATGCTCAAGAAGATCTCGACCGAGGCGCGACAGGACATCGAGCGCTTCATGGGCACGAAGGTCTACCTCGAGACCTGGGTCAAGGTCAAGGAAAACTGGCGCGACAACATGAACTATATCAGAAGCTTCGGCTACGACGAGCAGTAAGAAAGAAAAACATGTCCGATAAGAAAGAAAAGAAGACCGATGACAGCGGCAATTGTATGATTTTTGGTATGCTGATCGGCATGAGCATCGGCTTTGCACTGGGGCAGCCGCTTTTTAACAACATGGCCGCCGGTATGGCGAGCGGTATGTGCATCGGTATGGCGATCGGCAGCTTCATTGACTGCATCAAAAAGCAGTAATAAATTTTCCCAGCCATAGTTCGTGGAGATACTCTCATGCTAAGCATGAGGTGAGAGAATTGCGAAACGGATATTTCGCGCTGTTTTTGAAAACCGGCGAGCCGATTTTTTATTTACTGGCAGTAAATGATACCCCTTGAGGGGTGAGGGATTTTTCCCCTGCACCGTGCAGGGGATGCGGGAAAGGGGGATATTCTCTTTCTCGAAAGAGAATATCCCCCTTACACCCCCAAGAGCAAGGACGAGGGGAGGACCCCTCGACCCCCGCATTGCCGGTCTGGGACGTGAAGAGCTGCGGCGCTTGCCGAATCAGGTGCCTGCCAAATGATGTATCTAAACGATTTGACTTGCTCCTATCATCCGCTGCCGCTCTGCCCATCTTGTAGAAGTACAGCCTAATTTCCGTCTACTGCCAGTCTCCACAATGCGGCGAGCGCAGCAATGCCGCATTTGGCACGCAGTCTGCCGCCAAGCAAACGTCACTCGCGCCTCACGACAGTAAGGCGCGGTTGCAATCGGTAACGGATAGTAGGGATTCATGGCGAAGCCATGTACACCGCACCCGATTGCGCAGCGTGTGTAGCTCTTCAAGATCGAGACTGCCAATGTAAACGCCTTTCTTTTGGACGGGCACCGCCCGTTTTCTTTCCACGGAAAGAAAATGGGGGGTGCATTAACGCGGCATAAATGCCGCAAAAAGCTTCGCACCTGTGCGAAAAAGGACCGCGCCCCTTTCGGGCGCGCCACAAGGAGACCTCTATGTACCTGCACATCGGCAACAATGTCATGCTGCCAGAAAAGCACATCATCGGCGTCTTTGATCTCGAGATCACGTCGCAATCGAAAAGAACGTCAGAATTTCTCCGCCGGGCGGAGGACGAGAGCCTGGTCATCGACGCCTGCGAGGACATTCCCAAGTCCTTTCTGGTGTGCGACCACCCGTATCACCCGCAATTGGTTTATCTATCCGAGCTTTCGAGCCAAACACTGCAAAAGAGAATGGAGGAGCAGACATGAAGCTTCCTATTGCATTGACGATGCTGGCAAGTCCCTTTTCCATTCCACACGATGAGCGCTGGATACTGCCCATCGAGCTTGGCTTTTTCGCGCTGCTGACGGTGTATTTCACGTGGCAGCTCAAAGCGGAAGAGGGCGACAAGTGGATATTCCGGAGAAAGATGAAGGTGTCGGCGTTCTTTTATCTTGCGTGTGAGATAGTCTGGCAATTTTGCAGCGAATGCGCAGAGATATATGTTGCAATGGTCACGGGTATTTTGTTCCTATACCTAATGAGTCAGGCACTTGTATACGGCTTCTATTGGCTAATTAAGAGAAAGAAGACAACAGCCGCGATGTGAGCGGCTTTCCGATAAGTAATATTGTTCAAGGCGGGGAGAAACGGGCCGGAAAGGGCTCCGACCCGGTTCTTCCTGCCTTACGACGAAAGGAGAACCCAAATGGCAGATAACGAGATCCTTCAATCCACGGCGGTGGATGAAAACAACGACTATAACGCCTCGGAGATACAGGTGCTCGAGGGACTGGAGGCGGTGCGCAAGCGCCCGGGCATGTACATCGGCTCGACGTCGGTGAGCGGCCTGCACCACCTTGTCTATGAAATTGTGGATAACTCCATCGACGAAGCGCTTGCGGGCTACTGCACGGAAATTCAAGTGACGATCAACGAGGGCAACACCATCACCGTTGTGGATAACGGCCGCGGCATTCCAGTCGATATTCAGGCGCAGACGGGCCGTCCCGCGCTTGAGGTCGTCTACACCGTGCTGCACGCGGGCGGAAAGTTCGGCGGCGGAGGCTACAAGGTCTCCGGCGGTCTGCACGGCGTCGGCGCGAGCGTTGTCAACGCGCTGTCTGAATGGCTGACGGTGCAGGTGCACAAGAACGGCAACATCTACGAGATGAAATTCTCCCGCGGCAAGATCACGCAGGAGATGACGATCATCGGCTCCACCGACCACACGGGCACGACCGTTACGTTCAAGCCCGATCCCGAGATGTTCGAAGAGCTCGAATACTCCTACGAAACACTGCACACCCGCATGCGCGAAGAGGCATTTTTGAACGCGGGCCTTCGCATCACGATCGAGGATAAGCGCCTTGAGAGTGAAGAAAAGCCCGAGAGCGAGCGCCGTGACTCGATGTGCTACGAGGGAGGTATCCGCGAATTCGTCACGTGGCTCAACAAGAAGAAGGAGCCGCTGCACAATAACGTCATCTACATGAGCGGCATGAAGGGCGACTCGTTCGCAGAATTGGCGCTCCAGTATGACGACGGCTATCAGGAAAATATCCTCTCGTTCGCCAACAACGTCCACACGCCCGAGGGCGGCATGCACGAGACCGGCTTCAAGGCCGCGCTCACGCGCGTGCTGAACGCCTACGGCATCAAAAACGGCATCATCAAAGAGGGCGATAAGGTCAGCGGCGAGGACTGCCGCGAGGGCCTGACCTGCGTCATCTCCGTGAAGCTCACGAACGCGCAGTTCGAGGGCCAGACAAAGGCAAAGCTCGGCAACAGCGAGATCCGCACACTGGTCGACGGCCTCGTCTCCGACCGGCTGATGCAGTTCCTTGAGGAAAACCCCGTCGTGGCGCGCACGATCTTAGACAAGGCCATGACGGCCAACCGCGCGCGCGAGGCCGCGCGCAAGGCGCGCGAATCGATCCGCCGCAAGAGCGCCCTCGGCGGCGCGGCGATGCCCGACAAGCTGCGCGACTGCAACGAAAATAACCCCGAGCTTACCGAGCTCTACATCGTAGAGGGCGACTCGGCAGGCGGCTCTGCCACCCAGGGACGCGACTCGCGCTTCCAGGCGATCCTGCCGCTGTGGGGCAAAATGCTGAACGTCGAAAAGGTGCGCGCCGACAAAATCTACGGCAACGACAAGCTCCAGCCCGTCATCATCGCGCTCGGCGCCGGCCTTGGCGAGGATTTCGATATCAATAAGCTCCGCTATCACAAGGTCATCATCATGGCGGATGCCGATGTCGATGGCTCGCACATCCGAACGCTGCTGCTGACGTTCTTCTTCCGCTATATGCGCCCGCTCATTGAAAACGGCTATGTTTACGCCGCCGTGCCGCCGCTCTACAAGCTCTCGCGCGGCAAGACGCAGCGCGTTGCCTTCTCGGACGAGGAGCGCGACGCCGTTTCCGCCGAGCTTCGCGGCGACAATCCGAACGCAAAGGTCGATATTTCGCGCTTCAAGGGCCTTGGTGAAATGAACCCGCACGAGCTGTGGGAGACGACCATGGACCCCGAAAAGCGCACGCTCAAGCGCATCACGCTCGAAGACGCGGTGCTCGCGGACGAGACCTTCACCGTGCTCATGGGTGAGAAGGTAGAGCCGCGCAAGGAATTCATCGAACAGAACGCGAAATACGCGGTCAATCTGGACTTTTAAGAGAGGAGGACGAAGAAAATGGCACACAAAAACGTGGATTACAAACCCGAAGATATTCTCTTCCCCAACCAAAAGATCGTGCAGAGCGAGCTTGTGCACGAAATGCAGTCCTCCTACATCGAATACGCGATGTCGGTCATCGTCGGGCGCGCGCTGCCCGACGTGCGCGACGGCTTGAAGCCCGTCCATCGCCGCATCCTGTACGCCATGTATGAAGACGGCCTCACGAGCGACAAGCCCTTCAAAAAGTCGGCGACCTGCGTCGGCGACGTGCTGGGTAGATACCATCCCCACGGCGACGCGTCGGTTTATGACGCGCTCGTGCGTCTCGCGCAGGACTTCTCCATGCGCTATATGCTCGTCGACGGCCACGGCAACTTCGGTTCCATTGATGGCGACCCTCCGGCCGCCTACCGATACACCGAGGCCAGAATGTCGAAGATCGCCAACGAAATGCTGCGCGACATCGATAAGGAGACCGTCGACTGGGACCCGAACTTCGACGAGAGCCGCAAGGAGCCCCGCGTGCTGCCCGCGCGCTTCCCGAACCTGCTGGTCAACGGTTCTTCCGGTATCGCCGTCGGTATGGCGACGAACATCCCGCCGCACAACCTGACCGAGGTCATCAACGCCTGCGTCTGCGTGCTCGACGATCCCGAGGCGACGCTTTATGACCTGATGCAGCACGTCACGGGCCCCGACTTCCCGACCAAGGGCATCATCATGGGCCGCAGCGGCATCCGCGCGGCTTACGCCACGGGCCGCGGTAAGATCATCCTGCGCGCGCGCACGGAATTTGAAGAATTCGGCCGCGACCGCACGCGCATCATCGTCACCGAGCTTCCGTATCAGGTGAACAAGCGGATGCTCATCAAGAACATGGCCGACCAGGTGAACGACAAGCGTTTGGAGGGCATTTCCGACATCCGCGACGAGACCGACCGCACGGGCATGCGCATCGTCATTGAAGTCAAGCATGACGCGAACCCGCAGGTGGTCTTGAACCGCCTGTTCGCGCAGACGCAGCTCCAGACGAGCTTCGCCATCAACATGCTGGCGCTCGTCGACAACCAGAAGCAGCCGAAAATTCTGTCCCTGCGCCATATCATCGACGAGTATCTTGCCTTCCAGGAAGAGCTCATCACGCGCAGAACGCAGTATGACCTCAAAAAGGCGCGCGAGCGCGAGCACCTGTTGCAAGGCCTGCTCATTGCGCAGGACAATATCGACGAAGTCATCCACATCATCCGCACGAGCTACGACGACGCGAAGGAAAAGCTCATGGAACGCTTCAGCCTCTCTGACGTGCAGGCGCAGGCCATTCTCGATATGCGCCTGAAGGCCTTGCAGGGCCTCGACCGCGAGAAGCTCCAGAACGAGTACGACGAACTCGAAAAGAAGATCGCCTATTTTGTCGAGCTCCTTTCGAACGAGACGATGCTCAAGGGCGTCCTCAAGGACGAGCTCATCGAAATTCGCGACAAGTATGGCGATGAGCGCAAGACCGAGATCCAGGAGGTCGAGGACGAGATCGACATCGAAGACCTCATCGAGGAGGAGCAGTGCGTCTTCACCCTGACCCGCAACGGCTACATCAAGCGCACGAGCGCGAGCGAGTACACCGCGCAGAGTAAGGGCGGCATGGGCAAAAAGGGCATCACCACCCGCGACGAGGACACGGTGGTCGACGTCTTCACCGCCTCGACCCATGACTATATCCTCTTCTTTACGGACACCGGCAAGGTGTACCGCAAGAAGGGCTATCAGATCCCCGAGAGCGGCAAGGCTGCCAAGGGCACAAACATCGTCAACATCATCCAGGTGGAGACGGGCGAGCGCGTGCAGGCGATGATCCACTTCCGCGACTTGAATGCCGAGAATCTGTTCCTCACCATGGTGACGCGCAACGGCACGGTGAAGCGTCTGCCGGTCGAAACGCTCAAGAATCTGCGCAACAACGGCATCCGCGCGCTGAACCTCGACGAGGGCGACGAGCTGGTGTCCGTGCGCGAGACGGACGGCGAGCAGAAGATTTTGATCGCCACGCACGACGGTATGGCGGTCGTCTTTGACGAGACCGATGTCCGTGCGATGGGCCGCACGGCGGTCGGCGTGCGCGGCATCAAGCTGCGCGAGGGCGACTACGTCGTCGGCGCCGCCCGCGCCCAGGAGGGCAAGGAAGTCCTGACCATCACCGAAAAGGGCTACGGCAAGAAAACGCCGGTCGAGGAATACCGCATCACGAACCGCGGCGGCCTCGGCATCAAGAACTATATGGTGACCGAAAAGACCGGCGGCATCGTCGGCGTCAAGGTCGTGGACGGCAGCGAGGATCTGCTGCTCGTCACGCGCGCGGGTATTCTCATCCGCACGCCGGTGGAGGCCATCCGCACGACGGGCAGAGCCACGCAGGGCGTGATCGTCATGCGCTTCAAGGAAGAGGGAGATAGCGTGATTTCCATGGCGCTCACAGAGCACGAAGAGAGCGAGGAGGAGTAAGTTCCCCTCGCAAGAAAGCAAAGGGGATATTCTCTCACGCGGGAGAATACCCCCTTTGAAGGCAGCAACGGCGGGCAGTTTTCCTCCCTCAGCGCGCGAAAAGACACGATGTAACATCAAAGTGGCACGATAAAGTGTAGATGTAAACCCTAACTTGCTGGAAAAGCAGACCTCTCTTCGGTAGAATAGAGAAAAAAAGAGGAGGGCATGGCAATGGCGGATATTTTAAAGTCGCTGGGCGACGCAATGGAGCGCCAGCAGCAGCGCAAACACGAGAACAATATGGAGGTGCTGCGCGCCATCAATACCCGGCCGGGGATGGTCGTGCTCGGCGTGATTTTGCTGGGTGCGGCGCTGGCGTTGATCTGGCCGCAGATCGCGCCGGAGGCTGACAATACGAACAGCATTGTGATCGATATGAGCGACTTTGACTTCGGCGATGAAGAGATGAACCGCACCGTTCAGGAAATGGTGGAAAACGATCGGAAGCAGAAGGAACAGAGCGGACGCTCCGGTGCAATTTTCTTCGGCCTCGGTGCGGCGGTCTGCTTTGTCCGCGCGGCGATGCCGTGGAAAAAGAAGGAGCAGGCGGAAACGATTTCCGAAGAACCTACGTCCAAAGAGTCAGAAGATATCCCCGTTTCGCCAGAACCTGTGGAAAACTCCGCGATGCCAAGCGCGGAGACCGACAGCAGAGATGACCGGTTTGAAAATCTCAAGCGGCTCTACGAGGCAGGGATCCTGAGCAAAGAAGAGTATGACGAACGCAGAAAGAAGCTGTGAGGAAGTCACCATGAGAAGAAACATCCACTATAAGCCCAGCAAGGGCGCAAGCATCTTTGGCGGTATCATCGGCTGTGCGATGGGCATATTCGGTCTTTTTGCCATTCCGGATATGGGCGCGATGATCGGCTTCAAGGCCATCTGGTGCCTGATGGCCTTCGGCATGGGCATCTACAATTTTCTGCTGGCGGCGGGCGTTGTGAAGTACAACGGCGGCTACGAGATCACCGACGAGACGGAAGATGGCGCAAAGGGCGGCAAGTCCGACGCCGAAGCGCGGCTCGAGGAATTGCAGACCCTTTACGACCGTCGGCTCATCACGGAAGAGGAGTATCAGGAAAAGCGCAGGGACATTCTGGACCGGCTGTAAGAGAAAGGAGCGCGGCATATGGAAATTTTAGCCCTTGTTGTTATTGGACTTATTTGGGCTTTTAAGGCGGCTGTCGCCAACGAGGACAAAAAGGTCAACGATCGGGAAACGGGCAGCATTTCGTCGACGCCCGACGAGCTCATCAAAAAGGCCAACCGCACGCTCAATGACCTCGATGCGATGCGGACAAAAGAACGCGAGAACAAAAAGCGTCCGAGCGGCGTACAGATCCGCGATTTTCACAAGAATCTGGCCGCGCAGGAACGTGAGAACAGCGAGAAACGCTGGGCCGTCGCACGTAAGAAGCAGGCCGACAGCGGTGAGGTCCATTCCGTCCACATGGACAGCTGCGAGGACCGGCTCGAAAGCCTGAAGGTTCTTGTACGATGCAGGCATTTTAGACCGCGAGGAATACGCCCAGCGCGTCGCGCGCGTCAAGCGTCAGCACGCGCAGAGCAGAAGCTGAGCAAAACAAAAAAGGAAGCGAACACACCATGTATGACGAACTGACACAGGTCGACATTGACAAGATGAAGGCAGAGCTGGAGCACCGCCGTTTGGAGCTTCGCCCCAAGCTCATCGAGGATGTGCAGACGGCGCGCGCATTCGGCGACCTGAGTGAAAACTACGAGTACAAGGTCGCCAAGCAGGAGAAAAACCGCAACGAGAGCCGCATCCGGTACTTAGAGCGCATGATCGCAACGGCGAAGGTCATCGAAGTGAACGAAAAAGAAGGCACCGTCGGTCTTTTCGACCACGTGGTGCTTTTCAACGAAAAGCTGGGGAAGGAGCAGAATATCCAGCTCGTGACCACCCTGCGGCAGAACGCGCTCAAGGGTCTCATCAGCAAAGAATCACCCGTCGGCAAGGCCGTCTTGGGGAGAAAGGTCGGCGACCGCGTCGAGATCGTCGTCTCGCCGGAGATGAAGTACACGGTCGAGATACGTTCGATCACGCCGGGCGAGGACGACGCATCGCTCGAGATCAGCTCTTATTGAGGAAACGCATGAAACAGGTCATTATCTATACCGACGGCGCGTGCTCGGGCAACCCCGGCCCCGGCGGCTGGGGCGCGGTGCTCAAATACGGCGCGCACGAGCGCGAGCTCTCCGGCGGCGAGGCGAGCACGACCAACAACCGCATGGAGCTCACCGCCGTCATCGAGGCGCTGCGGCTCTTGAAGGAGCCGTGCATCGTCGAGCTTTATTCCGACTCGCGCTACGTCATTGACGCGCTGGAAAAGCGCTGGGTCTACGGCTGGAAGCAGCGCGGCTGGGTGAAAAGCGACAAAAAGCCCGCGCTGAACGTCGATTTGTGGGAACAGCTCTTGTCGCTCATCGCTGGGCACGAAATGCACTACCACTGGGTCAAAGGCCACGCGGAGAACGAATACAACAACCGCTGCGACGAGATGGCAGTTGCGGAATCGCATAAGTTTAAGTGAGGACCCTCTCAACAAGATGGGTTTCCCATCTTGTTGAATTAAATTTTAAGGAGCAAAAAGTATGGAACAGTTTGACGCAAAGCAGCAGCTTCCCGGTCTTTTGGACTGGATGCGCGCGCAGATGAAAGCCTGCGGCGGCAAGACCGCCGTCATCGGCATTTCCGGCGGCAAGGACAGCTCCGTCGTCGCGGCGCTGAGCGTTGCGGCCTACGGGCGCGAGAACGTTGTCGGCGTGCTGATGCCCGACGGCGTGCAGCCGGACATCGACTACTCGAACGGCCTTGTCGAATACCTTGGCATCCGCCACTACACGTTCAACATCCAGGGCGGCACGAAGGGCCTGCTTGATGAGATGAGCCGCCTCGGCATCGAGGCGAGCCGCCAGACGAAGGTGAATCTGCCGTCGCGCATCCGCATGGCGACGCTGTACGCCATCGCGCAGAGCGAGGAGGGCGGCATCGTGCTCAACACTTCGAATCTCTCCGAGGACTGGGTCGGCTACTGCACCATCTACGGCGACAGCGCGGGCGCTTTCTCACCGCTCGGCATGTACACGACCGAAGAGGTGATCGCGCTGGGCGCGGAGCTGGGCCTTCCCGAGCGCTTCCTCATCAAGCCGCCGTCCGACGGTCTGACCGGCAAGACCGACGAGGACAACCTCGGCTTTACCTATCATGCGGTGAACGAGTACGTCCGCCGCGGCGAGGTTGACCCCGCCATCAAGGAGCAGATCGACCACAAACACAAGATCTCGCGCTTCAAGTTCCAGACACTGCCGGTGTATCAGAATGGATTGCCCATCGTCATTCCCGAAGAGACGGCTTATTATGATCCGGACAAGAGATGATCTGGCGCCGAACTGAAAAAATCAAAAATGACCTTCTCTCACATGAGAGAAGGTCATTTTTTATTACACGCTTGTCCTGTAAGGACGGATGGATCACAGATACTTCTGCATACCGTCGGTGGCGAGGGAAGGATCGCCGGAGACGGAGATGGTGAACTTCACGCCGGTCGCGTTGCTGAAGCGCTCGAGCTCGTTGAGGAAGTTGTCGGCATCCTGGTTGCACTCGCCGCCGGTGATCTTGAAGAGGTTGTCGATAAAGATGTGGGAAATATCGTAATTGCCCGCATACAGACCGAACAGGAAGCCGCGCAGAGCCTCGTAGTTGGACAGGTCGTATTCGTAGGCAGAGATCAGACGAACGTGATAGTGCAGGTCAAAGGTCATGGTAGACTTTGCTTCGACGCAAACGACGCTGCCGTTATCCTCCTGTGCAGTGGCGTTGATCAGTTCAATCAGCTTCTTGGTCTTACCGGTGCCCTTTTCACCCATGATGAGTCTGACCATAGAAATCACTCCTTTCAGTTGCTCCCCGCCTCTTTTGCGGGGGATGGTCTCTTGGTGGAATCAGCATAGCATAAATGAAACGATTTTGCAATGCTGAATCAAAAGTTTCAACTTGATTCAAAAATTTTTTACCGCAGACGGGCCTTGAGCGTCTCGCCGAGGTCTTCGTAGCCGGGCTTGCCGAGCAGAGCGAACATATTTTTCTTATAGGTCTCCACGCCCGGCTGGTCGAAGGGGTTGACGCCGAGCAGATAGCCGCTCAGCCCGCAGGCGTATTCAAAGAAGTAAATGAGCTGGCCCATCGTGCGGGCGTTGTTTTCGTCAAGGTTCAGAATGATGTTCGGCACGCCGCCCTCGACATGAGCGAGGAGCGTTCCGTCCATGGCCTGACGGTTCAAAAAAGCCATGGGCTTGCCGGCGAGGAAATTGAGCCCGTCGCCATTCGCTTCGTCAAAGGGGACGACCATCTGCTGCTCCGCGGGCGCAAAGCGCACAACGGTCTCCATCAGCGTTCTCTCGCCCTGCTGGATGTACTGGCCCATCGAGTGCAGGTCGGCGGTGAAGTCGACGCTCGCGGGGAAAAGACCCTTTTCCTCTTTGCCCTCGCTCTCGCCATAGAGCTGCTTCCACCACTCGGCCATGAAGCGGAACGCGGGCTCGAAACAGGCGAGTAGTTCGATCTTCTTGCCCTGACGGTAGAGCTCATGGCGCATGGCGGCGTACTGCCACGCAGGGTTATCATAGTCGCTGTGTGTGCAGAGGTCCATCATCTCCTGCGCGCCGCCCATGAGCTCGGAAAGATCGACGCCCGCGACGGCGATGGGGAGCAGGCCGACTGCAGTGAGCACACTGTAGCGCCCGCCGATGTTGTCGGGCACGACGAATTCCTCGTACCCCTCCTGATCGGCGAGGGACTTGAGCGCGCCTTTGTGCGCGTCGGTCGTGGCGTAGATGCGCTTCGCGGCGCCCTCCTTGCCGTACTTCTTCTCGAGCTTTTCGCGGAAGAAGCGGAACGCGACGGCGGGCTCGGTCGTCGTGCCGGACTTGGAGATGACGTTGACGGAGAAATCGTCGTCGCCGATGAGCTCCATCACCTCACGCAGTGCGTCGGAGGAGAGTCCGTTGCCGATGAAGTAGATGTTCGGCGTGGACTTCTTCTTTAAATTATAGTTCGGCGAGCACAGGCATTCGATCACGCCGCGCGCGCCGAGATAGCTGCCGCCGATGCCGATGACGACGAGCGCCTTGGAATCGCCCTGAATCTTCTTCGCCGCGGCGAGGATGCGCGCGTACTCTTCGCGGTCGTAGTTGCGCGGGAGCGTGACCCAGCCGATAAAATCGGAGCCCTTGCCGCCGCCGTTTTGCAGCCAGTTTGCCGCGCGCTCGAGACGCGGGCGCAGCGCCGCTTCATAGGGGAGGGGAAGGAACGACGCGGCATGGGATACATCGATAGACAGCATAAAAAAGGCCTCCTGTACAGCATATTTTCTGCCTGTCATTGTAGCACACGGCAAGGGAAAGGACAAGCGAAAGCGGGGGAAAAGTCTCCCTCCGGGAGCAAACGGAGGCCCTTGGAGGGCAAAACTGTGTAAATGGGAGAAAAGATGAACGCTTTATCGCTCCATCTTTGTAAAGTACGCGTATTTACTGTCACGCATCATTATGTTATCGTGTTACCACACTAAATCAAGCGGCCGCGAGCCGTACTTCAGGAGGAACAAAAAGATGAAAAAGTTATGGGCTCTGGCGCTGGCCGCCGTGATGGTACTTTCCTTTGCCGCCTGCGGCAGCAAGAACGATACCGCTGATGAGACACAAAACGATGGACAGACCGCGCAGGACACCTCCGGCGGTGAAACACAGAAGCTGATCGTCGGCTTCGACGCTGAGTTCCCGCCGTTCGGCTTCATCGCCGCCGACGGCAGCTACGACGGCTTCGACCTTGCGATGGCAAAGGAACTGTGCGCGCGTCTCGGCTGGGAGTATGAGGCCGTGGCCATCGACTGGAACAGCAAGGACGCCGAGCTCTCCAGCGGCACGATCAACTGCATCTGGAACGGCTTCACCTACACCGGCCGCGAAAATGACTACACCTTCTCCGACCCCTATGTGGATAACTCCATCGTCCTCGTCGTGAAGGCGGACAGCGGCATCACCTCGCTCGCGGACCTTGCCGGCAAGAGCGTGATGGCGCAGGCGGCCTCCTCCGCGGTGGACGCGATCAACGAAGACGAGGCGTTCAAGTCTTCTCTCAAGGAGGTCGTGGAGCTTGGCGACTACAACATGGGCTTTATGGACCTCGCTCAGGGCACGGTGGACGCTGTGGCCGCTGACCTCGGCGTCGCGCAGTATCAGATCGCGAACAACGAGGGCGATTACGTCATCCTTGATGAGCCCCTCTCCACCGAGCAGTACGCTATCGGCTTCCTCAAGGGCAACACCGAGCTGCGCGACGCGGTGAATGCCGAGCTTCTCAAGATGGCCGAGGACGGCACCATGCTGGAGATCGCGCAGAACTACGTCGATCAGGGTCTCGTGCTCGACAGTCTGTGCCTCATCAAGAAGTAAGGAGATATCCTCGGGCAACTGCAAAACCGATCCATGGATGCCCATCCTCTCTCAGGGGGAGCGGGGGCGAAAGCCCCCGCTTTTTCCCGCTTTTTACTATGAACGGGGGAAAAACTTATGACTGTATCCACGATGCTCTCCCTGCTGGCGCAGGGCTTTGTCACATCGCTGTCGATCTTTGTTCTCACGCTGCTCGGTTCGCTGCCGCTGGGCCTTGCCGTGATGTTCGGGCGGCGCAGCCGCTTTGCGCTCCTGCGCTGGTTCGTCAAAGCCTATATCTCCATCATGCGCGGAACGCCCTTGATGCTCCAGCTTATGGTCGTCTTCTACGGGCCGAAGCTGCTGCTCGGCGTCACGGTGCCGGGCAACTGGCGCTTCACGGCGGTCATCGTCGCGTTCGTCATCAACTACGCGGCGTACTTTGCCGAAATTTACCGCGGCGGGCTCGAATCCATCCCGCGCGGGCAGTTTGAGGCGGCCGAGGTGCTCGGCTATACGAAGGGTCAGACCTTCTTCCGCATCATCCTGCCGCAGATGGTCAAGCGCGTCATCCCGAGCGTGACGAACGAGGTCATCACGCTGGTGAAGGACACCTCGCTCGCGTCGGTCATCGGCACGGTGGAGATGTTCACGCGCGCCAAGCAGATCGTCGCCTCGCCGAACACGCCGGGCATGCTGGCGCTGGTGGCGGCGGGCGTGTTCTACTATGTCTTCAACTATGCCATGGCCTTTTTGATGGAGCGCTGCGAAAAAGCCATGTGCTATTACCGCTGAAAGGAGGGGTGAGCCATGCCGGTATTTGAGATCAGCAACGCACGAAAGGCCTTCGGCGAGCTGGAAGTATTGAAGGGCGTGTCGCTACGCATCGAGCAGGGCGAGGTCGTGTCGGTCATTGGCCCGTCGGGCGGCGGAAAATCAACGCTGCTGCGCTGCGCGACGCTGCTTGAGACCATGGACTCCGGCACGCTCGCGTATGGCGAAAACGTCGCCGCGCGCGAGGAAAACGGCAAAAGCGTCTACGCCGGAAAAGCCGCGCTCGCGCGGGTGCGGCGGCAGTTCGGGCTGGTGTTCCAGCAGTTTGACCTCTTCCCGCACTACACAGTGCTGAAAAATGTCTGCGACGCGCCGATCTCGGTGCAGAAGCGTGATAAAGCCGAGGTCGAGGCCGAGGCCATGGCGCTGCTCGACAAGATGGGACTAAAGGGAAAGGAAAACGCCTACCCCTATCAGCTCTCGGGCGGACAGCAGCAGCGTGTGGCCATCGCCCGCGCGCTCGCGATGAAGCCGGACATCCTCTTTTTCGACGAGCCGACCTCCGCGCTCGATCCGCTGCTCACGGGCGAAGTGCTGCGCGTCATCCGTTCTCTCGCCGACGAGAACATGACGATGCTCATCGTGACGCACGAGATGCCCTTTGCCCGCGCCGTGAGCGACCGCGTCGTCTTTTTGGACGGCGGCGTCATCGTGGAGCAGGGAAGCCCCGAGCAGGTCTTCGGCGACCCGCAGCAGGAGCGGACGAAGGAATTTCTGCGCTCCTACCGTGAGACGGGCGCCGCTCAGGAGTAGTATTTCACCAGCAGGTCGACGACCGCGCCGTAGCTCTGCGTGCCGAGCGAGTCGCCGTAGGACTTGATCATCCTGTCATTGAGCGACTGGGTGACGGTGGCCGTCAGCCCCTTGTACTGCGCCCAGTAGGCGCTGTTGGCGCGCAGGTCCGCGAGGACCTCGTCAGGCAGGCGGTCGCGCACCTCCTGCCATGCGTCGCGGTCGGCGCGGTAGAGAGCATTGGATAAATGGATGTAGCCGAGCAGCCAGCCGGCGTAGTTGTAAGCTGCGTCGCCGCAGCGCGTGCAGGCGAGGACGGCGAGAAAGTTGCACTGCTGTTCGGAGGCGATGCCGCGCTGATGGGCAAGCTCGTGCGCGCAGGTCGAGGCGAGCAGCATTGCGGGGGAGTCCATGTTGACGTTCGACTCGCCCGTGAAGGGGAAGTAGAAGCCCGTGAAGTTCATCGCGCTCATGATCTTCGAGCAGACGATGCCCTTGGGCGCATGATCGGGCAGGTCGAGGAAGGGAAACTCGTCATAGAGGCAGTCGTAGACCGTGTCGGCGTAGGCGAGGATGTCCTCGCGCCCGGCGGCGAAAAGGCCGCTTTCGTCGCGCGCGACCTCTTTAGAGGCAAGCGTCAGACGGTTTGCAAAGCGGCGCGTGACGCGCAGCAGATCCTCGTAGGCGACGGGCTCGGGCGTGAGATCGGTCATGTCGCAGAAATCGTCGGCGTAATAGTTCACGCCCCAGAGGACGCAGAACGCAGCGTAGACCGTGAGCGCAAGGTCAGCCGTAAAGAGCACGCAGCGGTACGCGGCGCGCCCCTTGCGCTTAGACTTGACGAGATAGCGCGCCATCCGCACGAGCAGGACGACCGTCGTGACCGCCGCGAGCACGTACAAAAGCTCTGCGACCGAGAACGGCAGCGCCGCGCAGGCCCGGCCGCAAAGCTGCTCAAAGGGCAGCGACACACGGAAGACCCAGAAGTTCGCCGCCGCGCGGCTCGCGCGCAGCAGATAAAAGAGCACAAGGACCGCGCCGCAGGCAAAAAGCCAGCGGTGCAGTCCTTTGTTTTCGCGATAAAATGCCTTCATGCGCGCGTCATTCCTTTTTTTCGCCGGGAGCGGGGGCGGGGTCGAACAGCTCCTCCGTCGCGCCCTTTTTCTCAAGGCTGCGGCCCGTGAACCAGTTCACGAGCGAGCTGATGCACGCGAAGATGGGAACGCCAAGGAACATACCCAGCACGCCGCCGAAGCCACCGCCGACCACGATGGCCACGATGACCCAGAAGCTCGAAATGCCGGTGGATTTGCCGAGGATCTTCGGCCCCAGGATGTTGCCGTCAAACTGCTGCAATGCGATGATGAAGAGAATGAAGTAAAGGCACTGCCTGGGGCTGACGAGCAGGATGAGGAACGCGCTCGGGATGGCGCCGAGGAAGGGGCCGAAGATGGGGATGATGTTCGTCACGCCGACGAAGACCGAGATGATGGGCGTATAGGGGAACTTGAAGATCGAGCAGCAGATGAAGCAGATGATGCCGATGATGAGCGAGTCGAGCAGCTTTCCGCGCACGAAGCCGCTGAAGATGCGGTCGGCCTCAGACACGGCGCGCAGCGTGCGGCGGTACGGCGTTTCGGACAGAATGGCGTAGAGAATTTTCTTCGACTGCTTGGCAAAGCTCTCCTTGCGCGCGAGCAGATACACCGAGATCATCATGCCGATGAGCAGATTTTTAAGGAAGATGACGACGCTCCAGATGCCGCCCGTCACGGCGACGATGGCGACCTGCGCCTGCGGGATGACGGTGTCGGTGATCCACTTGACGAGCTTATCGTAGTAGTCGTTGAGCGCAGAGAGCACCTGATCGGAGAGGACCTCGTCGGAGAAGAGATTTTCATTCTCCACGAGCGCCGTCACCCAGTTGTAAACGGTTTTGTAGTAGCTTTCAAAGTTGGCCGCGAGGGTCTTTACGCTCTCGACCAATTCGGGGATGAGGATGCAGAACATGAGGTAGATCATCGCGATGACGCAGATCCACGTGACGAGGATGCTCAGCCCCCGGATGAGCGAGGACTTGGCCTTCGGCAGCCCCTTTTGGATATACCGGTCGAAAAAGTCGACGATGGGGGCGAGCAGGTACGCGAACACCAGCCCGTAGATGACCGGCGAGAGCACGCTTGTGAGCTTGTCGAAAAAGTCGAGCAGCACGCGGGACTGGAAAAACGTGTCGTAAAACACCAGCACCGCGCAGGCCGAGGCAACGAGCGTCACGCCGAGGTGGAGATAGGTCTTGTTGTTCTTCATGGGTTCCCCCTTTTGGGCAAAAGCGTTAAGTGACTGCTAAAAGATACTAAAAGTAGCTTACTATTTTTTGCCGGGAATTGCAACCGCTCATTTCTTGTGTTATGATATTCTTCACCGCCTGTTAACATTTATTTTGAGCGGCGGAGAAGGCGGCCGGAGCAGTATTTTTCGCGCTTTGGCCGCGTGCTATGAAGGGCAAGAAAAGAGGAGGACCCTATGGACAAAAAACTGCTCTTTATCGTCAATCCCCGCGCGGGAAAGACCAAGTCGCACGCGCCGCTTTTCGATGCGGTGTCGATCTACTCCAAGGCGGGCTTTCTCGTCTCCGTGCGCGTGACGTCCCACCGCGGCGAGGCAACGGAGCTTGCCGAAGACCTCGGCGCGGAGTTTGACCTCGTCGTCTGCCACGGCGGCGACGGGACGCTCAACGAAACGGTGAACGGCGTTATGCGCATCCCGAAGGAAAAGCGCCCGGCGGTGAGCTATCTGCCCGGCGGCAGCACGAACGACTTTGCCGCGAGCCTGAACATCTCTTCGAGCCCTGCCGAGGCCGCGAAGTCTGCGATGCGCCTTCAGCCGCGCGAGCTGGACGTGGGCAAATTCGGCGAGCGGAACTTTGTCTATGTCGCGTCCTTCGGCGCGTTCACGAAGACGACCTACACCGTGCCGCAGGACATCAAGAACGTCTTCGGCCATTTTGCCTATATGCTCGACGGGGTGAAGAATCTCGACACGCTCTGCCCCTACCGCATGAAGATCACCGCTGACGGCGAGGTGTTCGACGGGGAGTATCTCTTCGGCGCGATCAGCAACTCCACGTCTATCGCGGGGCTGATGAAGCTCTCGGACGAGGAGGTACTGTTCAACGACGGGCTCTTCGAGCTGCTGCTCGTGCCCGTGCCGCGAACGCCCGCGGCGATGCAGGCGCTCATTCTGGCGCTTGTGAACAAGGATTACTACAACTCCGAGGGGCTGATCTTCCGCCACGTCAAGCATGTCACGGCGGAGACGGCCGAGGATATCCCCTGGACGCTCGACGGCGAGTACGATCCCGGCGCGCCGTTTGTGGAGATCGGCATCGAGGAAAGCGGTCTGACGATGATGATCTGATCGCCGCAGACAATGATACTATATAAATAAAACGAAAAAGACAATAAAAGATCGAAAGTGCCTCCCGCGGGAGGCGCTTTTTTCTGCCATGAGGGCGCGGCCGCGTCACGCATGGCAAACCCGTGTGGCACGGATGACAAGAATTGACACAATGACAAATGTTGGCAAGCTATGTCAACCAACCAAAAGACGACAAAATGACGGAATTTGGTCAGCATCAGGGACACTGAAACGGTGTGATTTTAGCATAAGCGACTAAAAATACATTTTTTTGCAATGATAAGCAAAAAGTGGAACGGTCTTTGCTTATATAAAAGCATCACATGAAAATAAGTGAACAAGGAGCTCCCTCACGGGAGTGGCCATAATTTGAAAGGAGATCACTATTATGATTCAAAAGGGAGATCCGCTGAACCTCACTGGTAAGGTCGCTGTTATCACGGGTGCAGGTTCCGGCATCGGTCTGGGCGTTGCTCAGATGCTGTCCGCTTATGGCGCGAGCGTCGCCATCGTCGACGTGAGCCCCAAGTCCGAGGCTGCCGCGCAGGAGCTGCGCGATGCTGGCCGCGACGCCGCCTTCTTCCAGTGCGACGTTACCAACGAGCAGAGCGTCATCGACACCGTCAACGCCATCGTGGCCAAGTTTGGCCGCATCGATATCCTGCACAACAACGCAGGTGTCACCGTCCGTAAGTCCATCGACCAGCTCGAGGAGAAGGAGTGGGACTTCGTTCTGGATGTGGGTCTCAAGGGCCTGTTCCTGATGAGCAAGCACGTCATCCCCGAGATGCGCAAAGTCGGTGGCGGTTCCATCGTCAACACCGGCTCGGGCTGGGGCCTCAAGGGCGGCGATCAGGCTGCTGCGTACTGCGCTGTTAAGGGCGGTATCGTCAACGTGACCCGCGCTATGGCCATCGACCACGGTAAGGACAACATCCGCGTCAACTCCATCAACCCCGGTGACACCGTCACCGCGATGATGATCAGCGAGGGCCGTCAGACCGGCGAGATCAAGAGCGATGCCGATATCGACGCGTTCCTCAAGTCTTGCGGCAGCGGCCGCCCGCTCGCCCGTATCGGCCAGCCCGAGGACATCGCCAAGGGCGTTCTGTTCCTGTGCTCTGACCTGGCTTCCTGGGTCACCGGCGCTGCGCTCGTCGTTGACGGCGGCGGCATCGCCTAAGTTTCGACACCCGACTTTTAGATATAGACAGAAAGGACGACTGTAATGAGTGTGAAAGGCTTTAAGAGCCATCCTTACATCCCCAACTCCGTTCCCGAAGTGGAACAGGAGATGCTGCGTGAGATCGGCCTGACCTCTCTCGAAGAGCTGCACGAAGAAGTGCCCGACGAGATCATCCTGAAAGAAAACATGGACCTGCCCGAGGCGTTCGGCTCTGAGTACGAGCTGCGCCGCCACGTGGAAAAGCTGCTCAAGAAGAACAGCTCCTGCGCGGATAACCTCAACTTCCTCGGTGCGGGCTGCTATCAGCACTATGTCCCCGCCATCTGCGACGAGATCAACGGCAAGGGCGAGTTCCTCACCGCTTACGGCGGCGAGAGCTACAACGACTTCGGCCGTTTCCAGTCCCTCTTCGAGTATGAGAGCATGATGGCAGAGCTGCTCGACATGGAAGTGGTCAACGTCCCGACGATGGACTACTCCCAGGCCGCCGCGACCGCGATCCGCATGGGCTCCCGCGTCGCGGGGCGCACCGGCGTGCTCGTGCCCGCCTCCATGGACCGTGAGAAGCTCGCCGTCGTGAAGAACTACTGCACGCCTGACCTCCAGATCGAGGAAGTCAAGTGCGACGATAAGACCGGCTGCATCGATGTTGCCGACCTGAAGGCCAAGCTGAACGACTCCATCGGTGTCGTTTACTTCGAGAACCCCAACTACTTCGGCGGTCTGGAGATCAGCGCCCGCGAGATCGCGAACGCCGCGCATGACGCCGGTGCTCAGTGCGTCGTCGGTGTGGACCCCATCTCCCTCGGCGTTGTCGCCGTTCCGCACAGCTACGGCGCGGACATCGTCTGCGGCGACCTGCAGCCCCTCGGCATCCACATGAACTACGGCGGCGGCCAGTCCGGCTTCATGGCCACGATGGACGACCCGACCTACGTTCTCGAATTCCCCTCCCGCCTCTTCGGTATCTGCCGTACCAACACCGAGGGCGAGTATGCCTTCGCCGACGTTGCGTATGACCGTACCTCGTTTGGTCACCTGCGTGATAAGGCCAAGGAGTACGTCGGCACGCAGACCGCCCTGTGGGGCATCACCGCCGGCGTGTATCTTGCCACCATGGGTCCCCAGGGTATGCAGGAGGTCGGCGAGACCATCATGCAGAACGCCCAGTATGCCGCGAGTAAGCTCGCGGCCCTGCCCAACGTCTCCCTGCGTTTCTCCGCTCCGTTCTTCAAGGAGTTCGTTCTGGACTTCAACAAGACCGGCAAGACCGTCGAGGAGATCAACAAGGCGCTGCTTGAGAAGCACATCTTCGGCGGCAAGGATCTCTTCCGTGACTTCCCCGCGCTCGGCCAGTGCGCCATGTACTGCGTGACGGAGGTCCACACCAAGGAGGATATCGACACGCTCGTTTCCGCGCTGAGCGAGATCCTGTGATGAAAGGAGACGAAAGAAAATGAAAAAAATCGATAGAAGTTCCAAGGTTCGCACCGGATTCCATCAGGCAAAGTGGGACGAGCCCGTCATTTTCGAGCTGAGCAAGCACGGCGAGCGCGGCATCCTGGTCAACAAGGCCGACGCGCAGGTCGCTGCCAGCGTGGAAGGCGTGAACGCGCTTCCTGAATTCCTCAAGCGCAAGGAGGCTCCGGCCCTTCCTGAAATTTCCCAGCCCCGCGTGCTGCGCCACTATTCCCGCCTTGCGCAGGAGACCCTCGGCGCTGACGTGAACATCGAGATCGGCCAGGGCACCTGCACCGTCAAGTACAGCCCCAAGGTCAACGATCAGCTCGCGAACCTGCCTCAGATGCGCGAGATGCACCCCCTGCAGGACGAGAGCACCTGCCAGGGCATCATGGAGATCATGTACAACACCGGTAAGTATATGTGCGAGATCTCTGGCATGGACCGCTTCTCCTTCCAGCCCAGCGGCGGCTCCCAGGGCATCTTGGGCATGGCGTCCCTCGTGTACGCCTACTACAAGTCCCGCGGTGAGGAGAAGGAGCGCAACGAGATCATCACCACGATCTACTCCCACCCCTCCGACGCTGCGGCACCGCACGTCAAGGGCTTCAAGATCATCTACCTGCATCCGGATGAGAACGGTTATCCCGACTATGAGGCCTTCAAGGCTGCCGTCAACGAGCACACCGCCGCCTTCTTTGTCGCCAACCCCGAGGATACCGGCGTTTACAACAAGAACGTGCTCAAGTTCACCAAGCTCGTCCACGAGCACGGCGGCCTGTGCGCTTACGACCAGGCGAACGCCAATGGCCTTCTCGGCGTGACCCGCGCGCGCGACGCCGGCTTTGATATGTGCTTCTTCAACCTGCACAAGACCTTCTCCACCCCGCACGGCTGCGGCGGCCCCGCCTGCGGCGCTGTCGGCTGCTCGAAGGAGCTCGAAAAGTTCCTGCCCGCGCCGCTGATCGGCTTCGACGGTGAGAAGTATTTCTACGATTACGAGACCACGAGCAACCCGTCCGCCATCGGCAAGATCCGCGAGTTCAACGGTGTTGCACCGGTCGTGCTCAAGGCCTATGCCTGGATCCGTTCCATGGGCCCCGACGGCCTGTATCAGGTCGCCAAGACCGCGGTCCTGAACAACAACTATATGTTCAAGAAGCTCATGGAGCTCCACTGCGTGGACGCGCCCTACATCCCCGGCAAGCAGCGCATCGAGCAGTGCCGCTACACGCTCGAGACCCTCGCCAAGGAGACCGGTGTCGGCACCGCGGATGTTCAGCGCCGCATGATGGACTTCGGTATGCACTACTGGCAGAGCCATCACCCCTACTATGTCCCCGAGCCGATGACCCTCGAGCCCACCGAGACCCCGTCTAAGGAGGACATCGACGAGTACATCGAGACCCTCAAGTATGTCTTCAACGAGGCCTATAACGACCCCGAGAAGGTCAAGAACGCGCCGTATCAGAGCGTCTGCCACCAGCTCGATGAGTCCAACATGGACGATCCTGAGCAGTGGGCTGTGACCTGGCGCTGCTACCTGCGCAAGTTCCAGTGAAAAAATTAGGGCTGATCGTAAATCCCATTGCAGGGATGGGCGGCAGCGTCGGACTGAAGGGCACCGACGGCGTGGCAGCGGAAGCTGCCCGCCTCGGCGCCGTCCGTCATTCAGGGGACCGCGCGGCTGCCGCGCTCAAAGAGCTCCTGCCGTTCGGCGAGGAGATGACGGTCCTGTGCGCAAGCGGGGAGATGGGCGAGTCGCTCGTCAAAGGCTTAGGCTTCCCCCATGTCGAATGCGTGTATGAGACCGGGGCGGAGACGACCTCGGACGACACCAAACGCGCCGCGCAAGCGATGAAGGATGCAGACCTCCTGCTTTTTGCGGGCGGCGACGGCACCGCGCGCGATATTTTTGCAGCCCTCGGTGATAAGGCTGTCGCCATCGGCATCCCGGCGGGCGTGAAGATACACTCGCCTGTGTACGCCATCCGCCCCGAGGCGGCGGGCAAGCTGGCGCTCAAGTATCTTGAGGGCCGCTGCCGCCACACCTACGAGGCCGAGGTCGTCGATATCGACGAGGCGGCCTACCGCGATGGCCGCGTGAGCACGAGCCTGTACGGCTATCTCACGGTGCCCGACGAGCGCGACTATATGCAGCACGGCAAGGCGCCCTCGCCGGTGAGCGAGCATGCCCAGCAGTGCGCCATCGCCGACGAGATGATCGACCGCCTGAAGCCGGACACCTATTATCTGGTCGGTCCAGGCTCCACCACGCGCACGCTGATGGATGAGCTGGGGCTTCCCGACACGCTCATCGGCGTGGACCTCATCTGCAACAGGGAGCTCGTGCAGTCCGATCTCAGCGAGGCCGATATTTTAAAGCGCCTTGATGAAAAGCCGACGCATCTCATCGTCACGCCGACCGGCGGGCAGGGGTACCTGCTCGGGCGCGGCAACCAGCAGCTCAGCGCGAAGGTCCTCCGCCGCATCGGTAAGGAGAATCTCCACATACTTGCCACAAAGGAGAAACTCTTCCACCTGCGGGGCCGCGCTTTGCTGGTGGACACCGGCGACGCCGAGGTCGACAAAATGCTCTGTGGATATGTCCGCGTCATCGTGGACTATCAGGAAGAGCAGATGTGCCGTATCGGCACGGAATAAGCACCAAAAAATAAAAAAGGAGCGGTGCAAAGCGTCATGCTTTGCACCGCTCCTTTGCGTCAGCGCAAAAAAGCGGCGTGCGGGCAAAACTTTTGCTCGACGGCGGCGGGGGAAATGTACTACAATAGAGAAAAATACTTCGGCGCGGCCTTCCGCGCACGATCAAGAACAGCGAAAGAGGGACAACGATATGAAGATCGGTTTTATCGGCACGGGCAACATAGGCGGCGCGCTCGCGAGCGCCGCGGCGAAGAGCGGAAAGGTGGATATCCTGCTCGCCAACCGCACGGCAGAAAAGGCACAGGCGCTGGCGAACGCCATCGGCGCGGCGGTCTGCGACAACGCGGCGGCGGCAGGGGAGGCGGACCATCTGTTCCTCGGCGTCAAGCCGCAGATGATAGCGGGGATGCTCGCAGATATCGCGCCGGTACTGAAGGCGCGCGCAGAAAAGCCCGTGCTCATCAGCATGGCGGCGGGGCTGACCATCGAGACGATCCAGACCATGGCAGGTGGGAACTATCCCGTTATCCGCATCATGCCGAATATGCCTGCCGCCGTGGGCGAAGGCGTGATCTTCTACGCGTGCAGTGAAAACTGCGAAAAGGCGGATGTGGAGGCGTTCCTTTCCTACATGGCTCCCGCGGGCAAGCTCTTTGCACTGGAGGAAAAGCTGCACGACGCAGGCTCGGCGGTCGCTGGCTGCGGCCCTGCCTTCGCCGCGATGTTTTTAGAGGCGCTGGCTGACGGCGGCGTTGCCTGCGGACTGCCGCGCGCGGCGGCCATCCAGTATGCCGCGCAGATGATGCTCGGCACGGCGAAGATGGTGCTGGAGACCGGTGAGCATCCCGATGTGCTCAAAGACCGCGTGTGCTCGCCCGGCGGCACGACCATCCAGGGCGTGCGCGCACTTGAGACTGCGGGTCTGCGCGGCGCGGTATTCAACGCCGTTATCGCCGCCTACGAGAAGAACGCGGATCTCAAAAAGGCGAACGACTGAGGCGGCAGGCATAGTATGCTGTGCGGGGCATCCCCAATTTTCAGCGGAAAGTGAGTGAAAAACCAATGGCAGCGATCTCTCAGCAGCTCACCGATATCACGGTGCTCTCGATCGTGGTGCGTACCCTGCTCTCCACGTTCTGCGCAGGCACGCTCGGCTTTGAGCGCGAGCGGCACAATCAGGCGGCGGGCTTTCGCACCTACATCATCGTGAGCGACGCTTCGGCGCTCGTGATGATGACAAATATCTTTGTTGCCGGCATCGGCGAGACGGACCTTGTGCGTATGTCGGCCTCCGTCATCACAGGACTTGGCTTTCTCGGCGCGGGCACGATCTTGGTGACGCGCAATCAGGAGGTGCGCGGTCTGACGACCGCGGCGGGCCTGTGGGCGGTCGCCATCATCGGCACGGCGTTCGGCGCGGGCTTTTACGCGGGCGGTCTCATCTGCTATGCGTTCATCTTCCTTGCCATGCAGGTGCTGCGGCGCGTGGACCTTCGCATCCGCAAGACGCAGCGCGTCTCCACCGTGTACTTCGAGATGGAGAGCAAGAGCACGGCGGGCCGGATCATCCGCCATGTGAAGAGCCGCGGGCATTACATCTGGGACCTCGATCTTTTCAGTGATGCACAGGCGGGGAGCGGCGGCCCCGTGTGCGGCACATTCACCCTGTGGGTGAACGGCAGGACCACGCTCGACGAGGAGCTGCAGGAGCTCGAAAAGCTCGACGGTGTCAGCTATATGACACTGATGTAAACAGGAGCCTTCTGCGCGATCGTATGGATACGGGCGTGGTGTTATCCTCCTTAATATAAATTTATCAGCCCTTCCGCTGCCGCCTCCATGGGGCGGCGCGGCAGAAAACCAGCGTTTATATCGTTAGATGTGAGAGCAGAAGATCGGGATATTCGATCAGGGCGGAGCAAGACACCTGTTATACGGGTGTCTTAACTCTTTTGGGTGCACACCGGCATAAAAACGCGGAAAATTTCCTTCTGAACGGAAACTTTATACAGCTTGCCGAAGGAACGCGCGCCGCGGGGCGGGGATTCCGCCCGTTCGTCGATTGACAGCCCTTTTTCCGCGCCGTACAATGGGCAGTACCACGCAAAGAAGGGAAAAATCATGAAATACGTCAAACAATTCGGCATTATTCTGCTCGTTTCGCTCGTGGGCGAGCTGCTCAACTTTCTGCTGCCGCTGCCGGTGCCTGCCAGCATCTACGGTCTGGTCCTGATGTTCCTGTGTCTTATCACGGGCCTCATCAAGCTCGACGACGTGCATGACACGGCCTGCTTCCTCATCGAGATCATGCCCATCATGTTCATCCCGCCTGCCGTGGGCCTCATGGCCTCGTGGGACGTCATTCAGGCGAACCTGCTGGCCTATATCGTCATTGCGGTCGTGACCACCATCGTCGTGATGGGCGTCTCCGGCCTTGTGACGCAGGGCGTGCTGCGCAAGGGGAAGAAGGGGGCGGAGCAGAAATGAGCTTTTTTGAACAGTCCGTCTTTTTCGGCGTCTCGGTGAGCCTGCTTGCCTACGGCCTCGGCGTCGTGCTGCAGAAGAAATTCAAATTCGCGCTTTTTAACCCGCTGCTCATCTCCGTTATCGTGACCGTCGTGGTGCTTTTGACCGCGCACATCGACTACGACGTGTATTACGAGGGCGCGAAGTATTTGAGCTATCTCCTGACCCCCGCGACCGTGTGCCTCGCCGTGCCGCTGTATGAAAAGCTTGCACTTTTGAAACAGAACTGGAAGGCCATTTTTGCCGGCATCTTCTCCGGTGTCATCACAACGCTTTGCAGCGTGTTCGTGATGAGCAAGCTCTTTGGCCTCACGCACGAGGAATACGTCACGCTCCTGCCCAAGTCCATCACGACGGCCATCGGCATGGGCGTATCCGAAGAGCTCGGCGGCTACGTGACGCTGACCGTGGCCATGATCATCATCACCGGCATTTTCGGCAACGTCGTCGCTGTGGCGGTCTGCCGTATGTTCCACATCACCGAGCCCATCGCCAAGGGTGTTTGCATCGGCTCGGCCGCGCACGCGCTGGGCACGGCCAAGGCGCTCGAGATCGGCGAGGTCGAGGGCGCGATGAGCAGCCTGTCCATCGTTGTGGCGGGATTGCTCACGGTCGTCGGCGCATCGATCTTTGCAAACTTCATGTAAACGGAAAAAGAGCATCGGCCGATGCTCTTTTTTATGCAAGAGAGAAGAAAAAGACGGCATTTTGTTGCAATTTGGCGGAATCGTGTTAAGATAAAATGGATGAGGCAGTGCGGGAAACGGCCCTTCCAAGCCGGGGAAGTGTGTGTCCCCGGACCGGAGAAAAGAGGAAACGATATGTGGCACGTAGAGACGACTATTTCGTGCTGGGCGTTTTTCTCATCATGCTCATCAAGGAGACCCCCCAGTGCTGGCACAAGGGCGACCGGCAGGGCAACGCATTCTTCCTCGTGCTGCTGTTCAGCATCGCCAATGTCGTCATCGATATCGTCTCGTCGATCGCCATGAACCAGAGCACGGAATGGTGGATGTATGAATACGCGATGACGCTGTGTGTGGCGAGCATGCCGCTGCTGGCAGCGGTGTGGGTGTGCTATGAATATGTGCTCATCCACCGCGACGAGGGGCACCGCACCATCATGCGCGGCATCATGGGCATCGTGTTTCCGTACCTCATCTTTGTCGCCATGGCCGTCACGAACCCGCGGACGGAGTGGTTCTTCCACCTGACAAACGATATGCAGTATTCGCGCGGCGCGCTCTTCATGCCCGTGGGCGTGGGCTTTATCATGTTCTATTCCGCCGTGGGCCTATTGCAGGCGCTGGTGCACTGGAAGCACATCGTTCCGCGCTCGAACGCCGTATTGCTCATCGCTTTTTTCGCCACCACGGCCGCATTTATCTGGATCCAGCCCGCGAACCCCGGCTGGCTCGTCATCAACGCGAGCTACGCGATCGTTTACGTCTGGTGCGATCTCACGGTCGAGGAGCAGCGCAGGAGCGAGCTCTGCGGCGAGATCGACCGTAAGAATGAGGAGCTCAAGGTCATCGTGCAAAAGGAGGAGTCCGCCACACAGGCCAAGAGCGAATTTCTTTCGCGCATGTCGCACGACATCCGCACGCCGATGAACGCCGTCATCGGCTTCACGCACCTTGCCGAGGAGGAAGAGGACCTTGCGACGGTTAAAGGCTATCTCCACAGCATCGAGTCGTCGAGCGATTTTTTGCTCGGCCTCATCAATGATATCCTCGACATGTCAAAGATCGAAAACGGTGAGCTGACGCTCAAGAAAGAGCCTTACCATGTGGAGGAGTTCACCGAGAGCATCGACACCATCATCCGCCCGCTGATGGATGAAAAGCACATCGATTTTACGATGACCATTCATACCGAGACGCCCTGCATCCGCACCGACCGTCTGCGCTTCAACCAGATATCCTTCAACCTGTTGTCAAACGCCGCGAAATTCACGCCCGAGGGCGGCAGCATCGCGGTGGAGAGCGCACGATCGAGGCGGGCATGAACTATCACCTCTCCAAGCCCATCGAAGCGGAGCTCCTGCATAAGGTGCTCGCACAGCATATCCACGTTTCTTAGGAGGCCTTACACAAGCACGTACCATGCACAAAACGATCAATATGTTCCGCAGTTATCTGCTGCGCTTTTTCTTCCGCCTGAGCGTGATGTTCGTCACGATCTCGGGCTACTTCAAAAACCGCGCCGCGCTGGACTTTACCGCGCGCCATGCGTTCTTCTCACCGGTCAATATCCTCTGGGTGATCTTGGCGGCATCGTTCGCCTTGCAGCTCTCGCCGCGCTCGCGCGTGTCGAGAGGCTGTCTCAAGCAGTTTCCCGGCACGTTCGATCGCGTGGAGACCGTGGTCGACGACTTCTTCCTGCGCACGAAGCTCAAAAAGCTGGACCTTGGCGCGACGAAGGTGGCCATCATCTGGGCCATCCCGAACCTCATCTTCGCGGCGCTCTACTACAAGGGCATTTTCGGCGTGCCGGAGATGCTGCTGTTCACGGTGCTCTATTACCTCTGTGATGTGATCTGCATCGTGTTCTACTGCCCGTTCCAGAAGCTTTTTATGAAAAATAAGTGCTGCGTGACCTGCCGCATCTTCGCGTGGGGCACCATCATGACGGTCACGCCGCTCATCTTCGTGCCGAGCGTCTACTCCTGGAGCCTTGTGGTGCTGGCGCTCGTGTGCACCGTCGCGTGGGAGGTGACGTATCACCGCCATCCAGAGCGCTTCTGCGAGGAGACGAACGCGTTTTTGACCTGTGCCGCCTGCACGGACCGGCTGTGTGTCGTCAAGCGCGCATTGGAGCAGAGCCCGAACAAAACAGGCAGCAAGTCATAAGAAAAAGCACCGCAAAAGCGGTGCTTTTTTTTTGCGCTCATTCGAGCGGTGCAGGGGAACTTACCGGCAGTTCTGCGGACTGCTTCTCTGCGCAAAGGCAGGTTATTCAATTTACATGATCGAAAACGGTGGGGCCAAAGAGGACGATGATGACTACCGATCTCCGTTAGATTTGTTGTTTGAAGCGTTGGAGGAGGAATACCCGAATCACATCGTGAACTGCACCCCACTTGTTAGATAGTATATCATACTGTCTAACAAGTGGGGTGCAGTTCATTGCAGAGACAAGGTTCTTTATTTTTTCTGAACATCTTTCAGTTCAGCGTTGAGGCCGTCCAAGTAGGTGGTATCTGCCGATTCTTTTTCGATGATTTCCATAGCCCGTTTTGCGATAAGGGCGATATTCTCATCAGTCAACACATTCCGAACTGTGTAGCGGACTACCAGTTTCTCTATCCAGCCTTTTCGCTCGGATTTCTTTTCGCAAGCGTGTTCCCGCTTGGCTTTTGTGCATTTGTAGTAATAATGTTTTCGATGTGCCGCTCTCACCGACCATCGGAGACCCGCAGTGTCCGCAGAGCAGCTTGGTAGTCAGCAGATAGTTTTCGTGGGCTTTCGCTTTTGCCCGTGCTTTCCCATTGTGTTTGAGCACAGCAAGTACTATTCTTTTGTCGCTTCGGATTTGAAGCGCCGCAAGTATTCTTGGTATTCTTCTTTTCCTTTATTCGATGACAGGCTTATGACCACAAGAAGAGTCAGGCCAACTCCCAAGGAGACCCACAGTGGAGCTATGCCAAACGGGCTCCCTGCAAAATGCCATATTGCGGCTATAACCCCCCCAGCAACGATAGACCAGAAGGCTGCATCGTTCGTTACCTTATCCCAGTGAAGCGATATGATCAGAACAATTCCTGATATTGCCCTTATTTGAAAAGATGCCAGCAGATCATTGAGGATCGATTTCATATTTGAAGCTATAAACACCGAAAGCACAGCTATGGCCACGACAGACGCCCTGAAGCATATCATCTGCTTTTTCTCGCTCGCCTTTGGCTTAATATTTAAATAAATATCGCGCACAACAGTAGTGGCCAGCATAAGCAGTATTGCGGGGCCCGTAGAGAGAACCGCGCCGAGTATTGCAATGCTCGCGAGGCCGCCCCAGCCTGGCGACAAACGGTTTGCCATTTCGTACAGTATGCCTTTTCCGTTGCTTTCCGGCAGCAGAATACGCCCCGACAGCCCTATCGCGGCAGGCAGCAGAGCAAAGATCGTTACAAGCACAGCCACTACGATGATACCCTTGCGGGCCTCATGAAGGCTCCGGCAGCAGTAGCACGAATTTACCACCGTCATAGCAGAAATCATTGCAAAAGCCGCCCCGATCACCTGTGCAATAACGGTCGGCACATCTGGATACATAAGGTTGAAGTGGGTGTCGAGCAGTTGTTGGTATATATTCTCAACGCCGCCCGCATCCCTGACGCTGGCCCAGGCTATTACGCTGAGGAACACCACTATCACCGCCATATGAAGTACATTTGCCCCCGCAACGGACTTTATGCCGTTTAAGGATATGACTGCAAAAAGCACGGCACATCCAATGAGTATGGTAATATCATTTATATCCGCCACGGAACGTATTATCGGCCCCACTATCGACACGACCGCAACAGACTGCATCGAGTATATCACTAGGAATGCTAGCAGGACGACCATAGTAACAGCCCAGCGCACTTTGTTGTTAAAACGCATTTCAAAGGCCTCCGCAACGGACATAGCGCCTTTTCGACCCGCTTCATAAAAGAACCGTGAAGCGAAAACAACAAATACCATACAGCCTATTGCTTGACCCCAGTTGCCCCATACTGCATTTATACCATGCGTAAAAGCCTCGCTGGCATTGCCGACAGTACCGGCGCCTGCTATCAGTTCACCGAAGAGCAGCGGGATAAGCATACAGGCAGACATACCGTTCTTCGCCACGAAAGTATTTCTTGTGCTGCTCTGCCTATTTTTATTTGTCAGGCTTATTATGCAGGTCAGCCCCAAATATACTGCGACCATTATGAAAGCCGTCATTCTTTTTCCTCCGGATATTCCCTTCTTTCGGTATACCTGTCAGCCATCCTTTTTGCTGCGGCAAAACAAATCGCCGATAAAGCACCTATCACAATACACATTCCCCAGCCCAGCTTATATGATCCTGTCCTGTCAAAAACCGCCGCCAGCAATAATCCCCCAAGCGACATTCCGAGCTGCATCGGGCTTTGTGTTAGGCCGCGCATTATATTGAAGTTCTTTGTGCCAAATGTTGCGCTTATAAGAAGCGGGGCAGATACCGTGCCGACCCCGTTGCCTATGCCGTACAGTATAGCCATAAGGTACATTATCTGCATACTGCGGCCAAGCATCAGGCACAGAAAGCCTCCGCCCATTAGGCCAAACGCCGCCATAGCGCCTTTTATGGTGCCGAACCTGTCGTTTATCCACCCTAATATGAGCTTACCGAATATGCCGACAAAGGAGTACATGGATACGATCAGCGCGGCTGCCTGCGGTCCATACAAATCAGATATGCAGGGGCTGATCTGCCTGAGCGGTGCAGAGCAGATTATACCAAGCAAGAGCATTCCGAGCATATGTACATAGAAGAAACAATGCGTTTTCGCTTCTCCAAGGCTGATATTTGGAACGTCATCATCTCTATTTGCCTTATTGTTCAGCTTGTTTTCGTTTCCGTAAGGGCTAAGCCCTTTATCCTTCGGCCTTGTCCTTATCAACAGCAAAGCAATAGGCGCTGCGACCGCAAGAACCAGCAATCCTATCATTCGGTAGGAAGTACGCCACCCATAACTGGTTATCATCGTCGTTATAAGCGGGCTCAAAAAAGTCCCACCGATGCCGATACCTCCTAAAGCAATACTCATTGCCAGACCTCGGCTTCTATTGAACCATGCAGTTATGAACATCGATACCGGCATGAAAGCACAACCAGAATAAGATACACCTACCAGCACAGAAGACGCATAGAACTGCCAGACGCTGTTTGCCAATGAATAAGACATATACGACAATGCGAAGCATATAAGGGATCCAGAAAATATCCAACGCATATTGTACTTAGAATATACCTTCCCCCATATCGGAGAAAGTAGTAATCCGCACATGGCGACTAAAGTGCTGGTTACCGTAAAAGCACTGCGCGAAATTTCAAATTCTTCCGTAACTGCCGGTAGGTAAAGGCTTGCACAAGCGTTTACAAGCGGTGCTGTAAAAGCCATCACCACAAAGCAGGCACAGCAGATCACCCATCCGTAGTGAACTTTTGCCAATTTCATTATGCGACCTCTATCCTTGTGTACAGACGATCTTCATCCTTGCCTTAATTGTTTTTAAGATATTCGAAAGCACACTGAGCATGTATGGCGGCTCCGTATGGCAATGCATCCTCATTGAATACGATTTTAGGATTGTGTGCCGGATAGGTAGGGCCGTCTCCATCCGGTTTGCAGCCGATGCTGAAAAACACACTTGGGACCAGTTCAGTTATGCGCGCATAATCATCCGAGGCACTAGACGGCGGATATGGAATGTATTTTATATCCAAGTCTTCGCAATAACGCATCATTTCGTCAAGCAGCTCAGGATTCGTATACATTGCAGGAACATCGGACAGTACTTCGTATTCGGTTTTTGCGCCGAAAGCCAGCGCTGTATAATCAACGATTTCATGGACTCGTTTTCTGAGCTTTTCACGAAGCTCGGGATCAAACATTCGCATGGTTCCCTGCATGACCACTTCCTCAGGGATAATATTTGCCGCATTACCTCCGGCAAACTGCCCAAATGTCAGCGTCACGGTTTTATCGGCAGGAGCTTCACGGGCGATCAATTCCTGCAGCGCAAGATAGGTATGAGCGGCAACATTGATGGGATCTATGCCGGTATGCGGCCACGCACCGTGGCATCCTTTGCCTTTTACGGTAAGCTTCATCCCGTCACAGGAAGCGCAGGTATAGCCATGGCATACGGCAACCGTACCCACGGGATTACGGGCGTTCATATGCATATCCACAGCTATATCTACCTCCGGGTCGTGCAAAACCCCGGCGTCTATCATCGCCCTTGAACCTATAAACACCTCTTCACCCGGCTGAAACATGAGCTTTACGGTTCCGCAAAGCTCATCCTCGCAGCTCTTGAGAATTTTCGCCGCTTCAAGGAGCATGGTCGTATGGAGGTCGTGCCCGCAACAATGACCGTACCCGTTATCTGCGGAAAAAGGCAGCCCGCTGTTTTCTTTTATTGGCAGAGCGTCCATATCAGTGCGGAGCATGACCGTTTTCCCCGGCTTTTTCCCTCCAATTATGCCAACAATACCGCATTTGCATATTTCCTTGTTCGGTATGCCGTACTCAGTAAGCTTCTCCGATACAAATTTCGCCGTAATCGGAAGATCATCCCCTATTTCGGGGTTGCGATGGAGGAACCTTCTGTTCCCTATCATTTCTTCTTTGTCATCAATCGCCTGCTTTAAAAACCGGTTCATTTGCCTACCTCCTTTTTCAGACCAATGGATACAGCGCTCACGCTGCCGCATGATTTGCATTTCAATTCTATCATATAACCAATAAAAAAAGTGTTACATAGGCTACACAACACTTTTTGTGATTTTGGTATTATTTTGAAAAATCACCATTCGCCCATGTTGACATCGCCATTACAATGTTCCGTTATCCTTTCCACGTCAAGTATTTTTATTCGTTTTCTCTGTATATCTATGGCCTCTTCTTTTTTTAGCTGTTGGAGCACCTTATTCGCGTTTACTCTGTTGAGTCCGGTGAGCATGGCGATATCCTGCTGCGATATTTTCACGCATTCAACAGGATGCGTATGTTTTATATGTCGGTTTGCGATATGAAAATACAGCAGCTGGCATACTCGAACCATGCCGTCATCGTACATCTGTGAAAGCATTTGGGCAGCAAGGGAATGCTGAAGGCAGACGGCAACATCCAGCATTTTTTCCATGAGCGGGTAATTGCGGCCTGCAAGCTCCTCAAGCTCGCTGCGAGTCAGCAATATTGCCTCCACATCGGTATACGCCTCCATAAGAAGATTTTCCTCCCATTTAGGCATACCATGCGGGGAAAACTGCGGAAGTAAACATCCGCTGCCTGCAACATACAATGCTTTCTCGTTCCCATCGCTATGCAGCACCACAGCACGCACAAGCCCGCTCCGCACATAGTAGAATTTGTCTGCGGGCTCATTGAACTGTTTAATAGGCGAATGCTTTTCCAGCGTGACTCTTTTCCCAGTCTTAAATATCAAGCCTTCAAAATCGAAGAAATCTCCATACATATAATAGTTTGGTATCATGCTGCTCGCACTCCTTTCTTATGTTTATTAACAAGCAGAGATTATAGCATAATATGCAAGTATATAAAAGATGGCTGTTCATGCTACCTGTCATCCGATCATCCATGTGTATTCGACCCATAAAAATTTTTTCGAAAACTGTAATGCAAATCACTTATTTAAATAGGCAAACTTGATAGAATTTCTTTAACCAGTCGACAGGGAAAACACAAACTGCTCATGAAATGGAGGATTTATGAAAAAATATCTGCATTATGCGTGGGTGATATGCTTTGGCTGTGCATTTATATGTGCCCTCACCTCTCCGATCATCAACGCAACGGCAACACAGTATCTTATCTCTGTAACAGAGGAATTTGGAGTATCCAGAAGTGCTTTTACCCTCAGCTCCACCATAGTTGCGCTGGTAGGCATGGTGATTTCTCCGCTGTGGGGTAAAATTTACTCCGACCGCAAGCGTATGCGCGGCGTGTTGACTATTACAACGTTAGGCTTTGGCCTGGCCTATATGTCCTATTCGTTAGCACAAAATATCGGTCAGTTCTATATTTCTGCCGTAATACTGGGGTTCTTCTGGGCAGGCGCCTGTTTCATGCCCGTATCCATGATGATAACTGCCTGGTTCAACAAAATGCGCGGGTTGGCAATGAGCATCACCCTGGCGGGCATAGGCTTTGGCGGATCAGTCCTCGCCCCCATAATAAACAGCTTCATAACAAATTACGGTTGGAGGATAACCTACCGCTACGTTGGTATAATTATCATAGCCATTGCTTGCCCGGTAGTATTTTTCCTTCTCCGGGCTACTCCTGAAGAAATGGGTAAGAAGCCTTTCGGAGCGGATTGGGAAGAAAAGGAGAAAGATAAGAAAAAAGCTCTCATCTCCAATGAGGGAAATGTTGAAATATCTCCTAACGATGTCAAAAACAAGGCTTTCTTCTGGATATTCATGATAGGCTTCTTCGGGATGGGCCTTGTGTGCTCTGCGCCCATGCGTCAGATGAATCCCTATATTTCAGACATATACGGACCAGAATTTGCGGCAAGCGTTATAGGTCTTTCATCGTTGATGGGCATATTTGGCAAAATACTTCTCGGTGCCCTGCACGACAAATTCGGCAGTATCAAGTCCTCCTCCATCGCTTTTGTAGCCTTTGCGTTGGCCTTTATTGCCGCCATTGCCGGCGCCCACGGTGAAAAGAATCTATTTTATGTGTATATAATTCTTTATTCCTTTGCTGCCGGCGTTGGCACAGTCTCTGCGCCCCTCATCATAAGCGCCACATTCGGTACGAAAAGCTTTAATATGATGCGCGGCTTGACTCAGAGCCCCCTGCAGGCAGGTATGTCATTGGGCGGCCTTATGGTCGCAGGCGTATTCGATATTACAGGTGCGTATACCCTTGGCTGGGCAGCATGTATTGCAATATCTGTAATATCCATAATATGCTTCTATGCGGCTCACAAGATGTCCCGCAAATATGCCGCCGAAATCGATATGGCAAAATAGTGCGGCATGACCGCCCTCAGGGCGCGGGGCGTGGAGAAAATCATTTTTGTCACCAACGGCGCAAAGACCGCCGTAAAGCTCTCTGCCATCATTTCAAAGCTCACCGCGAACGGCGTCTTCCGCCTCACCCATGACGGCAAGGCCGCCGCATTCACCCTCGGCTAAAACATGGCGGATGTGAGCGCCATTCTCACCAGGCCGTAAGCGAAATCTCAGAATTACAGGCGGGCAAGCTGTGCTTGCCCGCCTTGTCTGCCAAAAAGCGCGGCGGTCGGCGGCAGTCAATGGCGCGAAGCGTTCATCTTGACCATTGCCGGCTGGCGGCTGCTGCGCTACGGCCCTTTCCGATCTGCAAGCCACAGAACAATTTCGGCAGTTGCTGCCCAAATTACGCTGTCAGCCGCTCCATTCCCGTGGTATTGACGTGCAGCCTCGCCGCTGCTATAATAAAAGCACGATTTCAGACACAGGACACCATGCAGACACCGCAAGCCTTGCTTGATAGCGTGTCTGCTTTTCATTTCAAAAAGAGAGCGGCTGTTCTCGGAAAGGAGAAGAAGCGAAGCGATGTCAACATTCAGCGGTCGGAAAAACAGTGGCATGGAGATTCCCGATTACGCCATTGAACGCATCGCCTGCTGCCTGCTGCCTATGATCCAGGCGTACTACGAAAGTGACGAGGGTCGGGCAGAGCTGGCGGCGTGGAATGAAAAGAAAGACGCTGAAGACACAAGAGAACATGACAGAAAGACGGCATGATATAGAAAGGGAGCGCGCCCGGCGCACTCCCTTTTCGTGTTCAATTTTCGTAGGGCTTGTACTCCGTGACGGCGTTCAGATATGCCTCAACGTCGCCATTCAGAACGAGGTCTGCATAAGCCAGCGGGTCGTTGTAGATGAGGTAGTCCAGCTCCGACCGCCGGAAGCGGTTGTCCGCCACCTCGTTCTCTACGGCGGTGCAATTTATGGAGTAAATACTCCCATCCGTGAAGTGAAGTTCCACACAGGCGGTATCTATATTGAACGCGCAGCTTATGGGCTTTTTCATGGGTATATCTTCCTGAATTTGATGTTATTCTATCCCGAAACTAAACTTCAATGTCCTTGATAAAAACAAGAAATCCGAACCCCTGACCGATTGGTCTAAGGTTCGGATTATCTTGCATTGGTGGAGCAGGGGTGCTCAAGGATGAACACCCCTCCAAAGCTCCGGTTTCGCTTTCAAATGCCGTTTCTATATCATCCAGTGGGATATTGTCAATGCTCAACGGCTTCTTGCTTGCATTGATAATCAAGGTAAAGTGGTCGTCATACAGATAGATGGAATGAACAAAGATATTGATGATGGCTCGGCGCTTATTCACATCGTCGGCGGGCATCTCGCAGACATAGTCCAGAAAGGCCAAAATCTGCGCCTCGGTCAGCGTGATCTTCTTATTTTCCTCAATAGCGAGCTGCGCCTCCAACTCCGCCTTCTCTGCCATGCGCTTGTTGAGCCGCTCCGTCAGCATCTCCACGGCCCGCCCCTGCTCGATGGCCTTCCAGAGGTTTTCAATGGCCGTGTCCGCCTCTCGGATCGCCTTTTTCAGCGCCTTGGCGGTAAGGTTGTCCGGGCTTTTGGCGCACTCCTCGGCCACCTTCTTGGCAATAAAGCGGATTTTCTCCTCGGTCAGCATTTTCAAACACTCGTTGACCACACGGTCCTCGATGTAGGACTTGCTGACGATCTTCTTGGCACACTTTTTCCTGCGGGCGTTTTTGCACATATAGTAGTGATATTGCCTGCCGGTCTTGCTGGTGCCGCCGTAGCCCACCATCATTTCCTTGCAGTGCCCGCAGAACAGCTTTGTGGTCAGCAGGTATTCGCCCTCGCCGTGAGTTCGGGCCGGCGCATTTTTGTTCTTGTTCATCATCGATTGCACCCGGTAAAATAGGTCATCATCCAGAATGCGAGGCATCCCGCCGGGTGTTTCCTTTCCTTTGTAAAGATAGACGCCGATATAACGCTTGTTGCTGAGCAGGTGGCTGAGGCTGTTGGGGCTGAATTCCTTGCCGAGAGAGGTCTTGACCCTGCGCCGTTTCAGATCCCGGATGATCTCCGCTTTCGTCTCGCCGCTGGCGTAGCGCTCATAAATCTCACGGACAATGGCGGCTTCCTCCTCATCCACATAGAACCGCCGCTCGCCATCGACCTTGAAGCCCAGGCCGGGGTTGCTGCCATTAGACAGGCACTTTTCGGCATTGATGGCCATGCCTCGATGGATCTTCTGAGAAAGCTCCACGGAGTAGTATTCCGCCATACTTTCCAGAACACCCTCCACCAAGATGCCGGAAGCGTCGTCCGCAATATTCTCTTTGGCAGACAGCACCCGGACACCGTTCTTTTTCAGCTTCGCCTTGTTGATGGCACTGTCATAGCGGTTTCGAGCAAAGCGGTCCAGCTGATATACCAAAACGCCCTCAAAGGTGTGCTTGTCGCTGTCGGAGATCATCCGCTGAAATTCGGCACGGTTGTCCGTGGTGCCGCTAATGGCCCGGTCAATATATTCTCCGACAACGGTATAATGATTCGACTCCGCATATTCATAGCACACCTTGAGCTGTCCCTCAATGGACTGCTCCGTCTGACTGTGGCTGGAAAAGCGGGCGTAAATGACTACATTCATACAGAATCCTCCTCTCCGATTTTCATTATAGTCATCCGCTCTCCGGTGTCGAATGTGCCGCATATTCCGGGTGCTTCAGAAGCCACTTTGCAAAATAGGTCCTGCCCTCGTCGCTGGCGTAAAACTTACGCAGCTCCGGGAGCATGGCCTTGGCAAAGGAGGTAAGCAATTCCTCCGGCAGTGCGACCTGCGTGTAGTCGATCTTGCGATATTCTCCCATAGGCCGCACCTCCTTATCGCTCTCGGTCGGTTCGTCGGCGGTAGTCCCGTTCGCAGAGCTTCACCACGGCGTCCTCGATCTGAGCGGCGGTATAGTTTTGGGGGAAATATTTGCGGATGCGCTCCATCGGAATCTTGAGGCGAGCCTTCTGGTTTGCTTTTTCCTCCGACATAATGGTTTGAATGACCGCCGTGGTGAGTGTTCCTTCCCGGTCGGCCTTGTGCATCCGCCACGCCTGTGAATAAGATGGGGTGCAGTCGTTGATGGCACACTGTTCCAAAACCTCCCGCTGGATGGATTCGTCAAGGAACGAAAGCTCCACGCCGACGGATAGGGCGATTTCGTTATTGTCCATCTTTTCAAGAAATTCTGGGATGAGATAGGTCAGGCGGATATAGCGCCGTACCTGAGATTTGCTGTCATCGGACTGCTGTGCAATAATCTCAGCGGTTTCCAACTTCCGACCAAGTTGGTCGGAAGTTAGGTCGGAGCGGTGTCCTTGTCTGCTCATTGCTTCCAGTTTCATTCTGTACGCAAACGCCTTTTCGGAGGGCAGAATATGCTCCCGGTGCAGGTTGCTGTCCACCACAGCAATGGCGGCAGCATTCCGGTCAAGGGCATAAATTAAGGCAGGGACTTCGGTGATCCCTGCCTTTTGTGCGGCGTGCAAGCGGCGGTGACCGCTTATGACTTCATATTCCTCTGTATTTTCAATCGGCCTGACGATCAGCGGCGAGAGAATGCCTTGCGTCTGTATGCTTTCGATCAGCGTATTCATTTCCTCATCGTCCTTGACCTTAAACGGGTGTCCGGCAAAGGGACGCAATTTTTCTACCGGAATTGCCACCGGCTTTTTCATCGTATTCTTCATTTTATCTCCCTCTTTCTTTGTATCTTGCACGGGCTTTTTTCTCCAGCTCGTGCTCTTGCTTTAACAGTTCATACAGGTGCGGGGATTTCTCTAAAATCCGCTCCGCACGGCGCAGATGCTCCCTTACAGGCTTCATCTGCTTGGATACCGCCTTTCGGCATTCCTTGTTTTGTGCCTGTTCCTCCGGCGACTTGGGACGGCGGATACGGTTGCTGATGTTGCTGCGCTCACGCTCCAAGGCAGAAAGCTCTGCCTTGGATTGCTCAATATTCGCTTGAAGGTCAGCAACCGTGCGGATGTTGTGTTTCTCCAAGAAGTGATAGTCGGCAACCAGCTCCTTCAAATCCTTTTCCGCCGCCCGCAGATCCGGTGACAGCAGCATTACATCGGTTAGCTCGGCTACGATTTGAACGACCGTTATGACAAGATAAAACACCGCATCCACCAAAATGGTTGCAGTGTCATAGCTGTGTTCAATGGAGAACCCCAGCTTTCGCAGCTCGTCCTCCAGTGGGAATTTCTTCGGTTTGTACGGCGGTCGGTATTCCAAGGTGAACAGCCGATACCGATTTTCGGCGTTCTGCCGTAGCTGTGCGTTGACACGATCTTTGGAAAAGCCGATGCCGCTCAGCCGCACGGCACGCTCCCAATGCTTCGCTTTGACCGAAAATCGCACAGGATCAAGGGTGTATCCGAGCGCATAAAGCTGACTTTCAAATTCTCTTGGGCTGGTCGCAAAGGACAGACAGTATTCCACATCCTCCCGCAGATAGTCCCGGTGGTTTTTCTTGCCGGCCTTGTGGATCCAACATTCTTTCTTCTTGCCCTTGCTGTAAAATTCGCTGTTTTCCAGCACAGACAGCTCGCGCTCCCGGCAGATCTCATCGGAGATTTTCCGCAGTTCTTTATGGTCGCCGATTTTATTCTTGAACTTTGCACCGTCCTTGAAAGACACGGGATTCACAACAAAATGGCAGTGCACATTGTCGGTGTTCAGGTGGACGGTGACCAGCACCTGATACCGATCGCCCCACATCCTTCTTGCGGTTTTCTTGCCAATGGCAAACGCCTGCTCCGGCGTGACCTCGCCCTCACGAAAGCTCTGAATGCCGTGGTAGCCCACCACTTTTCCCCGCAGACCGAACCGCCGTTGCACGGCGACCATCTCGGCGTAGGCGTTCTGCGCCGAGCAGTTAATACCGCCCACAAACATTTTGCGGTCGGTCTTATCGTCGTTCTCCGCGTAACGCAGGGCGGCGTACAAATCCTCGTCCTGATATTCCGGGGCGGTGGTCTTGTCGGGATTGTCGGCGTAGTCCAGCGTGGCTTTCAGGTTTTTGAACACGGGCCAAAATCCTGTAACAGCAATACCGCATCACCCCTTCCTGGGAAGAAGAAACTCTGCTGTGATCTGCTTCAGCACCGTGCAAATTTCTTTGTCCAGCTCCGGTGAACTGGCTTTATCCGCAAGCTCGCTCAGCTTTTCAAGACAAGCAAAAAGAGCGTCAGGCGAAACCGCTCTCGGTTCATATTCCAACGCTCTTTGCTTGATATATTCGGTTGTGCTCAGTCCGCATTTTCGGGCTTTGGTTTGAATCTTTTCCTTCTCCTTTGCCGTCACACGGACGGCAATACGAACATCTTTCCCCATACACATCTCTCCTTTCGGGGGATTGGGGGCTGCGCCCCCAAAGAGTCAGCCGATTCTGGCTGTGATGGGGACTTCTGTGGCACACAAAGTCCCTGCTTGTTATATCGTGAGACGCACCCCGCAGGGCATAAAGAAAAGCGGCTGACGGATACTGAAAACCGCATTCTTGCCCATTGAGGGTATATCTTGTTCCCGAGCCAAAATGGCTCTGCTTCTGCTGCAAATACCGCGATCTGAGCCACATCTCGGCATTTTGGCTCAGCCGAACATTTCAAGGTCATCCAGCACGCTCTTTTCATTTTCAGTTTGCTGCTCCTCGGTCAGCTCCGGCTGTACCTGCTCAAAGGCAGGAGGTGCCGCAGCAAACGACACCTCCTGCAGTTCCTCCCGTATGACCTGCCGAATATCATCCAGCAAAACCCCGCTTGCGGATGACTGCCGCTGCACTTCATTCAGAACCGCCGTTATCATAAAAGCGTTGCGGGATTTATCCAGCGCCTGTAAATATTGTGCGGCTTTCGCCTCTTTTGGCTTGTCCAAATCGAACCGCACATTGATCCGATACTTGCTCATCCCTTCGCCTCAGCCTTCATCTGTGCCTCGGCCAGATATTCATACCCCTTTGCAGCGGCGCAGATGTCCTCAATGAATTTCACCCGATCAGTGTTGAACTTATAAAAGTTCTTCACAAGGCAGCCGCCTCCACCGGTCACATACAAGGTCATCGTGTTTTCGTCATAGCCGTGCTCACGAAGTCTGCGGAAGATGTCCCGCACATACTCGGCGGCGACGCTCTTGATGATTTTCAGGTCGGCAGGCGCAATATTTGCCGTGCCGGTGATCAGCACCTCGTCGATGATGGCATCGTTGATTTCCCGCTGCGTTTTCTGCATAAATGCCTCACGGACAGCAAGGGTACACTGGTAAGTCCCGAATTTCTCGGTGAACATTTTGCCCTGCTGCGGTTTGCCGTTGATCATATACAGCGTGTTCATCGTGCCGTTGCCGATGTCGGCGATCAGGTTGACGCCTTTCAGTGTGGTTGCAAAGCTCGCAATAGCGGCGTACCCCTGCGGATAGATACGCACATCGTCGATATAGAGGTGGTAGTCCGCCTTTTTGTAGGTGAACTCCACCTCGGCGTTTTTCATCAGGTATTCCTTGAAGTCCGCCTTTTGTCCGCTTGTCCAGGTCAGCGGCAGACCTGCGGCAATCACAATGTGCACCTCGGTAAGATTTTCGGCTTTCAGCTCCTTGGCGATGGACGCAAGGGTCAGCACATAATAGTCCTCGTCCTTGATCTTGTCCGGTGCAAACTCCTTGTGCCCCTCGCCGATGAGATAATACCTGCCGCCGTAGACCAGCATATCCGCCGTGAACAGCGGCTCGTGGTCATAGGCGGTGATGCCGGTGGGAAAACAGAAATTTGCCGTTTTCATATTCCCGTACCCGTGGTCGATGCCGATGATTTTTGTGTTGTGGATCGTTTTCATTTTCGTATCCTCCTCATTTATTCTGATCTCTGATTTGTGCATACAGCTCACTGTCGGACGGCAACACCGCCCGGCGGAAATAATTGTAGTAGATGCCGCTCCGGCTGATGATCTGCGCACAGCGATGTGGTTCTCCGTCATCCAGCAGGATGCAGTTGCCGTGGTCATAGCAGCAGCATCGCCGGCGCACCAGTTTGTTGACCCGCCCTCGCTGGGACGGGTATATTCTCCATTTCATAATCTCCACCTCCGTTTGGGCATAAAAATAACACCTACCGTTTTCCGATAGGTGTTATCCTGTGATCTTGACATTCTCAAAGCCGTAGTCCACGCCGGTATAGGCTTCATAGGCCTGTCCGATCTTTCGGATGCGCTTGAGAACGCCGCTGTGATTTTTGTAGCCCAGCTTTTCGGCAATCTCCACCAGCGTGTCGCCGCTCATACGCAGTTCAAGGATCTGCATATCCTTTTCGCTGAGCGTAGCTTTGAACTGATCCACCAGTGCCTGTGCTACCACTGTTTCCTCCACATTCTGCGACGGGTCCGGCTCCTCGTATTCCTGTCCGCCGTGGGCGTCGGCATAGGCCTCCTGAAATTCCTCCAGAGAGATCATCGGGTGCTTGGTGCGGGTGTGATACCATTTACGGATGAAGTCCGTTTTCTGATTGCTTTTCCGAAAGTCGAAGTCCCCAAAGCAGGGGTACTCCCGTGCCACTCGGATGATCTCGTCCATCCGGTGCTTTTTCATCACATTGGGCACGATGTAGCGCAGATAGATGTCGATCTGCCATTCCGGTACATACCCCAATTCCGAGTGGCATCCTTTGAATAATTCGCCGGCGGATGCCAGAATGCCTTCGTCCGTCAGCTCTTGAATCCAGTAGTCCGGGCAGTGGGCGAACCGCCACGCCGGGTCGTAACCGGAGTAAATTTCCATATACTCATCAAAGCCCATATACGGCCAAACCATAAAGGCGGTGGCGTCAATGATGAGTAGCCGGAACAGGTCGCTCTCCACGAACTCACAGGCGGCACGGTTGTGAAATAGCTCCTGCGGATTCCGTGGGATAGCGTTCAGCTCCGTCCCACAGCGGGACAGGATGCTTTTCGGGATGAAGTAGTAGAACGGGATGTACTCTGCGTTGCGGAACGGCGTAGGCGGGCCGTCCTTTCTGGTCAGCATAATTGGCATTTTTATCGTCTCCTTTCCAGAGAGCCAGCGCCCTCTATTTTTTAACGGCACAAGCAAACGCCGATTGTTCCTGCTTTTCAAAAATAATTTTAGCATAGTTGCTGTCCGATAAAAATCCCTATAAGCGCAGAAAACGAAAAAAGCCCCGGTGCGGATCAGGAAACCTGAAACGCACCGGGGCGAAACAAAAATCCATAGATTCGATTCCTGTCACCGATTTTCTTACAATAAACGATGACAATTTTGTTTTCATACTTTTCGGGTAGAATAATGAGAAAATACTCGGAGGTAAATCCACAATGAAGGGACGATCACTTACGGCGGCGGAGATCGCCGAATTTACGGAACATCTTGTCTTAGAGGAACGGAGTGCCGCAACAGTCGAAAAATATGTTCGGGATGTCCGCGCCTTTGCGGCATACGCACCGGATGGAGAAATTACAAAGGAAACCGTGATCGCGTACAAAAAGCACCTGCAAGAAATCTACGCCGTGCGGAGCGTAAACTCCATGCTGGCCAGCATCAACTGTCTATTCACCTTTCTCAGCTGGCACGACCTGAAGGTAAAAACGCTGAAATTGCAGCAGCAGGTTTACTGCCCCGAAGAAAAGGAACTGACGAAAGCGGAATACACACGGCTTTGCCGGGCAGCGATGCGAAAGCACAATGAACGGCTCTGTCTGATTTTACAGACCATCTGTGGCACCGGCATCCGGGTCAGTGAGCTGCAATTTATCACTATTGAGGCAGCACGGTGCGGCGAGGCGGTGGTAAGCTGTAAAGCAAAGACCCGGACGGTGTTTCTTGTGAAGGCGCTGAGACAAAAATTGCTCCGCTATGCAGCGGAGCAAGGAATCGAAAGCGGAATGATTTTCGTAACCCGCACGGGAAAGCCCATCAATCGGACAAATATCTGGCGGGAGATGAAATCCCTGTGTCAGGAAGCGGGTGTCAACCCGGAGAAGGTATTTCCCCATAACCTGCGCCACCTGTTCGCCAGGGTGTTTTACGGCATCGAAAAGGACATTGCCAAGCTGGCCGACATTCTCGGTCACTCAAGCATAGATACGACCCGCATCTATATCATTTCCACCGGCACGGAGCACCGCCGCCGCATGGAGAATATGCACCTAATTTTATAAGCAACAGAATCCCGATTATGTTGTAGTTTCATTTTGATAGAGGCATACCTATACATATTGTATTATAGCATCAACCTGCGAAAAAGTAAAGAAAGCATCGACGAAAAGCATGAAAACCCTAAAATTGTCTAAAATCGAGCACAACAAGAAAGCCTTTCCGGCTCGCTTTTTGAAGCGATAAGAGAAGGCTTGCTTTTTCATACCCTTTTTGGCCTGTCCGATCTGTGGCAGGTCTTTTTTGCTGCCCTGTTTACAACATAATCGGGATTATGTTTCCGGGGGGATCAAAAGCGTGACAAAGCAAGTGAAATCCAAACAGCGGGTGGCGGACCACGGCGAGGTGTTTACCGCCGAGCGGGAGGTAAAGTCGATGTGCGACCTCGTGAAAACCGAGACAGAGCGCATCGACAGCCGCTTTCTGGAGCCCGCCTGCGGCGATGGGAATTTTCTCGCCGAGATCCTGTCCCGGAAGTTGGCTGTTGTAAAAAAGAAATACAAGAAGTTCCCGATGGACTACGAAAAATACTCCGTTCTGGCCGTCAGCAGCCTTTACGGTGTGGATATTCTGCAGGACAACTGCGAGGCCTGCCGGGAGCGGCTTTATCGGATGTGGGACAAGGAGTACAAAGCCGTCTGCAAAAAGGAGGTCAGCGAGGACTGCCGCCGCTCGGTGCGGTTTATTCTGTCCCGCAACATCGTCTGCGGCAACGCCCTGAGCCTGATGTGCGTGGATGAAAATCAGCAGGATACCGGGGAGCCCATCGTGTTTTCCGAATGGGCCTTTGTAACCGGCTATCAGCTCCAGCGCAGTGACTACACCTTTGCCAGGCTGATGCAGGGAGATGACGAGGCCCGTGACCTGTTCGGCAAGAAAAAGCGCAAAAAGCGGGAGGAGCAGATGACCCTGTTCGACGCGGACGAACCCACCGAGAAGCCCAGCGACGAGGGCGAGTTCCTCAAAAAATATGTGACGCACTACAGGAGGGTATGGGAAAATGAGCAATGATTTCTACTCCGGCATCTATAATCCGGATGTGTTGTCCTGCCTTGCCAATCTGTCCAACGATGAGGTGTTCACGCCGCCGGAGGTAGCCAATTCGATGCTGGATATGCTCCCGCAGGAGTTGTTTTCGGACCCCAATACCAAGTTTTTAGACCCGGCCTGTAAAAGCGGTGTCTTTCTGCGGGAGATCGCCAAGCGGTTGCTGACCGGATTGGAGCCGATCCTTCCCGACCTGCAGCAGCGTATTGACCACATCTTTCATCACCAGCTTTACGGTATCGCCATCACCGAGCTGACCAGCCTGCTCTCCCGCCGTGGTGTGTATTGCAGCAAGTACCCCAACAGCGTGTATTCGGTGTCCCGCTTTGACGATGCGGAGGGCAACATTCGCTACAAGCGGATCCCCCACCGCTGGAAAAACGGAAAATGCGTCTTTTGCGGCGCAGCCCAGAGCCAATACGACCGGGACGAAATGCTGGAAACCCATGCCTATGAACTGATCCATACCACCAAGCCGGAGGATATTTTTAAGATGAAGTTCGATGTGATCATCAGTAACCCGCCGTATCAGTTGAGCGACGGGGGAAATGGCGTTAGTGCCTCGCCTATATATCACCTTTTTGTGGAACAGGCTAAAAAGCTGTCACCAAACTATTTGACAATGATAATCCCAGCACGATGGTACTCGGGTGGGAAAGGGTTGGAGTCTTTTAGAAATTCGATGCTCAATGACAAGCGCATTTCACACATTATGGACTATACAAACTCTGCCGATTGTTTTCCTGGAGTTGATGTTGCCGGAGGCGTTTGCTATTTTCTTTGGGATAAGCATTATACCGGCGCTTGTGCATTTACCAATTATAGCAACGGAGAATCTCATACGATAGAAAAGGAATTGAATGAGTTTCCGACCCTCATCCGTTACCCTTTAGCTGAATCTATTATTAAAAAAGTTCGAGCGTTTTGCGAGCCAAACCTTTCAGAATATGTTTCAAGCAGAAAACCCTTTGGTCTCGCAACCAATGTCCGACCTGAAGCCCAAGGCGATTTACTTTTACGGAACAAAGATGGCATTGGCAAGTTCCCAAGCTCAAAAGTGAGCGCAGGCAATGAGAATATAGACAAATGGAAAGTTATGATTTCAAGGCTGAGCGCAGAACACGCTGGACAGCCGGATAAAAATGGACAGTTCCGTATTATTTCCACAATGGAGATTCTGCCGCCTAAAACAATCTGCTCAGAAACATATTTAATTGCAGGTTGTTTTGATACAGAAAATGAAGCCAAAAACTACTATAAATATCTCCAAAGTAAGTTTGCGAGATTCCTCGTTGCCCAAATTGCGATGACGCAGCAAATCACAAAAACGACATTCAGTTTTGTACCTGCTCAGGATTGGCGTAAGCCTTGGACTGATGCCGAACTTTACGCCAAGTATGGCCTTACCGATGAAGAAGTTGCTTTCATCGAATCTATGATAAAGCCCATGGACTTGACCGGAGGTGAGGACTGATGCCGCAAATGGATTTCTTTCCCCAACGCCCAGAAGTCCATCCGATGATCTATGCCTACCGGGACTTAAATCCGGATTATGACGGCCTGCTGAAGGTGGGCTACACCGAAAAGGATGTGGACAGGCGTGTGGCGCAGCAGTACCCCACCAAGCGCCCGGACGGCAAGCTCCCCTATGAGATCCTGTACCGCAGCTCTGCCATGCGGGAGGACGGCTCCTGCTTTACCGACCACGATGTGCATCGTATGCTCCGCCGCAGGAAAATCACCGGCGTGGGTGGCGAATGGTTCCGCTGCACGGTGGATGAGTTGGAAGCGGCGGTGCTGGCGGTGAAAACCGACACCCTCAACGAGGAGAACCGCACCCGCACCTTTTCCATGCGCCCGGAGCAGGAGGAGGCCGTCAACAAGACCATCGCCTATTTTCGTTCCGCCAAGCTGGATACGCCGGACCGTGCACCGAAATTCCTTTGGAACGCCAAAATGCGCTTCGGCAAAACCTTTGCTGCCTATGAATTGGCCAAACGAATGGGGCTGAAAAAGGTGCTTGTGCTGACCTTCAAGCCCGCTGTCGAGGCGGCGTGGGAAGAGGATCTCATGACCCACAAGGACTTTGAGGGCTGGCAATTCATCTGCCGGGACGGAATGCGCTACGAGGACGCCGACCTGTCCCGCCCCATCGTCTGTTTCGGCTCTTTTCAGGACTATCTCGGCACCAACGAGAGCGGCGGCATCAAGGCAAAGAACGAATGGGTACATACCACCAACTGGGACATCGTGATCTTTGACGAATACCATTTCGGCGCGTGGCGGGACAATGCCAAAAAGCTCTTTGAAATGGACAACGAGGACGAGGATTACGACTTCGATATGGAGAAGTACAAGAAGGACGAGGCCGACAACGCCTACAACGAGACCTTCCTGCCCATCACCACATCGTACTATCTGTTCCTGTCCGGCACGCCGTTCCGCGCCATCAACAGCGGCGAATTTATCGAGGATCAAATCTACAACTGGACCTATTCCGACGAACAGCGGGCCAAAGAAAACTGGGACGGGGCTGCGGACAACCCCTATGCAGCACTGCCCCGGATGGTGATGATGACCTACCGCATCCCGGACAGCATCCGGCAGATCGCCATGCAGGGGCAGTTCGACGAATTTGATTTGAATGTATTTTTCTCCGCCAAATACGGCGAGAAGAGTAAGCCGGAGACCGCCCGCTTTGTCTATGAGAACGAGGTGCAGAAGTGGCTGGACCTGATTCGCGGCTCCTATCTCCCCGCCAGCGTGGACGATATGAAGCTGGGTCAGGACAAGCGCCCGCCTATGCCGTTTTCCGATACCCGGCTGCTGAATGTGCTGTCCCACACCTTCTGGTTTCTGCCCAATGTGGCGAGCTGCTACGCCATGTACAATCTGCTGCAGCAGAAGCAGAACAGCTTTTACCACGATTACCGCATCAATGTCTGCGCCGGGACCAAGGCGGGCATTGGCGTGGATGCGCTGGAGCCGGTGCAGAAATCCATGGGTGATCCGCTGACCACTAAGACCATCACGCTTTCCTGCGGCAAGCTGACCACCGGCGTTACGGTCAAGCCGTGGACGGGCATCTTTATGCTGCGGAATCTGAAAAGCCCGGAGACCTATTTCCAGGCAGCGTTCCGGGTACAGTCTCCGTGGACGGTGCGTACCGGCTCCGGCACCGATCAAATTATGAAATACGAGTGCTATGTCTTTGACTTTGCGCTGGACCGTGCCCTCAAGCAAATCTCGGATTATTCCTGTCGCCTGAATGTGAATGAGAGCAACCCGGAAAAGAAGGTGGCGGAATTCATCAACTTCCTACCCGTACTGGCCTACGACGGCAGCAGCATGAAGCAGATCGACGCACAGGATATTCTGGATATCGCCATGGCCGGTACCTCGGCCACGCTGCTGGCCAAGCGCTGGGAATCCGCATTGCTGGTCAATGTGGACAATGATACACTCCGGCGACTGATGGCGAACAAGGAGGCCATGGAGGCCCTGATGAAAATTGAGGGCTTCCGCAGCCTGAACTCGGATATTGAGACCATCATCAACAAATCGGAGAGCGTGAAAAAGGCCAAGAAGGAAAAGGGCAAGGAGCTCACCAAGGAGGAGAAAAAGGAAATCTCCGAGGAAGAAAAAGAATACAAATCCATGCGTAAGCAGATTCAGGAGAAGCTCATCAAGTTTGCCACCCGTGTGCCGATCTTTATGTATCTGACGGATTACCGAGAGCGCTCCTTGAAGGATGTGATCACGCAGCTGGAACCGGGGCTCTTCAAAAAAGTGACCGGTCTGGATGTGAAGGACTTCAATCTGCTGGTGGAACTGAATGTGTTCAACGCCAGCCTGATGAATGATGCCATCTTCAAATTCAAACGCTATGAGGATTCCAGCCTGTCCTACACCGGCCTTGACAAGCACGAAAACGAGGATGTCGGTGGCTGGGATACCGTTGTGAAGCGCAAGGAGTATGAGCTGCTGTTCTATAACCAGCAGTCTACGATGAATGCGCCGGAAATCGACGAAGCCGATGTCCCGGAAGCGGACGAGGAGCCGGAGCCGCCCAAAGCCCCCGTTCCAACTCGGACACCACCGGCTAAGCCGGATTTTGTCACTGCTGCCTTCGGCGTGAAATCTCCGATCGTTCCCGCAAAGCCCCAGCAGCCCGAAAAACCGAAGGTCGATGTTTCCGGCGTTGCCGTTGGAAGCACTGTGGCTCACGCTAAGTTCGGCATTGGCAAAGTGATCGAGCTGAACAGGGGATATGTGACCGTCCGCTTTGAGCAGGGCGAGAAACGCTTTATTTTCCCCGATGCCTTTGAATCCGGATTTTTGAAAGCACAATAGGCAAAAAGAGGCCCTTCGTATCATTTTCTCGATACGAAGGGCTTGCCTTATGTATAGATTACTTGATGATAGACAGTTTCGGATGCACGGTCTCGGCAGGAATTCATCCGCCCGACCCATTCCATTTGATCGCTGGCTTTCAGCGTTTCCGTAATGCCCTCTGCATCTGCCATTTGCTTTACCAGCCGAAGAAAAAGCTCCTCTGCCCGTCGGTCAATGTCCGCAAGATAGGTGTTCAATTCGCCACTTGTCAGCAGCGTGGCATATCGCACACGGCGATACTCCCTGAGATAGCGGAGATGCCGCTGCCCCCATACTCCGATTGGCCGATCTTCCTCCGGCTCGTCCTCTCCAGCAATCAGATAATAGTCTCCAACCAATTCATATTTCAGTCCTGTGCGTCCATCGGTAATGTACTTTTCCATCATCAGTGCCTCCATCCCCACAACATTGACTTCTGCGGCTTTGCTTTGGCGACTTTGATTAGTATCTCAATCTCATCTACGGCATCTGTGTACCGCCCCGCCGCAATCAACTCGTTGCGGAACCGGTTCAGCCCCTCAATGATAAGCCGCCATTCTTGCCGGTTCAGTTCCACATAGTATTTCCGCTTCATACGCCGCTCCTCCTTCGATTACTGCAACCACTGTAGCAGGAGAATTAGCGGAAATCGAATGTGCGAATAGCAAAAAGCGCCGCCTCGGGATCACTCCCAAGACGGCGCTTTTCTGTTGTGGATCAGAGCGAACACTTCACGGCGAAACCGCCACTGAAAAAGTAGGTGTTCGTCCGAACCTTGTTTGGTGGAGCTGAGGGGAGTCGAACCCCTGTCCGAAAGCGCTTTAACAAGACCTTCTCCGGGCGCAGGACAGATTCAGGATTCCCGCCCCGTGCAGGCACTGCCCAGACTGCACGGCTTGGTAGAGTCATGATGCATGGGCGGGGCAACTCTTACCCGCCGCACGTCCGCCACATCAACGACGCCTTCCCCGGCCTGTGGCCTCTCCGGTTCAGACGGCTGCCTTTAGTTAGGCAGCGACAGCAATACGATTGTTGTCAGTTAATTTTTAAGTTGCCCGTTTTATGGCGGTCAGGCGCCGCCGCCCGCTTATCCAGCCTCCACACCCCCGTCGAAACCGGTGCAGCCCCGTATCGAAGTATGGGAAAAGACTGTATATTTCTACCGTTCCGGGTGAGGTCGCCCCCCACCCGGACGGTTATTTCCTTAGCTGTGGAAGGGGTCCGGCAGCTTCTCCGGCTCCGGGTACTCCACACCTTGGGTATCCACGGTGACGGACTTCATCACCTGCGGCTTCTTGGGCTTGTTGGTCATCATGTTGCGCGGCTGCACGGCAATCTCGTCGACGACGTCCATGCCCTCGATGACCATACCAAAGGCGGCATACTGCCCGTCGAGGTGCGGCGCGTCCGCGTGCATCAGGAAGAACTGGCTGCCGGCGCTGTCGGGTGCCTGCGCGCGGGCCATGCTCAGCACGCCGCGCGTGTGGCGCAGGTCGTTCGTCACGCCGTTAGCGGAGAACTCGCCCTTAATGCAGTAGCCGGGGCCGCCCATGCCCGTCCCCTCCGGGCAGCCGCCCTGGATCATGAAGCCGGGGATCACGCGGTGGAAGATCAGGCCGTTATAAAAACCGGCATTTGCGAGACTGATGAAGTTGCGCACGCTCTGCGGCGCGATGTCGGGATAGAGTTCGGCAACGATCTTCTTGCCGTTCTCCATTTCAATCGTAACAATCGGATTGTTCATGGTATTTTCTCCTTTTCGGATGGTACTTCGGCGGGAAACCGGGGCGTTACCGGTTCTTTTCGCGCATGGCGCGATCCATCTCGCGCTTGGCGTCGCGCTTGGCGATGGCGTCGCGCTTGTCATAGGTCTTTTTGCCCTTGCACAGACCCAGCTCCACCTTCACGCGGCTGTCCTTGAAGTAGACCGACAGCGGAATGAGCGCATAGCCGTCCTGCTTCTGCAGGTCGTGGAGCTTGCGGATCTCGCGCTTGTGCATCAGCAGGCGCTTCGGCCGGTCGGGGTCGCGGTTGAAGATGTTGCCGTGGTCA
>OIXV01000091.1_pt1 | contig 86914 bp, 69 predicted proteins | sample 1587771 | NCBI WGS metagenome assembly OIXV01 (sample SAMEA3888893, study PRJEB22519) | human gut metagenome | biome: human gut; feature: human-associated habitat; material: faeces | place: Denmark | collected 2010
TCGACAGCAGCATAAAACCAATATACATGCAAGGATAGTACTCTATTGGTCGTTGAATTTCTTGGCCACAAATTGCACACGCTACAACATCCGACATCTGCTTCCCTGTATATGTACTTGTGTTTTTAATGTACCAAAAAAACATTCTAGAATAAGTTTTTTCAGGCGCCTGATTGTGATTGCAATTTTTATACATAAAATACCCCTCCTGGTATATGACCTACTCGCATCTTATGTTTATCTTATTGGAATCCCAACCATCTTCAGAGCTACGTTTATTTTTGGTATGGCATCACCCCCGCAAAAGACAGTTTTGCTTTTTCTCTGTCTCTTGCGGGGGTAGCATACCAAACTAGTCATTCTACAGCAAGCAAAACCCCAGCCGAACGCATTACTCCAATGTAGGCGTGCAGACTGTGAAGCCATCCGACCATAGAAGCAGCAGCTTTCCACCTGTTAAGGGAAGGATTCGAAGAAGCTGTGCCCCATCTAGATTCTGCTGAGTCAGATCTATGTACACAATTAACTCCTCCCCATCCGTCCGGCATATCTGGTTTTCCCGGAGAAGGTAGCCATAGGAGTCGTCCCAACTGCACAATCCCGCCAAACCGGAAAATGATGTTCCCTCCTCCGGCGCAGCCACTTCCCGCAGGTTGGGAGAAACCGGATAGAGGAACGAGATCTCAACCTCCCCCTCATGAGAGGCCAGCGCTACCAGCATTTGGCCTTTCAGCTTCAGCAGTCCCGTTGCGGACCAGTTCTCCGGTAGAGATACCTGCTGTCCATCTACATACAACTGCCCCGCTGTCACCAGGTACAGCGTCTGGCCCACGGCGGCCATTTGACAATTCGGCTCACCTTGTACCGTAAATTTTTCCTCCCCGTTTTGGCGCACCGAAAATCCGGTTTCCGCCTGACCCTCATAAGTGAAGCACGCCTTTCCCTCCCGCAGCAGGGCCTTGGCCTCCGGCGCGGCACTCTGCCGGGACAGCACTTGGAAGGAAGCATCTAAGGCAATCTCCTGCATGACGTCGTTCTCCTGAGCCAGCAGCAGGTAGCCGTTCTCCCCTGCCGTAATGTCCAAGCAGGTCATCCCATCCATAGGATAAAATCGGGTTGCAAATGACATCGGCGTTTCCAGTATTACTTCGGTCAGCCGCTCCGGCATGCTGGCCTCCGTTCTCCGGTCACAGCCGACTAACAGGAGAACCCCACAGAGTATCACAAGCGCCTTCGCCCAAATAAAACCATGTCCTCTCTTCATACATCCAACCCCCAGTTCATTTTCAATTGCCCTGCCGGAGGCCCGGCAGGGCGGGATATGCCATACGGGTCGCATTCTCTGCCGGGGGTGCGGACCTACCTAAGCGTTAGCCGGAGGTCTACACTGTGACAAAGTCAAAACGAATCGCCTTTACCGGACAATCACCAGTCTGGCGTTTCCCGGCGTGCTGTACGTGCTGGCGCGGACGCTACACTGGATGTAGCCGGGACTCTCCAGGCGATATCCGGCGCCAAGGGGAATCTGGGAGGCATAGCCCAAGGACTTGCCTGTGGATCCGTTGGCGTAACCCAGATTATAGGTTGCGCTGTTCTGCAGATAGGTCGCATAGGTATACAGGCTCTTGCCCAAGGTGGGAAGTGTGAGAAACGGCTTTGTGAGCACGCCATCTCTGGGGCGGCTCAGGTAGACGGTACAGGGGAACTCCTCCGTAGCCTGGGGCGTAAGGTCGGCTGCCTCTTCAGCCGGGGTTTCCACAGGAATGTCCCATCCGGGGAACAGCTCCGAGAAGGTGGGAACCTCCTCCAGCACTTCACCAGTGGCGACGTCCACAATTTGAGCCTTGTAGCCATCGGCAACCCATGTGGAGTGGTAGATGATCGTGTTCCGTGCTGCGAGAATGGTGTCCGCCAGCTCCGGCGAGGCCGTCTCCAAATCCAGGTACGCATAGGCGGCTGCAGTTTCCAAATCGGAAATCACAACAGCCTCTTCCGGGGCAGCCGCAGAAAGCGGGGCAGAGACAGAAACCAACAGAGCCAACACCAAAAAAAGTGTGCAGAGTTTTTTCATATGCGTGCCCTCCTTGTTTTACAGCTTTACCTTACAGCAAAGCTATTTTTGCAGAAAATGTACCCGTGTTTTTATTATACCATATTTCTTGAAAATTTCAAGGCCAATCCGTGAAATTCTCCTAATTTTATGCTCGTCAGCGTAAATTTTCTTACAGAGCGCCCTAGCATTGAGTTAAATTGTTTCCGCATCATTCACAAGTTCATACTTCCTTGGTCACCCCAGTCCGCCGCTCTCTGGATAGGCCGCCTGCCATATGGTCCAGCTCTGCTCCCAAAAACCGGGCCCGGCGGATCACGTCCTCACCAAATTGTGCCCGAAGTGCATCCACTGCCGCATCCAGCTTGGCCCTCCGCTCATACTGTACCGGATCCACCGGAGAGAAGAGATCGAACTGACAATACCGCTCCCCGGACAGTTTGGTAACCTGAACGCCTATTTGCCGCAACGGTGTTTTGCGATCCCAGACCTCATCAAAAACCTGGCAGGCAGCTTCATAGAGTTCCTGGGTGATATCTGTCATCCCGGCCATCTGCCGCTGATGGGTAATGTCCTGAAATTCCGGCGTCCGCAGCGACACTGTGATGCAGCTGCCACTTTTGCGGTCCCGCCGCATCCGCATCCCCACCGTCTCACACAGACTCAGGAGCACCTGATGGGCCGTACGCAGGTCTGTCACGTCTCTGGGCAAGGTCACGGAGTTGCCATAACCCTTGTTTTCTGTTGGGTCCTGGCGCACTGGGTCGGCATTGCGGCCGTTGGCAAAATGCCAGATGGTCTCCCCCTGCTTTCCCAGCGCCCGGCGGAGCTGATCTACCGGCGCATGGGCCAGCTCCCCAATGGTGCCAATCCCCATGCGGCGCAACTTCCGTTCCGTAGCTGGTCCAACCAAAAACAGATCTCGCACTGGGAGCGGCCACAGCTTCCCGGGAATCTCCTCGGGAAAGAGACTGTGGACCCGGTTGGGCTTCTGAAAGTCCCCGGCAATCTTTGCCAGGAGCTTGTTGGAAGACACACCGATGTTGACCGTAAAGCCCAGCTCCCGGTGAATCCTCTCCCGGAGCATCTCGGCAGCCTGCACCGGCGGACCGTATAGGCCCTCCGTCCCTGTCATGTCCGCCCATGCCTCGTCAATGGAATATTGCTCCACTGCCGGGGCCACCTGGCGCAGCAGCGCCACCATGTGCCGGGAGCACTCCACGTACAGGCCATAATCCGGCTCCACCACCGTGAGATTGGGGCATTTCTCCAGAGCCTGAAACAGGGGCTCCCCTGTGTGAATGCCGTATTTCTTGGCCGGGCCGCTCTTGGCCAGTATGATGCTATGCCGGGAAGTTCGGTTCCCAACCACCGCCGAGGGAATCTCCCGCAAGTCCACCTTCTCCCCCAAAATCAGGACCTTGTGCGCCGCTGTCCAAGAGAGGAACGCGCTGTTGGCATCAATATGAAATACAACACGCTTTGTCATAATGCAAACGCCTCTGTTTTACTTAAAAATGGTCGCATCTCCGAAAAACTACGTCTAATTTGCCATAAAAAGGGCCTTGACATTCGCCGCGCCGCCATATATAATAAGGCTGCACAAATCAGTGCAAATTTATCGATAAGAAAGGGACGATACGCATGCGAATGAAAGGCTTTGCGATGTTAGGAATCGGCAAGACCGGCTGGATTGAGAAGGAGGTCCCCGCCTGTGGGCCTCTGGATGCCATTGTGCGTCCTCTGGCCGTCTCCCCCTGCACCTCGGACATCCATACTGTCTGGGAAGGCGCCATCGGCGAACGGACTGACATGATTCTGGGCCACGAAGCGGTGGGCGAAATCGTGGAAGTAGGCAGCCTGGTGAAGACCCTGAAGCCCGGCGACCGGGTCATTGTCCCGGCCATTACACCGGATTGGGGCAGCTTGGAAGCTCAAGCCGGATATTCCATGCACTCTGGCGGTATGCTGGCCGGATGGAAGTTCTCCAACTTCAAGGACGGCGTTTTCGCGGAATATTTCCACGTCAATGAGGCAGACGCCAACCTCGCCCGGTTGCCGGAGCAGCTGGACCCTGCGTCCGCCGTGATGCTCAGCGATATGGTCCCCACCGGTTTCCACGGGGTAGAGCTGGCGGACGTTCAGTTTGGCGACACTGTCTGTGTTGTTGGAATCGGCCCGGTGGGCCTCATGGCCGTGGCTGGCGCTGCCCTGCGGGGAGCCTCCCGTCTGTTTGCCGTAGGTTCCCGCCCAGTTTGTGTGGAAGCCGCCAAGGCCTATGGCGCCACAGACATCATCAACTATCGAGAGGGCGACATCGTCCAACAGATCCTGGATCAAACCCACGGCAAGGGCGTGGACCGGGTGATTCTCGCCGGTGGCGATAACGACACCTTCCGCCAGGCCGTAGAAATGGTAAAGCCCGGCGGATGCATTGGCAACGTCAACTACCTGGGCAGCGGCGACTATGTGCGGATTCCGCGGGTAGAATGGGGCTGCGGCATGGGGCACAAAACCATTCGCGGCGGTCTGATGCCCGGTGGCAGACTGCGCATGGAGAAGCTGGCATCTCTGATGGAGACCGGCCGGCTGGATACCTCCCGCCTGTTGACCCACCGCTTCCAGGGATTTGCGCATATGGAAGAGGCGCTGCTGCTGATGAAGGATAAGCCCCGCGATCTCATCAAGCCGGTTGTCATTCTTTAAATCTTTTCCCGGGGGCACCTCAAAGTTGCGGTTTGAGGCGCCCCCTTTGATTTCTCTAATACACCCATCTGAGCAAGCTCCAACAGTGGGTGCGGATGGTGTATTTCAGTTCCAGCACCCGTTCCCGCTCCTCCCATCTGGCCCTGCAAAGGAAAATGAAGGCTTCAATGCCTACGTAAGACACCTCCCGGGTGCTGAGGACCTGGTCAATGTCCACCCGATGTAGCTGGTGGTCCTCCCCCTCAAACCGAAACCGCAGCGGGCGCAGGCCGCCGCCGGTATCGCAAACCGAGATCACCTCCACCTTCTGATCCTGCTCCATCCTCTCACCTCGAAATTTTGTTCTGAACTTTTGTTCTATTTTATCACAGACGGCTTTGGTTTGCAAGATACACACCTCATAAATTTTCCTCGCCCCCCTATTGCAATCCGCCTGTCCGTCTGCTATAATCCACCCCTACGCATTTTCTGTCAAACGATCGGGAGGCTACTATGGGAAAATACCCCTGTTTGGTGCTGGACCACGATGATACCCTGGTCCAAAGTGAATCTACCGTCAATTATCCCGCCTTTTTGAAGGCCTTGGAGGCGCTCCGCCCCGGACAGACCGTATCGCTCCGGGACTTCTCCCTCTGGACCTTTCAGGAGGGCTTTACTGACATGTGCGTCCGGCACTTCGGTTTTACCCAGTCTGAGCTGGACCGGCAATATGAAATCTGGCTGGATTATGTGATGACTCACACGCCACCCTGTTTCCCGGAAATGGCTGCCGTTCTGCGGCGGCAGAGGGAATCTGGCGGTCTCATTTGTGTGGTATCCCACTCCGCCCGTGAGAACATTCTTCGGGATTACCAAACCCATTTTGGCATACGTCCGGACTGTATTTATGGTTGGGAGCTGGGTCCCCAGCGTCGCAAGCCTGCCCCATACCCACTGGACCAGATCATGCGGGCTTACAGCCTGAGCCCGTCAGAGCTTCTGGTGGTGGATGATATGAAATCTGGCTTTGACATGGCCAAGGCCCGAAGCGTCCCCTTTGCCTGGGCCGGTTGGGGCCGGCAAAATCTGCCAGAGGTGGCCGCCTTTATGAAAGCTCACTGTGACTTCTCCTTCCACACCCCCGCCCAGCTGGAGCATTTTTTGTTTGACTGACCTTCTTTCGCGTCTGATTCCTTGACAGCCATGGTATAATAAAAGGAGACTGCGAAAGGCAGGAGGTGAGGTTCCATGGAGCACAAAGGCATGAAAATTATGGCCAAAAACCGGCAAGTCTATCACGACTATTTTGTCGAGGAAGAATACGAAGCCGGGATTGAGCTCTTTGGGACCGAGGTCAAATCCATCCGCGCCGGTACCCTGAACCTGAAGGACGCCTGGTGCGGCATCAAAGATGGGGAGCTCTTCGTCAACCAAATGCATATTTCTCCTTATGAAAAGGGAAACATCTTCAACAAGGACCCCCGCCGTCCCCGCCGCCTGCTGATGCACAAGCAGGAGATCAACCGTCTCTATGGCAAGGTGAAGCAGGACGGGTATGCCCTCATCCCCATCTGTGTGTACTTCAAAAATGCCCGGGTGAAGGTCTCCATCGGCCTGTGTAAGGGCAAAAAGCTCTATGACAAGCGCCAGGACGCCGCCGTCAAAGACGCCAAGCGGCAGATGGATCGCGCCATGAAAGAGAGGTACTAATCCTATGAACCCAGTTGTCACCATAGAAATGGAGAGCGGCGGCGTCATCACCGCTGAGCTCTATCCCCAGCAGGCCCCTCAGTCCGTTTCTAATTTCATCTCCCTGATTCAGAAGGGCTTTTACGACGGTCTGATTTTTCACCGGGTCATTCCTGGCTTCATGATCCAGGGTGGCTGCCCCGACGGCACCGGCATGGGCGGGCCTGGCTATTGCATCAAAGGCGAGTTTTTGTTCAACGGCGTAGACAATCCCCTGAAGCACAAGCGGGGCGTACTGTCCATGGCTCGGGCCCAGTCCCCCAACTCCGCCGGCAGCCAGTTTTTCATCATGCACGCTGACGCCAAGCACCTGGACGGCCAGTATGCCGCCTTTGGCAAGGTCACAGATGGCATGGATGTGGTGGATCAAATTGCCGCCGGGAAGACCGATGGAAACGACCGGCCCCTGACGGAGCAGAAAATCCGCCGCATCACCGTAGACACCCACGGAGAAACCTACCCCGAGCCCAATAAGCTCCCTGACCCCTATGGCCGGTTCTGATGCCCCCCGGCGCATTTTGATTGGCACCACCAATCCAAGCAAATTCCAAAGTCTGTCCCGGCGGTTTTTCCAGTTTTCCGGGGTTGCCTGTGTCAGCCCGTCTGACCTGGCGTTGCAAATGGAAATTCCGGAGACCGGCGCCACCATGGCGGAAAATGCCCAGCTCAAGGCCAGGGCCTTTCACCGGCGCACCGGCCTGGCCGTGCTCAGTGCTGACTCCGGACTGTTCTTTCGGGAGCTTCCCATGGACGATCCCCGGCAGCCCGGCCCCTACATCCGCCGGGTGGGGGGCAGAGTTCTGACCGATGAGGAAATGCTCCAGTACTACAGCGGCCTGGCCCGGGAATTCGGGTTGCTCCATGCCTGCTACTGCACCGCCTTTGCTGTGGTGGATGAGGAAGGGCGAGATGCCGTGTTCTTTCAGGATGACCCGGGAGATGCCGATTTCTTTCGCGCCTTCGGCTTTCTCATGTGTTCCCATCCCCACGAGAAGCGAAACCCCGGCTGGCCCCTGGACAGCCTGAGCATGGACCCATATTTCCAGCGATACTGGTTTGATATTGCTGATTCCGAATATGAAATCCCGGAGCTGGCGCCCATCCGCCAGCTGCAGACCCATTTCCAAGCGCGGGTCACCGCGTTCCTGGAGCAGTTTTTCCGGCTGCAGCGTAAGCAGCCATTGGAAAACCATTGAAAGATGGGGGCTCCTCCCCCATCCCTCCGGCTTCTTTCCCCTAGCCCTTTCTATACGGGGGCGTACTGGTTTCGACGGGGGCAGTGAGGCTGGAATAGCGGGCCGTGGCGCCTGGCCACGATAAAACGGGCAACTTTTTAAAATTAACTGACAACGCTAACGTTGCTCTGGCAGCCTAATTAGGCCGCCCATCCGCCCCGGAAGGACCACGAGCCGGGCTCGGGTGTGATTTGAGTGGTGACCGTGCGTACGGTAAGCTTTGCCCGTACCATGCATCATGAAGCTACCAATTCCCGCAGGGTGTTTGTTCCCGGCGGGTTGCGGGAAGGTAAATAACAAACTGCGCCCGGAGAAGTTCCTGTCAAGTTGCTTTCGGACGGGGGTTCGATTCCCCCCGCCTCCACCAAACAAACCCGTCCAGATTTTACGGTCTGGGCGGCTTTCTTTTGTATTTTTTCGGATTTCCAGGGAACTCCGAACTTATTGCCATATCATATTTGCAATCATTTTGCAGCGTTGGCAACTCAAAAGGCGGTAGTGTCAAGAGTTATGCGCAAATTTGTTTTTGGCCACTGGTAGAAATCTATTACAGGGGGCGGCTTAACCGCCCCTTGGTTACATTTCAGCAGGCAGGACGCAATGGATCAAGGGCGGCGGTACGCCGCTTGCCTTGCCCTTGACGCCTTGCGGCATGGTGCTATTACACGGCCAAGGTTTCCCCCTCCACCACGTCGTCGCGGACTGCATGTCGTTCGCGACGACTTTTTTTCAAGAAATCACCTCTTACTCATTCCATCGTTCCTCCTCTCCAAATGCGATCTGCGGGGCTCGCATTTGGCGTTTGGGCGCAGATCTGGAGGTAGCTGCATCTGTACTATTTACAATTGACAAAAATCGGCAATCCTCGAAAAAAGATTGTCGATTTTTCTTATTCACCATTCACTAATATCGGGGCCGATTTTTAGCGGGCAATTTGGAAAAACCTGGAAAAATGTTGAAATTTGCCAGAATTTGTCCTATAATGTGCAGGTCAGGTTTCTTCCTTCTACCAGTGAAACGGGTGAGTCTATGCAGCGACAATATTTGAATCAAAATGTATACGAAGCTTTGCAGAGCCGCTTGCATTTTATATTTCAGGAATTTCAGAACATTTTTGTCTCTTTTTCCGGTGGGAAAGACAGCGGACTGCTTTTGAACCTGGTGCTGGACTTTCGAAAGAAGTATTACCCCAACCGGCGCATTGGGGTATTTCACCAGGACTTTGAAGCGCAGTATAGCGTCACCACGGAGTATATTGAACGCACCTTTGCCCGCATTGAAAAGGAGGTGGAGCCATACTGGGTTTGTCTTCCCATGGCTACCCGGACGGCTCTGAGTAACTATGAGATGTACTGGTATCCTTGGGACGATGAAAAGGAGGAGGCTTGGGTTCGCCCCATGCCAAAGCATCCCTATGTGATCAACCTGCGCAATAACCCCATCACCACCTACCGCTATAAGATGCACCAGGAAGATCTGGCCCGGCAGTTTTGCCGGTGGTACCGCATGCGCCATGGGAACAAAAAGACCGTGTGCCTTCTGGGGATTCGGGCCGATGAATCCCTCCAGCGCTACCGGGGCTTTCTTAACCGGAAATGCGGCTACCAAAACACCTGCTGGATCAGCAGCCAATTCAAAAATGTGTGGACCGCATCTCCCATGTACGACTGGACCACCAGCGATGTGTGGCACGCCAATGCTGTGTTTCACTATGATTACAACCGCCTCTACGACCTCTATCATATGGCGGGGCTCCGACCCTCCCAAATGCGGGTGGCCTCCCCCTTCAACGACTACGCCAAGGAGAGTCTGAATCTCTATCGGGTCATTGACCCTCAGATTTGGGTCAAACTGGTGGGGCGCGTGCAGGGCGCAAATTTTGCCGCCATTTACGGCAAAAGCAAGGCCCTTGGCTACCGAAACATCACCCTGCCCAAGGGGCACACCTGGGAGTCCTACACCCGTTTCCTCCTGGCCACGCTGCCCGCCCGCCTTCGGAAAAGCTATATGGAGAAATTCCAAACCTCCATCCACTTCTGGCACACCGTGGGCGGTGGTCTGGAGGAGCAAACCATCCAGGAGCTGGAAGAACACGGCTACGACATCCGCCGCAACGGCGTGTCCAACTACACTCTCATGAAGCATTCCCGGATCATTTTCCTGGGAAAGATCCCGGATCACACCGACGACATCAAATCCACCAAAGACATTCCCAGCTGGAAGCGTATGTGCTTTTGCATCCTGAAAAATGACCATCTCTGCCGTACCATGGGCTTTGGTCTGACCCGGGAGCAGCAGCGCATGGTGAACAGCCTGAAAGAGAAATATGGAAGGTTAGGTGACCGCTCATGGCGTTTTTAAGCCCGGTATACCGGGTGCGCGCTGTTCCCATCGAGAAAATTGAACCCAATACATACAATCCCAATTCCGTGGCGCCGCCGGAGCTACAGCTCCTGTATGACAGCATCCGGGAGGACGGCTACACTATGCCTATCGTCTGCTACCACGACCAAGGGCGGGATATCTACATCATCATTGACGGGTTCCATCGCTACCGGGTGATGCTGGACTATCCGGATATCTACCAGCGGGAAGAGGGCAAGCTCCCTGTCTCCGTGGTGGACAAGCCCCTGGACTGCCGGATGGCCAGCACCATCCGCCACAACCGGGCCCGAGGCAGCCACAACGTAGATCTGATGAGCAACATCATCCAGGAGCTCCACGAGCTGGGCCGCTCCGACGCCTGGATCTCCAAGCACCTGGGGATGGACCGGGATGAAATCCTGCGCCTGAAGCAGCTCACAGGCCTCACCGCCCTGTTCCGGGACGTCAAATTCAGCCGGGCCTGGCAGGCTGTGTCGGACGGCCTAAAGGATGAGCCAGAAGAGGAAGAAGAGCCAGCCCTGTCATTCTAAACGGAGCATAACCCGGCGGCTTTACAACACCATCCCCACGTCATTCACCCGCCGTACAGCCTTGAACTTGGCTGTACGGCATTTTTTTATAACAGACGCCCGAAGGCCGGAGCCTTCGGGCGTCTTTGGTAGGAAAGGAATGCGTCAGAAAACGCTTACGGCTGCTCTGTCACAGCAGGAGCAATACCAAGGCCATTGATGTCAATGCCATCGCCCAACGTGTCGATGGAAGTGACGTTGCCCTGGAGGTCGAAGCTGTACAGGCGGTTGGCAGCGTCCGTGACATAGAACAGTTCTCTGCTGCTGTCGTAGGCCATCTCACTCTTGTAGGCATTGGTATTCACAGCCAGATTGGAGATCACCACTTCAGGTGTACCAGTCAGCGCATGGGTGACTTCATCTGTCGTAATTTTGTACAGGTTGCAGCCATAGTAGTAGCCCTTGCCCAGGAAGTAGACGTCATTGCCTACTGCCACCACAGCATGGGTGGTGGGGATATCTCTCAGGGTGCTGATGTCCCGGTACCCCGCAGCCCAGTTCAGGCCGCTGGGATCCAGCTTGGACACGTCGAACTGGAAGACATAGAAGCCGGAAGTCACGTAAATCATGTGATTGACCGGGTCATAGGACAGGTCATTGCCCATGCTAAAGGTGTTCAGTTTACCGTAGCTTACAGATTGCTTGGACACCATGTCATAGCGGTACAAGAGAGGCAGGCCGCCGTCATCCAGAAGATACCACAGGTTGTCGCCATCCACGTCAAGGCCCGAGATGCTTGTGCCGCCAGAGAATTCCGCGATGATCTCGGCCGTCGCGCCGGGTAGCTCAGGATTGAACCTGATCAGCGCGTCCTTCTGAGCAGACACGGTGTAGCCCACAGACTGGGGTCCCGTCACATCCACCACTGTGACCTTGCAGGATTTGCTGATGGCCGGGTTCTCCACGCTGGTCACGGTAATATCCACAATACCTGTCGCAACGCCGGTAATGGTACCGTTTTCATCCACCGTGGCAATGGTAGGATCGGAAGAGGACCAAGTGACTGCCTGATTGGTAGCATTGGAGGGGCGAACTCTTGCTGTCAGGGTGATGGTGCCGTCCACAGCTACCCGTGCAGCTTCCTTGTTCAGCAGGATTCCGGTGACACCGCTCTCAGGCAGCTCACTCTCCTCGGGGATGGCACACAACACGCCCAGATATAGGTCGCCCACCTTGGTTGCGGCCCGGTCCCGGGCAATTGCAGGTTTACCCAAGTTGAGCACCAGATCGTTCTCCAGATCAATCATGAACATGCCGGAGTTTTTGCCATAGTAGTCAGTCTTGCACGTAGCGTTCAGATACAGACGACCCGTCGTGAAATCAAAAGTCATCTGTGCATTGTACCGTGGAGAGCCATAGTAGTTGGAACCCGTATACACCCAAGCGCCGGGGAGCGCCTTCACCAGCGTACAGGCGCCGTTGGTTTTGTCAATGGTGTACAGGTTGGCATCCTTTACGTAGGAGTCGCTGCCTGCTGCGTACAGGGTTCCCTGATCATCGATGGCCAGAGCAAAGACCTTCTGATCCAGCTGGTGGAGCTTGGTCACCGCGCCGGTATCCAAATCAATGGAGGCCAGATAGCCCATCTCAGAACCCACCGGGAGGACCAAGCCATACATCGTTGCGGTGGTGTAGTCGTAGGCCATAGCAGTAACCTGCTCAGTTGCGTAGCCAGAATCGTCCACAGCCAATCCTTCCGCAACACCCTCGTTGAGGATGGCATAGTCCAGACGCTGGGCGGCATCGACGCGAATGAACTGCAGGTTCACGTTGTAGCCGTAGAAATAGCCATCATAATAGGTGCCAGTGTAGATGTCGTAGTTGCCAATGGCCCTCTCCTTCAGCTCGGAGGCTTGCACCGCATAGTCGTACATATCCAGCCAGTAGGAGTAGTACCCACTGCCACCTTCGTCATCGACCGCAAACGCCGTAAGCTGGCCGGCAGCTGCGTAGACGGTAACCTCCACGGTATCGGTGAAGGGACCGCCCTGCTCCGGGCTCTTATTGCTGATGGACACCGTAACAGTGGCAGTGCCAACGCCCTGGAAGGTCAGCTTGCCAAACCGGTCCACTGTAACAACGCTTTCGTCCGAGGTGCTCCAGGTTCTGGCCTGCACCGTGGGACGCAGGGGCGTGGTAACCGTGTTCAGCTGCAGCGTGCCGCCCACCAGCCCGGTAACCGCATCGCCGTTGGTGATCTCAATGCCCTCCACGGGAATCTGCTTGGTCTCAGGCTCGTTGGTGGGGATGGTGAACATAGCCGTCTGCTCCACACCGTTCTTGCTGCTCACATCGCCGATATCCACAATGGTAGCCTCCAGCTGTCCGCTCCACTGATTGGTACCAAGGCGGACCAGATAGAGAGGAGACAGGCCGGTGTTCATACAGGGGTTCCAATAAATGTTGCCGGTGTCGTGGTCGTAGGTCATGCCGGCGTAATACCAGCCGTCGGCGCCGGAGGAGCCAATCCTTGTGGTGCGCATGGTGTCGCAGTCCACCGTATACAGGTTACCGGACATATCCGCCACAATGATGAGTCCATCGGCTGTGACACACATAGCAGGCGTAATGGCAGGACCGCCGATATCGCCGGAGTAGGTACCCAGCAGATCCACAGCGCCGGTATCCAGGTCAATGATGCCCAGGCCACCGTTGGTGTAATCCACACAGTACATGCGGCCGGTGTTGTAATCAAAGCCCAGGTTGCCAAGCTCTACGCCGATGGTGCCGCCAATCTTCTCTGGCTCACCAATCACCGTCTCAGCAGGGGTAGCGCCCTTAGTAACCTTGCTGCGGTACAGGACGGATGCAGCGCCAACGCTGCCATTCTCATCGGCCAGCATATCAGTGTTGACCGTGTAGACGTAGCCGTTGTAGTATGTGCCGCCCTGCCAGAGCGCCAGACTTTCCGCCGGCGCTCCGTCCATACCGGTGGTTGTCACATACTGCTTGGCAACCTGTGTTACCTGGCCGGGCATTTTGTCAGAATAGGTGACCCAGGACTGGTTGTTATCCGCATTGCTGTAGTCCATGATCACATAGCCGTAAATGCCGTCGTTGGAGCCGACCACCTGCAGCTGGCAGGTTGCGGTGCGGTCCACCCATTCGCCGTTTTCACCGCTCCACTGATCCCAAACCTGGGCAGTGGCGCTGATCTCCACATTGCCTTCGCCTACAGCGGTGACATAGCCGTAAGGATTCACTGTCGCCACCGACTCATCGGAGGAAGCCCAGGTCACCTTGGCTGCAGCGGCATTCCAGGGTGTCCAGTTGATATCCAGCCGCCTCACCTGGCCCTGGGCCATGGTCAGGCTGGAGGGAGATACATTGAATTCAGTGGGGTCTACACCCATGGTGAACAGATCGGACTCCTGGTCTGTCGGAACAAAGAGGCAGGTCTGGCCGCTGGGCCCGTAGGTACCAACCTCCGTGCACGCACCAGTGGCCAAGTCCACAATGTAGGTCATGCAGACATTGATATACCGGTTGCCGTTGGCAGTCTGGCTGTGGGCATACCAGTACATGTTGCCGGTGTTGTGATCGTAGCCCATGGACTGGATGACATTGCAGCCAGAGTAATTCAGCTCGTTGACAAAATCCGTGGTAGCCACGTAGGTACACACACCGTCAACGCCCACGGTGTAGAGCTTGCCTTGGGTATCGATGCCATACAGGCCGCCATCGGTGGTGCAGCCCAACGTCAGCAGCTCTGCGCCATCCTGCGTTCCTGTGATGGGAGCGATCGGGTCCACAAAGACCTGAGCATTCCATTTTGACATCCAGATCTGGAACAGGGTGTTTTGGCCGTCGTCCTTGCCGTCGCCATCCTTGTCACCCTCATATTGCCAACCAACGGCAAACAGGGTATCGGTGCCGGTGTGGCTCTGGTAAGGATCCAGGGTCTCAGCATACTGGCCGGAGTAATCCAGCGCCATATCATACAGGACCCACACGCCCTGGTCGCCGATCTTCTTGCCGTTCTGAGAAACCAGGGTGCTGGCGTTCCAGTAGGTGCTGGTGGGCGTCACCAGCATCAGGTCGCCGGTGACGGCGCTCTGGGCCAAGAGGTAGCCATTGACATACTCCGCAGAATAGTAGCGGTTGGTAGAGTCAAAGGTCTCGTTCTTCGGGTCGGACAGGTCCGCTCTGTTGGCGCTGAACCAGCCGCCTTCCACCACGGCAGCATCGAAGGTCTCGCAGCCATACAGCCGGTCCTTGCTCAGCTGCTTCAGAGCAGGCGCCATATCAGAGTACTCGCCCAGGTCCAGCACCGCATCAAACTCGGTCTCGTTGCAGGCATAGTCCGCCAGCACAATGGTGAAATCGGTGCCAAAGCCAGTGATGTCATACTCGGCAGTGTAGGGCTGGCCGGGGACATTATCCACCTCGTACTTGCCCATGATAATGCCATCCGGGTTCACAAAGATCACGGCGGCAAGGTTCTGGTTATCCTGGAGGGTCAGAGACAGCAGAATCTTACCGTTCTCGATCCTCAGGCTATCCTGCAGGTCATAGGCGTTGACAATCTGCGGCTTCTCGTTGTCCAGCGTCACCTGGAAAGAGAAGGAATCGTCCACCTCGTCATCGCCGTCATCCAGCCAAGCCTTGATCTCATAGGTGACCTTGGTGCCGTCCGGCAGCTTGTTGCCCTCGGCGTCCATGCCATTCCAGACCTCGTTCTCACTGGCCAAGACGTAGAAGGGAATGACCTGCCCGTAGTTGGCGTTGTAGTAGGACTTTGTAAGCTGATCGCCACTGATGTCAAAGTAAACCTCACCGGTGGCATTGTCTGTAACCGTAAAGCTCATCTTCTTGGCATTCCGAAGCATACCAAAGTCAATCTCAGCCAGGGGGTTGGCATAGGAGAACGCATTGTACTCATCGCCGGATCTGCCGTTCCGCAGATAGGGATTGGTGCCCAGCTGCGTGTTGTTGGTGAAGATCAGGCGCTCATACAGACTGGCGTCGTTGCCCGGCTCGTCAAAGACAGGCGCATCCGACCAATCGCCATAGAATCCAACGAAGGGCATTTCCAGATCCACACCGCCCTCATCGGCACTGTTCACATAGAGGAAGCCCTCCACATACATACCATTGGGGAAGGAATCCTCCATGTACTGCTTATCAGCCTCTGTCAGCTCAATGCGAGCCACCAGGGACATGGTCTCCCCGGCAGGAACCGTCACGGTTGTAACGGCCTCCTCGCCAGCAACCTTGGCCAGCAGGTCCACCGGGACCTCCAGCTCTGCGCAATACGCCGTGATGAGGTCCACATCGGCCTTGTCTGTCTTGCCGTCGCCGTTCACATCGGTATAAGCATAATGGACGTTGGCCTCATCCAGCGCCTCCGCGCCGCTCACATGGCGCAGCAGCACACGGGCATCCGCCGTGGTGATCTTGCCATCGTCATTGAAGTCATACTTCAGAACGTTCGATTCCTGGTTACGATAGACGGTCACATTCCCATCCAAGGCATAGGGAGCATTGGCAATGAATGCACCGGCATACAGGGTCTCCGTGAGGACCGAAGCATCAAAGGTATAAGTCAGGTCCTTGTCAGAAGACATGTTGTTAATCTCAAAGCCGAACTCATATGTGCCGGTTCTGGCGTCGTCGTCGCCAAATTCACCCTTGGGGCGGCCCTCCACCGCATCGCGGCTGCTCAGATAGCCATCCGAGGTGGTGGCCTTCACCAGATCCACAAGGCCTGCACCTTGGGCTCTGGGAGAATACTCCAGCTCGCCCTCCATCACCGGGTTGGCAGTGCTCATCATGAGATTTGCCGCCACCTGGCGCAGCTCAGCTTCCTCATAGTCGTAGTGCTCCCGCAGATACTGCATCAGCACAGCCATGGCGCCGGTTACCTGAGGAGTGGCCATGGAGGTACCGCTCATTTCGCCGTAGTAGGAGCCGGCCAGGGAAGGATCTCTCGTGGAGTAGATGCCGCCGCCCACACCTGCAATCTCAGGCTTCAGCTTCAGGTCAGGGGTGACGCCCCAGGAGGAGAAGGAGCTGATGGTCTTCTCCAGCTTCACATGGATCAGGTCACCTTCGCACACGGTCATGGAACCGGTGGCCATCTCCTTCAGGTATTGGCCGTCAGACATGGAGATGGAAACACAAGGGATGTTGTCGCCGCCGTCATTGATTTGCATCAAAATCTGGCCAGGCATGTTGTTGTAAACCACGCAGGCAATGGCGCCAGCCGCCTGGGCAGCAGCCTGCTTCTCAGGGAAGGAAGACTGTCCGCGGGAGACCAAAGCGACCTTGCCGGTCACGTCCAGATTGGCATAATCAGAAGTCTCGCCAATGCCGGGCACAGCCACAAACTCCAGGGTCTGGCCCTTAAAATTATTGAAGAATTTCGTGGACGTGCTGGCCGCCGTATCATAGTAGCCGATCTCCCGGCCGTTCACAGTGAAATACAGCAGATCCGTGCCGTCATTGTCCACGGAGGCCACGGAAATCGCAGGCTCATACGTACTGGGGGTACCAGCCAGGCCGATATCAGGGTTTCCGGCCTTGGACATGTTGAGGCCGGTGAGGTTCATGTAGGCGTTATTGGTATCGTTACCGGCTGCAATCAGGACCTCAATGTCGGTATCCACGAACTGCTTCAGGACCTCGTTCATGCCATCGGTAGAGGTGGTAAAGCCGGCAGCTGCACCCAAAGACAGGTTCACAGAGTCCACATCCAACCGGACGCAGTCTTCCAGAGCCGCCATAATCGTGTCCCAACCGGCGCCGCCCTTGTTGCTGAACACCTGCATCACCACGAGCTGGGCATCGGGAGCAACGCCAATCACAGAGTTGGAATCCGTCTTGTTGGCAGCCGCAATACCGGCAACGTGGGTGCCATGGTCATGCTGCGCCGTGGCATGGGATACATCGAAGCTCATGGTAAAGTAGTTGAAAATAAAGGGGAGCTTGCTGTTATAATAGGACATGTTGCCTGAGGTGGTCTTGCTGGCGTTCAGCGTATCCCAAATTTCATTGACGCCCGCCTTGGTCAGGGAAGTCTCAGTCAGCTTGTCCTCGGACAGGGCGCCAAAGCTGGGATGATCCACCACAATGCCCGTATCCAGAATGGCAATTTTCATACCCTTGCCGGTATAACCAGTCTTATTCAGCACGTCAGCGCCGATCATGGTGGTGGCGTTGCTGGTCATAGGCTGGTAGGCGTCGCCAGTGTCCAGCGCATAATCCTCCGGCAGCTGGAAGGTGGGGGCCACATACACGTAGTCCACACCGGGCATAGCCTCCAGAGCTTCCTTGTTGCCATACTCGGTGGTCACAGAAACGCCGGTGGTGGCAACGGTGTAAGTAAAGCCGATCTCAAAATTCTCGTCAGAGGCAAAGCGCTTTGTCATCTGGGTCTTCAGAGAATCCAGCGAAGCCGTCTGCTCGGCCTCATAACGAGTCACGCTAGCCGTCCGCGCGGCGATATCGTCTGTGGAGAAGCCGGCAGCCAGCAAGGACTGCTCCTTCATCACGACGATGAAGTTCACCACATCCGTATCCTCGGGAGTCTTCGTCTGGCCGGCCTCGGTCAGGGAAAAGCGTCCGGAAGCGTCATGGACGATCTTCGGCTCATTTTCCAGGGTATCGCTGCCGGCTTCCACGGTGGAGGGGTCCAGCATGCCGGACTGCGCCTCAACCCCGGTGTCCACAGGCAGCTCCAGAGGGCCGCCCTCATAGCTGGGCGCTTCCGCATCCGGGCTTACAAAGCCGCTGCCTGCGGCGGTAGCCATGGGGACGCCAGTCAAAATCATGGCCAGCACCAGCAGCCAAGATAGGAACCGTTTCTTCATCTTATCCGCACCTGCCTTTCTTAAGCCAGATCAGCGGTTTCAAACCGCATGATCACAGTTGCGATCTGAGCCCGGGTGGACGCCGCCTTGGGGGCCAGCTTACCATCCAAGCCGTCGACGATGCCATTGGTCACAGCCCAGGTCATAGGTTCCACTGCAAAGTTCCCGATGCTGCCTGCATCCGGATACTGATCCAGGCTGCCCACTGCATCCGTCTTCAGGCCCTTCCGCTGTGCATATCGGTACAGGAAGGTCACCAGCTGTTCCCGGGTCACGTCGGTGTTGGGGGCAAACAGCGTGTCGGTCACGCCCTCGGTAATCTCATTCTCATAGGCCCAAGCCACTGCATCGCTATAGAACCGACCTTCGGCCACATCCGTAAAGGGCGTGCTGGCCTCCACCGCGGGAGTTCCGGCCATACGGTACAGCACCGTCACCAGCTCGCCCCGGGTCAGGTTGTGATTGGGGTGGAACAGGGTTTCGCTCACGCCATTCATTAGCTTCTCGCGCACCACATGGTCCACGCCCTCGTGGTACCAGCGGCTGGTGTCCACATCGGCAAACACTCTGGAGGGGCAGTGGTCCTCATTGGCGGGCAGAACTTCCCGTTCCGTTTCACCGCAGACGGTGCAGGTCCGGGTCCGCTCCCCATCCTGGAAGCACTCCGGCTCCCGGGTGACGGTCCAGTCGGACCAGGTGTGACCCTTGGCAATCGCCTCGCCCTTTTCCAGAACCTCGCCGCAAACGGAACAGACCAGGTCGCCGGTGTAGCCATCTTCCGTGCAGGTGGCTTCCTTGGCATTTACGGTCTCACCCTTATGGCCAAGAGGCTGGGTGATCTCGCTGATGTACGTGTAGTCACAACGCTTACATGTGTTTTCTGTATAGCCATAGCCTGTGCACGTAGCCGGCACAGTCTTTGCCTCGCAGTCGTGACCCAGAGCATCCACAAAGGAATCCTGATAGCTGTGGCCGCAGACGGTGCAGGTATGGGTGGTGTAGCCCATATGGGTGCAGTCCGGCTTCGTGACCTCATCCTGATAGGTGTGCTCCTTCTTGGGGATGGACTCCGTGTAGGTCTTGCCACAGGAGCAGGTGAAGGTCATGACGCCTTCCTCGGTGCAGGTAGGTTCCTTCGTCACCTTCTGGGTATACTCGTGGCCCAAGGCATCGGTGTAGTCAGCCACGTAGCTGTGGTGACATCTGGTGCAGGTATAGGTGGAGTAGCCCATCTTATCATGGGTAGGTGCCGTCACCTGCTTCTCGTAGTTGTGCCCCAGGGCTTCTACGATGCTGTCCACATAGCTGTGCTGGCACCGGGAGCAGGTATGGAGCGTGTAACCGGCAGTCTCGCAGGTGGGAGCTACCACCTGCTCGGTGTACGCATGGCCCAGCTCCAGGATCAGCTTGGTTTCCTTTTCATGGCAGACCGTGCATTCCCGCTCCTGGACACCGTTGCTGGTGCAGGTGGCTTCCTCCAGGGTCTTCCACTCGCCCCACGTATGGGAGCCGGTTGCGGCAATGGCCCGAGTCTCCTTCTCACCGCACAGAGTGCAGGTCCGGGTCTCCTCACCGGCCTCGGTGCAAGTGGCAGCCTTGGTCACAGCCCATTCGCCCCACTGATGGCCGGTGGCAGGAACCGTCCGCTTTTCCACCTCACCGCAGTTGAGGCAGGTCCGGGACTCCTCCCCCGCTTCGGTGCAGGTTGCAGCCTTAATCACCTTCCACTGGCTCCAGTTGTGGCCGCCCACCTCCACAACCGTCCGGGCTTCCAGAGTATAGCCCTCAGCACCGGTGACATAGCTGCCTTCCTCCACCACCATCACGGAGGAAGCGCCTTCGGCAATGGCTTGGAAGGATAGACAGATCGCCGTGCCTACCATCGCCGGCTCCTCACCGGCAAAGGCAACCACCAGCTTGCCCGCCTCGTTGCTATTGACCTGAAGGCTCAGGTCCGTGTTGTCCCGCCAGGCCTCTCCTCCCTTGGCAGATAAAAATTGCAGTTTCTGGCTGTCGTACCGAATGGTAAGCTTTCCATCGGCCAGGACAGCGTCCACCGTCGTATCCACACAGACGGTAACTCTGCCGTTCAGCACAGGTTCCTTCTCGTCCCCATGCAGAACCAGCAAAGGTGTCCTCTCAGCCGCATAGCCAGTCAGGGCCAGAGAGAAGACCATGACCACAGCCAGCAAGAGGGAGACGAAGCGCGTTGAACTGTTTCTCATTTTCACTGTTTCCTCCTTTTTGTTATAAAGACTGTGTATCCGAAACCGGTACACGATCACACTGCACAGGGGGAGCCGGGCAATTTGCACCGCCTGTGCAGTTGGATCCTGGAGTAGAGACGCGCCGGGGCACGGGGAGACTGCTATTGCCGCAGTAAAGCGCGTCTTCTTCCTGCAATTTTTGCAGGTACATCTGGGTATACAATAGCATAGGACAGTGAAAAAAGCAAGTCCTATTTTGCATTTTATTCAAGAAAACTGTCACAGCACAAATCCAGCAGTGGAACATATCGCCCTCCATCTGCTGCACCCCAAAAAGTCAAAAAAACAAGCTGCAGAACCATTCCGCAGCTTGCCATTTAAAAATCAGCGATCTTTTGTCGAATTTCCTCTTGGGTCAACGTGCAAATCCGCCGGTTTGCAATCTGGTAGACCCGGTTGCAGATGTTCAAAACGCTGGGGCGGTGGGTGGTGACGATGACGGTTTTATGCGCCTGTGCCTGGAGGACGTTTCGCAGGACCTTCCGCTCTGTGGCCACATCCAGCGCGCTGGTGGCCTCGTCCAGCAGCAGCACCGGCGCATCGGCCAGCAATGCCCTGGCAATGGACAGCCGTTGCACCTGGCCGGAGGACAGGCTGCCGCCCCCCTCCTTCAGCTTGGTGTCCAGGCCCTGGGGCAGCTTCCGGACAAACTCCCCGGCGCAGGCCAGGTCCAGCACCCGCCACAGGTCTTCCTCCCCAGCTTCCTGGGCCATCACCCGCAGGTTCTCCGCCACAGTCCCTGCAAACATGGTGTTTCCCTGGGGCACATAGGCAAAAAACGGCCGGGTGGAGGCCGACGCCGTGAGGCTCTGGCCCGTTCTCTGCCCTGTGACCGCCACATACCCCGCCTGCGGCCGCACAATGCCCAAAAGCAAGCGGAGCATGGTAGTCTTTCCCTCTCCTGAAGGGCCCACCAGGGCCACAATCTCACCGGGATCGGCATAGAAGTTGGCGCCGTCCAGGACTACGTCCCCATCCTGGTAGCGAAAGACCAGATCCCGGGTTTCCACCCGGATGCCATCAGCCCGGTTTTCCTCCAGGAGCTCCCAGGCCTCCTTGTCCTGAGACCGGTCCTCCCGGGGCAGCTCCGTCACCGCCATGATGCGGCCCGCCGCCGTGGCGGCGGAAATGGCGCTGGGCACCAGCTTCACCAGGGCGCCAAAGCTGGCAGACAGGCTACCTGCCATTTGCAGAAACAGGATCATGGTGCCATATGTAATGTAGTTGCCCCAGAGCCGGTACACGCCCCACCCGAAGCAGGCAACAGACACCGCCGTCCCCACCAGGGACATGAGGGCAGAGGCAGCCACAGAGAACTTGTTGTATGCCAGCTTCACCTGGCGGTAATCCTCCTGAACCTGACGGAGCTTCCGGCTGTACAGACCGCCCAGGCCAAAGGATTTGATCACTTGGATGTTCTGAAAGGACTCCTCATGGAACATCATCACCTGAGAGCTGACCTCCCGGACCTGCCGGCTGTATTGGCGCATCCGGCCCATGAGGGTGCGGGACACCACCAGGGTCACCGGCGCGCTGAGGAGGGCCAACCCCGCCAGGGTGGGATCGTAATATAAAATGATTCCCAGCGCCCCCAGGAACTGCACCAGCCGGGTCACCAAGTCCGGCAGCCAACCCAAGACGCTGCTGGAGACGCTGGCCACGTCATTGTCCATGCGGTTCAGAAGATCGCCGGAGTGGTATTGGGACATGGCCTGCCAATCCGCCTCCATGATCTTGTCGTAGACCTCCGCCCGGATCTCCTGATCCACCTTCACCTCAATTTTGGCGGAAATACGGCCAGTCCAGGCATTTATACCAATCCGGGCCAACTGCATAGACACGTAAAACACCGCCGCCGGCGCCAAAGCGCCGGTGTGGAAGCCGGTGACCACGTCTACAATGTTCTTGCTGAGAACACTGGCCATCAGGCTCATACCGGTGCCCAGAACGCCTAAAAAGATATACCAAGTCACGGCAGACCGGTACCGCTTCCCGTAGCCATAAATCCATGCCAGCTCGCTCAGCACCTGGCGCAGCTTTCCCTCTTTGATTTTCTGCCAGATCCGTTTCAAGCGGGTCATGCCGTTCCATTCCTTTCTTCCTGCCGTCAGACCGGACGCAGACCGGCAAACAGGTCAGCGCCGTACTCTCCTGCCGCAATGAGGGCCCGGAAGGCCTCTGCCACCTGGGGCTTGTCCTCCCGATAGGTGACGCCGAACCACCGGTCCGCCGTGGGAAGGACCCGCACGGAAATCTTCCCCTCCTGCAGCAGCTGATCCACAAAAATGGGGATCAGGAATTCCGTCTTGTCCAGCTCCTCTTCCCCACGGCGGAAGAAGTCCCGAAAGCCCCGGTCCAGCTCCTGCAAAAACTCCGGCGTCATACCCCACATGTTCATAGACACAAAGCAATCCGGGTCCAGGGGCCGCAGGCTGCCATCCGGCTCCTGAACTGCCGCGCCGTGGGGCTGCTTTACCACATTCCGGGTCTCTATCACTCGCTGCAGATATCCGTCCTGGCCCACATGGCAGATGCCCCTGGTTACGCCCCCGTGCTCACTGAGGGTGTTGCGCAGAATAAAGCCGGCCATGCAAAAAGCGCCTGGTTTCCGGGGATCATAGTGCTGAAGGAAGGCGTACAGGCGGCCGAAGGCCTCTTTTCCGTAATAATCGTCTGCATTGATTACAGCAAAGGGCTCATGGAGTACCTCCCGGCAGGCCAAAAGCGCCTGTCCGGTTCCCCAAGGCTTTTTCCGCCCAGTCGGAACCTTCGCGCCCTTTGGCACATCCTCCAGCTCCTGGAAGGCATAGGCCACCTCTACCCCCAGCCGGCGGCAAATCGCCTCGATCCGGTCCCCAATTACCTGGCGGAAGTCCGCCTCGATGTCCCGGCGGATGATGAATACAATTTTGTCAAACCCCGCCGCAATTGCATCGTGAATGGAGTAATCCATAATGATTTCGCCCATAGGGCCCACAGGCTCCAGCTGCTTGATGCCGCCGCCATACCGGGCTCCGATTCCCGCAGCCAAAATAACCAGTGCAGTTTTCATGCTGATCCCCTCCCAAATTTGTTTAGAAAAACGCCGCGCTGCCTGAGGAAAGGGACTTGCTGCCGCGCGGCTCAGGCCGGAAGTCCAGCCTTTTATGGAATCAGTATATCATGTTTTCCCCCATATTTCCACCCCCATTCTAGCCTCTTTCAGGGTGCACGCCACCCATCTTTGCACTGGCACAGAAGCTCTCCTGGCTTCCCGCGGAGACAAAGGCGTACAGCTAGGGCGATGCTGTCTATGCCATGGTTGTCCATAGGGGCGGACCAGCGTGTCCCCCGGAGCGCCCAAAACGCTCCCTATCAATTTGGCCCCGGGAAAGCCCCGGGGCCAAACCTTGCTGCAGCCACAGCGCAGCGCTTATTTCAGGAACAGGCTGTTGACTACCAGTCCTGTGCCGATCTCGCAGACCGGCGTGGCGCAGGCAGTGCCCAAACCGATGGTGCACAGCACAGACTCATGCCGGGCCCCGTCGTAGTACTCGGTGCGCAGATCGCGAATCGCATATACTGTACCCGTGAGCATGTCCTTCACAAAGCTGCGACCGCCAACGAAATCGCCCCAGTATTTGGCAAAAATCGCCTGCTGCACAGGAGATCGATTCCCTTCCAAGTCAATGCTGGTGAGCATACCTGTGGTAAAGCCATCCACAAAGTACAGCTTCCCATCGTGGAACAGGAGGTTCGTGGGACGAGACTCCGAGTCCTTCATGATCTGCTCCTTGATCGCACCAGTGGCAGGATCCACCTCGGCAATGATGGCTTTGAAGGAGTCCAAAATCGGGGAGATGTTGTAGGCCTCCATCGTGGCGTACAGCTTGCCCGTTTCCGGATCATAGGTCATATCCACCACGCTGTAAGGCGCATCTACATAATAGACCATGTTTGCTCCCAGCTTATCCTGGGCCTCCAGGCTCTCGGTGAGGCCGTGGATGCCGCTGCCCACCTGGGTCCGCTGGAAGGTCTCTGTGTCCACGGTGTAGAAGTACCCTTCTGCGTCGTAGGAGTACAGGGTCTCACCGGCCAGGATCGAAGCCGTGATCTTGGCCTCGCCCTCTGCGTCCTCCCGCAGGGTGGTCACCTCCCCTGTGGTTTCGTCAAAGCTGATCCACCGGGTATTCAGCTCGTCGTAGCCGTAAAACTTCCGCTCATGGTCCAAAACCGTGACGGTGCAGGAGTCAGAAGCCCCCTCAGCCGTGCTTGCGGTGATGGTCACCGTGCCGGTGGACACCGGCGTCACCACGCCGTCGGACACTGTGGCGACTGTCTCATCGCTGGAGGTCCAGGTAAGGCTCCCCTCCACCTGGGCCACGCTCACCGGCAGAAGGGTGGCATGCAGCGTCAAAGGCTTGCCCACCGCCGCAGCCATCGCCTCCGGCAGTCGGACGCCGGTAGCCTGCAGTGTGGCAGGTGTTGCCGGCTCTTCCGCTGGGATGCTGAAGAGGGAGGTTACCTCAATGCCCACACCCTTTTGTTCGCCGCTGGCGGCGTCAATGGTGCCCAGCGAGACAGCATATCCGGTCTCCCGGTCCAGGCGCATCAGCTTGCTGCCAAAGCCGTTGGTCCGTGCCCAGTAAATGGTGTCGTTGTTGTAATCATAATGCATGCTCTGATAAATGGAGCCGGACATGCTGGTGCTGCTCCGATATGTAGCCTCAGCCGTGTCTTTATTGAGCTGATACATATTACCGGCGGCATCCACCGCGTACAGAATGCCCCCGTTGTCACAGGCCAGGGCGACCATCTCATAGCCGGTATCGCCCACCACCGTAAACAGGCCGGTCTTCAGATCCATCTGCGCCAAGGCGCCGGTGTTCCGGTCATCTGACAACACAGCAAACATGGTACCGGTGGTATAATCGAAGGCCATGTCCCGCACGAAGCAGTCCACCTGTGCCAGTACCTCATAGGAGAAGTTGCCAGGGTCTACCTTCAGGGTGTAGTAGAGGTAATCCTTATTGCTCTGGCCGCTGGCGTAGATACTTCCGTCATAGTAAGCGCCGGCGTAAATGCCAATGTCGCTGGCCGCAGACAGGAGCTTCCCTTCACCGGGACGCAGGATGGGAATTTCGCCCCAGCGTTCAATGGAGAAGCCATTCATGCCATCGCCAAAGTCATACAGCATAAAGCCATACAGACTGCCCAGATCCGGATTAACCACCACCTGAGCCGTCAAAGGCTCCAGGCCCTCCACGGTGACCGTGAGAACCGTCTCGCCGGCACAGACGCCGGTAATCAGGCCGTTTTCATCTACTGTGGCAACCGTCTCATCTGCCATGGTATAGGTGGGGTGGCAGGTGGCATTCCAGGGCTCCAGCGTCAGCTGTACCTGCACCGTCTCATGCTCCGCCAGTTCAACCCGCTCCGGGATGGAAACCCGGCTGGGCGCCACCACCGGAGTCTCCGGCTCCGGATTCAAAAGGATCAAAAGGCCGGTATTCTCCGCTGTCCGGCTCTGGCCGCCCACAGCGCCAGTGGTGATGATCCGCAGATCCTCCCAGGTGCTGAGGTCAATCCAGTGAATGAGATTCTTCTCATCGGCCCACAGCAGACCGTTGTTTTCCTGAGAGTACACCAGAGAGCCGTAATCCGTCCGGTCTGCCAGGCCTTCTCCCAGGGATGTCTCGCCCACAAAGTCCAGACTGTCTCCCGACAGTTTCCCCTTCACCAGAGTTGCCTCCCAGGTCTCCTGGCTTTCAGTGATAAAGTAGAAATTCCCTTCGTAGTCAATGGCCATGCCGCCCTTGGGGGCGCCGAACTGACTGCTCAGCTTCTGTACCTTGGCAGTCTCGCCGCTGGCAGGGTTCACCCGAAGGAGGAAGTACTCCGTTTCCCAGGTGGAGGTGTTTTCCTCTTCAGTCAGACCATACAGGAAGCCATCGGCATAGTTTACAGCCATAGCCAGGATTTTGCCCTGGGTCTCGCCCACTGCCGTTCCGGTAAAATCTGTGGGGTTCAAGCGGTAAAGGGTGCTGTTGTAAATGGTGTTATAGTCCTCGTCATAGCTCTCTTCACAGTCGAAGGCATAGACAAAGCCCTTCATGTAAGCGGCAGCCGTGATGGGGCCGGTCTCCGCCGTACCGGACAGCGCCAGGCCGTTCTGAGGCTGGCCCGCCGCCAGGTGGACCCACTGGCTTCCCTTGTTGTTGTACAGGTATGCCTCTCCTGTGACGGCGTTGACGTGCACCTGGCAGGAAACCGTCAGGTCGCCAGCCTGGGCAGTGACCGTGGCGCTCCCCACGCCAGTCGCCTTCACAATGCCATCGGATACTGTGGCAACCTCCGGATTGTCCGAGGTCCAGGTCACGTTCTCCATGTCTGCATAGTAAGGCTTCGGCAGACAGGTGAGGCCGGCGGTCTGATTCATGGTCAAATACAGTTCCGTCTTGGACAGGAGCAGTGCCGTAGCCGCTTCATTCTCAGGCAGCAGGGCCCGACCGCAGTCATAGGGCTTAAACAGGCCGGTGAGCTCCGCGTTGTCCTCAGGCTTCACCATAGACAGCAGGCTGCCATCTTCCTTGCTTACTTCGAAGAAATAGCCCTGGCCAACCTGGCCCTGGTAACCGGCCCAATAGAGCTTGTCGGTCTCATGATCCACCGTCATGCTCTGGGCATAGGCGGGGTAGTAGCTGCTCTTTTGCGCCATGCCAGTGGCCGTGACGGTCTCCGCATCCACAGTATAGAGGCGGCCCTCACTGATATCCACCGCAAACAGCTGACCCTCGTTATCGCAGGCCAAGGTCAGCAGCTGGGTATCTTCATGGTCTACCCCCTCAATCACGCCCAGATCCGTCACCTTACCGGTGAGATAGTCCACCGTCATCAGGTGGCCCCCCTCGTTCTCCTTCAGCTCGTCTGTAAGAACATAGAGGGTATCCGTGCTGTAGTCAAAGGCCATGTCCAGGGCGGAATAGGTCTTGCCAAAGTAGCCGCTGCCGATTTTCAGATCGCCCAGCTTCGTTCTGACCCAGGAGCCGGCCTTCATGGTGAAAATCTGGCTGTTGACATCAATGCCGATGATGTAGCCGTCCACATATTCCGCAGCCGCCACAGCCGGATCGCCGCTGTCATACTGGGAGGTATGCTGGAGCATTTCACTGGCATCTTCAAAGGAGTACCAACCATTGAGTCCATCTGTTGTGTACAGGTACCCGCCAATCACAGGGGAGCTGTACCGCCGGTAGGCATAGAAGGAATCAAAGCTTACGTTGTTTGCGCCTGCAAAGGAGATCTCATAGTAGGACTCGTTGCAGCCATAGTCGCAAACCGCAATGCGGAAGGTGGCGTCGTACTTGCTCACATCGATGGACACCAAGGTCTTCTCGCCGGGCTTCACATCCACAGGGATGTACTCGTAAGCCACACCAGCCACCGTCATGGGCACCACGGCGGCGATGTCGTAGTTGTCGGAGACGTAGAACTCCAACCGGCGTCCATCGGTATAGGGATTGTACAGATAGGCAATCTCATCGGTATAGAGCTTGGGGGCTTCCGTGTCAATGATCACCGGAACCTCAACGCGATCATCCAGATCCGCCTCATCGGCAATTCCGTCATCCAGCTCGCCATCATCCAGGAAGGCATCGATGGTAAGCGTCACCCGGTCGTTGTTCGCCACTGCGTAGCTGCCATCCGGATTTTTGAAGTCGTAAGGAGCGCAGGCATTGCTGTAGGCCAAGGGCATGCAGATGCCATACCCATTCATGTAGAAGCTCTTACGGGCATAGGGGTACCACTCATAGAACAGCTGATTTCCCGCTTCATCGGTCCAGGTAAAGTCCACCAGCTCCGCTGCCCGCATCATACCCAGATAGATTTCATTGATCATATCCAGATACCCATCGCCGTTGGGAGACAGCACATTGTGGGCCGGATCATAGGCCTCCGCCACATAGGGATTCAGTCCCAGATTGGAATAGCTGGAACCATAGTTGGTAAAAAGCACATTGGGATACCGGTTGCACAGCACATCCTGGCCCTCATAGTACCAGCCAATGTCAAAGACCTTGGAATCGCTCCAGTTGCCGTAGAAGCCCATGAAGGGAAGGCTCAGGTCCACCCCGTCCTCGCTCTGGGCATACAGCCGGACAAATCCGTCCACGTAAATGCCATTTTCGTAATACTCGTCCATGTAGGCCTTGTCCGCATCGGTCAAGGTCACCGTAACATGTACCGTAGCCGTGCCGTTGGCAGGCACCTTCACCACATCCAAGGCGGTAAAGCCGGCAGAGACCTTCTCAAAGAGGATCTGCACATCTGCCGTGTCCAAAATGCCGTCTCCACTCAGGTCCAGATCCCGGCGCACCGTCTCGCTCAGCTCTTCCAGGCCGTTGACACCGTCCAGAAGGACCTGAACGTCGGTCATATCCACTGCGCCGTCGCCGTTCACATCATAGAGCTTCGGCAGCTGTCCGTTTTCCGCGCTGAAGACCACAGAAGCGCCCAAGGCTCTGGAGGTCTCGCCCATAAAGGTATAACCGGGGTAATCTAGATTCACCTGATCCGTCAAAGCGACGCCGTCCAAGGTGTACACCTGCTCCCGGTCCGACAGGTTATTCACCTGGAAGGAGAAGCGGTACACACCGGTCCGGTTGTCGTCGTCACCCATGGAGATCTTGGGCGTCTGCTCCACGCCGTTCCCGGCAGTGAGGTAGGCGGGGCTGACAATGGCGTTGTACACGTTGGCAGAGCCCGCGCCTTGCTTCCGGGGGGAGTACAGAACGCCAGAGGGCTCTTCCACCGGCACAGCAGTGCTCATGATCAGGGCCTCGGCAACGGTATGAGTTTGGCTATCTGTGAGATCATACGTATCCCGCAGGTACTCCAGCACCAGGGCGCTCATACCGGCAATGTGGGGAGAAGCCATTGAGGTGCCGCTGAGGGTACCATACGTGCCGTCAGTCAACGTAGAATAGATGTTTCCGCCAGGCGCAGTCACATCGGGGGAAAGCTGTAAGTCCGGGGTGACGCCCCAGGAGGAGAAATCGCTCATGGTGCCGCCCAGGGGATTGGGGGTCTCCGTCATAACGCCGGCGGGCATGACCTCCAGGGTCCCCACGCCGTCTGTGGCATTGGCCGCCAGGATTTCTCCGCTGGCCTTGGTGATAAACGCATTGGGCACCACACCGGCGTCCAGCATGTTAATCAGGCTGCCGTCTACATTGTCATAAACCAAGCATGCAACCGCGCCGGCATTGGCAGCGTTCTGCTGCTTCACCGTAAAGTCCAGGGAACCGCGGGAAACCACCGCCACCCGTCCGGCAACATCCAGGCCCTGGTAATCCTCCTCCGTGCCGTAGCCCGGAACCATCACATACTCCAGGGATTTTCCGGACAGGGAGGTAAGGGGAATCTGGCCAGCATCGGAGAAGACGACTTTCTCTTCCCCAACCACCAGGTAGTTGAGCATCAGCCGGGTGTTCTCCAGACTGGCCACGCAGGTGGCGCCGATGTAAGTACCGGGAGAGGAGACGATACCATTGTCCGGGTCCTCGGTCAGGTTCAGGTTGGTGCCGAAGCCGTTGTAGGCGGCGGCAGAGGCGCTGTTGCCGGCGGCAATGGCCACCACCACATCGCTCTCCAGAATCTTTCCGTAAATTTTGTTGACCGTTTCCGACTCGTCCGTGAAACCACCGGGAGAGCCCAGGGACAGGTTGACCACATCCGCATTCAACCGGATGGCATCCTCCACAGCTGCCAAAACATCATCGTTATAAGCGCCGCCGTTCACGCCAAAGACCTTCAGCACCAGAATCTGGGCGTCGGGGGCCACGCCAACCACAGGCGTGCCCTCCGTGGCATTGGCGGCTGCAATACCGGCCACGTGGGTACCGTGGTCGCCCTGGTTGTCATGGTCATGGGTCACATCCAGGCCAGAATCCACGTAGTTGAAGGCATAGGGAATCTTCTCGCTGCGGTACAGCTTATCCGCCGTCAGTTTCACGGCGCTGCTGGAAGCATAGCGGGTATAGGCGTTCAGGGATTCCAGCACCCCGCTGATTTCCTCCTTGGTCAGAGAATCCTCTGTGAGCTCCGGAGATGCCGCAAAGGAGGGATGGTCCAGATCCAGGCCCGTATCAATGACGGCAATCCGCATTCCCTGGCCGGTATAGCCCAGCGTCTCCCAAGTCATCGCAGAGCCAAAGGTCTCCTTGGTGGCGTACATGCTGGGGTCACTCACGTCGGCTCCGCCGGCGGTCATGTCCACGGGCACATCATACTTCTGCGCCACGAAGGCATCGTACACCCCATCCAGCTTCCGGATGCTTTCCAGAGCACCGTAGGGGACTTCCAAGGCCAGGCCGCTGAAGGCCACATTATAGTGATAGCGCACAGCAAGGGGCACGTCCGGCTCCGAAACCGTGGCCGCCTTTCCAGCCAGCCCCGTCATCTCACCCTGGGCGCTCACCACCGCCTGGCTGATTTTCTCAACCATGGCATCCTGGGTCGCCGTCATCGCTTCCACCTGGCGGGCCACCTTGGCCCCATTGGCGGCAATCTGGTCTGTGGTAAAGCCCTGATCCAGCAGCGCCTCTTCCTCCAGAACCACGATCACGCGGACCGTCTCGTCCTCGTCGTAAAGCGCTTCGTGCATCTGCTGGCCAGCCTGGTCCCGCTTCAGGTCCACGCCGGGATTTTCAATTTCTTTTGCCGTCACCTCAGGCGTAGCTGCCTGCTCCGCCTGTGCTTCCTGAGGAAGCGCTTCCGGCAAAGCCTCCGCCTGCAGCCGGTCTTCTCCCGTGATGGGAGTCGCAGTTGCCTGTTCGCCGTCTGTCGCCAAAACTTGCGCTGGAAGCAGGGTGGCAATCATGCACAAAACCAACAGGAGGGAAAGTACACGGTTCATTCGTTTCATATCCGGCTCCTCCTTCTTTTACAGCTGCCCATAGCGGCAGAAGATTACAGCCGCCTGGGCGCGGGTAGCGCTGCCTCTGGGAAGCAGATAGCTCCCGGGGTAGCCTTCCAATATTTCCTCTTTCACGGCCCAGGCCACAGCGGCTTCCGCCCAGCCTGCCACCTTCCCGGCATCCACAAACTGGCTAAGGTCCGCCTGCCCGGTCACATCCTGTCCCGTTGCCTTTGCATACCGGTACAGCATGGTCACCAGCTCCTGACGGCTGATGGCTTGGTGCGGCGCAAATTGGGTCTGGCTTACACCATTGGTCACGCCTTGCTCCACAGCCCATGCCACAGCCGCTCCATAATATCGGGCCGTGTCCACATCCGTAAACGCCGTCTCCAGACTCTCCACAGCCGGGCTTCCCGCGAAGCGGTACAGCACTGTCACAAACATAGCCCGGTCCATCTTACCCTCAGGGACGAATTTCGTCCCGGTGACGCCCTGGAACAAGCCTCCGTGGTAGGCCTTCAGAATTTCCTCTTTGGCCCAGTGGTTCTCGATGTCCTGGAAGGGGTTGTATTCCAGAGACACGGTGTCTCCTTCTACCGTTCGTTTCTCCTCCCCGGCATAAACCTCACCGGCCTCTGCCGCGAAGGTCCCATCCTGGGTCACCTGGAAAGTCAACTCCACCATGGGAGTCTTCTCTGCCGTGAGGTTGCTGCCGACCCAAGCCAGGCAAACCTCCCCTGCCGTCTCCCCGTTTACGCTGGAGGCTCCGAAGCTCCCCAGAACCCGGGAACCGGTCAAGGTGGACACCTTGGGATCATAGGTGGCAGTGAGACGGCCATTGGTCACCCCTTCGCCGCCTTCCAGGTAGACTGTCACAACCGCGTTCCCTGCCCGGTACTCTGCGGTCATAGTCAACCGGGCTCCGGCTGTCCTTTCGCTTCCGGTCCCTGCCGCCCATACGCCAGTGGTCATGGTAAGCACTAGGACCAGGGCCAGAAGCAGTGCTCTGATTCTTGTTTTCACGTTGCTCTTCCTTTCTGTTTTGATTTTGGGTACATATAAGCCAGCGCCGCTTGCTGCTAATGCAGTAAAGCACATGGGTACAGCAAGCTCATCCCGCCGGGGCAAGATGAGATCCGGCGCTTCCTTCTGCTTCAGTATATCATAGAACGCAGCTCAAAGAAAGCCGACTACTTTGGGAAAATTATCCCACAAAGTAGCCGACTTCCCCTCTTAAGCAAGGTTATCTTAGGAAAACTTGCGCACCAACTCATATGCCTGACGGTACTGCCGGTTTGCGGCGTACCACTCCTCCAGCCAAGGCACATGAAACCGGACAAACCCGATGGAAAACTGCTGCTCCATGCTTCTCACGCAGCTGTGAAGCGCTTTTCCATACTCAGGCTCTTGGAGATAGCCCTTGTGGTCCAGCCGGAACCGGATGAGGCCGCACATCTGCTCAAAAATCTCCCGCGCCTGAGGCGGATCGCAGGGCAGATCCCCCAGAGGCGCCTCCAGGGCCCGGTCCAAAGCCACCCGGGCCAGCTTCTCCTGCCCCAGGCGCTCATAGCAGATGGCCAGCTTGTGGAAATACAGAGCCTCATTCCAGGGGTGCTCCAGCAAATGGCGCAGGGCCTCTTGGGTGAGCCCCATTTGCAGCTCCGTGGTGGCCTGATTATAGGCAATCTCCACCAGAGTCACCCGTCTGCCCAGACTACGCGCCATCCGTCTGGCCGCCTCATAATGTTCCAGGGTCTGATCCAGCTGGTTCAGAGTGCTGTAGCAGTTCCCCAGGAACAGGTGGCACAGCATCATCACAGGCAGGCTGCCCTCCCTGGCCGCCCGCTCCGCCCCCTGGAAAAAGCAGGCCACCGCATAGCTATAATCTCCCCGCCAGTACGCATGCTTTCCCGCCTGCAGGAAGAAATAACTCCGCTCTGCAATCCGCAGCAGATCCTGAAACTGTCCCTTCAGGCACAGATGCAAGTTCTGCTGCCTGGCATCCATTGCAGAGACAAATTCCTCTACCTCCTCCTGTACCTGCCCGGTGGCCGCCCAGGACAGGAGCAGCCAATCCAGAAAAAAAGGGCTGTTCCGATATACAGTTTCCCGCAAAAGCAGTTCCTGGGTCATATCCTGCAAATCCTCGCCGGAGAAAAGTCTGTCGTAATATTCCTCAAACCAGGCTGCAGCCTCCCGGCAAAAGGCCGGGTCATCCTGCCACTGAATATCCAGACGGCGGAACAGCAAATCCAAAACCTCCGGGCTGCTCTCCACCTTCCCTTGCTCAATTTTCGACAGATAGGACACAGCGCATATCCCATTACACAGCGCCGCCTGAGACCATTCCCGCTCCTGCCTCCGCTTGCGAATGAGCAGCCCCTGCAACTTTTGCCCCAATGAAACCGCCCTCCCCTTTCGTTTTTTCTATGGTAGCACAAAAAAACGGAAATTTCTACAGGTTTTTCGAGGTATCAGCTACACGGGTATGGGTGTACGCCTGGAAATCGGGAAGTTTCCGGGTGTACCGGATGTAGGGCGCAGCTTCACAGACACGCATGGGTATGAGATAGCACCGGTTCATGCGTTTCAAAAAGTACGGGCGGTGTAGGAGCGCACCGTGTGCTCCTACGCCCTTTTCTGAATTGGAGCTTACAAAATCACAGTCAGCAGCCAAGCCAAGCCCGTAACCAGCGCGCCGCCTGCTGCCCACAGCGCCTTCCCCAGAGGCAGCGCCCGCCGCTTTCCAGCAGGCACATAGCTGCCTGCCGCCTGCTGAGCCTGGCGCAGAATGGCCCGGTCGGACATGCCGTCCTTCCCCAATGCATCCTCCCGCAGAATAAAAATGGCCTGCTCAAACAGCTTTGGGTCCGGGGAGCGGACCACAATCACCTGTCTGGAAATCCCTTTTACCATATCTTACCGCCTCCTCGCCCACCATTCTGCCCGCCTTGGGGCCATTCCATACCGGGCCTTCAAAAAGACATTGTGGACAGCATTGCCCACGAAGGCGAAAGGCTTCCCAACGTTGCAATATAGGGAAAACTGGGGTATAATAGCCATGATACTTCCAAATGGAGCAGAGATTTGCCCGTTTTCCGAAAGGAGCATATGCAAAATGGAATGGAATGTACTGGCCGTGGGCGACGTGGTAGCCGGCTGCGGCGTTTCGATGATTGAAAAGCATCTGCCGCAGCTTCGCAGGCAGGTGAAAGCGGATTTCACCGTGGTCAACGGGGAAAATGCGGCCATCCTGGGCATCACCCAGGACCAGGCGGAGACCATTCTGGCCGCCGGGGCCGACGTCATCACCATGGGCAACCACACCTTTGGCCGCCGGGAGATCTGCCCCTACCTGGACGACTGTCCCCGGATTCTACGGCCGGCCAACCTGGCCCCTCAGCTGCCAGGTCGGGGGTGGGGCGTCTTTGACTCCCCCATGGGGGAGGTTGCGGTGATCGATCTCATAGGCCGGTGCAACATGGACTACAATCCGGACAATCCCTTCCTCCTGGTGGACAAAATTCTAAAGCGTGTGACAGCCAAATTCATCTTGGTGGAGATCCATGCCGAGGCTACCTCGGAAAAGCTGGCCATGGGCCACATGCTGGACGGCCAGGTCAGCGCTGTGTGGGGAACCCATACCCACGTCCCCACAGCGGATAACCAAATTCTGCCAAAATCCACCGGTTTTGTCACGGATCTTGGCATGACCGGGCCCAAAAATTCCATTTTAGGCATCCGTCCCGACCTGTCCGTGGCCCGGTTCCGGGGGAACCTGACCGGGCGCTATCAGCCCGCGCCGGGGCCGGGGAAGCTGGAGGGCGTGGTCTTCACCCTGGATGAAAGGGGCCGGTGCACAAACACGCAGCGGGTGACGGTTTATGATTAAAATCTTGCACAGCGCCGATCTGCACCTGGGCGCCCGGTTCCACAGTCTGCCGCCAGAGGAGGCCCGGGCCCGGCGGCAGGAGCAGCTGGCGCAGCTGGACCAACTGGTGGAGCTCTGCCGGGAGGAGGGCTGCCAGATGGTTTTGCTGCCCGGGGATCTTCTGGACCGGCCCCAGGGCTGCCGGGAGGAAGCCCTGGCCCTGGCCAAAGCCCTGGAGGCCATGGCAGTCCCGGTGTTCATCGCTCCAGGCAATCACGACCATTTATGCCCCGGCTCCCCTTATCTGGAGAGGGCCTGGCCGGGGAATGTACACATCTTTACCCGGCAGGCACTGGAGTCCGTAACTCTTCCGGAGCTAAGCTGCCGGGTCTGGGGAGCAGGCTTCCAGAGCATGGACTGCCCCGGTCTTCTGGAGGGCTTCCGGGCAACCGGACAGGAGCCGCTGCAGCTGATGGTCCTCCACGGCGACCCCACCAATCCCAGCTCCCCCTGCTGCCCTGTGACCCGGGCCCAGGCGGCGGCATCGGGCCTTGCCTATCTGGCCCTGGGCCACATCCACACCCAGGGGCAAATGGAGGCCGGTAGCACCCTGTGCGCCTGGCCGGGCTGCCCCATGGGCCGGGGCTTTGACGAAACCGGGGTCAAAGGCGTGTACATCTGTCGGATTTCCCCTCAGGGCGCCCAAGCTACCTTCCGGCCTCTGGGTGGGGGGCGCTATGAGGACCTCACCCTTCCGGCAGGTCCGGACCCTCTGGCCTCCATTCTTGCCCAGCTGCCTCCGGACACCGGCCGGGACGTATACCGCCTCACCCTCACGGGAGAGTCGGAGCCGGTGGACCTGGACCGACTGCAAAACGCGCTGTCCGGCCGCTTTTTCCACCTGCAGCTCCGGGACCGGACGGTCCCTCCCCGGGACCTGTGGGAGGGGGCGGGCGAGGATAGCCTGGAGGGGCGGTATTTTCAGATTCTGCAGCAGGCCGCTCAAAACGCCACCGGGCCGGAGGCCGAGGCCCTGTGCCTGGCGGCTCGCATCAGCCGCCGGATTCTGGAGGGGCAGGAGGTGACGCTGCCATGAGAATCTGCTCCATGACCGCCACCTTTGGCAAGCTGGAGGGGGAAACCCTGGAGTTCACCCCTGGCCTCAACCTGATTTCAGCCCCCAACGAGTGGGGAAAAAGCACCTGGTGCGCCTTTCTCCTGGCCATGCTCTATGGCATCGACACCCGCCAGCGGGCAAAGCAGGGCCAGCTTCCGGACAAGGAGCGCTTCAAGCCCTGGTCCGGGAAACCCATGTCCGGGTCCATGGAAATTCTGTGGCAGGACCGCCGGGTCACCATTGAGCGGCAGACCAAAGGGCGGATTCCTATGGGCCAATTTCGGGCCTTTGAGACGGAAACCGGCCTTCCTGTCCCAGAGCTGACGGCGGACACCTGCGGTCAGGTTCTCCTGGGGGTGGAGCGCAGCGTGTACCAGCGCACCGGTTTTCTCCGGGGCGGGGATCTGGCAGTGAGCCAGGATGAGGCCCTGAGCCAGCGGCTGAATCAGCTGGTGACCACGGGAGACGACAGCCCTGCCGCCCCCGCTCTGGCTGCAGGCCTGCGAGAGCTGAAAAACAAATGTCAGTACAACAAATCCGGCCTCCTGCCCCAGGCCCGGCTGGCCTTAGCCGGCTGCCGGGAGAAGCTCCAGGCCCTGGACACTCTGGAAGCCCAGGCCGCCGGACTGAGCGCACGCGTCCGGGAGCTGGAAGAGCAAAGGGCCGCCCTGAAGGCCCACCAGGAGGCCCTGGAGCGCCAGGAAAACCGGCAAAAGCTGGAGCGGGTAGAAGAAGCAAGGCAGAAAGAAAAAACCGCCCTGATGGAGCTGGAACGGGCCAGAGTCCAGTGCCAGGGCAAGCCAGAGCGGGCCCTGGCGGAGCGGCGGCTGGCCCAATGGCGGGGGCTCCGGGAGGCTTTGGAGGCTCTGGAGCTGGAGGGCTCCATGGAATCGCCGGTCCCACAGAAGCCCACCGCTCCCCCGCCCCTGGAGGGCCTGGACGGACCGGCGGCCCGGGAGGAAGTCCGCCGCCAGCTGGCGGCGTTGCCCCAGGCTGGAGAACCGGCTGCCAGAACTCAGGGCCTTCTTCTGGCCAGCCTGGGCCTTGCTCTGGCAGGGCTGATTCTGCTGTGGCTCCTGCCCGGGCGCTGGAAGCTTCCGGGGGCGGCTCTTTTGGCTGCCGGAGGAGTCCTTGCTCTCTGGTCCCGCATCAGAAGCCGCCGGCAGGAAGCTGCCGCCAGGGAAGCCAGGCAGGCCCTGCAGACCTTCCTTGCCACGTATGGAGCTCCCTCTCTCCAGGCTTTGGAACAGCAGCTCCAGGCTTACGAGGCGGACTGGAACCGCTACCAGGAGGCCCTGGCCCTCCACACCCGCAAGCTGGCCGGGCTGGAGGTCCGGCGGAAGGAGCTTCTGGAGGAGCTGGCCGCTCTCACGGGAAGCCAGGGCTCCGAGGCCTTCTGCCAGGAGCAGCGGCAGGCCCTGGAGGCTTGGGACCTCTGGGCCTCCGCCTGCCGGGCGGCGGCTCAGGCCAAAGGGCACCGGGAGGCTATGGAGGCCGTCACCGCCGGGCTGGAGGCCGCGCCCCTCCAGGACGGCATGACCCTCTCCCCGCAGGAAACCCGGCAGGCCCTGGAGGAGGTAAACCGCTCCCTGGAGGGCGCCCGCTCCCAGCTGGACGCTTGCCGGGGCCGCCGGACTGCCCTGGAAGACCGGGACCGGCTGGAAGCGGAGGCGGAAGCCCTGGCCAGCCGGGTGGCCCGTCTGGAGACTTACCAGACCGCCCTGGGCTATGGCCTGGCCGCTCTGGACAAAGCTCAGCGGGAGCTTCAGAGCCGCTTTGCTCCCCGGATTGCTGCAGAAGCCCAGGACATTCTGAAGAAGCTCACAGGCGGCCGCTACGACCGCCTCCTCCTGGACCGGGATCTAAGCCTTTCCGCCGGAGCCGCCGGGGAAGACACCCTGCACCCCCTGGTCTGGCGCAGCGATGGAACCGGAGACCAGCTGTACCTGGCCCTGCGCCTGGCAGTGAGCCGGGCCCTCATACCGGAAGCGCCACTGGTCTTGGACGACGCCCTCAACCGGTTTGACGACGCCCGCCTGGCCGCCGCCCTGGCTCTCCTGGAGACGGAACCCCGGCAAATCCTCCTCTTCACCTGCCAGGACCGGGAAGCCCGGCTCCTGAACGCATGCTGCCATGTCATAAGAGAATAGGCGCTGGTAGTCCCTGGCTTCTATCCAGAGCCAAGCCCGGTCAGGAGGCACGGCTGCAGCTGTGCCTCCTTCACTGGCGCGGAAGCGCCTCCGCCTTCCACCGGGAGGCACATGCGTACACCTAAGCCAGCCCCTACAAGTTGGCCCGGGTCACATCATGGCGCTGTAGGGGGCCGTAGTTCCCGTCTGCCCCCAGGGCAGTAGGGCGCCGCCTCCTGGACTCACCCTACGCCGCACCTCACAAGGTGGCTGTGCGCTTATCCTGAAGTTCGTGGCAGCCCTATCCTTCGCCAGGCTGGTCCGTTAACAAATCCCTCGGGAACTCTTAACAATTTGTTCACGCCAAGCCGAAAAAAACAGATATAATGGATGTATCAGAAGGAAGAAAAGAGAGGGAGGAATTTCCATGGCCATTTCGGTTTTGATCGTAGAAGACGACAACAACATTGCAGAGCTCCTGCAGATGTATCTGGAAAAAGAGGGCTACGCTGTGACCATTGCCCCGGATGGGGGCCAGGGAGTGTCTAAATTCCGGGCCATCAAGCCGGATTTGGTGCTGCTGGACCTGATGCTCCCGGTCATGGATGGCTGGGCCGTGTGTAAAACCATCCGGGCGGAAAGTCAGGTGCCCATCATCATGCTCACCGCCAAGGGCGAAACCAGCGATAAGGTAAGCGGCTTGAAGGGCGGCGCAGATGACTATATCACCAAGCCTTTTGAAATGAAGGAGGTCCTGGCCCGGATTGAGGCCGTGCTCCGCCGCTCCGGCAACAGCGTGGAGAAAAAAGCCAACAAGTTGGTCTTCGACCGGCTGATCATTGACATGGACGCCTTTGAGCTCACAGTGGACGGAAAAAAAATCGACACGCCCCCCAAAGAAATGGAGCTCCTGTTCCATCTGGCTTCCTCTCCTAACCGGGTGTACACCCGCAATCAGCTGCTGGATGAGGTGTGGGGCTTCGACTACTTTGGGGATTCCCGAACCGTAGACGTCCACATCAAGCGGCTGCGGGAGAAGCTGGAGGGCGTCTCCAACCAGTGGAGCCTGAAAACCGTGTGGGGCGTGGGCTATAAGTTTGAGGTGACCAATTCGTGAGGACCACATTCAGCCGTCTCTCTTCCGTGACGGCCCTGATTATCCTGGTGGCTGTAGTAGGCCTGGGCATGTCCTTCCGCGTCATGGTAAAAAACTACCTGGCAGATGAGCAGAAGGAAACTCTGCAAGCCAGGGCAGCTGCCGCATCAGAGCTCGCCGCCGATTATGTAGGGTACGCTTCCACCTTTGGGTTGGACGTCTCCACAAAGTTTCACAAGACTCTGTCTTTCGCATCTCAATTCTCCCAGACCGATACCCTGGTGTGCAACACCCAGGGGCAGGTCATCACCTGTTCCTGTCAGGAGTTCTGGTGCAAGCACATCGGCATGACCCTGGATCCGAATTACGTGCAGGAGGTGCTCCTCCATGGGGAGGACTCCCGTACCGGGATTTTAACCGGCGTCTACGAAGAAAACCGCTACCTGGTGGCGCAGGTCTGTACCATGTCTGACGGAACCGTGGGCGGCCTGGTGCTGGTATCGGAGCCGGTGCAGGGCATTGGCGAGATTCTGTCTCAAATTACCCAGATGTTTATATTTGTGGCCCTCATTGTGCTGCTGATCACGGTGATATGCTTTTCCATCTTCAGCCAGAACCTGTGCCGCCCTCTGAAGGCCATGGCCAACGCCGCCAAGGAATTTGGCCACGGAAACCTGAAGGCCCGGGTGGAGACCAGCGGCGACTATACCCAGGAAATTGACGAGCTGGCCATCGCTTTCAACAACATGGCCTCCTCCCTGGAGCAGAGCGAGTACCAGCGCCAGGAATTTGTCGCCAATGTGAGCCACGAGCTGAAAACCCCCATGACCACCATCGGCGGCTATGTGGATGGCATCCTGGACGGCACCATCCCGCCGGAACGGGAGCGGAAATACCTGAGTCTGGTCTCCAGCGAAATCAAGCGTCTGAGCCGCCTGGTGCGAAGCATGCTGGACGTGTCCCGTCTCCAGGATCAGGGCATCCCGCCGGAAAAAATGGTACGCTTTGACGTAGCCGAGTGTCTGGGGCAGGTACTCATCACCTTCGAGCAGAAAATCAACGACAAGCACCTGGATGTGGCAGTGAACTTCCCGGAATATTCCGTCTATGCCCAGGGTGAGCTGGACGCCATCACCCAGGTGGCCTACAACCTCATTGATAACGCCGTCAAATTTTGCCCTCCCGGCGGCCAGCTGGGTCTGAGCCTCCGGGAATCCGGCTCCAAGGTTTATGTCTCCGTCTCCAACACCGGCGACACCATCCCCCCAGAGGAGCTCCCTCTGGTCTTTGACCGGTTCCACAAGATAGACAAAAGCCGAAGCCTGAACCGGGACGGCTGGGGGTTGGGCCTTTATATTGTAAAAACCATTATTTGCAGCCACGGCGAGGACATTTCCGTCACCAGCCGGGACGGCAAGACCGAATTCACCTTCACCCTGGCTGGGGTAAACAGTCTGTAATTGCGAGGCAATGCTTATGTTCCACGATGACAAAGGCCCCTTGGAGCCGGAATATACCCCCTTCCCTCAGACCCAGGAAGAGCGGTTCAGCGGTTTCTATGAGACCGGAAATATCCGTCCCCCAAAGAACCACGGCGGTTGGGTGGCTGCCGTGCTTCTGACCTGTATTTTTCTGGGCGGCCTGGCCGGCGGCGCCATTCTCATCAACCTGAGTGAACACATGCAGCAGGAAACGTCGCCGGAGGTCCAGTCGCCCACCAATCCGGTTACCCTGACAGAAACTCAGTCCTCCGAGCCCATGGAAACGGAGCAGCCCATTCTGGAGGCTACTGGGCCCCACGGCGACGATACGGAGCTTATCATATCCAGCGCATCGGAAGCCGTTCCCAATATCCCCCAATCCGGCGGGCTTTCTTTGCAGGAGATCTACCGGAAGGTGAGCCCTTCTGTGGTGTCCATCACCGCCCAGCAAGCAAGCGGCACCTCCTACGGCTCCGGGATCATCATGTCCCAGTCCGGCTATATCATTACCAACTGCCATGTGGTCAATGAAGCCTATCACCTCCTGGTCACCTTGTCTGACGGGCAGGAGCATGATGCCCAGCTAGTGGGGAAGGACAGCATCAGTGACTTGGCCGTCCTGCACATCGACGCCACGGGACTGACTGCGGCAGAATTCGGAGATTCCACCCAAGCGCAGGTGGGAGACGCCGTAGTCGCCATTGGAGATCCTCTGGGCACAGAGCTCCGGGGCACCATGACGAGCGGCATCATCTCCGCCATCAACCGGAACCTCACCATTCAGGGACACGCGTTCACCCTGATTCAGACCACTGCAGCTCTGAACAAAGGCAACTCCGGAGGGCCTCTCATCAACTGCTATGGTCAGGTCATCGGCATCAACACCGCCAAAATCGGGGACTATTACAGCAGCGCCGGGGTGGAAGGGCTGGGCTTTGCCATTCCCGTCCACATTGCCAAGGATGTGGTGGACCAGCTCATTGAGACCGGCTATATCCCAGGCCGCCCATCTCTTGGCGTGGAGACCGTGGTGCTGGACTTACAGGACCGGCTGTACTTCAATTTGCCTGACGGCCTGTATATCACCAGCGTGGATGAAAGCTCCAACTCCTGGGCTGTTGGCATCCGGCCCAGAGACCTGCTCATCAGCGTCAACGGGCAGAGCGTCACCTCTCAGGAGGAGCTGGCCGCTGCCCTCAGCAGTTTCTCCGTTGGGGACTCAGTCAACGTGATCATCTACCGGTCCGGCCGGCAGTTGACGGCAGACATTGTCCTGCAGGAGGCGACACAGTAGAACCGGGACTGATTTTAAAACAAACTGAGAGCATATTCCAAAGCTTGCTGCAAAAGCGGTGCCGTCCGCCTTTGCAGCAAGCTTTTTGGCCACTCCGCCTCCTCCCTCCGGCCCGCCAGGTGGGATACAGCCGGTTTTCTCGGGAAAAATGGAAATTTTCATTGCAGAAATGGCAAAGCTGTATTATAATGGGCAGAAATCAACCTGGACATTTTCACATGCTGCATCACATAATTTCGGGTGGCGCTCCAAAAAACGGAGCTGCTGCTTTTGAGAATACAATTGGGAGGTTATTTTATGCAAAAACCTGTTTTGGTGGTCATGGCTGCCGGTATGGGAAGCCGGTACGGCGGCCTAAAGCAGCTGGACCCCGTCGGCCCCGGTGGTCAACTGATCATCGATTATTCCCTATTTGACGCCCACCGGGCCGGCTTTGAAACGGTGATTTTCGTCATCAAGCCGGAGATTGAGGCGGCCTTCCGGGCCGGAATCGGGGACCGCATTGCAAAAAAGATGGAGGTTCACTATGTGTTCCAGCGGCCGGATGACCTGCCCCAGGGCTATGCAGTCCCCGAGGGCCGGGTGAAGCCCTGGGGCACAGCTCAGGCGGTCCTGGCAGCCCGGGAGCTCATAGACGGCCCCTTCGCCGTCATCAATTCCGATGATTACTACGGCCCCCACGGCTTCCAAGAGATCTACCACTATCTGGTGAGCCACCCGGACCTGGAAAGCTGCTATGAATACGCCATGGTGGGCTACCTGCTTCAAAACACCGTAACGGAAAACGGCCACGTGGCCCGGGGCATCTGCCAAGAAACGCCGGACGGGTTCCTCCACAGCGTGGTGGAGCGGACCCACATCGAAAAGGGCGAGACCTGTCCCCGCTTCACCGAGGACGGGGGGAACACCTGGCAGGAGCTGCCGGGAGACACGGTGGTATCCATGAACCTCTGGGGCTTTACCCGCAGCTACCTGGACGAGGCTTGGGCCCGGTTCCCCGCCTTCCTGGAGCAGGCCCTGAAGGCAGACCCCATGAAAGCGGAGTACTACCTGCCCACCGTGGTCAGCCAGCTTCTGGCAGATGGAAAGGCACGGGTGAAAGTCCTGCGGAGCCATGACAAGTGGTACGGCGTCACCTATCAGGAGGACAAGCCCACCGTGGTAGCCGCCATCGCCGCCATGACCGCCCAGGGTCTGTATCCGGAAAACCTGTGGTCCACCTGCTGACCGCTTTCTTCCTCCCTCAGGGGAGAGGAATCTGATTTCAGATCTCAAGCAACACATACCAAGCTCAAAGCCTTCCCTCCCGGATTCACAGGGTGTTTCCATCCGGGTGGGAAGGCTTTTCCTTTGCTTGCGTATGAAGCCTGTGCCGGCAAGGCAGCCAAACAAGGGCTCCCGCGTCCATAGTGACATCCTGGCGTTGTCGGCATAGGCCTCAGGCCTTGCCGGAGTTGGTCAGAGCTGCACGTCCAGCGACAGCCGGTGGAGCAGGGCGGCCAGCTGGCACCGGAGGGCGATGCCTTTAGGCGCCAGGCTGGTTTCCGTAACGCCCTCTACCAGGCCTGCCGCCACAGCCCAGCTCATGGCGTCCTGGGCGTAGGGTTGGATCAAGGTCCGGTCTTCAAAGGCCTCCAGGTTGGCTCTTGCGCTCACATCTTCCCCCCGGAAGGCGGCATAGCGGTACAGTATGGTAGCCAGCTCCTGGCGGGTAATGGCTTGATTCGGCCGGAAGGTACCGTCTCCGTAGCCCTTCACCAGCCCCTTGGCTTGGGCCCAGGCTACAGCCGCCCCGTAATACCGGGCAGGATTTACGTCCACAAAATCTGCTTCCGGTGCTTCCGGGCATTCCTCCAGACGGTGCAGAACCGTTGCCACCATGCCTCTGGTTACCGCCGTCTGGGGCTGGAAATGGGTCTCGTCCATTCCCTTGAGGATTCCCCGGCAGAAGGTATATGCCACATCCTCATAGAACCAGTCTGTGTCGTTCACATCCACAAAGGGATGCTCCTGGGGCACAGAGCCTTCCACGGTCCGCACCCCGCTGTAGGCCACAATGGCGCCGCGTTGATCCTTAGCCACTGCGTACACATCGCCTACGGTCTGCCCCAATGGCAGCTCCACCGTGCCCTGCGCCTCGGCCTGGGCAATCCGGGTGTCGGTCAGGATGCTAGCCTGGAAGCCGGTGACCTCCAGGGTCTTAGGCGTTTGCCGGTCAAAGGTCACCGGCAGCTCTGCAATGTCCACGTCCGAAGCCACTGTGCCAATGCCATAGCGATCCAGCTTGGGGGTGTCGTAGTAGTTGAAGTCATCCAAAATGGGAGAGTAGGAATTGAGATATACTTTGTCATTGGCCAGGTCGAAGTATATCATTTTGATATACCCCTGGCCGCCGCCGGGCGCACTCTGATAGTCGGTGCAGATCCGGTAAACCACCCGCTCTTCCACACCGTCGCCGTCGTCATCAAAGCCCACAAAGTTCAAAGACGCGCCGTGGTAATGGCCGTTTAGCATCGCAATGACATTGGGATGATCCCGACAGACCTGCTCCACCAAAAGGTCGCTGAAGTAATCGGGCACCGCTTTGGCATTGATGCCCGGGTGGGTGCAGAGAATGGCCTTCCGGTCCGGATACTGCTCCAGGACGCTGTTGATCCACTCCACCTCCGGGGTGTAGATATCCCATGACATGTAGATGAGGAGGAGCTTCTCTCCGTCTACCTGGACCAGATCGTAATGGCCCTTGTTGTCCTCATAGGTCCCGCCATACCAGGGATTTCCCTCATAGCGGAAGGCGCCAAAGTACTTGTTGTACAGCTCGTAATTTTCGTTTCCGTGGGCCACGTCGTGGTTACCGCCCAGGACGCCATAGGGAAGGCCTGCGTCTTCCAGCTTTTCCAGTTCCCGGGAGGCGTTTTCAAACTGATACGCCTCGTTGAATTCGTCTACAATGTCGCCAGTGTGGATCACGTATTCGATGCCCAGCCGGTCCTTTTGATCTACAATCCAATCGGTGACCGCATCAAAGTTCTCCATAAACTGTTCGGAATAATACTGAGTGTCCGTAATCCAGGCAAAGGCAAAGTCATACTGCTCCGGAATTCCGGCGCCATCCCAGACATAGTCATTTGCCACTGTGTCCGCCGTAGCAGGCCGGGTTGTCACCGGCTGGTATTCTGCGCCTCGAGCCTGGACCAGAACGGTGAGCTTGCCATCGGACGCCAGACCCTCCAGATTGACAATGGCCGTAACGACCCCCTTCTCCTCCCAGCTCTCCAGAGGCTGCCAGGTATTGGCCTGGGTCAGAGCGTACAGGCGGACCGGCTGGTTGTAGTCGGCCTGGGCGGTCACATCCAACCGGATATTGCCTGCCGTCTGACCTTTGGTGTCCACGGTAAACACTTCATAGGGCAGCTGACCGTTTTGAGAAACCACAGTCTGCAACGTCTCTGCCGTTTCCTGGGAGAAGGTGGAGTCCCCGATGCCGGTGGATACCGCGTACTCCGGCAGAGAAACCGCCTGAAGAACCTCCACCGTCGCCGCCGCCTCCGGTGCTTCCACCGTGGCGGTTGCGGGATAGGCGGATACCGCAAGGCCCATATTCACCCCGACCGGCGTTGGCTCCGGATCCGGAATCGGCTTCCTATTGTCCACCGTGAACTGGAAACTCTTGGCTGCCCCGGTGGAGGTGGCGACTGTCAAGGTATGCGCACCATCCGCCAGAGATGTGGTATCCAAAACTCCCGCCACGCCGTCTACCTTGCCGGCGGGGACCTCAAAGGTCATGATTACTTTTTTGTTGCAATCGGCGCTGTCTCCTACCTTCAGCTCCTCGGTGAGACTCAGGGCCGTACCATACTCGTTGACCATGGCAATGGGGCGCAGCTCCGTTCCATCGGTGAGGCTCAGGGCCATGTGGCTGACATAGAAGTCATCGTTGTTGGCGTCGGTATCGTTTTCCCAGGTGGAACCATAGGTGCCAGGCCAAATTTCCAGCTGGATTTGGGCAGAGCCATCCTCCCGGTAAGTGAAATATTTCTGATCCACAAAAATCGCCATAGAGGAGTCTGAGGGGATCTCACTGCATTTGGAAAAGTTTTTGATGATCTGGTCGCCACATACCAGGGCGTTTTTGAAATAGCTATCTACCCCCCGGTGGGTGAAGGTGAAGAAGGCGCCCAGCTCCAGAGACGGGTGGAGATTCAGCTCCTGGCCATCCACCTGGGCAGTGTATGCTTCCGCAGTGCCGGAAAAGTCCTTGGCCGTAACCGCTACCTGACCCGAAACCGCTTCATCTGTGGGGAAATTGACTCGCAGGCCCGTCTGGCCATCGTCCAAATGGTCCACCTGAATCCGGCGCACTGGGGTCGTGGTGGTGCGATACGCGTTGGCCGCCTTCACATAGTAGTCCACATAGTCCGCATGGAGCAGCACATCCGATGGGATAAAGGCATACCACTTATTATAAATGGCGAAGCTGGTGGTTTCCACGGAGGTATCCTTCTCCATCCGGGACGTCCGGTAAAACAGGGTGATGGACTGTACCGGCATGGCAGCGGTGCCCGAAAACTGGTAGGGAATCCGCAGGAACTGCCCCTGCTCCACAGAGGTCCGACCGTCCAGTCGTGTCAGCTCAGGGCTGGAGCCGTCATCTGCCGGGAAGGTCACCTGGGCAGCAGACACCTGGCCCATGTTGGTGGTTACCTGGCTGCGGGAAACCAGCATCTCCGGCCCCTCAGGGTTCACCCGGAGCTCCACGCTGCGGTTGTCCTTGAGATCTGTGACGCCGTCCCAGAAATACCAGCTCTCCAGGGTTTTTCCCCCATCTGTCTCCTTCCGGTACAGCTCCAACCCACGCAAGGTATTCCCCAGACCGTTCTGGGCGGTAAAGACGTAAACCGGCACATCGCCGTCTATGGAATAGGCCTCCCGAAATTCCTCCTCACTGGGGTAACGGTCATAGCTTCCCGCCAGGGCCTCTGCCCGGTAGCACCATAGCACTGCGGCAGTGCCTGCTGGAAGGATGCAGCCTTCCGAATTCAGTTCACCGCTGCCGGTCAGCCGGTACAGGGGCAGAGACTTGCTGCTATTCTCCTTCAATCGGTACACCAGTTCATATTCCGCATTCAGGTCCACCGGCCGGCCTGTGGTGTTGTACACCTCCAGGCACTCCATGACATCGTTGCTGCCGCTGCCGAACTGTCCGTCTCGATTGCTGTCGTTGGGCCGGATTTCCGTAATATACACGCCTTCAGGCGTTAAGTTCGCCGGTGCGGAAACCGGGCGCTGGCCATTGAGCTGGCCTGCATACACCAGACCCGCCGTGGTGGGCTTTTTGGCCTCATACACCAGCATATTGCTGCCAAAATCGGGAATCCGGAGACTGACCGCCAGACCGTCGGCTGTCACAGCATCGGTGGTGGAATTGTAATGATAGTATGAGGTCACCTCTCCGGCGCTGTTTTTCAGGGCAAAGCCCCGGTCATTTTCTGCAAAGCCGTTTTGCCCGGAAACCCGGTAAACCCGGACCCCTGAGGGAACCCTCATGGCCTGACGGAATTGGGCCTCCGAGGCGTAGCTGGCCCCCTCCTCTCCTCCCAGGTCGGTCCGCTGGCTCCACAGCACCACCGTCTCCCCGGGTGCAACCGCTGTGCTGCCGTCTGGGGCGGAGATCGTGAGCTCTTTCATCACGTAGGCGTCTCCCGACGGGTACTCGTACCACAGGGTGTAGTCACTGCCCAACTCCACAGACCGGTCCGAGGTGTTAATCACCTCCACGAACTCCATATGGTCGCTGGAATTGTCGAAGAGATCTTCCCGTTTCACATCGTTTTGATAAATTTCTGTGATCCACAGGCCTGGCTCCGCCGGCTTTTCCTCTGCTCCACGGACTCTGGGCGCCGTCAGGGCAAAGGCCGAAACCGCCATGATCATAGACAGGCCGGTGGAGATCCATTTTTTCCACTTCATGTTGTTCATCCTTTCCGTACATCCTCATGGTCTGCACAGGTATACCATACTTCGTTTTCCCCGTCTCTTCCATCTGCCCAGGGTAAAATTGTGTTAAGATCTGGAGATGTTTTGATTTTTTCATTTTACCCTTGCAATTTGGAACTCCCTATGCTAGAATAGCCAAGAATATGGAAAAGCTGTGAACGGGCCGCCTGGTGCTGGTTTGCGCGATGCAGAGAGAGCGGGATGGTGTGAGCCGCTCCGCGTGCAGCACAGGGCTTTCTCCCGGGAGCCGCCGCCTGAACATGGAGTAGGGCGCGCCGGTCGGCCGCCGTTACCGGTCAGGGGCGTAGCTGCGCCCTCATGAAGTGCGCCGTTTGGCGAATTGCGGGTGGTACCGCGGAGGAATTTCCTTCGTCCCCATGGGGACGGAGGCTTTTTTATTCTTCCCCCAGCGTGCCATGCCGATCAATACCAGAAGACGCCTTGCCTTCAGTAAAGGAGATGGATCACAATGAAACAACAATTGGAAGACATCCAGGGCCGCGCCCTGGCTGCTTTGGACGCCGCAACCTCCCCGGCCGCCCTGGAGGAGCTTCGGGTGAAGCTCCTTGGCAAAAAGGGGGAGCTTACCGCCGTCCTGAAGCAGATGGGCAAGCTCTCCCCGGAGGAGCGGCCTGTGATGGGCCAGCTGGCCAACACCGTCCGGGCAGAGATTGAGGCCCGGCTGGAAAGGCGGAAATCCGCCATCCACGCCGCCGCCCTGGAGGCCAGGCTGGCCGCCGAAGCTGTGGACGTGACCATTCCCGGGCCCCCTGTGTCCCTGGGGCACCAGCACCCCATGAATCAGGTTCTCCAGGAAATCAAAGACATCTTTGTGGGCATGGGCTACACCGTGGTGGATGGTCCCGAGGTGGAGCTGGCGGAGTATAACTTCACCAAGCTGAACATTCAGGAGGGTCACCCTTCCCGTGACCGGAGCGACACCTTCTACTTTACGGACGACGACTCCCTCCTGCTGCGGACCCAGACCAGCCCCATGCAGGTCCGGACCATGGAGCGCATGCAGCCCCCCATCCGCATTGTGGCCCCTGGCCGGGTGTACCGGAAGGATGAAGCCGACGCCACTCACTCCCCCATGTTCCACCAGGTGGAGGGCCTGGTGGTAGACGAGGGCGTCACCATGGGCGACCTGAAGGGAACCCTGGAGACACTGATGAAGCGGCTGTATGGCGAGGATGCGGTGATGCGCTTCCGTCCCCACCACTTCCCCTTTACCGAGCCCAGCTGCGAGATGGACATGCAGTGCCACAAATGCCACGGCACTGGTGAGATGGACGGCCAGGTCTGCTCCACCTGCCACGGCGAGGGCTGGATTGAGCTCCTGGGGGCCGGCATGGTCCATCCGGAGGTGCTGGAGGGCTGCGGCATTGACTCCACCAAGTACTCCGGCTTTGCCTTCGGCATGGGGCTGGAGCGCATGGCCATGCGCCGGATGTGCATCCATGACCTGCGTCTCATTTTTGACAACGACGTGCGGTTCCTTTCCCAGTTCTAAGGAGGTGGCCAGAATATGAAGCTCAACAGAAAATGGATCAACGAAGAATTTGTGGACCTGTCCCAGGTTTCAGATCAAGAATTTGTGGAAACCATGACCCTGGCAGGGCAAAAGGTGGAGACCTATGAGCGCCTGGATGGGGAGCTCCGCAACGTGGTGGTAGGTAAGGTTCTCTCCATGGTCCGGCACCCCAACTCGGACCACATGTGGATCTGCCAGGTGGACGTGGGCCGGGAGGAGCCGGTGCAGATTGTCACCGGGGCCCAGAATGTCCGCGATGGGGACCTGGTTCCTGCCGCTCTGCACAACTCCTGGCTCCCTGGCGGCGTCCACATCACCAAGGGCAAGCTCCGGGGTGAAAAGTCCAACGGCATGCTCTGCTCCCTGAAGGAGCTGGGGCTCACCTTGAACGACTTCCCCTATGCCATCGAGGATGGCATCTGGATTCTGGAAGAGGATTGCAAGCCCGGCGATGACATCAATACCGTCATTGGAAATGACGACACCGTGGTGGATTTTGAAATCACCAACAACCGTCCCGATTGCTACTCCATCATCGGCCTGGCTCGGGAGGCCGCCGCCGCCTTTCACCGTCCCATGCGCCACCATGAACCCATGGTTCACGGCAGCGCAGCAGGGTCCATGTATGATAAGCTGGACGTGGAGGTTCCGGCGGAGCATCTGTGCAACCGGTACACCGCCCGGATGGTGACGGGCGTCAAAATCGGTCCCTCCCCCAAGTGGCTGCGCCAGCGGCTTCGGGCCAACGGGGTCCGGCCCATCAACAACATCGTGGACATCACCAACTATGTCATGCTGGAATATGGCCAGCCCATGCACGCCTTTGACTACCGGTATGTCTCCTCCGGAAAAATTGTGGTCCGGGAGAGCACTCAGGGAGAGACCATCACCACCCTGGACGGCAACCTCCGCCCCCTGAAGCCAGGTATGCTGGTGATTGCCGACGGGGATAAGCCCATCGGCCTGGCCGGTATTATGGGCGGCGAGAACTCCGAAATTGTGGCAGACACCACCACCGTGGTCTTCGAGTCCGCCAACTTCAACGGCACCTCCATCCGCCAGACCGCTTTGGCCCTGGGGCTGCGGACGGAGGCCTCCGGCAAATTTGAGAAAAACCTGGACCCCATGCTCACCATCCCCGCCGTCCAGCGGGCCTGTGAGCTGGTGGAGCAGCTGGCCTGCGGCGATGTGCTGGATGGGACCATCGATATCATAAACCACGTCCCCCAGCCCAAGCAGCTGGAGCTGGAGCCGGACCGGATTAACCAGCTTCTGGGCACCCAGATTCCGGAGGCGGACATGGTAGAATACCTGCGCCGTCTGGAAATCCCCGTGGAGGGTCGCACCATTTCCGTCCCCTCCTGGCGGCCTGACCTGAACCTCACGGCAGACATTGCCGAAGAAGTGGGCCGGCTGTATGGCTACAACGAAATTCCTACCACCGCCCTCCGGGGCGCCTCCACCCAGGGTGGATATTCCACCGACATGCTCCTGGAAAACCAGGCAGGGAGCCTCTGCCGGGCCCTGGGGTACAGTGAAGTGATCACCTACTCCTTCGTCTCCCCGGCCGTCTTTGACCAAATCCGTTTGCCGGAGGACTCCCCTCTGCGCCGCACCCTGAAAATTCAGAATCCCCTGGGCGAGGACACCTCCGTGATGCGCACCACAGCCCTGCCCTCCATGCTGGACATCCTGGGCCGGAACAGCGCTTACCACAATAAATCCGCCAAGCTGTACGAGCTGGCCAAGGTTTACCTGCCCACAGGCAGCGTTCTTCCCCAGGAACCCAAAATGCTGGTTCTGGGCACCTATGGGGAGCACGAGACCTTTTTCACCCTGAAAGGAGAGCTGGAGGCTGTCCTCACCGGCCTGCGGGTGAAGAAGCCCAGCTATACCGCCGTCCGGGACAATCCCACCTACCATCCCGGTCGCTGCGCCAAGCTTACGGTGGAGGGTGTGGACGTGGGCTTCTTGGGTCAACTTCATCCCCTGGCCGCCCAGAACTATGGCCTGGACGGAGAGGTCTATTGCTGCGAGGTGAACTTCACCCGGCTCCTCACCCTGCGGGACCCGGAGCCCACCTATCAGCCCCTGCCCAGATACCCTGCCGTATCCCGGGACCTGTCTCTGGTCTGTGACGAAGGCCTCACCGTGGCTCAAGTGGAGGACTGTATGGCCAAGGCTGCGGGAAAACTCCTGCGTCAGATCCGCTTCTTTGACATTTACCGGGGCAAGGGCATCCCAGAGGGGAAAAAGAGCATGGCCTTCTCCCTGGAGCTCCGGGCTGACGACCGGACCCTCACCGACGCCGACTCCGAAGCGGTGGTGTCCAAGGTCCTGGCCGCCCTGGAGGAGTCCCTGGGGGTCACCCTGCGGTAACCCGTAAAATTTTTGTGAATCTTTTTTCGTTTCCCTTTACTTTGCCTCCCTTTTGTTGTATGATGGGTCCATCACACATAAAAGGAGGAATCCGTGTTGAACGACAACACCATTAAGTTCACCGTCCCCGGTGATGACCGCGAAAACATGCATCGGATTCTCCGTTCTGTTTTCGACGCCCTCAGCGAAAAGGGTTACAACCCCATCAATCAGATCGTAGGGTACCTTCTGACCGAAGATCCCACCTATATTACAAATTACAACAACGCCCGCGCCATGATTTGTAAGTTGGACCGGGACGAGCTCCTCCAGGAGCTGGTCCAGTGCTATCTGTTTGATAAGCAATAAGCCGTATCTGGGGCTGCCGCCGTGATGCTGCAGCCCCAGATTTCTTCCCCTGTCACCCATTTTCATGCCTGTTCCGATTCATACCACCCCTCCGTCTTACCTGCTCAACATCCAAAAATTCCCAATTTTGAATCAATTTGTAACACTTCTCTCAAAAAAGTTGCAAAAATCCCCCCGTTGGGGTTGACATCTCCGTTACGATGTGTTACAATTTGGTTACATTTCCTTCAGGGAGGTTTCAAATGTCTGACCAAACTGCCGGCCTGACTTACAAAGGCCGTCCCCTTATGCGCAAGGACAACATGATCTACTACGGCTCCATGGCCGATTCCCACATTGTGATGCTCCAGGTGTTGGACTCCAAGCCGGTCAACGGCCTGAATGTGGCCACCCGGGTGTCCGTTCAACTCCTGTCCAATGACCCGAATTTAAGGTCCCGGGAACGGATTGTAAAGAAGAGCGAAAAAGAAGGCCTGTACACGGCGTTGGATGTTGGCTGTGTCTGGCTGGAGCGCGCTCTGGCAAAATAAAACGCACTGTAAGACGGAGGGTAACGTATGAACTGTAAAAAGAGATTTTTGGGTCTGGTTCTGTCTATGACCACCTTGGTCGGCACCCTGGCCCTGACCACCAATGCTTCTGATTCTGTGAAATCCGCCGTTGGCATTGTAGATGCCTCGGCCCTCCGCTTGCGGGAAGGACCTGGCACAGATACTGAAATCCTCACCACTGCTTACCGCAACGATTATGTGGTCATCCTGGAGTCCGAGGGCGACTGGTACAAGGTCATTTACAACCTGCGGGAGGGTTATATGCACAGCGACTACCTCACCGTGAAAGAGCGGGAAAACGTAGAGCTGGGCTACGGAGAGGTCAATACATATCTGGTCAACCTGCGCAGCGGCCCCACCACCTCCTCTGAGATCCTGGATCAGCTGGCTGAAGGCGAGGACGCCTACATCATCGGCTTTAACTGCGGCTGGTATAAGGTCCAGTACAACGGCAGCACCGGTTACATCCGCAGCGACCTGGTGGATCTCACCGAGATTCCTTACGAAAACACCGGCTCCAGCAGCAGCCCCAAGTACTTCGCCGGGGGAGACCCCATCAGCAGCTCCTCTTACGAGTCCTCTGAGCGCTACGAAGCGGAGCCCGAGTCCTCCGAAAGCTACGAGCAAGAGTCCGAGGCTGAGTCCTACGAGAGCTATGAGCAGGAATCTGAGCCTGAGTCCTCCGAAAGCTACGAACCCGAAACTTCTGAAAGCTACGAGCAGGAATCCGAACCCGAATCCTCCGAAAGCTACGAATCGGAATCCTCCGGCAATGCTTCCTCCTCCTACTCCGCCGGTGAGGCCATTGTGGCCAAGGCCAAGGAATATCTGGGCGTCCCCTATGTGTGGGGTGGCTCCTCCCCCAGCGGTTTTGATTGCTCCGGCTTTACCCAGTATGTGATGCGGGCCTGCGGCTACTCTATCTACCGCACCGCCACCGATCAGCTGGAAAACGGCTACGCCGTTAGCTACTCCGACCTGCAGCCCGGCGACCTGGTCTTCTTCGAGCGGACCTACAACACCGATGCTCCCGCTTCCCACGTGGGCATCTATGTGGGCGGCGGCGAGTTCATCCACGCCGGTGGCAGCTACGTCAAAATCTCCAGCCTCTCCTCCGACTACTACGCCAGTCGTTACGTAGGCGCACGCCGGATCGTGTGAGAGCCTTCATCATAAATTTTCCGGCGCGCCGTCCTTCCCCGGGCGGCGCGCCGTTTTATATCATATTCCACCGCAGGGTCAGACCCATCGGTGAGATCACAATACCCCACTGGACTGGCGTGGAAGCACCCATAGCTTCCCCCGGGGGAAGACAGGGCCCTGCCCCGCCAGTGCGTTGGAAGCCGTACATCCCCGGCGGGAAGAACGCTTCCATGTCGTGCTCTGAAGCTTTTCACCAGCGCCCAGGCTCCGCCACAAGTGTTCACGATGTGTGGAACTTTGTTTCCTGGGCAAAGTGACGAAAATTTCTTTTGCATACGCGAATATTTTTGTTGAAATTTCTGCCTCCATCCTCTACAATAGGTTCTGCATTCAGGAAACCAAATGGAGGAGGAATTCCCTATGGAAAGTCCGGCGAGTCAAGCCGCCCCCAGCACGAAGCCTGCCGCAGGCCAGAAAAAGGCCGTCAGCGTGGAAGCTTTCGTATTTCTCGGCGTTTTCATTCTGATTTTTGGCCTGATCGGCCATAAAATGGGGATGATCAACCTACTTAACACCATGATGAATACCGCCTTTGATCTGCTCATCAACACCGTGCTGTACATCATGGGCATCGCCGTGCTGGCCGGCGCCTTGGGCGCGATGCTGACGGAGTTTGGCGTGGTGGCTCTCATCAACAAGCTGCTCTCCCCGCTCATGGGCGTCCTATACGGGCTGCCTGGCGCTGCCTCCGTTGGAATCGTCACAACTTACCTGTCTGACAATCCTGCCATTTTGACCTTGGCAGACGATCCCAGCTTCCGCCGGTACTTCAAGCGGTATCAGCTTCCCGCTCTCACCAACCTGGGCACAGCCTTCGGTATGGGCGCAGTCATCACCGCCTTCATGCTGGGCCTGCAGCTGACCTCCGGCGGCGGCAGCTTCGGCCTGGCGGTCCTGGTGGGCAACCTGGGAGCTGTGTTCGGAAGCATCGTCAGCGCCCGGCTGATGCTGCGCTTCACCAAAAAGGTGTTCGGCACAGAGGCCTACTGTGATATCCCGGAGGGCTGCGAGCATGCAGACCTGTCCACCCGGTCTGTCCGGCCCGGCGGCTTTGGCGCCCGGCTTCTGGCCGCGCTCACCGAAGGCGGCGCTTCCGGTGTGAAAATGGGCGTGGAGATCATTCCCGGCGTCCTTCTCATCTGCACCTTCGTGCTGCTGCTCACCAAGGGCCCCGGGGAGGGCGGCGTCTACACCGGCGCAGCCTATGAGGGCGTTGCGGTCCTGCCTTGGCTGGGTCAGAAGCTCTCCTTCATCCTGAAGCCGCTGTTTGGCTTCACCAGCGCCGAAGGCATTGCCGTCCCCATTACAGCCCTGGGCGCTGCTGGGGCGGCCATTGGCCTGGTGCCCGGCCTTCTGTCCTCCGGTCTGGCCGGGGCACAGGACATTGCCGTCTTCACCGCCATGTGCATGTGCTGGAGCGGCTACCTGTCCACCCACGTGGCCATGATGTCTAGCTTGAAGTGCACTTACCTCACCGGCCGTGCCATCCTCTGTCACACCATCGGCGGCCTGTGCGCCGGCGTCTTCGCCCACTGGGTCTATGCCCTGCTGTCCCTTTTGTAAACCTTCCAAGCCGCATATATGACACGCTCCCCCGCAGACGACAGGGAATCACTCCTGTCATCTGCGGGGGAGCGTTGCTACTGAGCAGGTTCAGATTTCTCCGGATGGGGCAGCCTCCCAATCGGCTCGTGCCTTTCCCCCGGGGAAGGCGCCGGGCAAAGGGAGGCGGATGAGGAACGGCGGTAAGTTACAGACCGGTAGGCAGGATCGGTAAAAACGTAACATATTTCCTTCTGAACGAAACTTCCTCCAGCATAGCCAGGCTGCGCCGCGCCAGGAGAGAAAAAGTAAATGTTGCTGACTTAGAGCCATGCGTTTCGGCAGTTGATATTTGCGCCCAGGTGTGTCATAATGGAGAGGAAATGACTTGTGGGGACGGTGAAGTGATGAATAAACAGCCGGGGACGATAAGGGCCCTGTTTTTGACCTTTCTTAAAATTGGAGCGTTCACCTTCGGAGGTGGCTACGCTATGATTCCCCTGATACAAAAAGAGGTAGTGGAGAGACGGAAGTGGATGACGGACGGGGACATTCTGGATATCATCGCCATTGCAGAGTCCACGCCCGGCCCCATCGCCATCAACGCGGCCACCTTTGTGGGCTACAAAACCGCCGGTTTTTGGGGTGCGGTATGCTGCACCACTGGGGTGGTGCTGCCCTCCTTCCTCATGATTGCGGCCATCTCCCTGGTGCTGCAGGCCTTTGAGCGCAACCGGGTGGTCCAATATGCCTTTGCCGGAATCCGGGCCGGGGTTTTGGCCCTCATTTGCAAAGCTCTGGTGTCCATGTACCGGCAGTGTCCCCGGAATCTCTTCTCCTACCTTCTGGCCGGGGCGGCCTTTTTGGCCACGGCGGTGTTCCGGGTGAACGTGCTGCTGGTGATTTTGGGGTGCGCTGCCTGCGGGCTCGTTCATTCGGCCATAGTGGGGAGGAAGCAGGTATGATTTTCTGGGAACTGTTTTGGACCTTTTTTCAAATTGGCGCCTTCACCTTTGGGGGCGGCTACGCCATGCTGCCCCTCATTCAGTCGGAAGTGGCAAGCCACGGCTGGATGACGGACGCTCAGCTGGTGGATTTTGTAGCGGTGAGCGAAAGCACTCCCGGGCCCTTTGCGGTCAACATCTCCACCTACGTGGGTATGGTGACCGGGGGACCTCTGGGGGCGGCTTGCGCCACCCTGGGGGTGGTCCTCCCCTCTTTTCTCATCATTTTGCTGGTGGCCCGGTGCTTCGCCCAGTTCCGGTCCAGCCCCATCGTCCAGGGGGGCATGTCCGGCCTGCGCCCGGCGGTGGTGGGGCTCATCGCCGCGGCGGTGGTGTCCGTGGGGCTGACGGTGTTTTTCCCCGGCGGGGTAAGCCTGGACGTGGTGCAAACGCCTGGCTTTCTCGTCGCCTTGGGTGTTTTTCTCCTGTCCCTCCTCCTGGCCTTCCGGAAGGCCCATCCCATTTTCATCATCTGCCTGTCCGGCCTTTTGGGCGTTGGGGCCGGATTGCTGGGAGCCTTCTAGAATTTGGTGGTAAATATAGTGAGAAAAAAGATACTTTTGTCTATTGTATTAATTGTCATTATTGTTGTAATAGCTGTAGGTGCAGTCGACAGTGGCGTTATGAACAAACTAGAGCATCTGGGGCGCATGGTTCCAGAAGTACTAAACTCGGACGATGTTTTAGCAACATATAAGGAACGAAACGTCACAGCAGGCATGGTTACCTACTGGCAGGAAGTAGAAGTTATGACTTACTCTGCTGATGGCACCATTCACACAGAAAAACCGTCAAAAAAAGAAGTGGTGGATCGAGTCCTTCGGTCGTTGATTTTGCTGGATGAGGCGGAACAGGCTGGCTTAACAGCCACAGATGAGCAGGTAAATGCGGCCATAGCGGAGCAGAAGAGTATTGCGGAGGAATATCCTGAGATACGGGAACAGCTGGAGGAATATTGGGAAGCTGCCGGCATGACAGAAGAGACGTATTGGACGCTTCTGCAGCAATCATTTTACGAAGAATTGACCATTGCAAATCTCCAAGCCATTCTCATGACCGAGTACGAAGAGGCGGGCATGACGGAAGAGGAGGCGAAGGCCGCCTACGAGGCATACAAAAACGGCCTCATTGAGACCCACCAGGATCAGATTACCTATTACCTGGATGCCTCATAAGCGTCTCTGTAAATGCAATCAATCTGCCGCACAGGCGGGCGAAACCATTCGCCCTGCCTGGCGGCAGATTTGTTTGCTATGCTTGGGATTCCAGCCAGTCCTTCAGGGCCTGGCGGCCCTCCTCCGACATGGGGAAGGAATGGCTGCCCTCCATCTGACTTTTTTCATAGCAGTATGGGCCATGCCAGAATTCAGCCTCCAGGGAGCTCTCCTCCATGTTGACCTCCTTCTGGTTCAGCATCACCACCTTAGGCACGATCCGGAAGCGAAAGGGGCCCAAGGAGCCGGTGAAGATGTTGTTCATGGCAAAGGTATGTAGGGTGGGAAGAAAGATGCCGTCCATGGGTCAGTCCTGCATTAGCTGCTCCATCTCATCCAGCAGCTCGCCGAAGAGCTCCAGGGCCTGGTTCACAGGCTCGGGAGAGGTCATGTCCACCCCTGCGCCCTTCAGCAAATCGATGGGGCTCTTGCTGCAGCCGCCGGAGAGGAAGCCCAGGTAATCCTGCACGGCGCTTTCGCCCTCCCGGAGAATTCGGCGGGACAGGGCAATGGCGGCGGAGTAGCCAGTGGCATACTGGAAGACGTAGTAATTGTAATAGAAATGGGGAATCCGGGCCCACTCCAGAGCGATTTCCTCATCGATGACCATATCCGGCCCGAAGTACATCTCGTTCAGGCGGCGGTACTCGGCGCTGAGGACGTCTGCGGTGAGGGTCTGTCCCTCCTTGGCCATGCGGCCGATGTTCAGCTCGAATTCGGCAAACATGGCCTGCCGGTACAGGGTGCTCTTGAACTGCTCCAGGAAGTGGTTAATGAGGTAAGCCCGCTCCTTTTTATCCGTAGTTTTGCTCAGGAGGTGCTCCATCAGGAGAGCCTCGTTGCAGGTGGAGGCCACCTCTGCCACAAAGATCACATAGCCGGCGTCAATGGGGTTCTGGGTCCGGTTGGACAGGTAGGAGTGAATGGCGTGGCCCATCTCATGGGCCAGGGTGAACTGGCTGTCCAGGGTGCCGGTGTAGTTCATCAGGACGAAGGGATGGACCCGGGCGCCGGCGGAGTACGCGCCGGAGCGCTTGCCCTCGTTCTGGTACACATCAATCCAGCGGTTATCGAAGCCCTCCTTCAGAATCCTCCGGTAACCCTCACCCATGGGGGCCAGGGCGTCGTAAATGGTCTGCTTGGCCTCCTCATAAGGGATCTTCCGGTTGACGCCGGCCACCAGTGGGGCGTAGACGTCATAGAAATGCAGCTCATCCACACCCAGGAGCTTCTTCCGCATGCGGACATAGCGGTGCATTTTGTCCATATTCTGATGGACGGCCTCCAGGAGGTTCAGATACACAGAGGTGGGAACATTGGTGGCGTCCAGGGATGCCTCCATGGAGGACTCGTACTTCCGGGCCTCGGAGTAGAACTGGAGCTGCTTGACCTGCGCGGCCAGCACAGCCGCCACGGTGTTCTTGAAGTTGCCAAAGCCCTGATAGAGATTCTGGAAGGCACTCTTCCGCAAAACCCGATCGCTGCTTTCCTCGTAGGAGACGAAGGTGCCCTGGCTCAGGGGATGCCGGTTGCCCTGGCTGTCCTCCGCATCGGAGAAGGTGAGGTCTGCATCGGCAAAGAGGCTATAGATATTTTCCGGTGCGTTGGCCATTTCTCCCGCAGCAGCCAGGAGCTTCTCCTCCCCAGGGGAGAGTACGTGCTCCTTCCGGCGGCGAATGTTCCACAGGTACCGGCGGTAGCGCTCCAGCTTGGGCTCGGCAGTGTAAAAGCCGTCCAGGGTCTCGTCGGAAATGGAGAGAATCTCTGGTGTCTCAAAGCTGACAGCGGCAGAAAGGGCCACAGCGGCGCTCATGTACTGACCCTGCATGGCCTGATACTTGGAATCCCGGGTGTCCTCATCTGCTTTCCGCATACAGTAATTGGCCAAATCCTCAGACAGGACCCCCACAGCCTCCGTCTGCTCCAGGTAAGCCAGGAGCTTGGCCGGGCTGTCCGCCAGGTGACCGGCGTAAGCGGCCAGCTGTTGGGTCATGACTTTCAACTTCTCCAGGTCGGCGCTCCAGGCCTCGTCCGTGGCGTAGAGATCCTCAATGGCCCACTTGTCGGCCTGAGCAATCTCACAGCGCTGGAGTATTTTTTTCGTTTCTGACATGTAATATCCTCCTGATTCTGAATGTTGCGCGTTTTCCGCTTTCATTATATCACATAGCATTTGATTTGCAACTCCGCAGCGGGAAAAGGCAAAGAGATATTTTTTCGACAGTCTTCAATAGAAATACAAATGTTTCTTGCGTTGGAAGCCTCAGTGGAAAACGCGAGAATTCGTCTAAACTGCCGGTGTACATCTATTTCTAAACAGGTAAGTTATGAAATACGCCTAATTGTTCATTGACATGCTCCGGTGCAACCGGTACAATGTAAGGTGGAGAACTTGCCCACCCCCATGGGCGATTCTACGATTTTCCTTTAAGGAGGCAGCTTCATGTATCGATTTCCCAAAGATCTATATGCCGATATCCGCCTGGAGGATGTATTCCAGACCTCCATTGTGTATGAAAATGGGGCTTTGACTCAGAACAAAACCAGCCGGGAAGCCGGTGCGTTTCTGCGTGTCTGGGACGGACACCGCTGGTATTACAGCGCCACCACAAACCTGGGCCACATTCAGCAGGAGCTGGATGCCCTGGCGTCTCTGGCCACCCCCAATCCGGCCATCGGTCAGGACCCAGTGGTCACCCGGTTTGAGGTCAACCGGGACGAATGTCTCCGGTATCAAGATAGAGATGTGCGGCAAGTACCCAACGAGGAAAAGGCTGCCCTGCTCCAGTCCTATTTACCTGTGGTAACGGAGGTACCGGAGATCACCAACTGGCGGGCCACTTATCTGGACACCTACACAGAAAAGCGGTTTTGGTCCAGCCTGGGCGCAGACCTGCACTTTGACCACCAGCGGGCCAGTTTGGTCCTGGGCTTTACCATCACCGCAGGGAACGTTCCCCAGACAGACAGCATCCACACTTATCAGACGGATTTTCCCAGTCTGGCCGGGCGCCAAGAGGAAATGCGTCAAAAGATCACCCAGAGCCTGGACTATGCCAAAAATGCCGTACCCGTGGTCCCCGGAACCTATACCTGCGTGTTCTCCCCAGTCACAGCCGGTGTGTTTGCCCACGAAAGCTTCGGCCACAAAAGTGAGGCCGATCTGATGCTGGGGTCGGAAACCATGATGCAGGAGTGGGCCATTGGAACCCAGGTGGGCTCTCCCATTCTGAACATCCTGGATTCCGGACTGCCCGAGGGCTCCGGCTACGTGCCCTATGACGACGAAGGCACACGGACCCGCACTACATACTTGATTCACAACGGCATTCTCACCGGTCGGCTCCACAGCGCCGCCACCGCTGCCCTTCTGAACGAGGAGGTGACCGGCAATGCCCGGGCCATCAACTTCTCCTATGAGCCAATTGTCCGTATGACCGCCACCTACATTGGCGGCGGGGAGCTGACCCTGGAAGAGCTGTTGGCGCCCATAGAGCTGGGGGTTTACATCCACGATTTCAACCACGGCTCCGGCATGTCCACCTTCACCATCGCCCCCAACAAGGCCTATATGATCCGGAACGGAAAGCTAGCCGAGCCAGTGCGGATCTCCGTGGTAACCGGCAGCGTGATGCACACCCTTCATGAGATTGACGGCCTCACCAAAGACGTGAAGGTGTGCTCCCTGTCCACCGGCGGATGCGGCAAAATGGAGCAGTGGCCCCTGCGGGTGGCCTTTGGCGGACCTTACGTCCGGGTCCGGAACATTCAGGTTCAGTAAAGGAGGAAAGGATCATGGTAAAAGAGCTGTATCAAACAATTCTCCGGGAGACCTCCCTCAATGTCACCAGCGGAGAAATCGACTCCATTCGAAAAAAATCCATTACCAAGTCCGGCTGCCGGGTTTATGACGGCAGCTACCTGGGGGTCTCCGGCGTCCTGGGTGAGCCCACCCCAGAGGCCTGGACGCAAGCGGAGGCCAACCTGTCCCGCCGGATTCCCTGCCCCTGGGGCCCGGAGACGGGCAAACGCCGGACCTGTCGCCGGGGCACGGCCATGGATGCCGGTCGATTCCTCCAGCTGGCGGAGGAGCTGCTGAAAACACTGCGTCAGGACTTTCCCCAGTTCATCTTCAGCAATAAAATCAACTTTACGGAAGATGAGGTCCGGTTGCAAAACGACGGGGGCCTTTCCTACGCTTGGCAGGACGCAGCCGTTCAGATGAGCCTTCTGGTGCGGGCCCAGGATTCCGTAAACATTTTTGACACCGGAATCGGGAGCGTCTACCGTACCTTTGACCTGGAGCAGGTGCTGAAGGAGGCGGGCGAAATGCTGGAGGCTCACCTAAATCCCATTGCCCTGCCCGATGTGGAAAAACTACCGGTGCTGGGAAGCCCAGGTATGTTCGAACGGGCCTGGGCAGAAGGGCTCAACGGGCAGAAGCTGGCCAGAAATGCCTCCCCCTGGTCTGGCATGGTGGGCCAAAAGCTGTTTGCCGACTGCTTTACCCTGGAAGTAGACCGGTCTTCCCAGAACTTCTTTGAGCCCTTCTTTGACCCGGAGGGAAGCTGCCTGGAGGGCGACACCCTCCCCCTCATCGAAAATGGTGTGTTCCGCCGGGGCTATGCAGACAAGAAATGCGCCTGGGAGCAGCACATGGAGCCTACGGCTGCCGCATCCGGGGCCTATGACGATGTGCCTGCTCTGGCCCTTCCGTCCCTGTCTGTCCGGCCCACGGGCAAGACCTTGGAGGAACTTCTGGATGGCCGCCCGGCCCTGTACGTCTTCACCAGCGGCGGCGACATTACGCCCGATGGCAGCTTTGCCACCCCGGTGCAGATGGCCTATCTCTACCAAAACGGCCGCCTGGTGGGCCGGTTGCCGGAGTTCGGCCTCCGGGGTAACCTGACCGACCTTTTGGGTAAGGACTTCCTGGGCTGTTCTCAGGACCGGCCTTACGACAGCGCCAACGCCTGTGTCATGGAAATGACCATCGTCCGCTGAACGGGAAACTCATCAGCTGGGGAAACGCCCCCGGCAGGAGATTGCACCATGGGAAGCCCCCAGCAGGAACTTCTTGTCCGGTTCCTGTTGGGGGTTCCTTCTTCCCGATGTGGCACGCCTAAGATTGGAAGGATACTTCGATATCGCGCTGGCGCAGGAGCGCCTCTTCCTCTTGGCAAATCGGTGTCATCCCATTCACAGCTTTTTAGCCTGATACTCCTCGCCCCAGTTCCACATGGCGTCCAAAATCGGTTTCAAGCTGTATCCCAATTCTGTAAGCGTATACTCCACCCGTGGCGGCACCTCGGGGTAGACGGTCCGGGTGAGCAGGCCACTGTCCTCCATTTGACGAAGCTGAGCCGTCAACACCTTTTGACTGACATTGCCCACAGATTTTTTCAGTTCCCCAAACCGTTTCGTCCCAGGGAGCAAATCCCGCAGAATCAATACCTTCCACTTGTCGCTGATGAGGGTCAGCGTCGTCTCCACCGGGCAGGCGGGTAAAGTCTTTGCGGCCATATCATATCCTCCAGTCTTTTGGTTTCTCATTGGCTCGTATATCTGTATTTTACCGTACTACCTGCATTGCCGTCAAGGGGAAATGGACCCAAGCATTCTACCGGGCTTACATTCATAACACTGCCCGCTCCCCAACTCCCGTCTTCATGGTTACCTGTAGGTGCCCATGCCACAATGTTGTGCGTACTTCACAACGCCCACAACTTCTGATATCATAAAACCGGCACAGAAGATACCCAAAAAATCGTTTCTGTTCCCGGCCATTGCAGGCTGATTGGGAGGCGCTTATGAATCGAATCGAAAAAATCCAATATCTGAACCAAATTCTCCTGGAGGAAATGCCAGAATATCAGGAAACCGCGGCCTGGTTCCCCCGGGACGAAGCCTCCCAGCGGTGCCTGCTCCGCAGCTTAATGAACGTACGGCCACCCATACCTGCAAGTCAGAAATTCCTCACCGTGCAGGATGCGCTTTTGTCTGAAGAGCAAGAAGAGCGGGGCGTCGTAGATGTGGAGACGTTACCCGCCATCGCAAAGAATCCCCGGCTGGTCTTATGGCAGGGAGATATAACCACATTGAAAGCAGACGCCATCGTCAATGCAGCAAATCCCGCCCTGCGGGGCTGTTTCTGCCCTCTCCATTCCTGTATTGATAATCTCATTCACTCCCGAAGTGGGATTCAATTGCGGCTTTGCTGCGACGAGATCATGACCGCCCAGGGGTATGACGAACCTCCCGGGCAAGCCAAAATCACGCCGGCCTTTCATCTGCCGAGCCGGTATATTTTGCACACAGTCGGCCCTGTCATCCATGGCAGAGTCACGAATAAAGACAAGGAGCTTTTGGCCTCCTGCTACCGCTCCTGTCTGAAGCTGGCCGCCGAAAAAAGGCTAGCAACCGTGGCTTTCTGCTGCATTTCCACCGGTGAATTTCACTTTCCCCATGGAGAGGCCGCCGAAATAGCTGTGAAAACCGTGGAGGACTTTTTGCAGGCAGACACCAGCATACGCCGGGTGATCTTCAATGTATTCACGGACACTGACCTGGCCATTTATCGGAAATTATTAGGAGAACGCCCATGCTGAATTTCAAAACAAACCATAAGCAAGCAGCGCTCAAGGAGCTGATCTGCCATGCGGATGCCATCCTGATCGGTGCAGGCGCAGGGTTGTCCGCATCCGCAGGTCTGACTTATTCCGGGGAGCGCTTTGAGCAGAACTTTGCAGACTTTCGTCAAAAGTATGGAATTTCCGATATGTACTCCGGCGGTTTTTACCCCTATGATACCTTGGAGGAATATTGGGCATGGTGGTCGCGGCAAATCTATATCAACCGGTACGACATCACACCCGGCAGGCCATATCGGGAGCTGCGGAAGCTGATTACGGGTAAGGATTACTTTGTTCTTACGACCAATGTGGATCATCAGTTCCAGCTTGCCGGGTTTGACAAGAAACGTCTTTTTTACACCCAAGGCGACTATGGCCTGTGGCAATGCTCCAGGGCTTGCCACAGGCAAACCTACGACAATGAGGACGCTGTCCGTCAAATGGTCTCCTGGCAAAAAGATATGAAGATTCCCACTGGGCTGATTCCGAGATGTCCGGTATGTGGCGCGCCGATGACCATGAATCTTCGATGCGACGGCACCTTTGTCCAGGATGAGGGCTGGTATCAAGCGGCCCTGCGATATGAGGATTTTATCCGGCGGCACCGGAGCCTGTCGATCCTCTACTTGGAGCTGGGCGTGGGAATGAACACCCCGGTGTTTTGTTCTTCGAGCACCAGGGGCAAATTAAGAAAAAACACGAATAAACAACAGATTTCAACTTCTTCCAATTTGATAAGAAAATATGAGGAAAGGCGGTGTGCATGATGTTCGGTTGGAGGATTCCAAAATCAGATAACACGCCAGACGGCGTTAATAAGCTGCGAGAAGCATTGAACAGCGTGGACGCTGTTATAATTGGTGCTGGAGCCGGTCTTTCCACTTCTGCGGGATTTGTTTATACAGGAGAACGCTTCGAGAAGTATTTCCATGACTTTGCTGAAAAGTATCGGTTTAATGATATGTATTCCGGTGGGTTCTATCCCTACAATACACTGGAGGAACATTGGGCTTATTGGAGCCGCTATATTTATATCAACCGTTATATGAGTGCCCCGAAACCAGTATATGAAAAGCTGTATGAATTGGTTAAAGGCAAGGATTACTTTGTTTTGACTACCAACGTGGATCACTGTTTTCAGAAAGCTGGATTTGATAAGCACAGGCTGTTCTATACTCAGGGAGATTATGGGCTGTTTCAATGCAGCGAGCCATGCCAGGCAGCTACCTACGAAAACGAGGACACAATCCGTAAAATGGTCGAAGCTCAGGGATATGTGATTGATGGGCATAACGAATTGATTTTGCCGGAAGGTGTCACACCGAAGATGACAGTTCCAAGCGAGCTTGTTCCATATTGTCCGAAGTGTGGAAAGCCAATGAGCATGAACCTCCGGGCAGATGGTACTTTTGTGGAAGATGAAGGCTGGCACCGTGCTTCGGAGCGGTATGCGGATTTTCTGCGGCGGCATCAAAATATGAAGGTATTGTTTTTAGAGGCAGCAGTCGGATTCAACACGCCAACCATAGTAAAATATAGTTTCTGGCGTATGACACACGAATGGAAAAACGCAATGTATGCCTGCCTGAATTATGGCGAGGCATACGCCCCCAGTGAGATCAAAAAGAAAGCTATCTGTATCAATGGAGACATTGGGGAAATTTTGAATCAGCTTTAAGTAGAAAAAATTGAATATTGACAGCATTATGCTGATTGCCGTGGGCGTTTCACTTTTACAGGTGGACGCCCTTTTTTCATACCCATTTTCAGAAGGAAGGAGATTCACATGGAGCTAAACGAAATGGAAAAAAAGCTGCTCTTTCAGGTGGAGGGCGATTATCAGGCAAAGGTCCTGAATGAACTTTATATGACTGTGCGGTACTCAAGTAATTCCGAGCAGCGGGAGGCTGCGCAAAGTCTTATGGCAAAGCTGCGTGTCCTGTCGGATGCGGAGTGCATGGACTTAGTGAAGGACATTCAGAAGAATTACCGTCTGCCGCACTCGCCCCGTACCATTGGGGAAAGGATCGCCGAGGCCAGGCAGCAATCCGGCGCAGAGAAATTAAAGGGGCATGACATCATGGCGCTGGAACGCTTCGACCCGGAGGTAAAGCACATGATCGTCTTTGATGTGCTGTCGTATGATTCCCCTGTCGGAGATAAGGGCGATAAGATGCGCCTGTTTCTTACGGATGCCGGCTATCAGAAATTTTTGGACAGTCAGGAACGGGGCGAAGTGAAACTGAAAAACCATGCAAAGGTCTCTGGCGGCAATCTCTACTATGACCGCAGGGACCGCGCCTTGTAACGGAATAATCGGAGAAAGGAGGCTATGAAATGGCTGTATTCCGTGTAGAAAAAACAAAGGACTTTACGATTATGAGCAACCACCATCTGCGCAATGCAGAACTGTCCTTAAAGGCGAAGGGGCTCCTCTCCCTCATGCTGTCGCTGCCGGAAGATTGGGATTATACCACGAAGGGGCTCGCCCATATCTGTAAGGACGGTGTGGATTCCATCACGACTGCCCTAAAGGAGCTGGAACGGCATGGGTATCTCACCAGGCAGCGCCTACGCTATGAGAACGGACAGCTCGGAGACATTGAGTATACGATCCACGAAAAGCCTGTAGCCCCTGAAAAACAAGGGGTTTCACCTAAACGGGAAAATCCAGGACAGGTAAATCCAGGACAGGCAAAACCTGAACAGGCGGAACCTGGACAGGAAAATCCCGCACAATTAAATACTAATCCACAAAAAACGAAAAAATCAAAAACGGATAGATCAAGGACGTATCAATCAATCTATCCGGCGGAGCCAGAGGTGGAAAGCTGTTCTGATTGGATGGATAGGATTGATACTGTGAACGCATACCGTGAAATTATCAAATCCAATGTTGAGTATGACATCCTGACAGAACGGTATGGAGCAGAGCGCATGGACGAGGCTGTGGAGCTTATGCTTGAAGTGATCCTGTCTAAACGCCCATACATACGCATTGCCGGAGATGATTTCCCGCGGGAGGTTGTCAGGAGCCGTTTCCTGAAGATCAATTCCAGCCACCTGGAGTATGTCTTTGACTGTATCGACAAGAACACCACAAAAGTCGGAAATATCAAGGCTTATCTGCTGGCGGCGCTGTATAACGCCCCGGCAACGATGGATAGTTATTACCGTGCCGAGGTCAACCATGACCTGTACGGCTGTTAGGCGCTTACGGGCGTCTTTTTTCATTTCATCAGGAAGGAGGCAGCGCACGATGAAACAAAGAACTGTGCCGGCATCATGCCCGGCGTAACCAAAGAACAGATTCAGGCGGCGCGGGAGGCGGATTTGTTCGCCTATCTGCAATCCTATGAGCCTGGAGTGCTCAAACGGGACGGGCCGAATTACCGGCATAAAGAGCATGACAGCCTGGTTTATGTGACCGGAAAAAGATACTGGTATTGGAACAGCCGGGGCCGCAGCATTAACGCCCTGGATTATCTGATCCAGATTCGGGGCTATGGGCTGGTGGATGCGGTTCATACGCTGGTCGGCGGCGAAATCCAGCAGATGCCGGCACGCCGGAGTACGCCGGAGGCAGACCGTGCACAGAAAGAACAGGAAAAGAAAGCCTTTTCCCTCCCCTGGGCCAGACGGTGCGCTACCGCTGCTGTTTCTTATTTGCAGAGGCGGGGAATCAGCTCCGATGTGATCCGAAGGTGCTTCCGGGAAGGGCTGTTCTATGAAGCCCGGTATCATGGCGAGCCGGTCTGCGTGTTTGTCGGGAAAGATGACGCAGGGAAAGCAAAGTTTGCCTGTATGCGGAGTATCATCGGCAGCCTGAAAAAAGACGTGTACGGCAGCGACAAGGAATATAGCTTCTGTTACCCGCCCCACAATCCGGGCAGCCGTCATGTGGCGGTCTTTGAGGCGCCCATTGACGCCCTTTCCCATGCGACGCTGCAAGAACTGGAAGGCTGGAAATGGGATGGCTACCGTCTGTCTTTGGGCGGCACTTCCCATGTGGCGCTGGCTGCGTTTCTGGAACGCCACCCGGAGATCAGGCGCGTCAACCTTTACATGGACAATGACCTGGGCGGCCTTAAAAATGCCAGAAAGATCAAGGCAATGCTCCATGAGAATCCGCGTTTTAAGCATATCCGGGTCGGAATCAACCCGCCACGCAGCGGAAAGGACTACAACGAAAAGCTGCTGAATGTCAGAGAACAGAGCAAAGAGCGCCAGCGACAATGCCGCCAGAAACAGGCGGCTATTTCAATATAACGGGAGGATTTGAAAGAAATGAATGAAAAACAGCAGATTTGCTTTACGGACAGCGCGGGAAAAGCGCTGTTTTCCATTCCTGATAACGGCATACTCTGCCTGTCCTATGGGAATGGGGATACGCATTTTTCCCTCTGCAAATTTCTGGATCAGACCCATGCGGAGATCGATGGCGTGAAATATGCCGTCCAGGATTTTGCCCGGAAGATGGAACACAACAAGATCAGCTTTGCCCCTGCCTGATGGCAGGTCAGAATAACAGGAGGATTTCAAACATGATGAAAACAGAAAATACCGCTTTACAGATGATTGCTGAAGCCGCCAGGTGCCCGGAATACGGACCTGATATGGTAACAGCATTGATGAAAAAGCTGGATATGAACGAGAAGGGGTTTGCGCTTCTGATGAATGTCACCCCTTCCACCGTCCGTCTCTGGACCAGCGGGGCTGCGCAGCCATGCGGCACCGCCAAACGGCTCATGCAGATTTATGAGACAGCGCCAGAGATCGTCAGCAGAATTGCCGGCGTTCATTCTCCGGCAGATGGGAGGAACCTGTAAATGGCAGAGGGAACGCCACAGCCTGCCGCTGTACCGGAACAGCCCATTGCCGAAAATGAACAGGTCAAAGCGCTGCTTGCACTCCTGAAGGATAACAATACGCCGGGATATGAAGAATTTGCCAAGCTGATCGGCCATGTGTCTGAAATGGAGCAGCGTCTTTCCGAGGCAACTGAGGAGCTAAAGGCTATGCGGCAGGAAATGCAGGGCTTGCAGAACCATTCCCTGAAAGATACGCTCCAAAAGAACTGTAAGGCTATGGAGGAAAATATTACTGCTATGCGGCAGCGTCTTTCTAAACTCAAAAAGCAGATCATAGATGGCTGTAAAAGTATTCTTGCCGATTTCAAAGAGCGGGGCGCCGTTGCCCTGAATGGAATCACGGGGTTTTTACATCTCAGACCGGCATTGGAGTCTATTCAGAACGGGGCGGAAAAAAGTATGCAGGCAAGCGACAGAGCGGTTGCCAGAATTGACGCTTTTAGTACCGAATACCATGAGGCGGGCCGGCATCTTAAAAACATGGGGCGCACCCTTCAAGGAAAGCCTGCGGAGGCAGAAGCAAAAGAAAACGGGAAGATTGCCAGAGTGTTCAAAGGAGCTTTCAAAGTGGAGCGTGCCCTTATATCTTCCATTAGCCGTAGTGCGGAGCGGGCACTGAATACCCTCGCCCGGTTGGAACAGACCGCAGAGCGCCGCCCGTCTGTCCTGAAAGCAATGCGGGAGCAGGCAGCAAAAACGGAACCGGCAAAAAAGCAGCCGGCGCCTTCCCGCGATAAGGAAAGCCGCTGATTTTCAGATTCGGCATGAAAGGAGGAATTTGATTGAACCAGGAACCATTGCCGCAGATATATTTGATCCGGGACACAGACCTTACCATATTTGCTTATGAGCTTCATATCTTCGCCGGGAATTTCCTGCGGGAAAGTGAATTTAACCTGCGCTCCCTGGTAACGAATACCGGGTCGGATTCGATTGCCATTATGGGAAAAAACCACATGTGGCTCTCCGACGCCTTGTTTGCCTATTGCTCTACGGCAGACCTGCACCAGATGATCTTTACAACGGAATATCTTGGGGCAAGGGCTTTTTTGTTCCATACAGAGCGGAAAGAAAACGGGCACTTATACGGCGACGTCCTGATGATGGATTTAGATACGCTGCGGCAGGATGTGAAACGGAATATTCTCTATCCTTATGGCGTTAATACCGAACAACAGAACGGGAAAGCCATGACGGTCAGCCTTGAAAAATGGCATTCAATGGAGCTGTATGAGAAAGATGCACTGAAAAGCTGGGGGTTCTCCTACAGCCCGGAGCAGGTCACAGAATGGCAGTACCATTATTCCGGCATGTTCAGCCAATGGAAGGAGCAGGCATTTTCCTATATGCCCCAGGATTTGGAGGAACGCCTGAATGTGGAATACATGACCGGCGCACAGAATCCCGATACGGATATGTACCGTATACCGCTGGGGACAGCCAAACAGATGCTTCTTTATGATGAAGCTCCTGTTTACCGGCTCCTTCCTGGTAGGCCGGAAAAGATACCCCCTATCGCGGCAGTTACTACGGGGCTATGGTATGAGCATTACCGGGAATTTGCCGTCAGGCCGGAAGATTTAGGCGCGCTGGACCGGCTGGCCCAGTGGGAAACGGATCGGATTATCGGAAAGCCCCCGGCCCTTCATAAGCCGGAGAAAGGCCGTTCCGATCAGGAACGGTAATTTTTTACACAGACTGGAGGTGATATAGATTGGCAGAGACCATACAGCATGAAGATTTTGGGGAAAAGATCGGAGGAGCGAAAAAGGACCTCTGGAGAGACCGCGGCCTCTATGTGGATGACCTTAGCGGCATGAATGAGCGGGAGGCAGATAAATTCGTCAAGAAGGATAATATCTGGAAAAAACCGGACTATCAGGCCATGCTCGATGACGGCGTCCCTCTCGGCGTCGTTTACTTCATCAAAAAGGCGCGGGACAGCCTGGGGGCTTCCCCAGGATATAAATACAGCGATACCACCCCGGAGCTGCGGCGTGCCAGGCAGGAGGAATATATTGAAACTGTCCGGCAGCTACAGTCCGTGATTGAGGACATCCGTACCGTGGAGGACGCCATGCAAGCCTATGACCGCTTTTTGGTGCAAAATGGATATTTGGAGCGTGTGCAGGGCTGGGGCAGCGGAACCCACTATACGGCCACGAAAAAGGGGCAGGACAATCCGGCCATTACAAATAAGGTGGCGCAGACGCTATTTGTCCGCTCCGCTTCTCATTTTGACCGTTCCTTTACGCAGAAAGCCATAAAGGAACAGTTTGGCGTTTCCAAAGAGCAGAAGGTGCCAAAGGGCTATGCGATCCGTTTCAATGACGGGAAGAATAGCTATTCCAAAAACGATGACTGGAAGCCCGGCACTTACTATGTGACAAAGGGCTATTCCATTTTACAGACAAACTTAGAATCACGCGAGGCAGCCCTGAAATGGGTACAGGATTTTGCCAGACAGCGGAGCAAAGGCGGAAAGGTCCGCTTTACGCCTCCGCAGCTTGAATATGTGAAACGGACCGGGCCAGACTACCGGAGCGGCCAGGAGATCACAGGCCAGCATTACCTTGAAACCTTCGGATTCCGCGGCGGCGAGTTCGGGAATTGGATGAACCAGAATGACCGGCAGGCTTCCCTCAATATGGGATTTGAAGCGCTGAAAGATTTGGCGGCTGCCTTACAGATCAGCGATAAGGATATTGCCTACCAGGGAACGCTTGCTATCGCTTTCGGCGCCAGGGGCAGCGGCAATGCGGCGGCACATTATGAACCGCTCCGCAAGGTCATCAATCTCACGAAGATGCACGGAGCCGGTTCCCTGGCCCATGAGTGGTGGCACGGATTTGATGATTACCTGGGTTCGCAGATGGGCGCAAAGAGTTTTCTGTCCGAGCAGCCGCGCCGCTATCCGCTGTTCCAGAAACTCATTGATACCATGAAATATAAGTCCGAGACGCCGGAGCAGGCGGCGGCCCGTACTAAGGCGCAGACAGAGCGTACACGGAAAAATGCGGCGAGCTGGCTGGATTCCGCGGTGCTCGGTTCCCTGAAACGGTATGGGAATGAGGCGCAGATGGAGACCTATGCGGTGCTGCGGGAGGCGTTTCTGGAAGGAGAACCAGGCTCCGTGGAACAGATCAGCGCTTTTAAGAAGTCTGTCACCGGGCGGGTGATCCCCAAAAGCGAGCGGGAACGGCTGGAAATCTTTGAACACATGCTGTCCGGGATGCAGGCACAGGAGGCGCCGCAGATCGGACGGGTGGAAACGGATTTTTATAAAAATTCCATGCGGATGGGAAAAGAATGTGAAAAAGACGGCGGTTACTGGGACAGTAATGTGGAAATGACTGCCAGAGCTTTTGCCTGTTACATTAAGGATAAGCTGCCCTATCGGTCAGACTATCTGGCAGGTCACGCAGATTGTGCCGTAACCTTTGTTACTGGCAAAGATGGAACAACGGAGGTTTTGAAAGCCTATCCCGAAGGAGAGGAACGCCGGGCCATCAATGCAGTGTTTGACGAGATCGTTGCTGATTTGAAATTGCAGCACATCCTTACCCATGAGGAAACGACATTGCCATTGCCGTCACGTACCCGGCTGGCTGAAAATGAGCAGATTTCCATATTTACGATGGAGCGCCCTTCGGTCATGGCGCAGCTTGCAGCGGCAAAACCGGCAGAAAAAACTACCCCGGCGCAGACGGTTCCGAAAAAGAGCCATGCGCCGGAGATATAGGGAGGTGTGATAGATTTTGGAAGAAAATAAAGATTACCGCGCTTACCGGTATGGCGACCATTTGGAGCCGGGATATGAGTTGAAAATCGAACACAGTATTTCCTGTGAGGACGGGGATATTTCCGGCCTGATTACGATGGGGGCGGAAAGCCTGGAGGCCATGCGCAAGGGTAGTATCAACGGCGAGCAGAAAGCCTATGAGATTGTTATGGCCGCGGCAAAGCAGTGGGAACAGCAGGCCGCCGCCACGCAAATGATTAACCGGGCACTGGAATACCTGCGGACCCCGGAAGTAAAGCACACAGCAAACATGTGGCAGCCTCATCCGAATAACAATGACCTGGAGGAAATCAGCAACCGGGTTTATAAGATGTCCTGCCGGATCAGGGAAGATACAAAATATGATACAGAAACAAAACAGAGTGTTCCGGTTGCCTGGTATGTGACCTGGGATTTGTATTTGAATTCACCGAAGGACGGCTACAGTATTCATCTCGCAGGACAGGACAAGAAACGTTATACAGATAAAGCCTCTGCCGTAAAATATCTGGATGGGCGCAAAAAAGCCTATTCCCATCTGTTTGCGGAGATTTCACCGCCCATTCCTAAAGAGCATGAAAACTGTTTTACAGTTCATGGTGCGCTCCTGCCCGGATATACAGTGGAAGGCCAGGAACCGATAAAAACGGATCGAACCGCCGCCGAGGTTTCGGAGGGCGGTATTTCTATGCTAGAAAAAGCGGAAAAACCTTCTGTGCTGGGAAAACTGGCTGCGGCTAAATCCAATGAGAAAACACCCGCTGCGCCTGCGGCAACGAAAAAGAAGGAGGATATGCAGATTTGAAAGTTTTAATGGTAGAGCCGGGCAGACCGCCCTATGAAACGGAAATTGAAGGTGGCCTGAAATCATTGCAGGCTGCAGTTGGCGGAGATATTCAGGCAACCTATCCTTTTGATGATTTGGTTGGGCTGATCTGCAATGACGAAAGCAAGCTCATGGGGCTGCCACTGAACCGGGCGCTCTACGACGAAACCGGGCAGATGTATGATATTGTTGCCGGAAATTTTTTGATTGTCGGTCTTGGCGAGGAAGATTTTACCGACCTTTCCCCTGAACTGATGGAGAAATTCAGTGAGCGGTTCAAGCGCCCGGAAAAATTTTACCGGCTGGCTGGTGAGATCGTTGCGGTGAAACAGCCCCTCCCACTGGAGGAAAAAGAACAACAGCACTTTGCCGCGAAGGAGCCTGCTGGGAACGATGCAAGGCTTGACGAATCTACGGACCTGGCTTTCGACTTAGATGAATTTTTCAGGCAGAACAGTGGAGCCTACGCAGACCTGTACCCGGATTCCCATACGGAAAAGGAACGCATGGCGGACGAGCTGCTTTCAGGAGATACCGGAAAAATCCGCATGAGGCTGTCAGCATTTGAGCGGGAAGAACACATGGAGGGAGAAACAGCGCCGCTTCTGGAGCGTATTTCTTCCTATGAAAAAGAATATAGGATCAGCGCCTATTCCATTTACCAGCTTGACTTATCGGACAACACAGATAACCTCCGTTTCATGTCTCTGGATTGGGTACAGGGCAAGGGGCTTTCTGTGGACCGGGATCATTACGAGATGGTCTATGCAATGCAGCGGGAACCAGGCGAAACGCTGGAGGATATTTACAGGCGGTTCAATATCGACCACCCGGAAGATTTCAGGGGCCATTCCCTTTCTGTTTCCGATGTGGTTGTTCTGCATGAAAATGGCGCAGACACCACTTATTACGTGGACAGTATCGGCTTTCGGGAGCTGCCGGACTTCTTCGGTGCAGGAGCGCCGGAGGCAAAGCGGGATATTTCGGTACGGGAACAGCTTGACAATGCAAGGAAACAGGCGGCACAGGCAGAACCGAAAGTACCGGATAAAAAGTTAAAAGAGCCGGAAAGGAGCTGATGATTTATGCTGATGGCAGTACAAGGTCCGTATGCCCTGATGGTGCAGCCGGACGATATTCTAATCTCTCCCCGTGAGGTGGATGAACATTTTGGAACAATGGTCTGCTTCCACTCCCGTTACGCGCTTGGCGACCATCACAACTACATGGATAAAGATGATTTCCTGCGAGAGATGTACTTAAACACGGTAGGCAATGACGAGCGCGGCATGGAACGCTATGAGAACATGGTAAATATGGTGTGGAGCCGGAAAATGACCGGTCCGAATCCTGATCCCCGCGCTGTGGATGATACCATGCTGAATGTGATTTCTAAAAAATATATCATGCTGCCGCTGTATCTGCTGGATCACAGCGGGCTTGCCATGCAAACGACCAGCTTTCATGATCCCTGGGACAGCGGGCAGGTCGGCTGGATTTATGTTTCCAAAGAGGACGCCCTGAAAGAGTTCGGCGGCGAAAAAATGACCGGAGCCATTAAGAAAAAAGCGGAGAACCTTATGCGCAGCGAAGTAGCGGTCTATGATTCTTACCTTCGCGGCGAGTGTTACGGGTTTGAACTTTACAAAAACGGCGAGCTCTCGGATAGCTGCTGGGGCTTCATGGGCGATCTTAACGATGTCTGCAAAGACATGGCGGAATACCTGCCGGACGAATGTAAGGGCATGGTGGAACGGCTGGAGGAACAGGAACACCCGGCCACGATCATCAGGACGCTTTTGAAACACGCCAAAATTCAGGTGGATCAGGCGGCGAAAGCCTTTGAGCACGCGCCCCGCCAGCAGGTAATCGGTGATGCCCGATAATATGTTATTACTATATCTTGTAAGGAAGGAGGATGCAGGTGCAGGAAGATATTGAACAAAGAACCATTTCCGTTACCGTCCAGGCGTCAAAGCTGACTGGACGGGTTCTGAAAGCAGCCATTGCCGCTGTGCTTCAAAAGATGGAACAGGAACGCAATACCCCAAAAGTTGGCCGCAACAGTATGAAGCGGCTGACGGCCAGGGATCCCGGCGCGAATACCATTGAAGTGACCGGACGGATTCGCTCTTTTGAGCGGTACGCCCGGAAACATCAGGTGCGCTACCATATTGAGAAAGAAGTCGGAACTGACCCGCCTAAATGGACCGTGTATTTCAAGGCGAACCAGGCGGATGCTTTGACGGCGGCCTTTAAGGAATATACCCGAAAAGACCTTGCCCGTACACAGAGGCCGTCGCTGCTCTCCCAGCTTCATAAATTCAAAGAGCTGGCGCAGGCGCTTGGCCGTGACCGGGTAAAGAACAAGGAGCATGGAGGGCCGGAGCGTTGAAAATAGATACCGATGCCCTGAAAAAGCAGGTGATCCTTCACCTTCCTTATCTTCTGTTCCTTTTGGTATTCGCTAAATTGGGCGAGGCGGTGCGCCTTGCCCCCGGAGCGGATGCTTCGCAAAAGCTGCTTGGGCTTTCCGAGGGATTTACGCTGGCGTTTCAGAGCATGTGGCCCGGTGCGGCGCTGGACTGGCTGGTGGGATTATGCGGCGCGGTTATTGTGCGGCTGGCGGTCTGCCTCAAAGGGAAGGACGCAAAAAAGTACCGCAAAAATGTGGAATACGGGAGCGCCCGATGGGGAAACAAAGCGGACATTGCCCCTTTCATGGATCCGAAACCGGAGAATAATATTATCCTGACGCAGACCGAGGGGCTTATGATGTCCGGCAGGCCAAAGAATCCGGCCCATGCCCGCAATAAAAATGTGCTGGTTGTGGGCGGTTCCGGTTCCGGTAAAACGCGGTTTTTTATAAAACCTAACCTCATGCAGATGCACAGCTCCTATGTCGTCACCGATCCGAAAGGGACGGTTCTGATCGAGGTTGGAAAGCTGTTAAGCCGCGGCACGCCGAAACTGGATAAGGACGGTAAGCCGGTACGGAGCAGGAATGGAAAAATCGTATATGAGCCTTATAAGATCAAGGTATTCAACACGATCAATTTCTCAAAGAGTATGCACTATAACCCTTTTGCCTACATTCACAATGAGAAAGACATTCTCAAACTGGTAACGGTGCTGATCGCAAATACCAAAGGGGAAGGAAAATCCGGGGACGACTTCTGGGTCAAGGCCGAGACTCTGCTGTATACGGCACTGATCGGTTATATTTATTATGAGGCTCCCACAAACGAGCAGAATTTTTCCACGCTGGTAGAAATGATAAACGCTATGGAGGTCCGGGAGGATGACGAGACTTTCAAAAATGCGGTTGACCTGCTCTTTGACGCGCTGGAACAGAAAGACCCCGACCACTTTGCGGTCCGGCAATATAAAAAATACAAGCTGGCTGCGGGCAAAACAGCAAAATCTATACTTATTAGCTGCGGAGCGAGGTTAGCCCCGTTTGATATTAAGGAAGTCCGGGAAATCACCATGTACGACGAACTGGAGCTTGACCTGGTCGGAGACAGGAAAACGGCGCTGTTCTTCATTATCAGTGATACGGACGCGACGTTCAACTTCCTTGTCAGCATGGCCTATACACAGCTATTTAACCTGCTTTGTGAGCGGGCAGATGACAAGTACGGCGGCAGGCTGCCGGTCCATGTGCGGTGCCTGATCGACGAGGCCGCAAACATCGGCCAGATTCCAAACCTGGAAAAACTGATGGCAACGATCCGTTCCAGGGAGATTTCGGCCTGCCTGGTCTTGCAGGCGCAGAGTCAGCTAAAAGCCTTGTATAAGGACAACATGGACACGATCATCGGCAACTGTGACGCCAGCCTGTTCCTCGGCGGAAAGGAAGAAACCACGCTGAAAAGCTGGAACTCCCTGCTGGGAAAAGAAACCATTGACATGTATAACACCAGCGTCACGAAGGGCACCCAGGAATCCCACGGGCAGAATTATCAAAAGCTGGGAAAGGATTTGATGTCGGTAGACGAGCTTGCCGTGATGGATGGCGGGAAATGCCTCCTGCAGATCAGGGGCGTCCGCCCCTTCCTCTCCCGCAAATACGATATTACCAAACACCCGAACTATAAATACCTGTCGGATTATGCCCCGAAGAACGCCTTTGATATTGAAAAGTTTCTGTCCACAAGGCTGCCCGTCCATCCCGGCGAGCTGTACCGCAATTATGAGGTAACTGCGGAGGAACTGGAGGCGCAGACTGCATAATGCCGTTCCTGCCTGTCTAAACCCCGTGCTCTGGCAGGTTTTGCTTTTCCGCGGAAAGGAGGCTTTTTTGAGGATACGCGCCCCTCCCTGACAACTGAATATGTTCAGGTATTCCCTGATCCATGCCGCCCCTGTGCTTTTGCAGATTTCCTTTGAAGCACAGGGGCATTTTTTGTTTCCGGCCCCAAACGGCCACATCATAACACAATATTTCTGAAATTAAAGGAGGAACTTTATGGCTTTTTTTACAAGTGCGATTGACACCCTGAAAATTCTCGTGATCGCCCTGGGCGCCGGCCTCGGCGCATGGGGCGTCATCAACCTTCTGGAAGGTTACGGGAACGACAACCCTGGCGCAAATGCTCAAGTTTGATAAAGAAGTAAAAATTTAATTTGCATAGATTGCCATTCCTACTATTCCGTAAATATATTGAGAAAAACTTATTGATACTCTACGATGCGTAGGTTGTTTACTGACGGAGAAAATGTTATCTTAGAATATGCAAAGGAGAGATGTTTGGAATGAATAATTATATTACCGGTGCTGCAATCAGGGCACTGCGGGAAAAAAATCGCCTGACACAGCAGCAGCTGGCTGAGAAATTGTGTGTTAGCGACAAGGCTATCTCAAAATGGGAAACAGGAAAAGGCTTTCCTGATATTTCATTGATTGAGCCTTTAGCTAATGTGTTACAGGTATCTATACCAGAACTGTTGTCTGGAGAACAAATCATCAATACCAATCGCTCAGCAAATATTTTGAAATCCAATCTTTATGTCTGTCCTATTTGTGGAAATATTTTTCACTCTACTGGATCAGCCATGATTTCATGTTGCGGCGTTACACTGCCAGCTTTAGAGGCAGAGCAGGCCGACGAGGAACATCAAATAAAATGCGAAAAAATCGAAGATGAATTTTTCATATCAATGCAACACCCGATGACCAAAGAACATTATATTTCGTTTGTGGTGTACTGCACCGGAGAAAGATTTGAGTCTGTAAAGCTCTACCCGGAAAGCAGTATCGAAGTACGCTTTTTCAGCCGAGGTCATGGAACGCTGTATTGGTATTGTAATCATCATGGACTGTTTAAGAAACGAATTTAGGAGGAAACGATGAAGGTAACTGTATTTAACGGAAGTCCCGCCGGGTGCAATAGTGCAACCAATGTTATTGCCAGCGCCTTTTTGAAAGGAGCAATGTCAGCAGGAGCAGAAACGGAAAATATATTTTTAAGCGACTACCATATTACCCAATGTCAGGGGTGCTTTGCCTGCTGGTTTAAGACACCCGGAAAGTGTGTTATGCAGGACGATATGGCACCACTGTTGCAAAAATATAATGAATCAGACATTGTGTGCTTCGCCACCCCGGTATACACATGGAATATGACCGCACTGCTGAAAAATTTTGTAGACCGTCTGGCACCCTTGAAATCTCCCAAGATTAAGGCGGAGAATGGAAATTTTGATTTGCATGACACCAAAGCAAAAACTCAAGAGTTTGTAATAATTTCAAATTGTGGCTTTCCTGGCGAAAACAATTTTGACGTGCTTCGTGCAGCGGTTGCATGTTGCAATCCTTCTCTTGAAATCTACCGTAATTGCGGCAAACTATTAAAAAGCAAAAAGCCGGAAATTGCCGAAACTATTGCTCGATGGTTGAATGTAGTAGAACAAGCAGGAAAGGAAATGACTACACAAGGAAAAATTTCAGAGATTACAGCAAAAGATTTGAATATGCCTCTCATGTCCATTCCAGATTATGTAGCTTATATTCAAATGGGATAATAGCATTGATAAAAACAGGTGCGTATAGCAAAGCCAGCCGAGCCAGTCAACGGTCAAGATGAACAGCGCATACGCGCTGCCGTTGACAGTCCCGTCCGTCTTTGCTGGTAGGCAATCAAGGGGCGACAGCAAGGAGTGCTGCCGCCCCTCACATCATTCAGAAAGGGGGATTTTCCATGACCGAATTTGAAGAATATCAAGAGCATATCCGATATACGCATAATGCTTTTTGCAGGATTGTTATTCGCCATGCGTCCATTGACGCAGCCCGCAAGCTGTATTCAAAGTGGAAACGGGAAATCTCCCTTGAATACCTGTCCGAAGAAAAATTCATGCCGTTTGCCACCACAGATGAATACTTTGCACAGCCGCCGTCAAGCGAGGAATACCCATTCACGGTCTGCGGTCAGACCGTTATGTTGAGCAATCCAGACCTTGCCGCTGCCCTGTCCTCTCTCCCGGAAACAGAGCAGGAAATCATCTTCCTGTACTTCTTTGAATATCTAACTCATAAGGAAATCGGCAAGCGATATGGACGGACACGCAGCACAGCCGGACGGCACATTTATCTTGACCTGCGCCGACTGCGGGAGGAAATGGAGGTGTTAGCCCATGAGCAGGCTTCTCCCCTATGAAACAATCGTACAGGCTACCAACGGGGAGCCGGAAGCGGTCAACGCCGTACTTGCCCATTATGCCGGATATATCCGCTATTACTCCCACATCTACGGACATTACAACGTGGATATGGAGGACTACATCAAGACGAAGCTGATAGAAAGCCTATTTAAGTTCCGGCTTGACCGATAACCCCACAACTAAATAACCGCCGCCGGAGGGCGGCACAACGAGCAGGAAATCAGCAACAAGGTTTCCTGCTTTTTTTGCGCCCATTTTTCACCGGAGAGCCACCCCGCCGCCCTATTTTTGAAAAAATTTCCCGGTTCATTTGGCATTTTGAAAAATCGTCCGTATTAAGCCATGAAAAGAGAAAATGAGAGAAAAATATCTGCCGCAACATTGGCAAAAAATATTTTTTCTCCGTCGTGGGGAATAGCGGGTAGCAAAGCCCTTTTGAAGCGTCTTGTTAGTGAGCCGCAGAGTTGGCATATTTCAATTTTCCGGCACTGATATAGCAAAAGGCTGCCAGAATACCCCGCCGGAATTGTAGTGGTAGATAGAGGACACCGGAAGCCGCCACTCTCTTAGAGCAAGATTCTACCACAGTACCAAATTTCGCTAATCGCTCTATTTGTCCTGCGGGAATCTTGTTGGGGAGTGCCTTCCCCAAACCCTGCTTTGCGGCTTGCGCCGCTTATCCCGCCGCTGTCATGCGGCAACCGAAAGGAGGTCAACGACCATGCGAAAAAAATACAACACGCCCCACCGCCGCCATGTGGTAAAAACCCGGCTGTCTGATGAAGAACACGCCGACTTCATGGAGCGGCTGTCGGCATACAAAATCAGTCAGTCCGAGTTTATCCGGCAAGCCATACGGGGAGCGACCATACGCCCCGTGATTACCGTTTCCCCCGTCAATGATGAACTGCTTGCCGCTGTCGGGAAGCTAACCGCCGAGTACGGGCGGATTGGCGGCAACCTCAATCAGATTGCCCGCTGTCTGAATGAGTACGGCGCACCCTACGCCACCCTATCCGGCGAGGTACGGGGAGCCGCCGCCGACCTTGCCGCACTCAAGTTTGAAGTCCTCAAGAAAGTAGGTGACGCTGTTGGCGATACTCAAACATATCAGCTCTAAAAATGCCAACTACGGGGACGCTGAAAAATACCTCACATTCGAGCATGACGAGTTTACCATGAAGCCCACCCTTGACGCAGACGGGCGGCTCATACCGAGGGTAGACTACCGCATATCCTCTCTGAATTGTGGCGGGGAGGATTTTGCCGTTGCCTGTATGCGCTCCAATCTCCGCTACGGCAAGAACCAGAAACGGGAGGACGTAAAGAGCCACCACTACATCATCAGCTTTGACCCACGGGACGGCCCGGACAACGGCTTGACCGTTGATCGGGCGCAGGAGCTGGGCGAGAAGTTCTGCGCCGAGCATTTCCCCGGACACCAGGCCCTTGTCTGCACCCACCCGGACGGACACAGCCACACCGAAAATATCCATGTGCATATCGTCATTAACAGTCTGCGGATTGCGGAGGTTCCCATGCTGCCCCACATGGACAGGCCAGCGGACAGGAAAGCAGGCTGCAAGCACCGCTGTACGGACGCAGCTATGAACTATCTGAAAGCGGAAGTCATGGAAATGTGCCACAGCGAGGGGCTTTACCAGATAGACCTCTTGAACGGCAGCAAGGAGCGAGTGAGTGACCGGGAATACTGGGCGCAGAAGAAAGGACAAGCCGCACTGGACGAGCGCAACGCCCCCATGATTGCGGACGGTATCGCACCCCGCACGACCAAGTTTGAAACGGACAAGGCGAAGCTGCGCCGGACTATCCGGGCGGCACTTTCCGAAGCTGCCAGCTTTGAAGATTTTGCTTCTCTGCTTCTCCGGGAGGGCGTGACAGTTAAGGAGAGCCGGGGGCGGCTGTCCTATCTCACGCCGGACAGGACAAAGCCCATTACCGCCCGGAAGCTGGGAGACGATTTTGACCGCACCGCCGTACTTGCTGTTTTGGAGCAGAACGCCCAAAGAGCCATGACGCAGGCTGTCGTGAAACACGACACCCCCGCCCGTTCTGAAAGGGGCGTAACGAACCGTTATACCCCGGAAAATCCGCAATCCGGCGTGCAGCGCATGGTTGATATTGCCGCAAAGAAAGCAGAGGGCAAGGGGCGTGGCTATGAGAAGTGGGCGACCATGCACAACTTAAAACAAATGGCGGCGACTGTCGCTATTTACCAGCAATACGGCTTTTCTTCCCCGGAGGAATTAGACAAAGCCTATGCTGCCGCCCATGCGGATATGCAGGAGAGCCTTGCCGGATTGAAAGCACTGGAAGCCACCATAGCAGACAAAAAGGAGTTGCAGCGCAATCTTTTAAGCTATATCAGCACGAAGCCCGCCCGTGACGGTCTGAAAGCGCAGAAATCGGACAAAGCCCGCAGAGCCTACCGGGAGCAGCACGAAAGCGACTTTATCATAGCCGAAGCTGCCGCCCGCTATTTTAAGGAGCATGGTATCAGGAAGCTGCCGAGCCGGAAAGCACTCCAAGAGGAAATCCAGACGTTGACCGCCCGGAAGAACGCCGGATATAACGACTACCGGGAGAAACGGCAGCGGGCGCAGGAGCTTCAGACAGTCAAGCGGAATATCGACCAGATTTTGAGGGGCGCACCGAGCCAGCAGAAAAAACACGAACAGGAGCGTTAAAACCCACCCCGAAATGATACCAAAACGCTACAAATCATGCCGCCGATACTTTCCCTACCTGCAATCCGGCTAAGGGTAAAAACGCCGCTTACAGAGGGAAAAACAGGCGAAAATGACACCGGGAACATACACAAAACGCCGCCTATCCCATTACCCCGATAGGAACGGCAGAAAGGAGCCGCCATGCCGAGAATGAGCAAGAAGCGCAAGGAAGAATGGGCGTTCTTCCTCAATGACCGCAACCGTATCACTTATAACGACCTATGCCGGAAATGCCGCCGTGACTGCAAGCAGAGTTTCCGGGCGCAGATTATCGAGTGCCCGCCGTTTTTATCCAAGCGGGCGAAGCCGTGAAGCCGGAGGGAGCACAGGAAACGGTTTATATCGGGATTGACACGGGGCTGCCGCCGTATCTGCCCTATCCCCGTTTCCTGCTGAAAATGGACATATCGCAGACCGCAAAGCTGCTGTATGCGCTGCTGTTAGACCGCTGCACCCTCTCCCAGAAGAACGGCTGGCAGGACAGCGAGGGCAGGACGTTCATTGTCTACCCCATTTCAGAGATTGCGGAAATGCTGGATAAGGGCTGCACCTCTGTAAAGGGCGCATTGAGCGAACTGGACGCCGCCGGACTTCTGGAACGGAAACGGGCGGGCTTTTCCGCAGCGAACCGCCTTTATGTGAAAGTGCCGCCGCCATTAAGCCAGTTTTCCGACCCTATGACAGCCGGAAAAGCGCCCCTCATAAGGGCGGAAATCCGACCAACTGATAGCCGGAAACCCGACCCTATGATGGTCGGAAAACCGACCCCTAACAAAACTAATATAAACAACCTAATAGAGAACCAAACAATAGGAGCGAGTGGGGAGCAGCCCGCCGCTTATGGCAGATATAAAAATATTTTCCTGTCAGAAACAGAATACGCAGAACTTCAAGAGGAATACCCGGACAGGCTGGAACGGTTCATCGAGGAAATGAGCCGCTACCTTGCCGCCAGCGGGAAAACGTACAGCAATTATGCCGCCGCCTTGCGTATCTGGGCTGATAATGACAAAAAGGGAGCCTCAAAACAGGGCATCCCCGATTATTCGTTCAAGGAGGGCGAGAGTTTATGATGAATGATTTTGATAATACGGTTTTGAACATGGCACAGACCATGCCGGAGCCGGAGGACTATACTGGGGAGGACGGGCTTTTATACTGCGGGAAGTGCCGCAAGCCGAAAGAGAGATATTTCCCGGAGGGCAAGCAGCTTTTCGGGCGTGACCGCCACCCGGCAGAATGTGACTGCCAGAGGGCAGAGCGTGAAAAGCGGGAAGCCGCCGAGAAGCGGCGCACCCACCTGGAAGCTGTCAGGCGTTTGAAGCAGCGGGGCTTTACCAACGAAGCCATGCAGGAATGGACGTTTGCGAACGACAACGGATTTACGCCGCAGATGAACTACGCCCATGCCTATGTTGACGAGTGGGAAGCCATGAAAGCAGATAATATCGGCTATCTTTTGTGGGGCGGCTGCGACAGCGGCAAAAGCTACCTTGCCGGGTGTATTGCAAACGCCCTCATGGAAAAAGAGGTTTCCGTCTGCATGACGAACTTCTCTGCGATACTCAATGACCTTACCGCCAGCTTTGCGGGGCGCAACGAATACATTGCCCGGCTCTGCGGCTATGAACTGCTGGTACTGGACGATTTGGGGATTGAACGGGACACCGAGTATGCGCATGAACACGTTTACAACGTGATTGACAGCCGGTACCGCAGCGGGAAGCCGCTGATCGTTACCACGAACCTGCCGCTGGAAGCGTTGCAGCACCCCAAGGACACGCCCCATGCCCGGATTTACAGCCGTGTCATAGAAATGTGCGTGCCTATCCGCTGCACAGGCAGGCAGAACCGGAAAGTCACGGCGCAGCGAAAAATGGAACGGCTGAAAGCACTGATGAACGGAAAGGAGGTCTGCCTATGACCAAAACCCCGAAGCATGACCGCCCCGCCCGCCGCCCGGATTGCGTGACGGAGGTGCGCATGGGCAACACTGTCCTTGTCGTTTCCGGCTATTTCAAGCAGGACACTACCGCCACTGCCGCCGACAAGATGATGAAAGTGCTGGAAGCCGAAGCCAGAGCCGGACTGAACACGCCGCATACGGCATAACGCCGGACAGATAAAAAGCGGTCATGCGAAAAGGGGCATGACCGCTCAAGCGTTGGGTTAATACACAGCAATCCGATAGGGGGATTTTATCTGTTAAATGACGTTTGCTAATTTCTGGACTGCTTCTTCTTTTGTGGCAACAAAGAAAACGTCTTTTCCCTTGTTGCTCTCATAGATAAAGTCTTTCAGCGGTTTGCTTGTGTAACGGGAAAAATCGCCGTATATCGCAATCTTCCCGCCATAGTTGATATATTTTTGAAGAACTTCCCCCGCTAAACCGCTGCTTAAAACGAAGAAATCTTCGGTTATTAACTTCTTATCCACGGCGATATACTTCGTGCCTGCTTCATATTTGGCAGACATAAGCAAATCAAGCGCAGAATCGACATCAACAATCACTTGACTGTCGCTTGAAACAATGGCAGCTATCCCGCCGCCGCAATCAATTTTTTCAAACTTCATGCCTGTACCTCTCTTTCCATGAATTGCAGACAAAATCCCGCATTACCGCCGCTGGTAACGCTTTAGGCATTATAGCATGGAGCAGGAAATATATCAATCACTTTCTAATACGACAAGCCGCACATGGAAAAATCGTCATTTTGACGGGACGTAAAGAAGCAAAAACCGCTGTACAGCCGCCCCTATCCCGTGGTACAATAAAGCTACGGAATAGTGGGCTGGCTGTCGGAAATGGAGGATATTATGTCAAGACAGACCACCCAAACACTCATTACCGCCCTTTATCCGAGGTTATCCCATGAGGACGAACTGCAAGGGGAATCCAATTCTATCAGCAACCAGAAGCGAATCCTTGAAACCTACGCAAAGCAGAACGGCTTTTCCAATCTGCGCTGGTACACGG
>OIXV01000092.1_pt1 | contig 85953 bp, 79 predicted proteins | sample 1587771 | NCBI WGS metagenome assembly OIXV01 (sample SAMEA3888893, study PRJEB22519) | human gut metagenome | biome: human gut; feature: human-associated habitat; material: faeces | place: Denmark | collected 2010
GCGGAGCAAGTCCGTGGGAGGATAGGGCGTTCCGCTCATGGGCGGCGCTTTTTCTTTTGCGCAAGGGGGGCCGCGGCCCGGGGTTGCCCGGGGCCGCGGCCCCCTTTCCTTCTGCCATGGCAACGCCGCGGGCGCACCTCGGCACTTCAGGTGGGCTTCCTGCAGCCGGGGCGAGTTCTTTCCTTTGTTGCGCGCTGAATCTTCTCTTTTGTTTTAACTGCGATAAGCCGTTTGCTTTCTGCTTGATAACCTTTTTGCCTCTCTCACCTGCGTGAAATTTTTGTTTGAATCGCTGATTTAAGGCTTGCTTGCTAATCTTTTCTTGAAGGTTGCGGCATATTGCGCTAGGATAAGCCCTGTTTGATGCTCTTTTGCGTCGTGATTCCTTTTGTGATTGATTGTTACTCTCTTTTTCTTCGGTGATTATTGTGCGCTCAGCACATTCTCATATCTTGTTACCCTATTTGAGGAGGACCCGTGAAGTTCTTTCTTGACACCGCAGACCTTGCGGAAATCGAGGAGGCTGCAAGCTGGGGCGCCCTTGCCGGCGTCACGACGAACCCGTCGCTTTATGCACGCATCGGTGGGAAGCTTGACGACTTCCACAACCACATCAAGCGCATCTGCGACATTGTTGGCCCGGATTGCCCTGTCTCGGCTGAATCTGTTGCCATGAATCGCGACGAGATCATCGCTGATGGTCGTGAGCTTGCCGCAATCGCGCCGAACGTCGTCGTGAAGGTTCCCACTATGGTTGAGGGTCTTGCTGCAACCCACACCCTTGCGGCTGAGGGCATTCCCGTCAACATGACGCTTTGCTTCAGCGTCCCACAGGCACTTTTGGCTGCTCGTGCCGGCGCTCGCTACATCAGTCCGTTCATCGGCCGATTCGACGATATCTCTGAAGACGGTCTTGAGCAGGTTGCTAATATTGTGACGGCAATCAACAACTACGATTTCACTGCTAACACGGTCAATGGCGAGCAGGTTGAGATCATTGCTGCTTCGATTCGCTCTGCGAATCATGTTACGCAGGCTGCTCTCATGGGCGCCGACATCGCGACCGTTCCCTTCGGAGTTCTGAAGAAGATGGTGCAGCACCCTCTGACCGATCGCGGTCTTGATTCCTTCCTCAAGGACTGGGAGAAAGTGCAGCAGGCATAAATTATGAGCGATAACGAAGTGGCGGAGACCAAAGCAGCTGAAGCTTCCGAAGCCCCGAAGAAGACTGCTGATAATACGACCTCCGCTTCCCCCGTGAAGCGCGGCCCTGGTCGCCCGCGGAAGGTGAAGGCTGAAGCTGCCGAGGCACCTGCGGAAGCCAAACCGAAGCGCGGCCCTGGGCGTCCTCGCAAAACGCCTGTTGTCTCTGAGGCTGCCGAGTCAGCTTCAACCCCGGTGCCTGCTAAGACTGCCAAGGCTGCGGCTCAATCGGCTTCCGAGGCCCCTGCGGAAGAGAAACCCAAGCGCCGACCTGGTCGTCCGCGAAAGAACCCAGTTTCCGTTGATGTGGAAGGCTCATCCAAGGGAGCGCCTGTGCGGGTGGCTGAAACCAAGGCGGGCGAGGCTTCTGCTGACGGCGAATCGAAAGCGGCCAAGCCCGATGCACGTAAGACGACGTCTCGCAGGAGCGCTGAGCGCGCATCGGATGCGGATGCTTCTGAAGCTCGCACTGGGGAGGCTAGTAAGTCTGACGACCGAAATAACGATCAGGTTCCAGAGACGTCCTCTTCCAATGCTTCTCATAAAGATTCGTCATCTCCGTCGAAGACCACCGTTCACGTGCGTCGCTCTCGCGGGGAGCAGAATTCCTCAAACGAGCAGAAGCAATCCGGAAAGAATCATTCCGGTTACAACAAAGACCGCAACAACAATCAGAAGCAGTACCAGCAAAAGCACGGCAACGACCGCAAGCAGCGCCGTGGCCGCAACCAGCAGAACCGCGAGATCACTCCGAGCGTGAACCGCGAGGAACTTGCCGCGCTCAAGGTCGCTGAGTTGAGGGCGAAGGCCGCCGAGCTCGAACTGGACGTGACGGGTCTTAAGAAGGCGGAGCTCGTCGATGCAGTGTATGAGGCGAGCGTGAAAGCCGAAGGATTCATCGAGGTCTCCGGCATTCTCGACATCATGCCCGATGGGTATGGTTTCCTGCGCACGCAGGGATACCTTCCCAGCGAGACGGATGCCTATGTGGGCCTTTCCATGATTCGTCGCAACGGTTTGCGCAAGGGCGACATGATATGCGGCCAGACGCGCCCTGCGCGCGAGAACGAGAAGTTCGCTGCGATCCAGAAGCTTATCTCGATTAACGGGAAGGCTCCTGAAGAGGGGTCAAAGCGTCCTAAGTTCTCTGACTTGACTCCCGTTTATCCTGATGAGCGCCTGATTATGGAGCACGGCAAGAGCACGATCACCGCCCGCGTGATTGATTTTGCGGCGCCGATCGGCAAAGGCCAGCGCGGTCTTATCGTGTCGCCTCCGAAGGCGGGCAAGACGACCATCCTGAAGGATATCGCGGCCTCCATCACGGCGAATAACCCCGAGGTCCACCTCATGTGCCTGCTCGTCGACGAGCGTCCCGAAGAGGTTACCGATATGGAGCGCTCGGTTCGCGGCGAGGTGGTTTCCTCGACCTTCGACATGCCGTGCGAGAATCATATCGCCGTGTCGGAGCTCGTTATCGAGCGTGCGAAGCGTCTGGTGGAAATGGGTGAAGATGTCGTTATCCTGCTCGACTCCATCACGCGACTTGCCCGTGCGTACAACCTTGCGCAGCCCGCTTCCGGGCGCATCCTCTCGGGTGGCGTCGATTCGACGGCGCTCTATCCGCCCAAACGCTTCTTGGGCGCGGCGCGCAATATCGAAGGCGGCGGCAGCTTGACCATCCTCGCTTCTGCTCTCATCGATACCGGATCGAAGATGGACGAGGTTATTTTCGAGGAGTTCAAGGGAACGGGCAATATGGAGCTCAAGCTCGACCGCAACCTCGCCGATCGCAGGATCTTCCCGGCGATCGATCCGGTAACGAGCGGCACCCGCAAGGAAGATTTGCTGCTTGATCCGCAAGAAGCCCCGCTCATTTGGGCAGTTCGTCGTATCCTCTCGAATATGAACAATACTGAACGAGCGATGGATATGCTGATTAAGTCGCTTAAGCGCACCGAGACGAACCAAGAGTTCCTCTTGCGTACGGCGAAAAAGGCACAATCTGCTCATGGGAAGGTCGAAGACGGCTTCGAGCTGTAGCGCGATTGTCTGCGGCACCCCTAGATTTCGCGAAGCGCCGAGGATTTTGCTTTATCGGTAGACGCGCCGGGCATGTTCGTCCGGCGCGTTTTTTCATAAGGTAGTATGGAGTTAGGACGATTAGGAGGGAAGATGAACAACCAGCCTGAAAACTCTCGAGCGAGCGGCGTTTCCAACAATGCCAATGCTCCTTACGGCGCCTATCAGCCGCAACCTGGCAACCAGGCCTATTGGCAGCAGCCGTCGTACGCGCCGCCGTACGCCGCGCCGGTGCAACCGCAGAAGAAAAGCCGCGGTTGGATCGTTGCGCTTGTTGCAGTGGTGCTGCTGTTCGCCTTTCTGTTCACGGCTCTTGCCTCGTGCACGAGCGTGATGGCGGGGGTGAGCTCCTCGATGTTCGGGGCGGGTTCGCAAAGTGCGGTCGATTCGCTTTCCGAGGATGCTGTCGGCGTGATCACCATCGACGGGACGATCGACTACGACGGTTCCACGGCAAGCCCCGAGGGATTGAAGGCCCAGCTCGATCGCGCTGAGAACAACCCTCACATCAAGGCGGTCGTTCTGCGCGTCAACTCGGGTGGTGGCACGGCGACTGCGGGCGAGGAGATGGCCTGCTATGTCAACGACTTTTCGAAGCCGGTTGTGGTTTCGAGCGCTTCGGTGAACGCTTCCGCAGCCTACGAGATCTCGTCCCAGGCCGACTACATCTTCACCGCGAAGACCACAGCAATTGGTGCAATCGGAACCGCCATGCAGGTGACTGACCTTTCGGGTCTGCTCGACAAGCTCGGTATCTCGGTTGAGAACATCACTTCTGCCGAAAGTAAGGATTCGAGCTATGGGACCCGCCCGCTCACCGAAGAGGAGCGCGCGTACTACCAGGCCATGGTCGACACTGTTAACGAGACGTTTATGGAGACCGTCGCGTCGGGTCGCTCGCTTCCGATCGAGCGGGTTCGCGAGCTTGCCACGGGTCTTACCTATACTGGCATTGACGCGATTCAAAACGGCCTTGCTGACGAGATTGGCACAAGGGAAGACGCCATCGCGAAGGCGGCGGAGCTTGCTGGCATGCGCACCTATACGGTGGTGAGCCTCGAGCCCGAGTCCGACGATTTGTCTGATCTCGTCGGACTGCTTTCGAGCAGCAAGATGTCGAACGAAGATTTGATTGAAAGATTGAAGGAGCTTAACGGCAATGGCTCACAGCACTAACGAGAACCCGGCGGAATGGCCTGCACGCGCGGTCGTCACCGCGGGCATGCCATACGGCAACAAACCGCTGCATTTCGGGCACGTGGGAGGCGTGTTCATTCCGGCAGACGCGTTCGCGCGCTTCCTGCGCGACCGCATCGGCAAGGATAACGTCCGATTCGTTTCGGGAACCGATTGCTTCGGCTCCCCGATTAACGAGGGGTATCGAAAGCTCGTTGAGGCGGGGGAGTTCGACGGGAGCATCTCCGACTACGTGATGCGCAACCACGAGCGTCAGGCGAACACGCTGCGCTCGTACGGTATTAGCCTCTCGATTTACGATGGCTCGGGAATCGGCCACGCCGGCGAAGTCCATCAGCATGTCTCCGAGGCATTCATCGAGAAGCTCCACGAGAACGGTTTCCTCCGCAAGGAATCGACGCTTCAGTTCTACGACACCGAGGCGCAGACGTTTTTGAATGGTCGCCAGGTTGTGGGCCATTGCCCAGTCCAGGGGTGCAAGTCTGAGCACGCTTACGCAGACGAGTGCGATTTGGGCCATCAGTACGACCCAATCGACCTCATTGCGCCGAAGTCGTCGGTCACGGGAACCGTGCCCGAGATGCGCCCCGTCGAGAACTGGTATTTCGACCTGCCCGCCTTCTCCGAGTTTCTGAAAAAGCACGTCGAGGCGCTCAAGGCCGATCCTACGATCCGCGATGTCGTCCCGCAGACGATCGAGGAGTTCCTCGCGCCGCCGGTCGTCTATGTGAAGAACGAGGCCGAGGAGGCATATCGAGCGATTGCGGCCGACCTGCCGAAGCACGTCTTTCGTCCGGCGGAGAAGGGCAAGCAGAGCTTCGAGCTCGAGTTCTCGTCTATCGAGGACAGAGATGCGGCGCGGCCTTTGCTTGCGCAAGCGAACATCCGCTTCCGCACGGGAAAGACGCTCGTTCCGTTCCGCATCACCGGCAACATCGAGTGGGGCGTGAAGGCGCCGGTCGTCGAGGGCGTCGAGGGGCTTACCGTGTGGTGCTGGCCGGAGTCGCTGTGGGCGCCGATTTCGTTCACCATGGCGGTAAACGACGAGCTCGGCCTTCCGCGCTCGAGCTGGCAGGAGTGGTGGTGCTCAGATGATGCGGAGGTGTTCCAATTCATCGGACAGGACAACCTCTACTTCTACGGTGTCGCTCAGCCGGCGATGTGGGAGGCGCTCAAGCCCGGGAACTTCTTCGGGGGCAAAGAGTCACCTGCGCTGCGCCAGACGACACTCATTGCAAATCACCATCTGCTGCTCGGCAATAAGAAGGCGTCGTCGTCGGGTGCCGTGAAGCCGCCTTCGGCTGATGAGCTGCTGGATTACTACACTCCTGAGCAGCTGCGCGCGCATTTCCTCGCGCTCGGACTTGATCAGAAGTCGGTTGGGTTCAAGCCCAAACCGTTCGACCCCGACGAGTCGAAGCGCACCGATCCGCGCGTGGCCGACCCGGCGCTCAAAGAGGGAACGCTTCTCACCAACGTGTTCAACCGATTGGCGCGCAGTTGCTTCTATGAGGCGCAGAAAAACTTCGAAGGCATGATGCCGCTTTGCTCGATTAGCGAGGAGGTCGTTGCGCGCGCGCAGAAGGCGCTGCATACCTATGACGGGCTCATGCGCAAGGTCGAGCTACATACGGTGATGTCGCTTATGGACGAGTTCATCCGCTATTCGAACAAGTATTGGACTGACGGCATCAGGGAGGCTGAGCTTTCCGGCGATGCCGACGCGCGCCGGCAGGTGCTCGCGGACTCGTTCTATCTCCTGCGCGTCTGCACGTTGCTCATGCATCCGATCGTTCCGTTCGGCTGCGAGAAGATCTGCATGCAGATGAACTTCGACGCCGATGAGTTTTTCAGCTGGAACTACGACTTCGAGGGAATGGGCGAGCTGTGCGGTGCTGCCGAGCTCGACGAGGGGGCGCATCGCGTCCGCGAGCTTCCGCCGCGTTTTGATTTCTTCGAGAAGCACGAAAGCCAGATTAAAAAGAAATAGCTGGTTGTTTGCGATATCGGTTTAGATTGTGATGCGGGTGGGAAATGCGCCTTTCCGCCCGCATTTTCTTTTGAGCTGGGCATTCTGTGGCAATTGTAACTAAGCGCAGCATCTTCTGTTTCTTCTGTTCAGCCGTCCCGTTTCTCTCCCTCCTCCTCGAAAAGAAAACTTCTATTTGCTCTTGCAGACGCATATGGAAGAGCGTTATAATTCAACGGTTTCTATATTACACATGCTTGCGCGACCCGCGCCGCCAGTGGCCAACCGGAAAAGGCTGCGGTAGTTGGGGATGACCGCAGGCAGAGGATTAACGAATGGAGAAGAACATGACGAAAGTCAGCATTCAGTCGCTGCTCGATGCAGGCGCGCACTTCGGTCATCAGACCCGCCGCTGGAACCCCAAGATGAAGCCCTACATCTTCGGCCATCGCGGTGACATCTACATCATCGACCTCAAGCAGACCCTCATCGGCCTCGATCAGGCCTACACCTTCGCTTCCGAAACGGCCAAGAAGGGCGGTACCGTGCTGTTCGTCGGCACTAAGAAGCAGGCTCAGGAGCCCATCGCCGATGCTGCGAACCGCTGCGGCATGCCGTATGTGAACGCTCGTTGGCTCGGCGGCATGCTCACCAACTTCCAGACCATCCGCTCCCGCGTTGCCCGCATGGAGGAGCTCGAGGCCATGGACACCGACGGCCGCATGGCATCGCTTCCCAAGAAGGAGCAGATCCTGCTGCACAAGGAGCTCGCCAAGCTGCAGGCCAACCTCAACGGCATCCGCAACATGAAGCGCACGCCCGACGCCGTCTTCGTAATCGACACCAACCGCGAGGGCATCGCCATCCACGAGTGCAAGCGTCTCGGCATCCCCGTCATCGGCACGCTCGACACCAACTGCGATCCGGACGACGTCGAGTTCGGCATCCCGGCTAACGACGACGCCATCCGCTCCGTGCGCCTGCTCGCCGACTTCGTGGCTGACGCCGTCATCGCCGGTACGGGTGCTCCCGTAACCGCTGCCGAGATGGAGGCCGCTCCCGCCGAGGCTGCTCCCGCTGAGGAAGCTCCTGCTGCTGAATAGCACGAACGTTTAGCTCCAGCCGCGCGCTCGATAGAGGGCGCGCGGTCTTTTCATTCATCTTTCACTTGAGAGAAAGGAACATCCGTGGCTGCAATTACCGCTGCAATGGTCAAAGAGCTCCGCGAAATGACCGACGCCGGCATGATGGAGTGCAAGAAGGCGCTCGTCGAGGCCGATGGCGATATGGACAAGGCCGTTGACGTTCTTCGTACCCGTGGTCTGGCCGCTGCTGCCAAGAAGGTCGGCCGTGCCACCAACGAGGGCACCGTTATGGCCATCGTTTCCGACGACGCGACCAAGGGCGCTGTCGTCGAGCTCAACTGCGAGACCGACTTCGTCGGCATGAACGAGAAGTTCAAGGGCTACGCTGAGAAGATCGCCCGTGCCGCCATGGCTGCCAACGTCGAGGACGTTGAGGCTCTGAAGGCTGTCGACGCCGAGGGCGAGACCGTCGAGGACGTGCTCACCGATGCCATCCACACGCTCGGCGAGAACATGAACCTCGCTCGCGCTGCTGTCGTCGAGGCTGGCGGCGTCGCCTCCTACATTCATGGTGGCGGCAAGATCGGCGTCCTCGTGACGTTCGATGTCGAGGGCATCGACCCCGCTTCCGACGAGTTCCAGCACTGTGGCCGCGACGTCGCTATGCAGGTTGCTGCCGCTTCCCCGGTTTCCGCAACCCGTGAGTCCGTCCCTGCCGAGGTCGTCGCGCACGAGATGGAGATCTACAAGGCTCAGGCTGCCGAGTCCGGCAAGCCCGAGAACATCCAGGAGAAGATCGCCACTGGCCGTCTCGAGAAGTTCTACAAGGAGAGCTGCCTCACCGAGCAGGCTTTCGTCAAGAACCCGGACCAGAACGTCACCGACTACGTCAACGAGGTCGCCAAGAAGCTCGGCGGCACCATCAAGGTGACCGGCTTCAAGCGCTTCATGCTCGGCGAATAGACGACTCGCTTTTTCCCGGCGTATCGGTGGGTTTTCGCCCCTGCGCTGCAACCAAACGCTTTACTTGTGAAGGCTCGCTCTGTGCGGGCCTTCGCTTTTTATAATGGATGGACTGGAATGTTGATATTGCACGGCTCGGCCCCCGGGGCCGCCTTTCCGTGCATCGTGATAGAAGGTGTCCTTTCATGGAAGAGGAAATCATCGTTTCGGGCAACGGGGTGCTCGAGGGGGAAGTCCGCGTATCCGGAGCGAAGAACTCGGCGTTGAAACTTATCGCCGCAGCAATTCTCGGACGGGGCAAGACGGTGCTCCACAACGTGCCGCGCATTTCCGATATCGAGATCATGTCCGAAGTCCTTGCTCATCTCGGTGCCGATGTCGAACGCGGCGCCGACCATTCGCTGTCCGTCGACACGTCCACCGTCGATAAATACGAGGCTCCTTACAAACTCGTCTCGAAGATGCGCGCGAGCATTTCCGTCCTCGGGCCGCTCATCGGGCGCTTCGGTGAAGCCCGTGTCGCTATGCCGGGCGGCTGCCAAATCGGCGCGCGCAAGATTGACATGCACCTCGTCGGGCTCGAGGCGTTAGGCGTCCACTTCGACAACGCCCACGGTGTCCTTCACGCGACGACGCCGAACGGCCTGCATGGCGCCCACGTGATGCTCGAGTTCCCGAGCGTCGGCGCAACGGAGAACACGCTCATGGCGGCCGTGGTGGCGAACGGGACGACGTTCATCGAGAACGCGGCGCGCGAGCCCGAGATTGTCGACTTGGCGAACATGCTCTCGAGTATGGGCGCCCATATCGATGGTGCAGGCAGCTCCACCATCGAGGTGCACGGCGTCTCCCTTGACGATCTGGGGCCGTGCGAGCATACCGTCGTGGGCGACCGCATCGAGGCGGGAACGTTCCTTGTCGGAGGCGCGCTTACCGGCGGTCCGGTCACGGTCAGGGGGATTGACCCATCGTTTCTGCGCATGGCGCTCATGAAGCTCGAGGCCATGGGGTGCGAAATCATCACCGGCAAAGATTTCATCACCGTCTCGCGCACCGAACCCCTTCGCGCGGTCGATATCCAAACGCTTCCGCATCCTGGGTTCCCGACCGATCTGCAGGCGCAGTTTATGTTGCTGGCGTCGCTCGCCGAAGGGCCTTCGGTCATCACGGAGAACGTTTTCGAGAACCGTTTCATGTTCGCCGCCGAGCTCTCGCGCATGGGTGCCGACATCACCATCGAGGATCATCATGCGCTCGTCCGCGGGGTCGAGCTTCTGCAGGGTGCGCCTGTGAAAGCGACTGACCTTCGCGCGGGAGCCGCTCTTGTGCTCGCCGGCATCGTCGCCGAGGGCGAGACGCGCGTCAGCCATATCTACCACATCGATCGAGGGTATGAGGACTACGTCGGCAAGCTGCGCGGGCTTGGCGCAGACGTGTCCCGACTCAACGTCGACGAGAGCATCTAGGCGCCCATCGCGATGTTCGGCAAGAAGAAGGGCTTTAGTGCCTCGCAATCGAAACATACCTCCCGCAAAATGACGTCCCACACTATCGGCACGCATGTGGCGAAGGGCGGCACTCCGCGCCATTCTCGCGGGATGAACGCCTCGTCGGTCGGGTTCTCAAGCGATCGCAAGAAGCGTCGTGCCGCGCGCGGCATCGTCGATCATGTGACCCCCCAGACCGCATCGGGCGAGAACTATCGCGCCTATTCCCGTCGCGTGAGCAAGCGTGGCTATATCCAGAGCGCCCAGCGCAAAAGCGGGATGCGACGCGCCGCTGTAGGTGTCATCTCGGTGATCGTCATCATCGCGGTTGCGGTTGGCGTCGGTGTCACTGTCTTTTTCAACGCATCGAACTCGAAGCTGTCACTTGAGCATTCGAATGCGAGCAGCGCGCTTACCGCCGCCAAGGAAGGGTCGCCCTACTACGTTCTCGCCGCGGCGAACCTCGGCTCCCCTAAGGGAGGCTCCAATGTGTCGAGCGAGACCTACATCCTTGCACGCGTGGATGAGTCCACGCGGACGCTCACGCTCGTCTCCATCCCCGGCAACCTTGCCGTAAGCCTCTCGGACGGCAAAACCCATCCGCTCTACGACGCCTATGGGATAGGCGGTGACGAGGCGCTCGTGAAGGCTGTCTCATCCTTTGCGGGAGTGGGCATATCCCATCTCGTGAAGACGAACGAGGAGGGCATCCGCTCGCTCGTCGATTTGGTGGGCGGCATCGGCATGACGCTTCCCGAATCCGTCGACGACCCGTATGCGGGCAGCATCTACCTTGAGGCGGGGGAGCAGGTCCTCGATGCCGAAAGCTCGCTCGTCGCTCTTCGCGCAAGCAATTACGCGAAGTCATCCGAGACGCAAGCCTCGGTGCGCACATCCTTCGCCTATGCGATGGCGCTGCGTCTGCTCGAGGCGGGCGGGCTCGACTTCGCCACCGAGCTCGACGGAATTGCGGGCAACGTGCGGACCGATCTGTCGTCTTCGCAGGTGATCGATTTGGCGAACGCGTTTCGCCCCTTAGGCGAGGCGACGGTGTACGCGGCATATGTGCCGGGAAGCGAAAGCGAACAGGACGGAACGGCGCTGTTCAAGGCTTCCGATTCTCAATGGAAGACGGTTATGGAAAGCGTTGATGCCGGAGCCGACCCGAACGCTGTCGAAGAGGCGGAGACGGTGAGCGATTCCACTGGCATCAAGGTTGAGATCCGCAACGGCGGCGGCATCACCGGCGTCGGGGCGAAGATGGGCGAGATCCTCGGCAACGCGGGATTCACCATTGGGACCATCGGCAACGTCACCGATGCCGGTATCTACAACGAGACGCTCGTGATTTACCGCGACGAGGCGTACAAGGCGGCGGCGAACACCATCGTGAAGACGATCGACGGTGGACGCGTCGTCAACGGCGGCGACTACTATTCTTTCGACGCGAACGTCCTTGTGGTGATCGGTAAGGATTGGCAGCCGATTCAGTAGTGACAAGTTGCACCGACCTTGCGCCTCGCGTGCGCGCGACGTTGGGACGGCGGCTTGTGGTACTATAGCGAATCAAGAGAAACATCCAGTACTCGAGAAGGAGCAACGATGGTTGAGAAGACCGATGTGGCCGCGGTTTTGGAGCTTATCCGACCGAGCCTTCAGGCGGACGGCGGCGACGTGAAGCTGATCGACGTCAGCGAAGACGGCATCGTCACGGTTGAGCTTCAGGGCGCTTGCAAGGGCTGCCCGATGTCGGAGATGACGCTTGCCAACGGCGTCGAGCGCATCTTGAAGGAACGCGTGCCGGGCGTCGAACGCGTCGTGCCGTACCACGAGGGATACTAGTCGACTACTTGTGAGACGCGAGAAGGGCGGGAATATCCCGTCCTTCTCTTTATTTCGGGCAAGCTGTTCAGGGCAGAGGTCGCGCGTCCTGTCGCGCGGTTGCCGGGACGGCGATGCCGGTGAAGGAGGAGAAGGTGTCTCATTGCTGGGAGATGCGGGGCTGCGACGACGAGATGCAGGAGCGCTGCCCTCACAACACGCCGGGCGAGCCGTGCCCTGCCGACTGCCATTACGCTGCATGCCATCGTCCGACACACGAGGTCTGCGACGATTTCGAGCTGCTGCTCAATCCCGATTTGGGCTACGACGCGGCGGTGAAGGAAGTGTGCCATTTCTGCACGTTCTTCCTGACGCACGGCCCGAGCATTGAGGAGTGTCCGCGCCAGGAGCACAAGCTCGGCGCGCGCAATCGATTCATCCTGTAGGACGCCTTGCGCCCAAACACTGCTACAATGAAGCAAACACGACCGACTGCGATGAGGAGGCGAGAGCTGTGGTTCGAACGCTGAGCTGTCCCACGTGCGGACAAAGCGACCTGGACGTATGCCGCTACGACTCCATGATGGTCCTTCGCAGCGATGTCGCGATGTTCACGGTCACATGCCCCCGATGCGGCGCGTCCGTCTCGTCGGTCCAGACGATTCCTTTGGCCCTGCGCGAGGAAGTTCGCTTCGCCGCCATCGAAGTGGGCGCTGGAATGGGAAGGGACTAGCTCCTTGCTCAACGAAATCTATCAAAGCCTCGACCCGATCGCGTTCTCGGTCGGGCCTTTTTCTGTGCGCTGGTACGGTATCGCATACGTGCTCGGATTTATCTGTGCCGCTCTCGTGCTCATGAGCACGGCGAAGCGCTGGCGGGTGCGCGTCGACTCGGATGCGCTCATCACCATCATGCTGTGCGTCGTCGTGGGCGTCATCGTGGGCGGGCGTTTAGGGTACGTCCTGTTCTACGGAGACGGCTACTACCTGCAGCACCCTGCCGATATCTTCGCACTCTCGAAGGGAGGCATGAGCTTTCACGGCGGGCTCATCGGCGCGCTGCTCTCGGGAATCGTCGCCGCGCATTTCACGCACATTCCATACCTCACACTGGCCGACCTCGGCTGCATCGGGGCGCCTATCGGACTTTTCTTCGGTCGCTGCGCCAACTTCGTGAACGGCGAGCTGTGGGGCGCGCCGACCGATGCCGCGTGGGGTGTCGTGTTCGGGGGACAGGCGGGAATGATGCCCCGCCATCCCTCTCAGCTTTATGAGGCAGTGCTTGAGGGCATCGTCATCTTCCTTGTGCTGTTCGCGCTTTCGCGCAAGCGTCCTCCGCGTGCCCAGGGGACCTTCCTCGGCGTGTTCCTCATCATGTATGGGTGCTTCCGCTTCGCCATCGAGTTCGTGCGCGAGCCTGACGTGCAGCTTGGATACCTGTGGGGCGGTTGGCTCACGATGGGGCAGGTGCTCTCGACTCCGCTCATCGCGGTCGGCATCGGCGTGCTGCTTTATGCGATTATTGCGAAGAAGTCTCAACAAGGACTTCCAGAATTGAAACAAAGCGAGTAACATATGCAGCAGAGCAAGGCTATGACACGAGAGGAGCCTTGTTTGCAGTAGTCGCGCGCTTCCTGGATGGGGATGCGCGGGGCGCAGACGAGAAAGGGATACGTTATGGACGTCACGTTCTATAAATGCAACCACTGCGGCAACGTTGCCGTGAAGCCCTTCGACAAGAAGGTCCCGCTTTCCTGCTGCGGCGAGAAGATGACCGAGCTGGTCGCGAATTCCACCGATGCGGCGGTTGAGAAGCACGTTCCCGTCGTGAGCATTTCGGGCAATGCCGTTCACGTCGAGGTCGGCAGCGTGGTCCACCCGATGACTGACGAGCACCTCATCGCGTTCGTCTGCCTGGTCACCGAGAAGGGGTACCAGATTGCAGAGCTGACGAGCGCCGACAAGCCGGAAGCCGACTTTGCTATCGCCGAGGGCGACCGCGCGATCAAGGTTTACGAGTACTGCAACCTGCACGGTCTGTGGGTCGCTGAGGTCTAGGCCCGCTGTCGGGAGCGTCTTGGGCGCGCCTCGCCCTTTGCGCCGCCGCATTTTTTCTATCGACGTTGCAGCTGTGTGGTCGAGACGGGCGCTTGACTTCTGTACGGGCGGTGAATCGATGCGATTCGCCGCCCGTTTTATATTGCAATGCCAATGCGCTGTGGTATCATAAACAAGCTTGTCTCGCCTTGGTCGGAAACCAAGGCATGGTAAAGGAGAACCAACATGAAGCAAGGAATCCATCCGGATTACGTCGAGTGCACCGTCAAGTGCACCTGCGGCAACACGTTCACGACCCGCTCCACCAAGTCCGAGCTGCGCGTTGACATCTGCAACGCCTGCCACCCGTTCTTCACGGGCCAGCAGAAGTTCATCGACACCGGCGGACGCGTCCAGCGCTTTGCCGACAAGTTCGGCTCCGCGAAGGACATGGTTGCCGAGCGCGAGGCTGCCAAGAAGGCCAAGCGCGCTGCCGCCGTCGCCGAGGCAGAGGCTGCCAAGAAGGCCGAGCGCGAGAAGAAAGCTGCCGAGAAGGCCAAGCGTGCTGAAGAGTACGCCAAGAAGGCTGAAGAGGAAGCTGCCCGCGCTGCCGAGGCTGCTGCTACCGCCGAGGCTGAAGGCTCTGCCGAAGAGGCTGCTGCCGACGCCGAGGCTGAGGCCGCTCTCGAGGTCGAGGCTCCCGCAGCCGAATAGCTTTTCCCCTGGGAAAAAGCAAGCCCGAACAGCTGAGCTGTTCGGGCTTTTTCTTTTGCCGAAAGATAAGTCTCGGCAGGCCATCGCCGCGCGGGAGAGCCGGAAGCAAGCCGCAAGTGCCGAACCGCAAAAGGGCAGACCGCGGTGCCGGAACCTGCCGCTGGCTACAGGGCATGGCCAGGAGCGTTAGTTGACGCCGATCATGAGGTCGGTGGACTTCACGATGGCGACTGCTTTGTTGCCAACTTCCAGGCCGAGCTCCCCGATCATGTCGTTGAAGACCGAGCCGGTGATGATGTTGCCGTCTGCGAGCGTGAGGGACACGCGCCCGTCTGTCTTTCCCGGGCGAACCGTGGTCACGGTGCCGACGAGCTGATTTCGGGCCGACAGGTTGTTGAGGGGCTCATCTCCGCGCGCGAACATGACATGGCTTGCCTTTATGACGGCATATGCCGGCATGCCCTTCTTAAGGCCGAGATCGTGAATGGCCTCCATGGTGATAATAGAGGTGAGGGCCGTCTCGCCGACCTTGATTGAGACGACTCCGCTCACGGCACCAATCTCGACGTCGGTAATCGTGCCCTTCAAGACGTTTCGTGCTGAAATGCGCATAGTTCCCCGTTCGCTGTTTGTATCGGTTGTTCCCCGCATAGGGGCTTTCTCTCGTCAAGTATAGGCAATGCCCCCAGAGCGCACAACTGTGCTCGTCAAGCTGTCTAATCGACGTTCCAGGCAATGAAAGCCCAGGTAATGGTTCTCGGCTCACGAAGACGCAGCGCTCCTTGCGGAATCCCTCTCTCTCCAGGCTTACCGGCGTCCTCGTTCTCGACGATTTGCGTTTCGAGCCAGGGCTTGAGCTTCGAGAGCGCGATCTGCGTGCGCGTCTCTGGTAGGAGGGCGCACGCTTTGCGCACCATGTCGTCGTACTTGCGCAGCGCGTCGTCGAAGGTCTCGAACGTGTCGTGCCGGGAGCTTTTGATATAGGTCAGCTCGGGCTCGAATCCCATGCTTGAGAGGATGTTCACGGCGTAGAGGTGGTCGCGGCCGACGCGGGAGGCGAGGCCGAGTGCCTCGATCACGTGGTCGTCGGTTCGCGGGGAGGCGCCTGTCGGCAACGTGATGCACACGCGGCGACGGGCGACCATGGTGAGCTTTAAGAGCGCGGCGCGCATATCGTCGACGGCAATCGAGCGCGATGCGGTGCACACGTCGTGAGATTTCGGGGCGATGCCGTGTTCCTCCCAGTCGTCTTCCCAGCTCATCTGCTCGCAATGCACGCTTTTGATCCCACGTGCCTCAAGTTCCCCGCGAAGGATGGAAAGCATTCCTTCCGAGAAGTCGGCGGCCGTGACGGCATGCCCCGCTTCCCCGAGCGGCAGGGCGAGAGCGCCTGTCCCGCAGCCCATGTCGAACACGCTTTCCTCGGGAGCGACTCCTGCACGCTCAAGAAACGAGTTCACGTAGGGATTGGGGTAGTCTTTGGACGTGAAGGTCTTCGCCCGCTCGTTCCAGTAGACCGCGCTGTCGCGGTGTCGCCGCGCTTTTTGCAGCTGTATCCATTCGGCGTTCCAGTCGGTGGTGGTGAGCAGGGGAGTGAAGCTCTCTGTCATGGGAAGCTGCCTTTCTCGGGGAGTTTTTCGCATTGGGGCGAATCGGGGGCGACCCGATGCGCGCGTTTGCCTATCATGTTAGCGGACAATGGCCGATGGTGGGCGAAGGCAATCTTAAAAACTGCGGCTTGCCGCCATCGGGAAACGAAGAACCGCGAACAATACTAAGGAAGAGGGGGAGCTCTCTATGCATGTTGAGCTTTTGTACCATACGCCCGACCCCGAGCGTGCAATCGCCACTGCGGCGCGGTTGTGCTATGCGCCGGTGGGCGCGGCTGAGCTTATGGAAACGATGCCTGAGGAGCGCATTCGCAGCGTGCTTACGACCATCATGGAGAGCGGGCATTTTTCCACGCTCGAGCACGCGAGCTACACCTTCGCCGTCGACGGCGTCTCCCGCGCGCTCACCCATCAACTCGTGCGTCACCGCATCGCGAGCTTCAACCAGCAAAGCCAGCGCTACGTGAAGTTCAAGGACGGCGTTGATGTGGTCACGCCCGACACCATCGCCTCCGACCCCGAGCGGAAGGCTCTCTTCGACGATGCCATCGCCGCCGCCGTCAGCGCGTATGAGAAGCTGCTCGACGCGGGTGTGCCCGCTGAGGACGCCCGCTATCTCTTGCCGAACGCTGCGGAGAGCAAGATTGTCATCACCATGAACGTTCGCGAGCTGCTGCATTTCTTCAAGCTGCGTTGTTGCAACCGCGCCCAGTGGGAAATTCGCGACATGGCGCACCGCATGCTTGAGCTCGCCCGTCCCACCGCGCCGTTCGTCTTCGCCGACGCCGGTGCCCCTTGCGTTTCGGGCGCATGCCCTGAAGGCAAGATGAGCTGCAAAAACCCGTATCCTCGTGTGAAAAGGAGCTAGCGGAAAGTGACTCGCGAGAAAAGCGATCTCTCCCGCGCGTTCGCAGAAGACGGCGCGCGCAAGACCCACGTCGGCGGGCAGGCATTGCTTGAAGGCATCATGATGCGCGGAAAGTACAACTGGTCGGTCGCTGTGCGCGAGCCCTCCGGCGCCGTGTACACCGAAGAGCACGACCTGGCGAGTGGGAAGGAAAAGAACGGCTGGCTGTACTGGCCGCTTGTGCGCGGATGCCGTGCCCTGGTTGAGTCGCTCGTCTTGGGCTTCAAGGCGTTAGAGATTGCAACCCTTCACGCCTATGCGGAAGAGGGCGAGGGGGAAGAGAAGGCGGAAGAAAAGCCTGTGTCTGGAACTGTGTGCGAGGTCGCCTGCGAGCAGGGGCCGGAGCATGAGGCCGCCTGCGAGCAGCCCACCCGCCAGGAATCCGAGCTTGAGTTCTCCTGGAGGGACGACTTCGGACGTCCCGATACCGTGATCGACGCACTCGGCGCGCAAAGCTCGCTTGAGGTGGTGGGAGAAGCCGAGGGCGACGCTTCTGAGCCTGTCGCAAATAGCAAGGACGCTCACAATATCCCAAGCGTGAAGGAGCCCGAGTCCGAGTTCGGCAAAAAGGAGATGGCCATCTCGATGGTTTGCGGGCTCGTGCTCGGCATTGTGCTCTTCATCGTGGCGCCCGCCTTCATCACGAACCTCATCGTGGGCGAGTACGACGGCAACACGCTTCTGTGGAACATCGTCGACGGCGTGCTGCGCGTTGCCGTGTTCGTTTTCTATATCTGGCTCATCGGGCGCATGTCGGAGATCAAGCGCATGTTCGGCTACCACGGCGCAGAGCACAAGACCATCCACTGCTACGAGCACGGCTTGCCGCTCATGCCCGAGAACGCGCGCAGCTTCCCTCGCCTGCACGTGCGCTGCGGAACCGCATTCCTCATCATGGTCATGATTATCGCCATCTTCGTGTACACGGTGGTGCCCCTAAACGCGCTCATCGCCGCATGGGGCGTGCCCGATGGTGCGCCGAAGCTTGCGCTTGTCATCTTGTCGCGCATCGTGCTCATGCCGGTGATCGCGGGCGTGTCCTATGAGATCACGGTCAGGTGGGCGGGCTCGCATCCGGACAACCCGCTTGTGAAGGTGGTGCTTTGGCCTGGCATGCAGATGCAGTACCTCACCACGAACGAGCCCGACGACGGCATGCTCGAGTGCGCCATCGCCGCCATGAAGCTCGTGCTCGACCGCGAGGAGGCCGAAGCGGCGCAGACGGCGCAGGTGGAACAAGCGACGCAGGCGGCGTAGGGCCCAGGGCCCAGGGCGCCGCCGCCTTCCGCGCCGCCCTCGCGATAGGAATACCCCCAGGCTCGCCTCTCAGGTTCTCGAGATGAAAACCCCGTTTCGTGAACCTTTTTTGGCCCAGCGCTTCCAAATCGTGTATGCTAAAGCGCGTTATGCGCAACGTTTGGACGCTGCGCGCGATAGGGTAGGAGAATCCCCGCACACGTAAAACTGACGAATCGGGGTAATCGTGTGAACGATTTCCGGCGCGCGGCAGGCGCTCTGGGGGCAAGGAGGACCATGTGAAACTGGTCGTAACGGAGAAAAACGACGCGGCAACCAAGATTGCGAGCCTTTTGGGCGCGAGCAAGCCGAAAGCCGACAAGGTGTATTCGACGCCGATCTACCGGTTTGAGGTGGGCGGCGAGGAGTGGGTGACCATCGGTCTGCGCGGGCATATCTTGGAGCCCGACTTCACTCCCAACCTGGTATATAAGAAGCGCGGAGGTTGGCAAGGCGTGACCGTCGAGGGCGAGACCGTGCCCGCCGACGTGCCCGCAAGCTTGGCTAAGCCCCCCTTCAAGAAGAAAAAGCCCTTCACCGAAGACGGCGTGGAGCTCAAAGGGTGGAAGATGGACGCGCTGCCGTACCTGGTCTACGCGCCAATCGAGAAGCTCCCTAAGGAAAAGGAAATCATCCGCAGCTTAAAGAACCTCGCCAAGAAGGCGGACTCCATCGTGATTGCGACGGACTTCGACCGCGAGGGCGAGCTCATCGGCTCCGATGCGCTCTCGTGCATCCAGGAGGTGAACCCTACCGCCCCTGTCTCGCGCGCCCGCTATTCCGCCTTTACGAAGGAGGAAATTACCCACGCGTTCTCCAACCTTGTGGAGCTCGACGTCAACCTGGCGTCCGCCGGCGCATCGCGCCAGGATATCGACCTTATCTGGGGCGCGGTGCTCACGCGCTATCTCACCCTCGTGAAGTTTGCGGGCTACGGCAATGTGCGCTCGTCGGGCCGCGTACAGACGCCGACGCTTGCCCTCATCGTGGCGCGCGAGCGCGAACGCTTGGCGTTTGTCCCCGAGGATTACTGGGTGATCAAGGGCGCCTTCGACGCCGCCGAGAAGACCGGCCCCACATCGGGCGAGGGCGCGCTTGCTTTCGAGGCGCCCCATGCCACGGCGCGCTTCAAGGACGAGGCGCAGGCTAAGGCCGCCATGGCCGCCGTCGAGGGGGCGACAAGCGCGAAGGTGCTCTCCATCGAGAAGCGCTCGCGCAAACAGCAGCCGCCCGTTCCCTTCAACACCACAAGCCTCATGACCGCGGCGTCGGCGGAGGGCCTTTCCCCTGCACGCACGATGCGCCTCGCCGAGAGCCTCTACATGGACGGCTATATCTCCTATCCGCGCGTCGATAACACGGTGTACCCGAGTTCGCTCGACTTGGAGGAGGTCGTGAAGACCATCTCCGGCAACCCGGCTTACGCGCCGTTTTGCAAGGAACTGCTCGCGAAGGGGCCGCTTACGGCAACCCGCGGCAAGAAGGAGACGACCGACCACCCGCCGATCTACCCGACGGCCATGGTCACGCCCGACGACTTGCCGCCTGCGGAATACAAGCTCTACAACCTGATTGCCCGCCGCTTCTTGGCGACGCTCTCCGAAGCCGCCGTTGTCGAGGGCACCAAGGTCACGCTCGATATCTCAGGCGAGCACTTCGTCGCGAAGGGCGACGTCCTCGTGCACGAGGGCTATCGCGCCATCTACCCCTACGGCATGAAGAAAGACGAGCAGCTGCCCGCGCTCGCCGAGGGCCAGCAGATTGCCTTCAACGGCGCTACCTGCACGAAGAAGCAGACCGAGCCGCCCGCCCGCTATAGCCAAGGCAAGCTCATCCAGGAGATGGAAAAGCTCGGGCTCGGCACGAAGTCCACACGCCACAGCATCATCGAGCGCCTCTACACGGTGAAGTATATCCAGAACGACCCCATCGAGCCCTCGCAGCTCGGCATGGCGGTGTGCGACGCGCTCGACAAGTTCGCGCCGCATATCACCCACTCGGAGATGACGGCGGAACTCGAAGCGGAGATGGACAACATCGCCGAAGGCCAGAAGACCAAGGCCGATGTGGTCATGAACTCCCGCAACCTGCTCTCCGAGCAGTTGGCCGACCTCATGCCCCATTCCGAGGAGGTCAAGGACGCCCTCGCCGACGCCGTTGCTGCCGACGCGTATGTGGGCAAGTGTCCCAAATGTGGTAAGGACCTGCAGATTCGCGCCTCGCAGAAGACGCGCGGCATGTTCATCGGATGCGCCGGATGGCCCGACTGCGACGTGACCTACCCGCTTCCGAAGGGCAAGATCGAGTCGATGGAGGAGCTGTGCCCCACGTGCGGGATGCCCCAGGTGAAGGTGACGGCCTTCCGTTCGAAGCCGCGCGTCATCTGCATCGACCCGAACTGCGAGACCAACAAAGAGCCCGATGTGGTCGTCGGCGAATGCCCGGTGTGCAAGGCCGCCGGCAAGCAGGCGAAGCTCATCGCGCAGAAGAACCCCCGCACGCTCAAGCGCTTCATCCGTTGCGAGAACCACGACGAGTGCGGCGTGGGCTATCCGCTGCCCCAGTACGGCAAGCTCACGGCCACCGACGAGGTCTGCGAGCATTGCGGGGCTCCGCTTGTGATCGTGACGACGGCTCGCGGTCCGTGGAAGCTCTGCCCGAACTTCGACTGTCCGGGTAAGGAGCAGGGCGACGCGGAGAAGGCGGCCTCGAAGGGGAAAAAGAACGCTGCAAAAAAGCCTGCCGCGAAGAAGACAGCGACGAGCAAGGCTGCGGCCAAGAAGCCCTCGACCCGCAAGGCGTCGTCTGAGTCGGCGGGGAAATAGCGCCATGCCGGAGATGACAGAAGGGCGGGCGAAGGCCGGCTCGGGGACGCAGTCCGGCGCGCCGTCTCGGGCTAGCGCGCAGCCTGTGACGGCGCCGAAGATCGATCGCCGCATCCTTTTCACGAAGGGCCTCATCAAAGAGGCGTTTCTGGAACTGAAGAAATCGAGCTCGCTCGCCGACATCAAGGTGACCGACTTGTGCGAGCGCGCGGGAATCGGCCGCGGCACGTTTTACCGCCATTACCGCAACATGACTGAGGTGCTTGATGAGGTGCTCGATGACGCCTTCTCGCAATCGAGCTCGCTTGCCCGCCATCTCGTGTCGCGCGAGATACGCACGGCGGGTGCATGTTCTGGGTGTGATATGCCGTTTTGCCAGTTCGTGCGCGAAAACAAGCACTACGCGGGCATCTTTTTGGACGAGAGCCTCACGCGCGTCGTCCTTGACAAGATGGTCGAGAGTCAAAAGGGCGTCTATCTGCGCGCGATGCAGGGCATCTGCGACCTAAGCGAGGGGGAGCTTGCCGATCTTTTGTACTTCCAGTCGAGCGGGTGCCTCTCCGCGGTGCGCCGCTGCATCAATGCGAGCCCTGAGGAGTGGGCGCGCACGCAGGCGGCGATCGACAACTTCATCCTGGGCGGCCTGGCAGCGAGCACGCGCAGGCTGTAGGGGAAGCGCAGACGATAAAGGAGGGCCCGGCGCTGCAGCGGTGATGCTGCAGCGCCGGGCCCTTGCGGCTTTAGCCGGGCGTTTTCCCTGATGCGGGAGCTTTACAGCTGCTCTCCCGACTCGATCGCCCGATAGAGGTCGCCGCCTTGGGAATCGACGGCCACGAAGACGGGGAAGTCGATAAGCTCGATGCGGCGCAGCGCCTCAGTCCCTAAATCATCCCAAGCGACGGTTTCGCTTTCGGTGACATGCTTCGCGAGCAGCGCCGCTATGCCGCCGACGGCTGCGAAGTAGACGCAGCGGTTGCGTACGCAGGCGTCGATGACGGCTTGAGAGCGCTTTCCCTTGCCGATGCAGGCGGCAAGCCCCGCGTCCATGAGCTCGGGCGTCGCGAAGTCCATGCGGCTTGCCGTCGTGGGGCCGACGCTTCCGAGCGGGCGGCCTGCGGCTGGCGGGGTGGGGCCTGCGTAGAAGATAGTCTCGCCCGCGAGCCCGAAGGGGAGCTCGCCTGTTTCCCGCAGGGCCGCGAGCATGCGCTCATGCCCTGCGTCGCGGCTTGTGAACACGGCCCCCGTAAGGCGCACCTCCTGCCCGATGCGCAGCTCGGCAAGCTTTTCCCGATTGGCCGGCAAGGTCATGCGGATGGGTTCGCTCATGGTTAGTCCTCCCAGCTCAAAAGGTCGATTGAGACGCTGCGCATAGCCGAGCACCCCATGTTGACGGCAACGGGGAGCGCCGCGATGTGGCATGGCGCCGTCTCCAGGTGTACGGCGAGCGCCGTGGTCTTGCCCCCGAGAGCCCCAGGGCCTATGCCGGTCGCGTTTATGGCCTCGAGCAGCTCGCGCTCGAAGGCAGCGTGCTTAGGCGATGCGGCGGGGCTTCCGATTTCCCGCAAAAGCGCGTGCTTGGCGAGTCCCGCTACCTTGTCGAAGGTGGCGCCCACGCCCACGCCCACGATAAGCGGCGGGCAGGCGTTGGCTGCCTTCTCGCGCACGCAGTCGAGCACGACGTTTCTCACGCCCTCGATTCCCGCGCCGGGGGCGAGCATGACCACGCGGGAGGCGTTGTCCGACCCGCCGCCCTTCAAAAGAACGTGCAGCGTCGCGCCGTGCCCCGGCCGGGTCGTGATCTCGGCGAAAGCGGGCGTGTTGTCGCCTGTGTTCGCGCGGTCGAAAAGCGCGTCGCGCACCACGCTCATGCGCAGACGCCCGTCGGTGTAGGCCCGCGCGACCGCGTCGTCGACCTGCGAGAGGACATCGCCAGGGATGGAAAGCTCCTCGCCGACTTCGAGCCTCACCCAGCAGGTTCCCGTGTCCTGGCACAAAGGCACCCCGTCCTCGCGCGCGATCTGCGCATTCTCCAACAGGCAGTCGAGCACCGATTGCGCGCGCGGCTGCTCCTCGATCTTGCGTGCGGCAGCCAGGCCGCAGAGCACGTCTTCTCGCAGACCGACCGCAGCGGCGCGAATCGCATCGTAGGCCGCGTTCGCCACGCGCTTCGCTGTGAGGGTGTTGTTCTCGCGTTCCACTCGATTTCCCTTCTCGTCTTGCAATTGCGTTGAGTGTAGCACGAGCCGCCGTCTTTCGCGTAGGTCCTCGAACAGCGGCAGGGTGAGCGACTTCCGCCGCGTTGGCCCCACCCCGCTCGATGGATTGCCTGTGCGCTTGCCCGCGCGGATTCGGCGATGCGGCACCGAAGCGGTATACTTTTACGGTTGTATAGAAGCGCGCAAGGGCGCGTGCGAAGCGAGAAGGCTCGGAGGTAAGGCATGGACATCGCGCAGGAATCGCTGCGTTTGCACGAAGAATGGCAAGGTAAGCTCGACACCGTTCCCAAGATGGAAATCAAGACGCGCGAGGATCTGGCGCTCGCTTATACGCCGGGCGTCGCCGAGCCGTGCAAGAAGATCGCGGCAGATCCCGCGCTCGCCTACACCTACACGCAGAAGGCGAACACCATCGCCGTCGTCTCCGACGGGTCGGCGGTACTTGGCCTGGGCAACATCGGTCCTTTAGCCGCTATGCCCGTCATGGAGGGCAAATGTGCCCTCTTCAAGGCCTTCGGCAATGTGAGCGCCGTGCCCATCTGCCTGGATACCCAGGACGTCGACGAGATCGTCGAGACGGTCAAGCGTCTCGCCCCCGCGTTCGGCGGCATCAACTTGGAGGACATCTCGGCACCGCGCTGCTTCGAGATTGAGAACCGCCTTATCGACGAGCTCGATATCCCCGTGTTCCACGACGATCAGCACGGCACCGCCATCGTCGTGCTCTCCGGCGTCATCAATGCACTTCGCCTCACGGGCAAGAAGAAGGAGGAGTGCCGCGTGATCGTGAACGGCGCGGGCTCGGCGGGCATCGCCATCGCCAAGCTCATGCTGAGCTACGGTTTCAAGAACCTCATCCTGTGCGACAAGTGCGGCATCATCTGCTCGAAGTCTGAGGGCACGACTGATGCTCAGCGCGCCATGCTCAAGGTGACGAACCTCGCGGACGAGGAGGGAACCCTCTCCGACGCGATGCGCGGCGCCGACATCTTCGTTGGCGTGTCCGCCCCGAACATCGTGAGCGAGGAGATGGTCTCCTCCATGAACGACGACGCGATTCTCTTCGCGATGGCCAACCCCGTTCCCGAGATCTACCCCGACGTGGCTCGCCGCGCGGGCGCGCGCGTTGTCGGCACGGGCCGTTCGGACTTCCCGAACCAGATCAACAACGTGGTCGCCTTCCCCGGCATCTTCAAGGGCGCTCTCGAGGCGCGCGCGACGCGCATTACCAACGATATGAAGCTCGCCGCCGCCTCCGCGCTCGCCGCTCTCGTGTCCGATGAGGAGCTTTGCGAGGACTTCATCATGCCCGAACCCTTCGACCCGCGCGCCGTCGAGGCAGTTGCCGCCGCCGTGCGCAACTGCGTGGCGGATTAGGAGCCCACGCCGTTGACGCCCGAAAGACATACCGCCGAGCCTGCGCAGCCCGTTTCGGAGCGCGAAGGCTTTGATGCGCAGGGGGCGCCTGCGAGCGGCCGGCCCGAGGGGGATTCTCCCCGCGGTGTCTTCGTCACGTTCGAGGGCGGCGACGGCGTGGGAAAATCAACCCATATCCGATATGTCGCCAATGAACTTCGCCGCGCGGGACGCGAGGTCGTGTGCTTGCGCGAACCGGGAGGCACGGGTATTGGCGAGTCGCTTCGGGCGATGGTACTCGACCCCGACAACGGTGAGATATCGAGCGAGGCCGAGCTCTTGATGTACGAGGCCGCCCGCGCCCAGCTGGTTCGCGAAGTGATCCGCCCTGCCCTTGAGCGGGGGGCGGTGGTGCTTTGCGACCGCTTCTCGGACTCGACGATCGCCTATCAAGCCTACGGGCGCGGTCTCCCCCTCGATTTCGTGCGCCGCGCGAACGCGTTCGCCACGGGCGGCATCGTTCCCGACCGCACCATCCTCCTCGTGCTCGGCAACACGCGCAAAAGCCTTGCCCGAGCGACGGGGGCGGGCACGGGGGATCGGATGGAACAGGCAGGAGAAGTATTTCATTCACGTGTGAACAGGGCTTTCCTGAAGCTTGCTAAGCGCGACCCGAAGCGAATCCGCATCGTGCGCTCCAGCTCGTCGCGCAAGGCGACCGCCGCTGCCGTCGCCGCCGAGCTTGCCGATATCCTTCCCGAGCTTTCTGCCCGTGCGGAGGGTGCGACGCCTTCTCAGCCTGCAGCTCCCCATGGGGCGGGCGCTGCCAAGGGCAAACCACAGGCAAAGCGCAAGCGCGGCGGCCGGGGAAAGAGGGGGCATCATGGCTGACGCGTTTGAGAACATCTTCGGCCAGCCTCGGGTGCGCGACTTCTTGCGCGCGAGCGTTCGCGGCGGGCATGTGAGCCAGGCGTATCTGTTCTGCGGCCCTGCCGGCTCGAACAAGACTGCGGCTGCATATGCGCTCGCCCAGGCGTACCTTTGCCCGAAGGGGGCGAAGGGACCGCGCGGAGGTTTGTGCGGGGCATGCGATGCCTGCTCGCGCATCGCCCGGCGCAAGCATCCCGACGTGCGCTACTATGCGCCCGAGGGTGCGGGCGGCTACCTGGTCGAGCAGATCCGCGAGATCGTGTCGGACGTCTCCTATGCCCCCATCCAGGCGAAGTCGAAGGTCTATATCCTCGACCGCGTGGATATGCTGGGCACCGCCGCGGCGAACGCCTTCCTAAAGACGCTCGAGGAGCCGCCCGCCAACGTGATGATCGTCCTTTTGGGCCGCACGCGGGAAAGCGTGCTCCCGACGATCGTCTCGCGCTGCCAGGTCGTCCCGTTCCGCCACATCCCTGCAACCGAGGCCGCGGGCATCATCCGCCAGAACACGGGCGCCTCGATCGAGACCGCGCGCATCGCTATCGAGGCTTGTTCGGGTTCGATCACGCGCGCGTGCGAGTTTTTGAAGTCCAACGACAGCCTCGCCTTCCGGAGGGGCGTGGTCGACGCGATGTCGCGGCTCGCCACCGCCGACGATTGGGATATCATAGAGCTCGCTGCCGGTCTCGTGAGGGCTGCGAAGGCACCGCTCGACGATGTTCGCGCGGCGCTCGAGGCGGAGCTTTCCGAGAACGCCGACTTCCTGGCAAAGTCGGCGATTCGCCAGATCGAGGCACGCAACAAGCGCCAGATTACGGCGAAGACCTCGCAGGCGCTCCACCAGGTTTTCTCGATTGCGAGCTCTTGGCTGCGCGATGTGATGGCAACCTGCGCCGGAACGCCCGAGTTCATCGTGAACGTCGACGTCAAGGCGCAGATCGAGATGGCCGCCGCGCGCACCGACGAGGCCCGAGCGGCCGCCGCGCTGGCTGCGCTGCGCGAAAGCGACGAGGCTATCTCGTATAATGTTTCCCCAGAAACGTGCATCGATGCGATGCTGTTTGAAGTGAGAGAGGTTCTGTATGGTTCGAGTCGCGCCCATTAGGCTCGCATTCAATCCGCGCACGCTGTGGTTCGACCCGCGTGATCTGGATATTCATAACGGCGACGACGTCGTGGTGCTCACCGCGCGCGGCGTCGAGTTCGGTCATGCCGCAGGCGACGTCTTCGAGATCGACGAAGACCAGGTGAAGAGGTTGAAGTCGCCGCTCAAGCCCGTGAAGCGCATCGCCACGCCCGAGGACGTGGAGCGCGCCGCCGAGATGGAGCGGCTCGGTCGCGAGGCGCTGCCCATCTTCAAGGAGATGGCGGCCGAGGCGAACGAGGACATGCATCCGGTGTCGGTGGAATACCTGCTTGAGGGCGACAAGGCGGTTTTCTACTTCGAGGCGGAGGAGCGCGTCGACTTCCGCGAGCTCGTTCGCAAGCTCGCCTCGCGCTTCCATGTGCGCGTCGACATGCGCCAGATCGGCGTGCGCGACGAGGCTCGCATGGTCGGCGGTCTCGGCCATTGCGGCCAGGAGCTGTGCTGCGCCCGCTTGGGCGGCGAGTTCTGCCCCGTGTCCATCCGCATGGCAAAGGAGCAGGACCTCTCGCTTAACCCGCAGAAGATTTCCGGCGTTTGCGGGCGCCTCATGTGCTGTTTGCGCTACGAGTTCGATGCGTACAAGGACTTCAAGAGCCGCGCCCCCAAGCAGAACGCCACGGTGAAAACCCCCGATGGACCGGCGAAGGTCGTCGATTTGGACGTGCCGCGCGAGGTCGTTTCGGTGCGCCTTGAGGGCGAGAAGCCCGTTCGCGTGCCCCTTTCCGCCTTCGATGCGCCCGAGGAGGGCTCGCGCCCGAACACGATCGGGCAGGAGGCGTGGGACGAGGCGAATGCTCCCGACGAGCCGGAGTTCATGTCCAACGCGCTCTTCTCGACCGACCAGTTCACCGGCAGGGACAAGCTTGCGGAAGCGGGCAGCGTGCGCCGCACGGGTTCTTCGAAGCGCTCGCGCAAGGGGGGCTCAGACGAGCGCCCCGCCGAAGAGCCGCATCGCGCGCGCCGTCGCCGGTCGACTAAAGTCTCTGCGGAAAGCGACCATGCCTCCAAGCAGGATTCTCAGGAGAAGAAGCAAGACAAGCAATCCTCTCGCAGCTCTTCCTCCAAGCGCAAGCCGCGCCGCCGCTCAGATCAGAAGACGGGCGAGGTCAAGCAGGGCAATCAGTCCGCGGAGCGCTCGGCAAAACATCAAAAGCCGCAGCGCGCCAAAGAGGAGGGGAGAGGCCAGCAGAAGTCGGGTCCTCGCCCTGGCCAGAAGTCCTCGGGTCTTCGCGCGAAGCCTCAAAGGCAGGCATCGTCTTCGGGGCCGCGTCAACAGGGAGAGGGCGGTCGGCGTCCTGCGCAGGGCGGCGCTCCCTCGCAAAACGAGCATCGTCGCGCGCGCAGGCGCTCGCACAAGGCCGGCGGCAGCTCGCAAAACGAAGGCTAAGGAGAGCAAATGCCCATCGACTACGCGCTTTTGACGGACCTGTACGAGATCACGATGGCTCAGGGCTATCGCGATTCCGGGCATGAGAACACCGAGGTATGCTTCCATATGTATTTCCGCGACACCCCGTTCAAAGGGGGCTACGCCATCGCGTGCGGCATGGCACAGCTTGCGGACATGGTGGACACCTACGCCTTCTCGGGCGAGGACATCGACTATCTCTCGAAGATTCCCGCCCCGGGCGGCGGCGCGCTGTTCGCCGCCGATTTTCTGGAATGGCTGCGCGACTTCAAACTGACGGTCGACATCGATGCCGTGCCCGAGGGGCAGGTCGTGTTCCCGAACGAGCCCCTCGTGCGCGTCAAGGGCCCGATTATGCAGTGCCAGCTGCTCGAGGCGGCGCTTCTCAACTGCGTGAACTTCCAGACGCTCATTGCGACCAAGGCCGCGCGCGTGTGCCTTGCGGCGCAGGATGCGCCCGTGGCCGAGTTCGGCCTGCGCCGTGCCCAGGGCGCGGGCGGCGGCCTGTGGGCGTCGCGCGCGAGTATCGTGGGCGGCTGCGCGTCGACTTCGAACGTGCTCGCGGGCAAGATGTTCGACCTTCCCGTGTCGGGCACGCACGCCCACTCGTGGGTCATGGCATTCCCCTCCGAGCTCGAGGCGTTTCGGGCGTACGCGGAGGCGTTCCCCAAAAACTGCACGCTGCTCGTGGACACTTACAACGTCGAGCAGGGCATCGACAACGCGATCACCGTCGGCCTTGAGATGCGCGAGCGCGGCGAGAAGCTCTCGGGCATCCGCATCGACTCGGGAGACTTGGCATGGCTCGCGAAGATGGCGCGCCGCAAGCTCGACGCGGCCGGCTTGACCGACTGCGGCATCGTGCTTTCCAACGATCTCGACGAGTACACGATCCAGTCGATTCTCGAAGAGGGTGCCCAGGTGAGCGCTTGGGGCGTGGGCACGAAGCTCGCCTGCGCCTACGATCAGCCCACGCTCGGGGGCGTTTACAAGCTTTCCGCGACGCGCAAGCCAGGTGGCGAGTGGGTTGACCACCTGAAGATCTCCGAGTCGGCCAAAAAGCTCACGTTCCCCGGCGTCCTCGACGTGCGCCGCTACTATCACGAGGACGGCCACATTGCGGGCGACATGGTGTTCGACACTAACGTCGGCGTGCAGGAGTGCGAGACGATCGTCGACCCGCTTGACTCGCTGCGCCGCAAGCGTTTGGGCGGTAAGCGCTTCGAGACGCTGCTCGCGCCGCTCGCGCGCAACGGCAAGACAGTGCTTGCGCCTAAGTTCCGCGATGCGCTCGCTGCGAGGGGGCGCGCGAGGGAGGGGCTTGCCACGCTCGATGAGAGCCAAAAGCGCATGCTCAACCCGCATTCGTATCCGGTGGGACTCGAACGCGGACTGTTCGAGCGCCGAAGCGATTTGGTCGCGAAGCTGCGCGGCTTCGAGTAGCGGGTGCAATCTGATACGCCGGCGCCGCAACGAGCGGTGCCGCATGAGATAGGAGAATGAATGCCAGCTTGTAACCTGATTATCGATTCCTGTTGCGATTTGCCCTTCGACGTGGTCAATCGCGAAGGCATCGAGCTGATTGAGTTTCCCTACATCGCCGGCGACGGCGAGCATTCCGATGATATGTATCGCTCGCGTTCCGCACACGATTTCTTCGATTCGATGCGCAATGGCGACGAGCCCTCGACGGCCCAGGTTCCGCTTACGGTGTACCAAGACGTGTTCACTCGCGCAATTGAATCTGGCGTTCCGACCGTGTGCCTGAGCTTCTCAAGCGGCCTGTCCGGCAGCTACAACACCGCTATGATCATCCGCGACCAGCTCGTGGCCGAGCATCCCGAAGCCGAGCTGTACGTAGTCGACACGCTGTTGGCGTCGATTGCCGAAGGGTTCTTGGTCTATGAGGCCATTCGCCAGCGTGACCGGGGGCTTACCGCCAAGGAGATGGTGGATTGGGCCGAGGAGGCGCGCTACTACATCGACGCTGAGTTCATGGTCGATGATCTCGAGGCGCTTCGCCGCGGTGGCCGCATCCCCGCCTCGGTTGCGCTCGCCGGATCGAAGCTCGACGTGAAGCCGCTGCTCAACATCGCGCTCGATGGCAAGCTTTCGCTCACCGGCGTCGCGCGCGGGCGGAAGAAGGGCATCAAGCAGCTTGCGGAGTACTACGCAAAGCATGTCTCGGACGAAGGGGCTGCGCGCTTCGCTGTTATCGGTAACGCCGACTGCCCGAAGGATGCCGATCGCCTGAAAGAGGCGCTTTCGAAGATCGACGAGAATATCTTGTTCCTGGAGAGCAGCATCGGCCCGGTCATCGGGTCGCATGTGGGGCCGGGCATGCTGGCCGTGGTGTTTTGGGGCAAAGACCGCCGCGAGGAGCTTTCCGTGGCCGACCGCATCGCCCGTAAAGTGAAAGGCAATTAGGGGGTCCCATGCGTTATATTTTTTTCGGTGACGAGAACTTCCACGACGATATCGCCGTGCGCTTGGCGAACGCCGGCTTCGAGCGCTGCGCCGATATCGAAGAGGCAAGCGCCATCATCACGTTCTGCACCTCGCAATCGGCGCTCGAAGACGCGTACTTCGACGAAGGCGGGTTCGTCCAGTCGGCGCATCCCGGCGCGGTGCTCATCGACTTCTCCGCATCGACGCCAGGTTTCGCGCGCGAGCTCGGCGCGGTCGCCACGGTGAGCGACTTGGGGTTCGTCGAGGCGCCCATCGCTCTTGAGGACATGCTCGATCCGCGCCCCTTCGACGAGGAGAACCTCGTTTGCTACGTTGCGGGCGAAGAGGACGCTGTCGCTGCGGCGCAAGGGCTTCTCGATGCGGTCTGCGGTCGCGTGGTGGAATGCGGCGCTGCGGGAACGGCCCAGCTCATGCGTGCTGTTCGCACTCTGCAGGAGGCGGCTGCCGTTGTCTCTGCGATCGAGGCGAACGCGCTGGTTCGCGCCGCGCACCGTGCTGCTTTGGGTAACGGCCTCTCCGACGTGGCAATCTCTGGACTCTCCGAGCCCGCCGAGCGCATGCTTGAGGCGGTTCGCGAAAAGCGCTTCGAGGGCGCGTTCACGGCGGAGATGTTCCTCTCGGAGCTGCAGGCCGCGCTTGCAAGTGCTGATGATGCCGATTTGATCCTTCCGCAGGCGGAATCGACGATGCACCTCGTGGAGCTGCTCGAGGTGATCGGAGGCTCGTTCAAGTCGCCGGCAGCCTTGGCTTTGGTCTACGGCGAGGAAGCCGAATGTGCCGAAAATGGTCTCGATTGGTCGCGCGCCGAAGAAGCATATGGTCAGGGTGTTGACGATGACGACAACTACGGCTACGATGACGAGGAAGACGATTGCGGCTGCAGCCATCATCACGACCACGGCGGATTCGGGTACTCGGCAAACTAAGCTTGACTGCTCTGGCTGTGATTCGTGTGAATGCCGCGAATTGAGTTGACCTGTCCGCTCGGGAGCATGCGGCGGCGTCTGCTCTCGAGCTGCTGATATTGGCTTGATGCCGATGCGTTTCACGGCTAATTCGGCGGGTCGGGAGCTCGGCGGGATAAACGTTAGGCTCGTCCGCCTGCGAGCACCCGGCGCCACCTCCGTGCTCAGACAGTCCTTGCTGCGCTGCGGAACTGCGCGCGGAGGCGGCCCCGAATACTCGCAGGCTACATATTGCGGCTTGACTCGATGGACGGAATAGCAGTTTCGACGAGCCGAGAATTGCCTCCGCGCGCAGTTCCGCACGACGCGAACAGTCCAGTGGACTGTTCGCCAAAGCAGGACTGTTTGAGCACGGAGGTAATCTCGGCTTGTCGAAACGACGGGATTGGACAATGCTTCAAAGCGAAATAGATATATCTTCTTGCGACCTTTGCCCTCGCGTGTGCGGTGTTGACCGCAGTGCGGGGGCTCGTGGTGTTTGCGGGGCCGATGGACGCCTTCGCGTCGCCCGCGCTGCGCTGCACTTCTGGGAGGAGCCGCCGATCAGCGGCACGCATGGCTCGGGCACGGTGTTCTTCTCGTGGTGCCCGCTTCGTTGCGTGTACTGCCAGAACGCCGTCATTGCCGACGGCGAGGCGGGGGCAGAGATATCGATTGAGCGTCTGGCGCAGATCTACTCCGAGCTTCAAGCGAAGGGTGCGCTGAATATCAACCTTGTGACCCCGACCCATTATGCGCCGCATGCGCGCGCCGCGCTCGATTTGGCGCGGGAGCGGGGGATGGACCTTCCCGTCGTTTGGAACACCTCGGGATACGAAACGGTTCGCGCCGTCCGCGAAAACCGAGGTTATGCGGATGTGTATCTCACCGATTACAAATATGCCTCTTCCGATCTGGCTGCCCGATATTCAAAGGCTCCTAATTATCCTCAGGTCGCCCTCGACGCGCTTTCTGCCATGGTCGATGAGGTAGGCGATCCTTGCTTTGACGAGTACGAGGGCGACGAGCGCATGACGCGCGGGGTAGTGGTGCGTCATCTGATGTTGCCCGGTGCCCTTGAGGACTCCAAACGCGTGGTGCAAACGGTGTGGGAGCACTTCGGCAGCTCGGTGCTGCTTTCGATCATGAACCAGTACACTCCCGTTTTGGCAGAGAGCGCCAAGGCGGGTGACGCCTGGGCGTGCCGCGAGCTTGAACGTTGCTCCGAACTTGCCCGCCGCGTTCCCAACGAAGATTACGAACGGCTGCTCGATTTTGCCGACTCGCTCGGTATCGAGGACTACTTCTGGCAGGAGGGCGGTGCTGCCGAGGAGAGCTTCATCCCTGCTTTCGACCTCGAGGGCGTATTGAGCGAGTAGTCGTCCGTCGACGTGTCGTAGCGCTCATCCATTTCGGGCAGGTTCTCCCAGAATCGCTTCGGCATGAAGTGGCGGCGGAGCTCGGGGTGATAGCGCGCATCGATGGAGACGGCGTCGTAGAACCGCTTCCACGCTTGCTGCATCATCTCTTCGTCACCTGCTTTTTCAGGGAGATTTACTATGTCGGTTTGAACGAGCTGCCATCCCGATCCATCGTAGATTCCCGCTATGCGGTGCGCTTCGTCGTAAATCATGAAGGGGACGTCGTTGAAGCGCGCCGAGAACCAATCCATGAGCAGGGGTATGACCGATGCCTTCGGAGAGCAGCGAGCAAACCATATATTTCCTTTGAGGCACTCGAAGCGCAAAAATTGCTGCATAAGATGCCGCTCATTCATTACCGATCGGTCGAGTGCGACAAGCGGGGCGACGGCCGGATGTGCGATTTCGCTGATTGCCGCTCGATTCGCGTTGGACCTCATGGCGTAGCGAATGAACCGATAGACGACGGTGCCTGCTTGGGCGTCATCAGATAGCGATGCGTGCAACACGGCGTTGAATCCCGCTTTTCCCGTTGCGCGCACCAATCCACGCTTCACACGTTCTGCGAGGGCGGCATCGGTCTCTATGGTCCGAACGCTTTGATCAAGGCGGGGCTGGAATGCGGCTCCCTGTGCAATATCTTCGGGGTCCTCGTGATTCGCATAGGCTTGAAACACTGCGGTGAGCAGCCCCTCGGGCGTTCCGTCGTAGATGTAGGCAATATGGGCGAGCGGCTCTTCTGCGGCGATCATGCGCAAACCTTTTGCTTGTCGATGGCATGCTGCCACCCAAACAGGCCGTCAGCTTGGCTGGCGAGCGTGCTTTTCTCAGGGAGGCTGCGGGGGCTTGAGCTTGATATGCTCGTCTTCTGCGCGGTCATGGGGGTACTGCTCGTGCTTGCCTTGCATGAAGTTCTAAGGGCGTCGTCTACGCCTGCTCTTGCTGAGTTTGTGGGCGCATCGTGCGTGCTCGTCCCTTGTGCGTTATGGAGCGCATCGCGTGCCTGCGCTTCCTCAATTCGCTTTCCGTGCTGATTCTGCCCCTCAAGCGGATCGAAGAGGCTTAGCTGCCCCTGGCATTGCTTCGCCGCACGTCGTCCGTGCTTTCCGCCGTCAATCGGTGCGGCGAGCTGCGCGCGCAGGGCCCCTGGGGCGAATGGCGTGCCTGTTCCCGCGTATTTGCCGTTGCAGGTGATGAAGAAGCGTGCGCGCTTGTAGGCGATACCGAGTTTGCGCAGCTCGGGTTCGTGCAGGCAGCATGTGCGCCGGGCCTTCACGATAAGGCGCGCCCCGCGCGGTCCGATGCCGGGCACGCGCAGGAGCATTTCGAGCGGGGCGGTGTTCACCTCTACGGGGAAGTGCTCCAGGTGGTTGACGGCCCAGTTTGCCTTCGGGTCAAGCTGTGGGTCGAGGTAAGGGTTTTCCTCATCGATTATCTCGCTCACGTCAAACTTGTAGAAGCGCATAAGCCAATCGGCTTGGTAGAGTCGATGCTCGCGATCGAGTTCCACCGCGCCTGATGCGGGCAGGCGCTCATCGGAGGTAACTGGCAGGTAGGCGCTGAAGAACACACGCTTGAGCGAGAGCGTGCGGTAGAGCGCTGCTGATAAGTTCAGGATCTGGAAGTCGTTTTCGGGCGTGGCGCCGACAATCATTTGCGTGCTTTGGCCAGCGGGTGCGAATGCCCGCTTGCGTTTCGCCGGTCGATTTTGCGAGTAGTATGTCGTGTTCTTTCGCATGAGAGCACGCGTGTCAGCGTCTTCTGCCATAGAGTCGCGAATCTGGCGCATCGGAGCCAGAAGCTGCTGCTTGCGCTTTTGCGGACACAGAAGCGCAAGGCTTTTCTGGGAGGGGAGCTCCAGGTTCACGCTCATGCGGTCGGCCAGATGACCCAGCCGATTGATCAGCTCAGGTGAGGTGCCGGGCACCGCCTTCGCGTGGATGTACCCGCGAAAGCCGTACTCGTCGCGCAGGATGCGCAGCGTCTCGATCATGAGCTCGGTCGTGTAATCCGGGCTTTTTATGACGCCGGAGCTTACGAACAGCCCTTCGATATAGTTGCGTCGGTAGAACGATATCGTCAGGTCGGCCAGCTCGCGCGGGGTGAACGTGGTGCGCGCGACTTCGTTGCTTGCACGATTCACGCAGTAGGCGCAGTCATAGATGCAGACGTTGGTCATGAGCACCTTCAGAAGCGAGATGCAGCGCCCATCGGGCGTGAAGCTGTGGCAGCACCCTGCGGCCATTGCGTTTCCCAGCTGGCCGCGCCGAGCCCCTCGATCCACACCGGAGGATGTGCAGGCCACATCGTACTTTGCGGCGTCGGCGAGGATTTCCAGCTTTTCGACGATATTCATGGGTACACCTGTTCGTTCGAATATTTGTTCGTATTTTAACAAGCTTCGAACTGATGTGCAATGCCCGCGCCTTTCTTTCCCGATGAAGGAGAAAATTCGCCATAATCCCTGTTCGCAGATGGTTAAGCGCGCTATCATTAGCTTACAAGGCGATTGCTGTATCGCCGTCTTCCGAATTGCGTTTTCAAAACGCACGATGGGGAAGGGGCAGCCATGCTCTATGACAATATCTTAGTTCCCTTCGATGGTTCGGCGTCTGCCGATGCGGCGCTTGAGGAAGCGGCCCGCTACGCGAAAGAGGACCCGGGCTGCGCGCTTCATGTGCTGCAGATTTCGGACATCGAGCATCAGGTGATCGAGCGGCTCGACTCTTCGTATGGCGCGGCGGTTCCCGTTGGTATGAGAGAGGCTTTCGAGGATGCCCAAAACGAGGCCCAAAGAAAGCTCGAGCGCGATGTCCGCCTCGCGACGCGCGGGCTTATGAACGAGATCCACGTCGAGGTGCAGAGCGAGACGACGATCGGTGTGCAAATCGTCGCGTATGCGGCGGCGCACAACATCGACCTCATCATCATGGGATCGCGCGGTCTCGGCGGTTTGCGCGGCATCCTGGGCAGCGTGTCGAGCTTCGTGCTGAAAGAGGCGAAGGTTCCCGTTCTTGTGGTGAAAGACTAGCGAGCAAAAAAATCCCCCATCTGGAAAGGACGAACCACCAGATGGGGGATTGCTTTTTCGTGGTGCCGGCGGCAGGAATCGAACCCGCAACCTACTGATTACAAATCAGTTGCTCTACCGTTGAGCCACGCCGGCATGCGGTTTGCGCAAGCAAACATGATAAGGCATAACGCGCCAACTGAAAAGAGGGAAATCCTGGAAGGTATCGGGGTGCAGCGAAGGGGGTGCCCCGAGTCTTTTTTCAATGCTTTCTAGTCTATTGCCGAGAGCCTTAAATCCTGAAACGTGCCCTCAAATCGATAGTGCGATGACTTTTCAGCGCCGTCATCGAAAGAGACGGTAGTTTCTTTCAGCTGGGCTAACGCTTTAGTTTGCGCGCGTTCGGAAAATGGCTGTTTTTCCTCTGCGCTCATATTTCCCGAAAAGTAACGTTGGCGCGCATCTTCGTCTACGTCAACGAAGATACGGTTTGCCATGGTATTCTCGTTCGTTGCGTCTAAGGGCACGCTTTCGCTCCAAGACTCGTTAAATGCTTCGATCTCGCTTTCCGAACGTGGGCCGTCGTGGAGCGTTTCGCGGTTTATCTCGATATACTCGCCTCCAATGCTCATGGAGCAGGCCCCTTTGCTGGGGGCGGAAAGGCTGAAGTACGGGGATGCGGACAAATAGTTGGACCGATTCGGTCCACTTGGATTGGACTGGTCAAGGTTTCTTGGACGGAAAAATAAGCTTCTTCAGGCAACATCTCGCTCTAGGTCGCACGGGGCGTTATAGCCGATCGATGAGTGCATCCTCTGCCTGTTGTAGTAGAGCTCGATGTATTCGAACACGTCCTGCTTCGCCTCCTCCCTCGTCTTGCGGCCCTTGCCGTTCGCCAGCTCGCGCTTGAGCGTCTTGAAGAGGGATTCCGCGAGCGCGTTGTCCCATGGGTTGCCCGGCCGCGACATGGATCGGGCAACCCATGGGGCTCGAGGCAGCGCTGAAACGCTCGGGACGCGTACTGGGAACCCTGGTCGTCGTGAAAGACGAGGCCGAGGTCGTCGGGCGGGCCCTCCCCTCCGACTGCCTGTTCGAGCGCATCCGCGACCGGCTTCTCGGTCATGCGCCCGGACATCGACCAGTCCACGACCTTCCTGCGGAACGCGCCGAACACGGCTGCGAGGCAGGGCCATCCCTCGCCCGTTTCGATGCAGGCGATGTCGGCCACCCATAGCTTGTTGCGGGCTTCGACGCCGAACGCCCTGCCCACGAGGCTCGCGCTCGAGCTCCTCGACCTTTTTGCGGAGCTTCGCGATCTCGTAATCCTTGTTGACCTTCGGGCTGCCGTTTCCGGGGAAGGCGTTCTCGCCCGTCCCCCCGTGCTCCTGCGCCCACCGCCTGAGCGTCAAGTCCTTGATCCCGAGCTCCCTCGCAAGGTCGATGGCCCCCATCTCGCTGCCGAGGACCACCCGCGCCGCCGCTATCTTGAACTGCTTGTCGCAACGCCTCCTCTTCTGGGTCATATAGAACACCTTTCGCCCTTAATTTGGTGTCCAAGAAATCTAACCCTCTCCAGATAACCGGTCCGAAGAAACGTCCGTATCCCCTTATCCCGAAATCGTGAATGCGCTGCATGGAAAGGTACCCGTATGCGCGCTCGATGCGTTGAAGTGGAGATTCGGAGCCACCATGGACCCCTGCCAAGGTGGAAGATACCTTGTCGCAATCGTCGATATCGTTGCGAGCGAGCTCGACGAAAGCGTCGATTCCATCGGGAAGCGCGAACAGGATTCGACATTCGGCGTTGGAACCGTCTTACCCGATTCGCTTTCCCCCATCGACATCGTCTTCGACGACGTCATCTTCGAGCGACCCCGTGCAAGCTACTGTATTCCAGGCTTGCGATCTGCTGAAATATATTCAGCCCGAAGCGCTATCGAACTGATAGCGCACAATGGGTTGCTTCCCGGCGAGAATGTCGCCATCTGAGGCGGAAGCGACTGGGCCGATCGCGCTGCGAACGCATTTGGTCGATGCGGGGCGAAGGTTACCCGTATAGACGCGGATGCGACGATCGTCGAGATTTCAGGTGCCTCGCGAATCGAATCGATAATTGTCAAACATAATGGAGCACGCATCGAATTGGCCTGCGATGCGCTTGTCATCTCAAGGGATTTCGAAAGCGCCTCCTAAATGAAACAGCGCACAGGTTCACAATCCCATGCGCTGCTTCGATGTCGTTCGCTTGCAATATATCGGAATCGGATTTCGCGCTTATTTTGTTGTACCGGCCGAATGAGAATCGAGCCCATCGAACTGCGCGTTGATGACGTAATTACCCTTCTTGTCAATCACTCCGAACTTATCGCCCATGCGGACAATTGCGTATCCGTCGTCATAGAAGGAACCGCCGCTCGCCTTGTTTGAATAAAATGAATAGGTTGAGTACTTAGACTTCGACTTAACTTTAACAATGCTATCGAATTGAGCGGGGATAGCCTCTTCGCCTGAAGCATTAAGATAGCCGATCTTGTTGTTGTCGACGAAATACAGCATCCCCGAGTGCGCATACGTTTCAACGGCGGAGTAGTATGTGGCGGCGGTGATGTATTTACCCTGAGCGTCGATAAGAGCATACTTGTCCCCTGTTTCAACTACGGCGACGCCATCGACGAAACTGTTCGCGCCATCGAACTGCGGGTTGATTACGTAAGACCCCGTTTTGTCGATGTAGCCGTACCGATCCCCGCTTTTCACGACTGCAAGGCCGTTGTCTGAGAACTGTTTAGCGTCATCGAACTGCGGGTTGATTACATACGACCCCGTCTTATCGATGTAGCCGTACTGCTTCCCGCTTTTCACGACCGCAAGGCCGTTGTCTGAGAACGGTTTAGCGTCATCGAACTGCGGCTCGATGACATAAGACCCTGTTTTGTCGATATAGCCCCACTTGCCGTCCGTGCAGGCAGCCAGGAGATTCTGGTTGAACAACTCCGTTTTTTCTGAATTAGTTTTTCCACCGAAAACGTTGAAAGCAACGACGACGGCGATAAACACGATTAACGCAGCACCGATTATCAGACTGAGTCTCTTCTTCGGATTTCTCGGTTTTGCCTTGCCAATCTGCGAGGCGGACGTCTCGTTTTGCGAATCGGGGACATTATCGAATCCGTTAAGCGTATTCGCTTCACCATTCGAAATATCTTGAGCTTCCGAAGTGTTTTCAGAGTCGTTCATCGACTCTGACTCACGATTCGAGGCGGGTGGATTCTCGTTTATGAGCTGATTATTCAGCTCGTTGACCTGGTCGTCCTCATGTTTATCCTCCATCGGAATTCCCTTTCTAACGCCGTTCGTCCTGTACAGAAACACGAAGCTATTCAATTATCGGGGGGTGGGGGTAATTCTGTCAAGCAACTTCAATGCAAATCGCCGATGCCGTATGTATCCCGCGTTCCCTTGATGGTAAAGTAAAACTATTTGCGCACTTTGAAAGCCGAACGCGCCCAGAAAAGAAAGGACATGGCGCGTGCCGTCGGTATGATTTGAGTGTCGAGTTCAATCATGCTAGGGGGCAGGCCATGTCCAACCCAATCGCATCGTTCGGCGAGGAGGCGGTGAAGCCCGAGCTTTGCGAGCTGGTCAGGAAAACCATCGAGGAGACCGTCAACGCCATGCTCGACGAGGGGGCTGGCCGGCTGATGGGCGCCGCGCCATACGAGCGCGCCGACGGGCGGGCGGCGTCCCGCGCCGGGCACTGCGAGCGCGGGTTCACAACGACGTCGGGGCAGGTCGCGCTCAGGATGCCCGAGTTCAATGGGATGCGATTCGCGACCGCCGTCGTCGAGCACTGCAAAAGGCGCGAGACCGGCGTCGAGGAGGCCATCATCGAGATGTATCTGGCGGGCGTCTTCACGCGCCGCATCGAGGACGTAAACGAGATTCCGCGGAGCGCGGGCGTCTCCGCCGGCACGGTCTCCAACCTCGACGGGAAGGGCTTCAAGGCGGTCGAGGAATGGACGTGCAGGCCCCTGGCCTGCGAATACCCGTACGTCTGCGTCGACGAGATCTACCTGAAGCGAAGCTGGGGCGCTTCCTGCGAGAACGTCGCCGCCATGATCGCCATCGGCGTGAACGAGGACGGTTGCCGCGAGGCGATCGGGTGCGCCGAGGGCTTTGCGGAGTCGGCGGAATGCTGGCGCGATTTCCTGTCGTGGCTGAAGTCGCGCGGGCTTCGCGGCGTTCGCATGTTCACTGGCGACGACGCCGCCTGCATGGTCGGCTCGATCGCCTCTTCCCCGACGCCAGATACCAGCACTGCACGGTGCACTTCTACCGCAACGCCCTTGCCAAGGTCCCCAAATCGAAGAGGCCGCAGCAGGCGATCTGGAATCCATGAAGCTTAAGGAGGCCGCCGTGGCGGTGCGCGACGGGTACGCCGAGACGCTGGCGTACTGCGGGATGCCGCGCGAGCATTGGCGGCGCATCCGCACGAACAACGCGATCGAGCGGCTCAACAGGGAGATAAGGCGCAGGACCCGCGTGGTCGGCACCTTCCCCGACGGCAAGTCCGCGCTCATGCTGGTGGCCGCCCGCCTGAAGTACGTCGCCGACAGCGAATGGGGCTCCCGCCGCTACCTGGGCGTGTCGCTTCTCAAGGAGCAGTCGTGCCGACGGCTGGCTGAATTCGCGCAAAACTATTGACGGTACTCGAGCGACGGTGACAACGCATCTCCTCATGTGGATAACGGAAAGCTGCGCATTTATTACGAGGAACCTTACGCGGTTGTTCCCGAGGGCAGTTTCTACCACGAAAGAGGCTTCGCCACATTTCTTGATGCATACAACGCGCTCTTCTCTTTAAGTGAAATGACGTATCTTGAGCCTACGCTCTTGGTGTCGGGCGAGGAGGTGCGGCCTGGCGTGCCCCGGTGCCTTCTCGCCCGCTTAATCAAGTGATTGCGCTATTCCTTCGCGCCCCATTCTTCGTAATATGCGTCGATAGCAGCCTTGATGTCGTCGTTGATGAGGACCTCACCCTGCACCTCGCGGTTGTAGAGGTACTCGGTCACTTCGGCCATGTTCACGATGCTCGCCGTGGGGAAGCCGTACTTCTCCGACACCTCGTCGCAGGCGCACTTCACGCCGCCCTTGCCGACCTCCATGCGGTTGAGCGAGACCATAAGGCCTTTGACCTCGATATTCGCGGCGCCGGTGATGAGGGGGTAGGTCTCGTCGATCGACTTGCCCGACGTGGTGACGTCTTCCACCATGACAACGCGGTCGCCGTCCTCGAGCACGTGCCCGAGCAGGTTGCCGCCCTCGCCGTGGTCTTTCGCTTCCTTGCGATTCGAGCAGTACTTCACCTCTTTGCCGTAGAGCTCGTGAAGCCCCATCGCCGTTACGACCGACAAGGGGATGCCCTTGTACGCGGGGCCGAACACGACGTCGAAGTCGAGTCCGAAGTTGTCGTGGATCGCGCGCGCGTAGGAGAGACCCAGGCGATGCAGCTGGTCGCCCGTCACATAGGCGCCCGCGTTCATGAAAAACGGGGACTTGCGGCCGCTTTTCAACGTGAACTCGCCGAACTTGAGCACATGGCTTTCGACCATGAACTCGATGAACTCTTGCTTGTACTGCTCCATGGGGCGTCCTTTCCCTGTTGTGCGCGTGGTCGCGCGAGTCGTTTTCGCGGTATGATTCCACTATACAAGAACTCGACGCCTGCGGCAGGCACTGCTCGCCTGCGGGCAGATTTCCCGAAAGGCGCTCACGTGATTTACCTCGACAACGCGGCGACGACGCTTAAGAAACCCGATGGTGTGGCTTGCGCGGTGGCGGACGCGATCGGCTCGTTCGGCGGCCCGGGGCGCGGCTCACATGCGGCGGCGTTCGCGGCGAGCATGGCCGTGTTCGAGGCGCGCTCGGCCGTGGCGGGGTTGCTCGGCGCACAGGACGCTTCCCGCGTATCGTTTACCATGAACGCCACGATGGCGCTCAACATCGCTCTTGCTGGCCTTTTGCCTGATGAGGGACGCGCTGTCACCACGGCTGCGTCGCACAACTCGGTGCTGCGGCCGCTCTTCCGCGCCCGCGATCTGCGCGGGGCGCAGGTGGAGGTTGCCCGCATTCTCCCTGATGGGTCGCTTGATTGGGAATCCTACGAGCGCGCGCTTGAAGGAGGCGCGAACCTGGTCGTTGCCACGCATGCGTCGAACGTGACGGGCGATGTGTACGATGTTGTGCGCATGGCTTCGATGGCTCACGACGCGGGTGCGCTGTTCGTTCTGGATGCGGCGCAGACGGCGGGCGCGATGCCGGTCGATATGGCGGCGCTCGGGGTGGACGTGCTTTGCTTCACTGGGCACAAAAGCCTCTACGGCCCGCAGGGGACAGGCGGGCTCATCGTGCGCGAGGGGCTTGAGGTAGTGCCGCTTCTCGAGGGCGGGTCGGGAGTACACAGCTTCGACGAGCGTCAACCGTCGTTCATGCCCGAGGCGCTTGAGGCGGGAACGGAAAACGCGCATGGCTTGGCGGGGCTTGCCGCCGGCGTGGAATACGTGGCGCAGAAAGCGCCAGCTGCGATCGCTGCCCAGGTGGCGGGGCTTGTCGAGCGCTTCGAGCACGGGTTGGCGAGCGTTCCCGGGATCGTGGTGTACGGCGGGCATGCGAGCTTTGGGCGCTCGGGGATCGTCGCCTTCAACATCGGCGATGCCGATTCGGGCGAGGTCTCCGCGCGGCTCGACGCTGATTTCGGGATTTGTACGCGCCCCGGTGCCCACTGCGCGCCGCTTATGCACAAGGCGCTCGGCACGGCTGAGCAGGGCATCGTGCGCGCGAGTTTCTCCAGCTTCAACACGCAGGCTGAGGTTGACGCCGCGCTTGAGGCAGTGGAGAGTATTGCGCACCGAGCGAGCTAGCGAGTGCTGCGCGGCGCGGCGCGCTGACGGGCGTGCGGTCGTGCGGTAGAGCCGTGCGGTGGGGGCCGTGCGGTCGCGCGGCGTGACGGTGCGGCGGTGGGCACGCGGCGGGGCTGTGTACAAAAACGACGATAATTTTCAACTATAGTATGGCCACTAATTAAAATATTCCCCAAAGTCTAGCAAAGCGGGGAATATCTCTGCGCATTCCGTTAATCGGGGCGACGAAATGAGGGAATGCGTCGCGAGTCTATTTCTTGTTTTGCAAATTATCGTCATTCTTGTACAGCTAGAGTCCTAATTAATTGAACGTCAGAGCGCTGACCTGCAGTTTTGAATTACAAAGGTTCCTTATGAATATGATTTCTCGCGTTTCTCACCTGAAAAGGCGAGCTTAAGTTGTGCATATTGCGTGCGTGGCGCTCTCGTAAGTCCGATTTCGTACTACAGTATAATAGAAAGTACGAAATCGGACTAAAGGGCAAGGATGAGCAAAGGGAATACGGCGTCCGACGCGAATGAGGCAAACGGCACATGCGCGCCGGGCAAGGTGGGTGCGAACATGGCGGATGCGGCGGTTTCCAGCGGCGCGACAAATCCGACATGCTCAGACGGCTCGGCAAATGCCGCAAGTTCGGCGGACGCGGAGGGCCCAAGTAGCCCGACGGGCGCTTCTGTCCCAGGCAATATCGTGCGCGCCTACGAGGCGCTCGATAGTTTTTGGCGTGAGCAGAACCAGCTCTATCGCGACGTTGCGGCATCGTTTGGAATCTCCGAAAGCGCGTTCAATATCCTATACGCTATCTATCTTGCGGGCGAAAAGGGCATCTCTCAGCGTGACATTTGCGTGCAGATGTGTATCGGCAAGCAAACGGTGAACAGCTCCATCCACAAGCTTGAACGCGAGGGGGTGGTCGTGCTTGAAAGCGGCCCGGGCCGTCGCGGTCTGCTCGCGCATCTGACTCCGGTGGGCCTTAAGCTCGCCGAGCGCACCATCGTCCCTATGATCGAGGCAGAGCTTGCGGCGCTGAGGGAATTCGACGACAGGGAGCTCGAGCTGGCGCTTCTTCTCGGATGGCGCTACACCGATGCTCTGCGCTCGCATTTCGCGGATATCCCTGGGGTGCACCTGACCTTGCAAAACAACAAGGCCGCGCTTCTGGATGGCGAAGCTGCGCTCCGAGGAGTCAAGGCTGCAGCGCAAGGCGACGCTTCCGCACCTCGAAACGACGGGGCTGCCAAGCGCGGCGGGGAGGGCGAGGGTGCGCCCCCGGGCGGGTGTCTTTCCTCTCCGAATAAGAAGGTGCAATAAGCCATGGCGATCCGGATTTCCGACCATTTCACGCTCGGGCGGCTCGCGCGTTTCACTGCTCCAACTTGCGCCATGATGCTTTTCGCCTCGATCTACGGCGTGATCGACGGCCTATTCGTGTCGAACTTCGTCGGCAAGGAATCCTTCGCTGCCTTAAACCTTGTCTATCCGCTGTTCATGATGCTCGGTGCGCTCGGGTACATGTTCGGAACGGGCGGTACGGCGCTCGTCGCCAAAACGATGGGGGAGGGCGACGACAAGCGCGCTCGTGGGCTGTTCTCACTTATCGTGTACGCGACGCTCATCGTGGGAATCGCATGCGGGATCGTGGTGTTCGTGGCCGTAGGGTCCGTCGCCGGCGCGTTAGGGGCCGAAGGCTCGCTGCTCGAGGAATGCGTCGTGTACGGCAGCATCCTGGCGTTCTCGCTTCCATTCTTCATGCTGCAGGAAACCTTCCAGAGCCTGTTGACCGCTGCAGGCAAGCCCAAGGTGGGGCTTTGCGTCATGGTGGTTGCTGGCGTCGCTAACATCGCGCTCGATGCCCTGTTCATCATCGTGTTCCAGTGGGGCCTGGCGGGTGCTGCCCTGGCGACGGCGATAAGCGAGGTCCTTGGCGGTGCGATCCCGTTCCTCTATTTCGCGCGGCCGAACTCGAGCACGCTGCGCCTGGGTCGCCCGCTTATCGACGTGCGGGCTTTGGGGCGCGTCTGCATGAACGGCTCGTCGGAACTCGTCTCGAACCTTTCCATGTCGCTCGTGTCTATGGTCTACAACTTCCAGCTGATGGCTTATATCGGTCCTGATGGCGTCGCAATTTACGGCGTTATCCAGTACGTCGCTTGGATTGCGGTGTCGCTTCTCATGGGATTTACAGTCGGCTCCTCGCCCATCATCAGCTACCACTACGGGGCGAAGAATTCCGCCGAGCTCAAGGGCTTGTTCCGCACCTGCCTTGGCGTGATGGTGGCGGGTGGCGTGCTGATCACCGTGCTGACTCATCTCTTTGCGCACCCGCTCGCGGCGGTGTTCGTGGGATACGATCTCACCCTGTGCGAGATGACCGTCGCCGCCCTCGGCGAGTATTCGCTCGCGTTCATCTTCGTGGGCGTGAGCATTTTCGGCTCGGCGTTCTTCACGGCGCTCAACAACGGCCTCGTCTCGGCGCTCATATCGTTTTTGCGCACGCTCGTGTTCGAGTGCGCGGCGGTGATGTTTTTGCCTGCGATCATCGGCGTCGACGGCATCTGGCTTTCCATCGTGGTCGCCGAGATCGCGTCGATGTTTCTTACCGGCGGTTTTCTCGTCGGCCTGCGCAAACACTACGGTTATGTCTAGCGCCTGCCGCGTCGTGGAAGGATCGTCCCGTTGCCTAGCGTCCTCCGCGTCGTGGAAGGTGCGCCCGCTTAGCAGCCGCGCACCTGATGCTCACGCCGCCGTCCTCCGCGTCGCGGAAGGGTCCCCGCTTTCGCTCCTCGCTCCCCGCCCGTGCGCTTTGTGAGGATAATGCGGTGATGGGAGTGCTGTTGTATCATGGGGGCGAACAATGAGCGCCTCTTCTCGGGCGCCGCAAAAGGAGAACCTGTGGAACAAAAACCCTCATTTGACAAGCGCTTTGCGCTGCTTATCGACGCGGACAACGTCTCATCGAAGTACATCAAGCCCATTCTCGACGAGCTTTCGAAATACGGTACCATTACCTACAAGCGCATTTACGGCGACTGGACGAGCACCCTGCATGCCAAGTGGAAAGACGCGCTGCTCGACAATTCCATCACGCCGATTCAGCAGTTCAGCTACACCGTCGGCAAGAACGCCACCGACTCGGCCATGATCATCGACGCGATGGACATCCTCTATACGAACTCGGTCGAGGGCTTCTGCCTCGTGTCGAGCGACAGCGATTTCACGCGCCTGGCGAGCCGTATCCGCGAGAGCGGCCTTACGGTGATCGGGATGGGCGAGAAGAAAACGCCCACGCCGTTTCGCAAAGCGTGCGACATTTTCACCACGCTTGAGCTGCTCATCGGCGAGGCGCGCCGCGACAAGGCGAACGGCTCCTCATCGAGCCTGACCATCGAGGAAGTTGAGCGCGCAGTCGTCGACATCATCACCGACAACCAGAACAACGGGAAGTCGACGGGTTTGGGCGAGGTGGGAAGCCGCCTGCTCAAGCGTTACCCCGACTTCGACGTGCGCTCGTTCGGGACAAACCTGCTCTCGAAGCTTCTCGGCGAGTTCAAGAGCGTCACCATTCGCAAGGACGGCTCGAACGTGCGGGTCGAGCTTGCGGAAGGCGTCGAGCACGAGCGTGCGGCGGCTGAGAGGCCTTCTGATTCCGAGGGCGTTGGCGAGCAAGCGGGCGAGCAAGCTGAAACTGCGTGCGCTTCCGAGGATTCGGAGAGCGAGGGTGGTGAGGATGCGTCCTCGCACAGCTCGAAGTCGCGCCGCCGCAGCCGCCGTCGCCGTAAATCCTCCAAGGTTTCTGGCGTTGAACAGGGTGAATCTGCCGATACGAAGGCTGATGAGACAATCGACGGGCAGCGGGAGGCAACCTCTGAGACTGCTGAGTCGCAGACGGTATCGGCCGATCAGCGGGGTGAGTCCAGCGATTCGCCCGCAGGGGAGCAGGAGGTTACTTCCGATGAGACTGGCGCCTCGCAGGCCGAAGAGGCCGAGGCTCAAGTTGCGGCAGCCGACGAGGCGAACCGTGCCGCTAAGGCCCAAGCGCAGACGGCAAGCGACTCCGCTGAAGGCGGCAAGGCCCAGGTGCCCGCAAAGCGTCGCCGTAGCCGTTCGCGCAAGGCTCCTGCGGCTCCTACGGCCCCTGATGACTTCATCCGCGCGGAAGTGGCGGCGTCGGGCAAGAGCGGCATGGCCGTTGCTGAGCTCGCAAAGCGCGTGCGCACGCGCTTCAAGTCCTTCAAAGTCCGCGAACTCGGGTATCCGCATCTTGCGGGTTACCTCGCCGACGTCGAGGGCGTGCGCGTGTACAAGCAAGGCCGTGAGAACTGGGTCGCGAAGGAGTAACGGAGCCCCCCGATGTCAAAGATCTACGGCGCGGAGCCGGCGAACTACCTACTTCTCGTCACCTGCCGTCAGATCATGGCGCGCGACGAAGGCGGCCAGGTCGTCTTCCCAGGTGGGCATCTCGAACACGCCCGTCAGGCGTGCCATCATGTTGTCGAGTTCGATGCGGTAGCCGTGCTCGGGCTTGCTCGCTCCGCGCAGGTTGCCGATCGGCTCTCCCACAAGCTCGAAGGCGCGTTCGAAGAACTCGAAGCGGCTCGTCACGCCCGTGCAGGCGGCATGGAAGGTGCCGAACTCGTTGGACTCCATAACTGCCACGACGGCCTTCGCGAACGTGTCGGCAGAGGTGGGGCACGCGAACTGGTTCGCGGGCACGTACACGGTGCGACCTTCGCGGCTCGCCTTTAAAGCGCGAGGGAGGATGTCGTCGGGTTCGGCGGTGTAGACCCACGACGAGCGCACGATGATGTGGCGGCGGTTGAGCTCGCACACGAACCGTTCGCCAGCAAGCTTTGACTTGCCGTAAACATGCGGCGGGTCGGTCGGATCGAACTCGTTGAAGGGGTGCTCGGACGCGACGGGGAACAGGTCGTCGGTCGAAAGATGCACAAGCGTTGCCCCCACGGAGGCGCTCGCTATGGCGAGGTTACGCGCGCCGAGCGCGTTCACCTGGTAGGCGCGGTCCGGGTTGGCCTCGGCCTCGGTGCGGCTTGCGAGCGCGGCGCAGTTGATCACGAAAGAAGGTCTCTCCGACTCGGCGAAGGCGAGGCTTCGTTGCAAATCGACGATATCGAGTTCCCTGTCGGTCGTCACGACGCGATATCGGGTGTGGTCGAGTCGCGCGCTGATCGTGCGGCCCATGCGCCCGGCGGCGCCGGTGATCCATACGGTTGCCTGAGGCTCAACGCTCATGGACGGATGCTCCTTCGTTGTACGGTTCGTTTTCGTTTCGCCTTCCGAAACCGAACTATCTTAACGCAAGTTTCGTGCTTGCGGTTGCGCAAGCGTTTTCATCGCTTATCATGTTTGTTTGGCTTGTGCATCGAATTGCGCAAGCGAGGAAATCAACGGTTCAGGCGGGATGGCCGCCCGACATGGGGAAGGACTCTCATGAATATTGCACTACCCGATGGCTCGGTAAAAGAGCTCGCTGCCGGCGCGACCGTCGCCGACGTTGCGGCTTCCATCGGCGCGGGCCTTGCGAAGGCTGCGCTGGCTGGCAAGGTTGACGGCACACTGGTCGACCTCACAGCAACCGTGACGGATGGGGCAACCGTTGAGATCATCACCGCGAAAAGCCCCGAGGCGCTCCACATCATGCGCCACTCCTGCGCCCACATCATGGCGGAAGCCGTGCAGGAGCTCTATCCCGGCACGCAGATCGCCTTCGGCCCTGCGACCGACGACGGCTACTTCTACGATTTCGAGCTTCCTAACAATATCTCCTCCGACGACTTCGGCGCCATCGAGAAGAAGATGGCCGAAATCGTCAAGGCAGACGAGCCTTTCGTCCGCGAGGTCGTGAGCATCGACGAAGCAAAGAAAATATTCGCTGACCAGCGCTTCAAGCTCGAGCACATCGACGATTTGACCGACCAGGAAATCTCTATTTACCGCCACGGGTCCTTCGTTGACCTGTGCGCCGGCCCGCATGTTCCTTCCGCCGGTAAGATCGGCGCCTTCAAGATGATGAAGCTCGCCGGTGCCTATTGGCGCGGCGACGCGACGCGCGAGCAGTTGCAGCGTCTCTACGGTACGGCCTTCTTCAAGAAGTCGGCGCTCGAGGAATACCTGCACAACCTCGAGGAGGCCGAGAAGCGCGATCATCGCCGCATTGGCCGCGAGATGGACATCTTCATGATGCGCGACGAGGCGCCGGGCTTCCCGTTCTTCCTGCCCAACGGCATGATCTTGAAGAACACGCTGCTCGACTACTGGCGCGAGATCCACAAAAAGGCCGGCTACGTGGAAATCTCCACGCCGATGATCATGAACAAGCAGTTGTGGCAGACGTCGGGCCATTGGGATCACTACAAGGACAACATGTACTCGACGGTCATCGACGAAGAAGAGTACTGCGTGAAGCCGATGAACTGCCCGGGCGGCGTGCTCGTGTACGCGTCCAAGCCGCATAGCTATCGCGACCTGCCCATTCGTGCGGGCGAGATCGGCCTGGTGCACCGCCACGAGATGAAGGGCGCGCTGCATGGCCTGTTCCGCGTGCGCTGCTTCAACCAGGACGATGCACACCTGTTCGTGCGTCCCGACCAGCTGACTGAGGAAATCGTGGGCGTCGTCAAGCTCATCGACTCGGTGTACCAGCAGTTCGGGTTCACCTACCATGTCGAGCTCTCCACGCGCCCTGAGGATTCGATGGGCTCGGACGAGGACTGGGAAGCAGCCGAGGCGGGCCTCAAGACCGCGCTCGAGGAGCTCGGCATGGAATACGAGGTCAACGAGGGCGACGGCGCCTTCTACGGCCCCAAGATCGACTTCCATCTGACCGACTCGCTTGGACGCACCTGGCAGTGCGGCACCGTGCAGCTCGACTTCCAGATGCCGCAGAACTTCGATCTGGAATACACCGATGCGGATGGCTCGAAGAAGCGCCCGGTCATGCTCCATCGCGTGTGCTACGGCTCGGTCGAGCGCTTCATCGGCATCCTGATCGAGCATTACGCGGGCAAGTTCCCCGTGTGGCTCGCGCCGATGCAGGTGAAGGTGCTTCCCGTTTCCGAGAAGAGCCGCGATTATGCGCACAAGGTCGCCGACGCGATCGAGGCCGCTGGCATCCGCGTCGTGGTGGACAACCGCGACGAGAAGATTGGCTACAAGATCCGCGAGGCGCGCTCCATCGATCGCGTGCCCTATATGGTGATCGTGGGCGAGAAGGAGGCCGAGGAGGGCACCATCTCCGTGCGCGACCGCACGAACGAGACGCATCCCTCCATGATTGAGGACTTTTGTGCGAAGGTGCGCGAGGAGATTCGCACGCGCGCGTAACCTCGTGTGACCTGGTGTGATTGGCTGTTGCGGCGGGCTGTCCTGCGATGGGCGCCCGCCGTTTTTATTGATTTGGTTGGAGGCTTGGAAGATGCGCACGGCGGCATGTCGCTTGCACAAGGGTTTTTCGCTCGAGAAGCGGATGGAAGGCGCGAAGGCGGCGCTCGAGTTCGATCCGTCTGCTCGCCGAGGGGCGTGGCGTCTTTGGGCGCCCGAAGGGGGTGTGCGCCCCGATGGCGAGGCGTTCTCCCGCGTCGTGCTCGATCTGGGGTGCGGCAAGGGCGAGTACACGGTGGCGCGCGCCGAGGCCGATCCCGAGACGCTTTTCGTGGGCATCGATGTTGACCCTATCTGCGTGATGCGCTCGGCCGAGGCGGCATGCGAGGCGGGCGCGGGGAACGTCGTTTTCGTACACGATGAGGACCCTGATGTCTTTGAGCTGTTCGGCGAGGGGGAGCTTGCAAGTATCCTCATCAACTTCCCGACGCCGTTTCCCAAGAAAAAGCGCGCGCCCCGTCGCTTGACCTACCTCGATCGCCTGATGAAGTACCGCCTCGTGCTTGAAGAGGGCGGTACCGTGCGCATGCGCACCGATTCCACGCCGTTTCGCGACTTCTCTTTAACGCAGCTCAATCTGGCAGGCTACCAGCTCGAATGGGAAACCGACGACGTGCGCGGGATGTTCCCTGATGAGCCCTGGAGCGGCTACGAGCGCAAGCTCGTGGCGAAAGGCGCGCCCGTTGTCGGTTTTTGCGCGGTGCCGGGACCTGCCCCCGAGCATGTGGAGCAAACCGCTCCGCTCTCGCTTGTGAGCTATCTTCCCGAGGATTTGGAAAGCCTCGATTACATCCCCTTCGGCATGCAGGGTTCGATCGACAACATCGTCGGGTACAATGCGAACCGCCGCAAAAAAGGGCTGCCCGATTGGCGTCCGCCCATCGTTTAGCCAAGTTGGTAGAATCGCCCGACCCGTCCTGCGTGCTAGATGATAGCATGGGCCAAACGACACTGGTTGGGAAGGGGCGTTTCGTGGGCGATCCATCAATCCGCAGCTATTGCGGCAAAATGCGGCAGGCGAACAAGGAGGCGCGGGCGACGGTTATCGCGCTGGCCTGCATCATCGTCGTATGGCTCGTCGGTGGCTTTGGGCTTGCCGGGTCGGATATCCAAGTGTTCCACACGCCCCTTTGGATTATTGGCGGATGCGTGGTGCCGTGGATTGCCGCGATTGTCGCTGCGGTCGTGCTGAGCCGTCGCGTCTTCATCGATTTCGACTTGGACGACGACGCCGCCATCTCTGGTGCGGCGTGCGAGGAGATTGCGCGCCATGAGTAACCTTGTCGCGCTCGTCCCCCTTGTCATATTCCTCGTCCTCGCGCTTGCGGTGAGCCTCATCGTGCGCCGTCGCACGCATGTGGCGGGCGGCGGCTTCGTGAAGGAGTACTTCATCGGCAACCGCGCTCTCGGCGGGTTCGTGCTCGCCATGACGACGATTGCCACTTACGGCTCGGTGAGCTCGTTTGTGGGCGGTCCCGGGCAGGCGTGGCTTGTCGGCTGGGGCTGGGTTTACATGGCGGTCGTGCAGGTCACGGCCCTCGTTTTGCTCTACGGTATCCTGGGGAAGAAGATGGCGCTCGTTTCGCGCAAGCTCGAAGCCGTCACCGTGATTGACGTCATCCGCGCGCGCTACTCCTCGAATGCGCTCGCCAACGTGAGTGCGGTCGTTGTTGTGCTCTTCTTTGCGGCGACGATGGTCGCGCAGTTTGTGGGCGGCGCGAAGCTTTTCGAGGCCGTCACCGGGTACTCGTATCTGGTGGGGCTCGTGCTCTTCGGCGTCGCGGTCGTGCTGTTCACCACCATCGGCGGCTTCCGCGGGGTTGCGGTGACCGACGCGATATGCGGCGTCGCCATGCTCATCGGCATCTTCGTGCTCGCAGTGGGCATCCTCACCGCCGGCGGCGGCTACGAGAACATCATGGACACCATCCGCGCAAACCGCCCCGAGATGCTCGAGCCCTTCGGCGGCGGCTCCATGCCCGCGACGCTCTACTTCACGCAGTGGCTGCTTGTGGGCATCTTCACGTTCGTCCTGCCCCAATCGGCGGTGCGCTGCATGGGCTTCAAGAACACCAAAGCGCTCCACGGCGCGATGATCATGGGCACGGTCATCATCGGCCTTATGATGATCGGCGTGACCTCCCTCGGCGTGCTGTCCGCGGGCGTGCTCACGGGCGATCTTGCCAGCTATGGCGGCAGCGTCGACAATATCATCCCGCAGGCCATCGCGCAGACGCTTCCGCCCTGGCTTGCCGGTGTGGCCATCATAGGCCCGATCGCGGCGTCGATTTCCACGGTGTCGTCCCTGCTCATTGCTTCGTCTTCGGCTATTATCAAGGATGTCTACCTGGATCATTGCGAGTCGTCCGGCAAAAAACCCACCGAGCGCACAATCGCGCGCTCGAGCCAGGCGGTCACGCTCTGCGTGGGTGCGATCGTATTCGTGCTGGCCATCGTTCCGCCCGACGTCATCTGGAAGATCAACATGTTCGCGTTCGGCGGCCTTGAGACGGCGTTTTTCTGGGTGCTCGTGTGCGGTCTGTTCTGGAAGCGGGCGGGGAAATGGGGCGCGCTGCTGTCGATGATCGGCGGCACCGCCTCGTACTGCCTGTGCATGGCGCTCGGATTCAAGGTGATGGGCCTGCACCAAATCGTGATTGGCATCACGGTCGCGGGCGTGCTCATGGTGGTGGGAAGCCTCTTCGGGCGGTGCGATGCGGCGGAGGAGAAGCGCATGCGCGAGGTGTTCTTCCCCGAGTAGAGGGTTGCGAAGGGAACTGGCTGTTGCATAAAGAAGCCGGGCCGCGTGGGTGCGACCCGGCTTCTTTTGTTGTGGCCAGCTGCGACTGAGATTCTCCCGCGGCGGCCTCGCGCGACTGGGCTTCTCGTACCTCGGCTGCTGCGTTTCCTGTCGTTTCGCCCGTCGGCTTGCTGCGAGCCTCGTTAGCGTTCCTTCTTCTCACGGCTCATCATGCGGCCAATTTCGTTTTGCCGGCGTTGGTGCTCGCGCACCGCCGCCTGAGCGAGCCTTTTGCGCCGCTCTTCGCGTTGCTGCGTCGCTTTCTCGACGATATCGCCGCGGGGTCCCTCTTCGATGAAGTGTTCGATCTCGTCTTTATGCGCAGCGAAGTCCTGTGCCGCGGCATCGAGCAGCGTGTCGAGCGCTCGCTTGCGCTCGCTTTTGCGTTGCAGGGCGAAAGCAGCTTCCTGCCAGGGGATATCCTCGTCCTTCGACTCGCTTGAGCGCATGGCGAGGCGGGCGGCGGCCTCCTGGCGCACCATCATGCGCTCCATGTCCAAGTGCTCGTGCAGGATCGTGCGGATGTCGTTCGGGTGTGCGGCGATTTCTTGCACCGCGACGATCGGCTTCGCATCGACCACGCGGTAGGTGAGCGATGCCAGAAATGGCATGAGGAAAACGGTCACCGCGCCTGCGGCGACGAGCGTGCCTGCGACGTCTTGTGCCATCGCCCCCGCCTTCACGGCTACCGATGTCACCGCCACGATGAGCGGCAGCGCTGTGGTGCAGTAGAGCGCCACGGTGATCCGGTTGTGCATGGACAGCTTGTCCTCGCCCTTGCCGAGCGAGAGTGCCACGACGATGGGCACGGCGCGCACCAATAACAGCGCGCAGATGAACAGGACGAGCAGAAGCGGGTTCTCGCCCACGCCGGCAAGGTCGATCTTCGCGCCGGAGACGACGAAGAACACGGGGATAAGGAACCCGTAGCCGATTGCGTCGAGCTTTGATTCGAGCTCGTGGTCGCCTTCGGGAATAACATAGCGCAGAATGAATCCCGCGGCGAAGGCGCCGAGCACGATATCGAGCTGGAACACCGCCGATACGGTGACGAGCCCGATCAAAAGCACCACCGTCACACGCACGAACGCTTGCGAGGTGGTGTTGCGCTTGCTCGCGAGAAACCGGTAAATGCGATGCCCGCCGCGGCGCGCTTTGGCAGGAACGATCGCCATGATCACGCAAACGAGGACAAACACCGCGAGGATGAGCAGCGTCTTCCACTCGCTGCGCGACGAGAGCAGAAGCGCCATGGCGAGCACGGGACACAACTCGCCCCAGGTGCCGAACGAGAGGATTCCCCCGCCGACGGGGGTTCCCTCGAGGTCGCGCTCCTTGATGATCGGCATAAGCGTGCCGAGCGCCGTTGTGGTCAGCGCGATGGCGACGGCGAGCCCGTCGATGTGGCTTACGGAGAGGCTTGGCGACAACAGTACCAGGACAAGTGCGATCGCCATGCTGACGACCCAGGTGGCAAGCCCTTTCTTCCCCTGCGTTCCCGAAAGGCTCTTCGGGTCGATCTCATAGCCTGCAAGAAGGAACAAAAACGCGAGGCCGAGCTCGGAGAGCATGTCGATTGAGTCGGTCAGCTCGATGACCCCTGCCATATAGGGGCCCAATAGCGCGCCCGCCAAAAGCAGAATCACGGTTTCGGGAACGAGTCCGCGTGGAACAAGCTTGGCGATGATGGGGGCTGCCGCGGCGACAAGTGCGGCGGTGAACAGCGATATGAAATCGGTGGGCATGGGAATCTTTTCTACTGAGGGGGTCGAGGGTGCTTGCGTGCTGAGCGCTGGTGGGGCACAGACGAGCTGCGATTAGGCGAAACGTGCGAGCGGCGGGCTGGTGGAACGCTCGCTTACAACGGGCTTGCGGGTTGTAAGCCCGACGTATTGCTAGCCCGCAAGATACTCCTGCAGCTTCGGCCACGCTTGTGCCGCAGCTGCCAGCCCCTGTTCGTACAGTGCGAGCAGCTTATTGGTGTCGTGCTCCATGGAGGAGACCGTGACGGGCTCAGGAGGGCGAATCACGAAGATGCGTCCGGCTGCCTGCTCACGTTCGATCCAGCGGTAGAGGCGGTTGTACTCGTAGTGACGATACTGCAATCGATCGAGATAGTACGGGTAGTCGGCGTAGCGCTGGCGCATGAGCGCCATGAGCTTGTTCGGCTTCTTCTTGTAGCCAGCGGCCTGGGTGAGCACGACGATGTGTTTGCTTGCGCCGGTGAGCATCGAGTGGAGAAGCGGTACGCTGTCGGAGGTGCCTCCATCGAGGAGAAGCTTGCCGTCCGCCTCGACGATCTGACTTACGAGCGGCATCGACGACGATGCGATGAGATAGGGCAGGTCATCATGGTAATCGTGCATCTCGTGGTAGTCGGCTTCGCCGGTTTCAAGGTTGGTTGACACGGCTTCGAATCGAATAGGCGAGCGTCGAAACGCCTCATAGTCGAACGGGTCGAGCACGTCGGGAATCTCGTGGAAGGCGAATTCGCGGCCGTAGGCGTTTCCCGTGCGGACGAAGCTTTGCATCGACAAGTAGCGGTTGTCGGCAGCGTACTTCACGTTGATCAGGCTCGACCTGCCGGGCGCGCCCGCCACGTAGTTCCCGCCGCAAAGCGCACCCGCCGACACGCCGACGACGTATTCGCAGAAGAACTTCTGGTCCATGAAGAAATCGAGCACGCCTGCGGTGAACTGCCCGCGCATCGCCCCGCCTTCGAGCACGAGGTTCGCGTGGGCAAGCGTCGCGCCCTCCCATGCAGGTGCGCCGTGCATAGGAGCGCCCTCGCTGCCGCTTTCGCTCGGTTCTCTGTTCTCATCTGCGGTTTTGGCTGCAAAAACCGAAAGCTGATCTTCCGTAGGTTCGCTCATGGGTCACCCTTTCTCTTGTCGGGTGCCATTATAGTTCAGTTTCATGCCGTTCCAGTAACGCCTCGTTTACGTTTCGCGGGTAAGCGATACAATACGTTGGTACAAGCGTCGGGCTTGGCGCCTGATGCGAATCCTGGTTTCAAATCACTTGTTCAGGAGGAAGGGAACATGAGCGAAATGGTAACTTCTTCGGATTTCGAAGAGAAGGTTCTGAAGTCCGACGTCCCCGTTCTTGTGGATTTCTTCGCGACATGGTGCGGCCCGTGCCGCATGCTCGGCCCTGTGGTCGAGGAAGTCGCCGCTGAGAAGGCCGGCGAGGCCAAGGTGTACAAGCTCGATATCGATCAAAGCCCCGACATTGCGCAGCGCTACGGCGTGATGAGCGTGCCGACGCTGATCTTGTTCGAGGGCGGTGCGCCGAAGCGCCAGATGGTGGGTGCGCAGCCGAAGCAGAACGTGCTCGCGCTGTTCGCGTAAAACGTATTTTCCGAGCACAATGGGAAGGCGCTGCGGGGCGACGTTCGCCTTGCAGCGCCTTTTTGCGTTTCGAGGGTATACTCTGCGGGAACGGGACCCAATCGGGTGAAAGGCGGAAATGCTATGAATGAAAACGATGTGCTCGACGTGGCGGTGATCGGCGCGGGGCCCGCTGGGCTCACGGCAGGGCTCTATGCGGCGCGTGCGGGGCTCTCGATCGCTATCTACGAGAGGATTTCCCCTGGTGGACAGCTTGCGCAAACCGAGCGGGTGGAAAACTACCCGGGCTTTGCCGAGGGGGCCGACGGCTTCGAGCTCGCTTGGGCGATGAAGGAGCAGGCGGAGCACTTCGGCGCGATTATCGTGAGCGAGGAAGTGACGGCGGTCGACTTTTCAGGCGAGGTGAAGACGCTCACGACGCCTTTCGGCCAACATAAGGCGAGAAGCGTCATCGTGGCGACGGGCGCGCGGCCGCGCAAGATGGGCCTTGCGGGGGAGGAACGGCTCGCAGGCCGCGGCGTGTCGTATTGCGCGACCTGCGACGGCAACTTCTTCCGTGGGAAAAGCGTATGCGTGCTCGGCGGCGGGAACACGGCGGCGGCGGACGTGAAGTACCTTGCGCGCATCTGCGAGCGCGTCTATCTCGTCCATCGTCGCGATACCCTGCGCGCCTCGGCGATCGATCGGGAGCGCCTCTCCTCGCTTCCCAACGTCGAGTTCGTGTGGAACTCGCGCATTGCCGACCTGCACTCGGAGGAGGGCCGTCTTGCCGCTGTGGAAGTCGAGGATGTGGCGACGGGTGCGCGGAGGACGCTTCCTGCCGAAGGTCTGTTCGTTGCTATCGGAACGATTCCCAACGCCGATTTCCTCGAGGGCGTGCTTCCTGTTGACGAGGGCGGCTACATCGTGGCCGACGAGTCGGGCGCTACGAGCGTGCCCGGCGTGTTCGCGGCGGGCGATGTGCGCGCGAAGGGCCTGCGCCAGGTGGTGACGGCCGTCTCCGACGGGGCGATAGCCGCCGAGAGTGCCGCCGCATACGTTGCCTCGCGATAGCGGGTGAGCAGGAACGCGGGTGCGCCAGCTTGGCTTGGGCGCTCGACGCGGGCGTTATGGACGGTCGGGAGATCGATGGTACGCGTTACCTCGACCCGCAAGGTTCGGCCTGGCGCTCTGCCGTCGGCAAGATGACCGCAACGCTTGAGCGTGACGTGTTGGAGTAAAACGAAGCTTCTAACCTGCAAGGTTTCGCTTTCGCCGACGATTTCGCCTCCATGAGCGTATTTCCTGCGAAAGTCCAAGGGCGTCTCTCACACGAGGGGCGCCCTTTTGGTATCATTGTTCAGCTACGGATAACGCAATTCGCATAAAGGAACGCACGCAATGCAAGATAACGACATGCGCGAGAAGCTTGAGAAGATCATTTCCGCCTACGAGGAGCTCCAGGCGAAGATGAGCGACCCTGCAGTTCTCGCCGATCAAAAGACATACAACCACCTCGCCAAGGAATACGCGAACCAAGGTCCGCTCGCCGCGAAGGCGCGCGAGTACCTCGCATGCTGCAGCGACATCGACGACGCCAAAGAGATGCTCGCCGATTCCGACATGAAGGAGTTCGCGCAGGAGACCATCGCCGAGGCCGAATCGAAGATGCCTGCCCTCGAAGAGGACATCAAGTTCATGCTCATTCCCTCGGACCCTGCCGACGAGAAGGACATCATCGTGGAGATCCGCGCTGCTGCCGGCGGCGACGAGGCGGCGATCTTCGCGGGCGACCTGTTCAAGATGTATGAGCGCTTTTGCTCTTCCCAGAAGTGGAAGATCGAGCTTATGGACGTTTCCCCGTCCGAGGCAGGCGGGTACAAGGAAATCCAGTTCAAGGTGAAGGGCGACAAGGTGTACTCCGTCATGAAGTACGAGTCTGGCGTGCACCGCGTGCAACGCGTGCCCAAGACGGAAAGCCAGGGCCGCATCCACACGTCCACGGCGACTGTTGCCGTGCTTCCCGAAGCCGACGAGGTTGAGGTCGACATCAATGAGAACGACCTGCGCATCGACGTGTTCCGTGCCGGCGGCCCCGGCGGACAGTGCGTCAACACGACCGACTCCGCCGTGCGCATCACGCACCTGCCGACCGGCCTTGTCGTGCAGTCTCAGGACCAGAAGTCGCAGCTGCAGAACAAGATTGCGGCGATGGCCGTTCTTCGCGCACGCCTCTACGAGAAGATGCTTGCCGAGCAGCAGGCTGCCGAAGGTGCCGAGCGTCTCGCGCAGATCGGCTCGGGCGACCGCTCCGAGAAGATTCGCACCTACAATCTTCCTCAGGACCGCGTGACCGACCACCGCATTGGCTTCAACTCCACGTACAGCTCGGTTCTCGACGGCGACGGGCTAGGCGATGTTATCACCGCACTTCAGGCGGCAGACCGCGCCCGCAAGCTCGCCGAAGCTGTTTAGTTTCGCTGTTCTGACGTGCGACGAGAAATGTGACGCTGCGAAGGGTCCCGGCCTTGCGCTTGCACGATGATGCGGGCTCGCGTACCAAAAGAGTGCGCGTTGCCCCTGCATCCTGCGAGTTCAAGGAGGGGCCCTTCTTGTTGGTTTTACTGCAAGCTAGTGCGATGCGAGAAGGGGATGTTACCCGATGGCGGATGACGTGTGGACAATTGAAAAGCCCAGTGGGCTTTTCAACCCCGAGCACGGCGAAGCCGAGCGCAGGGGCATCAACCATCGTGTGCCTTTGGAAGGGGTTGTTTCCCTATGACGGATGACGTGTGGACGATTAAAGCTGCGCTCGAATGGACGCAGGGGTATCTTGCGCGCAAGGGCGACGAGAATCCGCGTCTGTCGGCGGAATGGCTTCTTGCCGAGGCTACGGGCCTGCGTCGTGTTGAGCTCTACGTCAATTTCGAGAGGCCCCTCTCGATGGAGGAGCGCGATATCCTTCGCGGTTACGTGTCGCGCCGCGGGGCTGGTGAGCCGCTGCAATACATCACTGGCGAGGTCGCGTTCCGCCATATCGCGGTGAAGGTGCGCCCGGGCGTGCTCATCCCGCGTCCCGAGACTGAAGTGCTTGTGAGTGAGGCGCTCTCGCTTTTGCCTCCCGCAGGCCGCCGCGTGGCGCGCGACTCGCAAATCGGTGCCTGGGAGGGCGATCTTCTGCGCGCGGCGGAGGCCGCTGTCGGGGAATCAGGCGATGGCTCTGATGCGTTTTCCCAGGTAGCAAGTGCGCTTGAGGAGGCGGGTGGCTTCTCTTCGGAGGGCGCGGAAGCCTCGGGTGATTCTGGCGCCGAGACGCTTTTCGTGGCCGATTTGTGCACGGGGAGTGGTTGTATCGCTTGCTCGATAGCCCATGAGCGTCCCGACGCGCGCGTCGTCGCTACGGACATCTCGCCTGACGCCGTTGCGCTCGCGGGCGAGAACGCGGGCGCGCTCGGGCTTGCCGACCGCGTGCGCGTCGTCGAATGCGACCTTGCGGCGGGCGTTCCCGAGGCGGCAATCGGCAAGCTTCACCTGGTTGTTTCCAACCCGCCTTACGTTCCCACCGCCGTTATGGCAGAAATTCCCGAGGAGGTTGCGGCCTTCGAGCCCGCGCTTGCCCTTGAAGGGGGCGCTGATGGGCTCGATGTGTTCCGCCGCGAGATTGAATGGTGCCGGCAGGCGTTGCGTCCCGGCGGCGGCTGCGCGTTCGAGCTGCACGAGACCTGCCTTGACGAAGCGGCATCGCTTGCGCGTGCGGCGGGCTTCGTCGATGTGCGCATCGTCGCCGACCTCGCTGGCAGGCCGCGCGTTCTCACGGCGCGAAAGCCGGAGTGCTAGCACCTCGCGCAACGCGAGCTTCGGCGGTCGCTCCCTTTGCGGTAGAATAGCGCTATTCGACTATGTCTACTATGGTGAGGAGCGTACATGTCTGCTGATAACGTGCTCAAAGCGAACCTCGAAGAAGCGGCTGGCGTCCTGCGGGAGCGCCTCGGCAATCGCAAGCCCGCGGTCGGCATTGTGCTCGGCTCGGGCCTCGGCCCCCTGGCCGAGCAGATTGAGGATGCCATCATCGTCCCGTTCGGCGAGATTCCCCATATGAAGCGCAGCACGGCGACGGGTCACAAGGGTCGCTTCGTATGTGGCGAGCTTGGCGGGAAGACGGTGCTCGCCATGCAGGGCCGCCTGCACGGATACGAGGGGAATTCGCCGCAGGAGGTCGCGTTCCCCATTTGGCTTATGCATCTTCTGGGCGTGCGCGCGCTCATCACGACAAACGCGGCAGGCGCCATCAACGAGTCCTATGCCCCCGGTGAGTTTTGCATCATGAGCGACCATATCAACTTCACCGGGCGAAACCCGATCGTCGGCACTGAGCCCGACGGCATCGCGTTTCGCTTCTTCTCGATGAAGGATGCCTACGACCCTGAGCTGCGCGCTGTGGCTCACAGGGTTGCGCTCGAGCGTGGTGTCGCGGTCCAAGAGGGCGTTTACCTGGGGCTTTTGGGCCCGAGCTTCGAGACTCCCGCCGAAATCCGCGCGTTTCGCGCCTGGGGTGCCGACACGGTTGCCATGAGCGTGTGCGAGGAGGTCATCGCAGCTCGCCATGTGGGCATGCGCGTGCTCGGCATCTCGCTCGTGTCGAACATGGCGTGCGGGGTCGAGGGCGCTTCCCCGAGCGATGTGGAGGTGTTCGAGGTCGCCAAAGAAGCAGAGCCGAAGTTCTGCCGGCTTATCGAGGGCATCGTCGAGGAGGCGGTGCTCTAAGGTGCGTTCCGATATGCGTTCCCAATCGAGATAACCAGGCGGCGGCGTGAAGAGAATCGCGTCGCCGTTTTCGTTTGGGAGTATGATTGACCGCGTCAATTGCGAGGGAAGGCGTGTGCTGGTGAAAGAGGAAGCGAAGCGAAGGATCAAGCTGGGATGTGCTGCGGCGGGTGCGCTTGTGGCGGCGCTCCTTATCGCGACCTGCCCGATTCCGGGACTGTCCTATCAGGCAACGGCGGTGCTCGGTATCCTCATCATGGCTATCGTGTGGTGGATTACCGGCGTTCTGCCCGAGTTTGTTACCGCGGTGATTATGGCGGTGCTCTTCGTTGTGGTCGCCGGTATCTCCGTTAGCGCGACGTTCTCGACGTTCGCGTCGTCTACCTGGTGGCTTTTGCTCTCGGCCTTCACGCTGGGAGTCGGCATGAAGACGAGCGGTCTTATGAGGCGCATCGCGCTGGCGATTGTGCGCAAGTTCCCGCGTACGTTCCGATGCCAGGTCATCGCTCAACTTGTCACGGGCACGGTTCTCGGCCCCTTGATCCCAAGCCTTGCCGTCAAAGGCGCCATGCTCGCCCCGCTTGCCATGAGCATCGGGGACGAGCTGGGATATGAGCGCCAGGGGAAGCGTGCGACTGGGCTGTTTGCGGCGATGCTCGTGGGCATCCGCACGGTTGCGCCGACGATTGTTTCCGCCTCCGTTACTGGTTATGCGCTCATGGCGACGCTGCCTGCCGATGTGCAGGAGCAATTCAACATGGCGTCGTGGTTTGTGGCGGCGCTGCCGTGGTTGGTGGTCGTGCTTGCGCTGAACTACTTCTTGATTATGGGGATGTACGGGCGAGGGGAAGCATCTGCTTGCGATGCTGTCGAAGATTCTCCTTCTGACACCGTCGGCGCACCCGGCAACGCCCAGTCGCTCGAACAGTCCTCGCTGCGCTGCGGAACTCGCTTTGTGGGCGCCGCCGAATGCGCCGACTCCAAGCAGGATGAAGCAGAGAGCTCTGTTGCCGAGCCCTCGCGCGGAGGGACGGACTTGAACGACAACCAGTCGATTCCCGATGGCCTGGGGCCGCTTTCGGTGGTGGAGAAGCGCATGCTCGCCATCATCTTGGTGACGGTCGTCTTGTGGGCAACCGAGCCGTTCCACCACATCTCCGCCATGGCGGTCGGTCTTGCGGCACTCGTTTTCATGTTCGTGCTGAAGGTGATCGACGTCCCTGCGTTCAAGTCGGGTGTGAACTGGACATCGCTTCTCTTCATCGGCATCGCGCTCGGGTTGGGTTCGGTGTTCGCCGAGGCGGGACTCAACGATTGGGTCATGCAGACATGCGGCCCTGCTTTCCAGGCGCTTGCGGGCAATCCGTACCTTCTCGTGCTCGGGATCGGCGTGATCACAGTAGTGCTTCGGTTCCTCATCGTTTCCGAGGTAGCGTACCTCAATCTGCTCATGGCGTTTCTCGTGCCGATGGCGGCGAGCGTGGGCGTGAACCCGTGGGTGCTCGGTTTTTCGGCATATGCGCTCGTCATCGCTTGGTTCGCGAAATATCAAAGCCCGATTTACCTCGCTGCGTTCTACGCGGTCGATGGTAAGATGGCGAAGCATTCCGAACTTGCCAAGTACTGCGGTGTCTATCTCGCAACCTGTCTTGCGGGGCTTGTGGTCTGCGTGCCGTATTGGCAGTGGATGGGCTTGCTGTAGCGGCTTGCCGTGATGGTTGAAAGGGAATTTACATGTTGGTTCTGACTGTTGGGAGTGAGGCGCGCACGCGCAAGTATCTGCCTGACCTGCCGATTACGCGCGACGCCGGGCTCGTATGCGCCGAACGGGGCGCCTCGAACGACGATTTGCTTGCTGCTGCGCCCGATGCTGATGTCATCGTCGCCGATGCCATAAGCCCTGTTGATGTGCGGCTTATCGAAGCTATGCCGAATCTCAAGCTCATCCATTCGGAGGGGGTTGCCTTCAACGCGATCGACGTGGAGGCGGCGCGCGCTCGGGGCATTGCCGTGTGCAATTGCGCGGGCGTGAACGCGGGGACCGTTGCCGAGCAGGCTGTCATGCTCATGCTCATGTGCTTGAGGCGCGCGCTCGAAGGCGACAGGGCGGTTCGCGAGGGTCGTCAAATCGCTCTTAAGGAGCGCATGATGGTGGAGGGCTTTCGCGAGCTGGGGGATTGCACGGTCGGGTTTGTGGGCTTCGGCGCGATCGGCCAGGCGACTGCACGCTACCTTCGTCCCTGGGGCTGCAAGATGCTCTACAACAAGCGCCATCCGCTCGACGAGGGTCTCGAGAACGAGCTGGGCGTTCACTTCGCAAACCTCGATGACCTGCTTGCCACCTGCGACATCGTAAGCCTGCACGTTCCCGTGACCGTCGAGACGCGCGGCATGGTCGATGGGGCGTTCCTTGCGAAGATGCGCTCCGATGGTGTGCTTATCAATACAGCGCGCGGCGACATTGTTGATCAGGAAGCGCTTGTTGCGGCGCTCGAAGAGGGAAGCATCGCGGCCGCGGGGCTCGATACGCTCACGCCCGAGCCGGTGACGCTCGACAACCCCCTCGTGAACCTTTCGACCGAGGCGGCGGCGCGCGTCGTCTTCTCGCCCCATGTGGGTGGCGTCGCGGAGGGCATGTTCTATCGGGCGCACCGAACGATTTGGGAAAACATCGCCCGGCTTGCAGCGGGGGAAGAACTCGTCAATCGCGTGTGCTAGCGGCACTCACGATTCTCCGCTCGTTTCTATTGGAAAGCTGCGGAGCGCGGCAGGGGGCTGTACGCGCTTCCGGGCAAAAGCAGCCCCTGGCGCTCCATGTCGGTGCCGATTTCGCAGTATTCCTTCCACGCACTTTCGAGCTCGGCGAGCTCCTTCTCGGTGAGGGGGCGCACGGCGCGCGCGGGCGAGCCTATCACCAACGATCTGTCGGGGATGTTCGCCGTGCCGGTCACGAGTGCGCCCGCTCCCACAAGGCAATGCGAGCCGATTTTGGCGCGGTCGATCACGGTTGCTCCCATGCCGATCAGCGTGCCCTCGCCGACGTCGCAGCCGTGGACGATCGCCCCATGCCCGATGGTCACCTTGTCGCCGATGCGCGTGACCTCGTCGTGGTTCACATGGATGCAGCAGTTTTCTTGAATGTTGGTCTGCTTTCCGATTTCGATGCGGCCGCCGAAGTCGCCGCGAATGGTGGCTCCTTGCAAAACGGTGCACTCGGCGCCGACCTTCACATCGCCGATCACCGTGGCGGAAGGTGCGATGTGCGCAGTGGGGTCGATTTCGAGGTTTTTCAGATAATCCATGGTTGCTCCTGTTCCAATTTCGCTCCTATGGTGGCACGAGGGGCTGGTCCCTGCAACAGCCAAACGGCCGATTGCGCGCGAAAACGAGAAAGTGCGGCTTCGTTGATTCTTTCTCGGGTGGCTGAGAAACCTGAAAATGGGTGTAAACTCTTTATTACATCGGGGGATGTTTTGATCAGGAAAACAAGCCGTGATTGCATAGTTTTCTTGACATCAAGGGGGGATCAAATGCAATTGGACGATATTGAGGTACTGGTCACGGTCGCCGAGACGAAGAGCCTCTCGCAAGCTGCCGAGAAGCTCTACATGTCAAGGCCCGGCCTCTCGCAGAAAATCGCGAACATAGAATCGCGTTTTGGGATGAAGCTCTACGAGCGCACTTCGACTGGTGTGGTGCCGACTCCTGCGGGCGTTATCGTCACGAAGTTCGCGCGGAAGATGACGTCGCTCGAAAATTTGCTGGCTGCGGAGCTTGCGGCGGTCGACGAGAATTTCGATTCGACGATTGAGGTAGGTATGAGCTTGGCCGATGGCGTGACGCTTCTCCCCGCTCTCGTGAAGAAGTTCCACGACCTTCACCCCGATGCCCTTGTCCATCTCGACGCTGGTTACGAGCCTGGGCTTATGAAGAAGCTCAAAGACGGCGATCTCGATTTCGCTATTCTGGAAAACGAGTCGATCGAAGACGGCATATCGAGTGAAACCCTAGGCTTCTCGCAGCTCATTTTCTGTGCACCCGACAAGCCGCCTTATAATTCGGTGCCTCAGCCGGTGAAGGTGAAGACGCTGCTCGAATGGCCCATGGTTATTTACGAGTGGAACTCTGGCCGCCATATGGTGGGCAACCGCCATTTCCGAGATCGCTATGGCATTTCCCTTCGTGACCACAATATGGTTGCGCGTTTCGATACCCATGAGGCCATGATGAACGGCGTGCGCGCCGGCTTGGGCTGGGCCAGCGTTCCCCGTTGCATTGCTCGGCGCTATCGCCATGAGCCAGGTGTCATCTGGTTCGAGGTCGACACCGACTCTATGCGCTATCCTGTCGACCTTGCGTGGCATTCGGAACGGGCCATCGCTCCTTTGGCGATAGAGTTCATGGACTTCATTAGAGAGAACATCCCGGACGGTTATTTCCAGTCGGACGAGTAGCGTCGCGCGCGTTGCCCCGTAATCTTTAAATGCCTCCAATTGGGGGCATTTTCTTTATAGCTCCTCACTCAAGTAAACGAAGCTAACTCTTCTCTGCTGTCAACTGCGGTAATCAGCGGCTGTATAGCACTCTTTCCATGCAAAAAATCCTTTACGGCAGCGGAAAGGAATCGCTTCCACGATTCCGCTCGCCTCTCTTTCGCAAGCCCCAAACGGTGGCTATCCTGCCAGTCATCGCCAAATAAATACCGCTGACAGGCTCTTTTCTGGAGCAATTGCGGCAATAAGACGAGGGCGAATCGAACAGCTGCGCAACCGGGGGGAAGCGCGATCCTGCATCTTCCATCCTGGCAAAACGCGGCGCCAAAGCATGAGGAGGAATCGGTGGACAAACAAGCAATCATCGATGCAAGCCGAAAGCGACGCGAAGGGGAGCGGATCTTCTACACTTCGTGCCCCGCAAACGGGTGCTGGGACTCGGCATGCATCCTGAAATGCCACGTGAAGGACAACAAGCTCATCGCCGTCGAGCCTGACGACTCGGTGAACGCCAACGACAGCCGTGAAGATTGCGGCTGGGAGAACATCTGGAAGGGTAATGTCCAGATGCGCCCGTGCGCGATGGGTCACTCGTGGAAGAAGGAGATTGAGGCCGAAACGCGCCTCCTCCACCCGATGAAACGCGTGGGTGAAAAGGGCCCCGGCAAGGGCTACTTCGTGCAGATTTCCTGGGAAGAGGCGCTCGACACGATTGCCGACAAGCTGAAGGAAATCAAGGAGAAGTACGGCCCCTACGGAATCTTCCATTCGCAGTACCCCAGCTTCGAGAAGAACGGCTTCCCGCTTGCACCCTGGTGGGAGGCAGGTTTCGGCGCTTGGGGCGAGCACTCCACGTCGGGTCACGCCGCAGGTGAGATGCTGCATCTGGGCGTCGACCTCTCCAAGACCGCGAAGGGGCTCTCTGAGGCGCTTCCTGGTTTCGAGGCGTCCGATATCTTCAATTCCAAACTCTTCATCATGTGGGGAATGGACCCGGTCGTGGCGTGGTTCGGTCCGACTTCCTACTACATGCAGCTCGCCCATGAGTACGGCTGCAAGACGATCGTCATCGATCCGCGCTATACGCAGTCGGCCGAAATCCTTGCCGACCAGTGGATTCCCATCCGCCCCGGCACCGACCTCGCGATGATGCTCGCGGTCGCCCAGGTGCTCTACGAGGAGGATCTGATCGACCATGAGTTTGTGAACGAATGGGTCGACAAGGCCGGCTTTGAGGAGTGGCGCGCCTACTGCATGGGCGAGGGTGCCGACGGCATCAAGAAGACGCCTGAGTGGGCCGCTCCCATCTGCGCCGTTCCCGCTGAGACCATTCGCGAGTTTGCTCGCCTGTACGGTACTACTAAGCCGGTTCATCTGCAGTACTTCTACTCCTGCGCAAAGCGTCACATGGGCGACTATTCTGCTGCGGCTTCCATGCTGCTCCAGGCCATGACAGGTAACATCGCGTGCGCTGGCGGCTGCCAGACGGGCGCATGCCTGCCCACGCCGGGCCGTGTTCCCGCCCCGCGCGCCGATTGGCATCGCGATCCGGGCGATTACAAGGTGCCGGTGCTCTTCAACAACAACTGCCTCACCGAGATTCTCGCTTGCCAGAAGGATTACTGGGAAGGCCGCATGAGCGAGTCCGAGTTCCGTCATCGCATCGGTTCGCCGAACAATGATTGCCCGCTGCCGAACATCCAGATGATTATCTTCGAGAACAACTACGGCAACAACCATTCCAACGTGAACAAGCGCTTCGCGGGCATGGCTGCAACCGAGTTCAACTGGGGCTTCCAGTGGCATTTGAACCAGCCTACCGCCGAGCTGTGCGACATCATCTTGCCTGCTCCCATCTGGCAGTTCGAGGGCATGGACGAGTACATGTACGGGCATCAGCGCTTCGTATCGGGCCCGAACGGCATGCGCAACTACTTCACGTTCTGCGCACGCGGTCTGGAGTTCCCGGGCGAAGTCCGCTCGAAGGAATGGGTCTGGACGGAGATTGCCAAGCGCTTGGGCGTGGCCGACAAATACAATCCCCGCATGCTCGACGTCGACGCCGAGCACTGGGTTGACGCGCAGGAGGCGGTCTATAAGGAGGCCTTCGAGAACTGGGCGAACAACGAGACCGTTATGGCGTATCTCGGTTACGAAAAGCGCCCGACCTGGGAAGAGTTCAATGCGAACCCGGTTGTGCGCACGGAAATCGATGTGCCGTACTACCCGTTCAAGTCGATGATGGAGCGCGGCGAAAGCCCGTTTGGCACCCCGACCGGCAAGATCGAGTTCGTGTCGAACTACGTGAAGACTCACGACATGACCGAATCCCGCTGGCGTGGCAAGATCGACCCGATGCCGGTGTGGAGCCCGAGCTACGTGGAGGGCGACATCGGATCGGCCTCCAACGACGGCTTCTACAACCCGAAGGTGAAGGATTACCCGCTTTCGATGGTGTCGCCCGTCTCGATTTACCGCCAGCATTCTTCCAACGACAACAACCCGCTCATGCGCGAGGACTGCTATCGCCATGCTGTGTGGATTTCAGGTGTCGATGCCCAGGCGCGCGGCATCAAAGACGGCGATATCTGCCGCGTGTATTCCGATCGCGGCGAAGTCGAGCTTACCGCCTATGTCACGAACCGTATGATGCCGGGCACGGCAGCCGTGCACCATGGCGCCTGGTTCCAGACCGATGGCACGCCGGCCGAGCGCAACAAGTTCGGCGAGGACCTTCGCGGTACCCCGAACATCCTGCTCGACGACGGGCATCTGCCGCACATCCTGGGCGCGCTCATCATTGCCGGCCTCGTCGAGGTCGAGAAAGTCCGCGATGGCGATGCGGAGGGCTTCGGCAACGAGGCCGAACGCGGCGGCATGCGCGGTGCGAAGGCGGCGCTGGACTTCCGCCGCACGCTCGGTGAGGGGAAGGAATAAGACGATGACCCAGTATGGATTCATGTTCGATATGAACCGCTGCTACGCCTGCCAGGCCTGCAGCATCGCTTGCAAGGATTGGCACGGCATCGAGCCGGGTGCCGAGAAGTTCATGACGGTGTACGAATGGGAAGAGGGAACGTTCCCGAACATCCGCCTGCACTCGCTCGCATTCCCCTGCGCTCACTGCGAGGACCCGGCGTGCCTGAAAGTGTGCGAGTCGGGAGCGATCTATAAGGAGGACGAGTTCGGTGCTGTCTTGGTTGACCAGGATAAATGCACTGGTTGCCGCAAGTGCTACAGCGCGTGCCCCTATGGTGCGCCCCGTTTCGCGTCCGACGAGCCCACGTGCAAGATGAGCAAGTGCGACATGTGCATCGACCGCCTCGCCGAGGGAAAGCAGCCCGCGTGCACCCAAAGCTGCCCGCTTCGCGCCTTCGATTTCGGTCCGATTGACGAGCTTGTCGAGAAGTACGGCGATGTGCGCTATTGCGCGGGCATGCCCGCTCCTGAGGCCACGAAGCCTTCCTATATCATCTGGAACCCGCGCGAGAAGACGCCGCTTCTGCCTTACGACGCCGATGAGGCGATCAGGCTCAACCAGCAGCGCGGCGACTTGGGCACGATGTTCGAGAGCGCCGAGGACCTGAAAACCTTCGATGAGGGCACCATCCGCCGCAACGAGCTGCAGATGAAGCACGATTCGGTCATCGATCTCATGCGCGCAACGCGCAACGACATGGCCTAGGCGAGAAGGGGATTCCGCGGGCTTCGAAAGTCGCCCGCGGAATAGGCCGTCAGTTTTGAATGCACGTCGCTGCGTTTGAGCCTTGCCGCCGCCATCGGTCGGGCTTGACTGCAGCGGCATTGCAGATAATCAACCTGCTTTACGAAAGGGGAAAGCAACATGGAGTGGATTGGAGTTATCGGCATCATCGTCGGTCTCGTCTTCTTCGTCATTGCAGCCATGAAAGGCTGGAATGTTCTTATCACCTCCGTCGTGACTGCCGTCATCATCGCGGTTACGAACGGCATGGGTATCGCCGATGCGATGCTCGGCGCGAAGTCGTCGTATGTGACGGGCCTCGCAAGCTTCGTTCAGAAGAACCTGCTCATCTTCGTGGGCGCGGCCATTCTGGGCGAGTACATCGACAAGTCGGGTGCAGCGAAGTCCATCGCGCAGGCGATCGTGGGCAAGGTCGGCACGAAGAGCCCGTACCTGGTTCTTCTGGCGATTGCCGCTGTCGGCGCGATTCTTACCTATGCCGGCATCTCGATGTTCGTGGCGATGTTCGCCCTCATCCCGCTTGCTCGCCCGATCTTCAAGGAATGCAACATTCCCTGGCATCTGTTCTGCGCAGCGTGGTCCCTGGCCGCCTGCTCGTTCACGATGGCCATGATCCCGGGCGTTCCCGCCATCGCGTGGATTAACGCTGCTAACGGCTGCGGCGTCTCCATGACCGCAGCTCCCGTGCTCGGCATCGTCGGCTCCGTCATTGCGATTGTTGTTTCCTGCATCTACATTAAGTTCGCTTTGAAGCGCGCTCAGGCCAAGGGCGAGACCTACGAGATCACCGCTGCCGACTCCGAGGCTGCCGAGCAGAAGGAGACTCCGAGCCTGTTCATGTCCTTGCTGCCGCTCATCCTGCTGATCGTCATCATCATCGCGGGCTCGCAGCTCGGCGTGGCGAACGTGGTCTACATCGGCATGATCGTCGCCGTCGTGGTCTCTATGATCGTGTTCAACAAGTACATCCCGAGCCAACGCGACACTATGGGCAACGGCGCGAAGAACGCTCTCGGCCCCGCGCTGTTCACCTCTGCCGCCGTCGGCGTCGGCACGGTTGCCGCGGCATCCGTTGGCTTTACCATCATCTACGAGGCCATCTTCAACATGCCTGGCGGCACCTACGTGTCCGCCGCCACCATGGCTGCTGTTCTTGGCGGCGTCATGGGCTCCGGCTCGGGCGCTGTGGGTATCATCGCTCAGAACTTCCTCGAGCCTTACCTGGCCACCGGCTGCGATCCGGCTGCGCTCGCGAAGATTATCGCGACGGCTGCGACCATCGGCGGTGCACTTCCGAACTCCGGCGCGATGTTCGGCATGCTGGCTGCCATGGGCTTGAACCACGGCAACTCCTACAAGCACATCGCCGCCATCTCCATCGGCGCCGGCCTGTGCGCGCTGATCGTCATGATCGTGCTCGCGAACCTGGGCGTCGCGTAGCGCGAAGTTGCTCTTAGCGGTCGCTGCCACGCGCACGCGACCGCTTTCCATCCTTCTATTCGCAGGCGGGCGGATGGTGGGATCTCGTTCGACGATGGGTGCCCGTCTTGGGCGCCCATCTCTCAGGGAAGAGGGCTGTTCCCTCCACAAAACAGCTCTTCTATCCCCCCGCAAACGGTTGTCCCTCCAAATCAGGTTCCTTTTCCCTCGCTCGACAAGGGACCGCTCGGCAGCCCTCTTCCCTGAGATGTTCGGCTCATCTTCGCATCGCTTGACGATTCAGACTGCAAGGAAAAGGGGAAATATGAACAAAGGGGAATGCGCAGCTTCGGCTGCAAAGGGAAAAACACCTGTCGAAGTGGCAGCTCCGGCTCAAGGCAGGGCGCCGAGCAGCGCGTCTGCCGGCGGGGCAGGCTCGTCGGGTGCAAAGGAATCCCTGTTCGAGCGCGTGCCCGATTCGGCGCGCCTGGCTTGGCCCGACATCGCGGCTATCCTCTCAGGGGTCGTTTCCTCGCTCTCCAAGCTCATGGGCGGCGGCATCGTCGCCTTCTACGCGGGCTGCCAGCTCGGCGGTGTGGCGATGGCTATCACGTTCGCCCTGTCGTTTGTCCTCACCTACCTCGTGGGCAAGATCACCTTTCGCGAGGGACTGCCCAACAACGTGGCCTCCCGTCTCTACATCTTCGGCACCAAAGGTTCCGCGGTCGGCTCGCTCATCTGGATCTTCTTGCTCGTCGGCGTGCTTGCAGTCGGCACGGTGCAGCTCGGCAACGCCATTCTCTATGCTTTCGGATGGGATGCGACCTGGGAGCGCTGGGCGCTCTTCGTCGGTATCTCGTGCGTATGGATCTTCATGGCGCTCTTCGGCACGAAGGTGATCGCGCGCATGAACGCGGCGTTTGTGGTGGCACTGTTCTGCGTGATGGGGTACGTCGTGTACCTGATTGCCGCGAACGGCCAGATGGGGGACGCCCTCACTCACGGTGTGATGATTCCCGGTGTTGAAGTGGGGCAGGGCTTCGCCTACGGTGTGAACTACGCCATCATGACGAGCGGCCTGCTTGCGCTGTTCGCCGCTGACTTCACGCGCTATGCGCGCAAGGAGAGTGACCTTGTGCCCATCGCCGGCGTGGGGAGCCTGTTCGCCGTGATTACCTACCTCTTCGGTGCGCTCATCACGTACTTCGGATTCTCGCAAGCCGTCGAGTACTTCAGCGCGCAGGGCTACGACGCGACGGGCGCTGCGCACGCGGCGATCACCAATCCCGGTATCTCGCTTGTGCTCGCGGCGGGAGGCGTCGGGCTTGCCATCATCTGTCTCTCGCAGATGAAGGTCGAGACTTCCAACTCCATCGGCGGTGCGAACGCGGTGACGAACCTGTTCGATTCGCTTTTCGGCGTGAAGCTGTCTTGGCCGGTCGCCGTCGTCATCGCGAACGCCATCGGTCTCGCCTTCATCCTGGGAAACATCTTAGACCAGGTGAATGCTTTCATGAGCTTCGGCAGTATCCTCACTATCTCTTGGTGCATGCTGCTCATCACGGACTACTACATCGTGCGCGGCCCTTTGAAGATTGGCAGCCGTGGGGTGCCGCTTGCTTCGGTCGAGATCGTCAACTGGCGCGGCGTGGTCACTCTTGCCGTGACGAGCGTCGTGAACATGGTCCTGTATTCGGCAGGCATCGTGTCCGTCCCCTTCCTCACCACCGCTCCCATGACTGTTGCGCTCTACCTGGTCTTGAGCCTCGTTTTCAAGACCCGCGTGCGCGAAAACGAGAAAGCGCGGCTTGAAAAGGTTGCTTAGCGAAGGGGTGTTCGGGGGTATCATAGGGTCATAGATTGCGGGGCGCATCCGTACGCGCCCTGCTGGACCCGCGAGAAAGAAGGATGCTATGGCGGTTATGCCCAAAGAGGTACAGGACGCGTTCAATCAGATGAAGAACGTCGTGCTTGCAACGGCAACCCCCGATGGCGTGCCGAACGCCGACCCGATGGGAATGAAGAAAGTCATCGATGCCGAGACGGTCTACATCTCCGACCAGTTCTTCAACAAGACGCTTGCGAACCTGAAGGAGAATCAGAAGGTCGCCATCACCTTCTGGGGAGACGAAGGCGCCTACCAGATTCACGGCACGGCTACCTACATCAACGAGGGTGAGCAGTTCGAGGAATTGAAGGCGTGGGTGGACGGCTGCTTCGCGGCGATGGGTGCGCCTATCACGGCAAAGGGCGGCGTGCTCGTGCATGTTGACGAGCTCTTCACCTGCTCGCCCGGCCCCAACGCCGGCGCGAAGCTCGCGTAGCGCGGCTTTCTCGACATAGTTGCGCCTCCTTTTGCTGGAGCGCGCGTTCTTGGCCCCAAGGCGGAAAACCTTGGGGCCAAGTCGTCTTTTGGATGGGAAAAAGCCTCCTTCGAGCTGCCGTCCTATTCGAGGCTTCATTCTTCTGGTATGAGCATATCTTCTCGCCGCGACAACGATTTTCAGCGCATGACGGGGATACCCCGCGCTTGCGCTCCGCTAGTATCACGTCATGTTCATCGGCCCGGTTGTTGGTGGCGCGCTGTGCACGGCGTTCAGCTGGCGCGCGGGTATAACGCCTTCAAGGCGGGTCTCGTCTTGTTCCCCGGAGCGTTGGCGGCGCTTGTGTTCGCGCCGGATCGCAGCATCCCTCGCGACGGCGGTGATGGTCTTTCTCATCGGGTGCTTCCCACTATCGGGCGAGATTATGGGCTTCCACGCTGCGCTCGGGTTCTCGGCTCTCCTTGCGCTCGGCTGCCTTCTTGTGGTCCTTGCGAAGATCCCCCGCAGCGACAGGGGTGCGAACTCGTAAAGCGTCCTCCTGTTTGGGAAAGCCCCCGCGCATCTTCCCGCAAATCAAGGAACACTTTGGCGCCATCCGTCCGAACTCGCTTATGATGTGGCGGTTCATTCGCGCCGGATTGCGCCTGGCATATACGACGACGCGGCAAATAATACGGAGTCGGGGGCTTCTTGTCACTCTGCGTAGCATGTGCTGCTCTTCCTCTCCTAGAATGCCCGCGGCACCTCGTGGGCGTTCGTTTTGTATAGGGGCGCTTTCCCTCGGCGCGCACGCTCGTTCTCGGGTATCATAAATAGGTTGTACTTTTGACATTTAAGAAAGACGAACGATACCTATGATCTTGCAGCTTGAGCATATCTCCAAGTCATTCGGCGGCCGCGTGCTGTTCCGCGACGTCACCTTCAAACTTGAGGAATACGATCGCTTGGCGCTCGTCGGCCCGAACGGTGCTGGCAAAACGACCATGCTCAATATCATCTCCGGTGAGGAAGATGCTGATGAGGGACGCGTTCTGTTCGCGAAGGGCGCGCGCGTGGGCTATCTCGAGCAGGAGGCGATCGAGATGGACGAGCAGCCCATCTTCGACGAGGTCATGGCGTCCCAAGTGGAGGTGCTTGCCGCCGAGAAGCGCCTGCGCATGCTCGAGGAGTCGCTCGGGGAAAACCCCACCGAGCGCGACCTTGCCGCTGCGGGCCGTGCGCGCGACGAGTTCGAGCGGCTGGGCGGATACGTCATCGAGGCGAAGGTGCGCGGCGTGCTGTTCGGACTGGGCTTTAAGGAAGACGACATGCGTCGCATGACGAGCGAGTTCTCGGGTGGCTGGCAGATGCGCATCGCGCTTGCGAAGCTGCTGATCAGAAACCCCGAAGTGCTGCTGCTCGACGAGCCGACGAACCATCTGGACCTGGAGAGCGTGAAGTGGCTCGAAAGCTTCCTTCGCAGCTACTCGGGCACCGTTATCGTCGTCAGCCACGATCGTGCGTTCATGGACAACATGGTCGATCGCGTGGCCGAAGTCGACAACCAGCAGGTCAACCTCTACAAAGGAAACTACACCGCCTACCTGCGTCAACGCGCCGAGCGCATCGAGCGGCTGAAGCAGGAGCGCACCAAGCAGATTGAGGAGATGAAACGCCTCGAGGCGTTCGTCGAGAAGTTCCGCTACAAGGCGACGAAGGCTCGCCAGGCGCAGGAGCGTGCGGCGAAGCTTGAGAAGCTGAAGGCAGAGCTCGTGGAGATTCCCGAGGAAAAGAAGACGGTGCACTTCAACTTCAAGCAGCCACCGCGCACGGGCGACATGGTGGTCGAGGCGCGCGGTCTGCGGAAGTCCTTCGGCGACCATCACGTCTACGATGGCTTGGATTTCACGATGTACCGCGGCGAGAAGGTGGCGCTCGTCGGCCCGAACGGCGCTGGCAAGTCGACGCTCCTGAAGATGATCGCCGGCGTGCTCGAGCCCGATGCGGGCACGATCAAGTACGGCACGCATGTGTCGAAAACCTACTACGCACAGCATCAACTTGAGGAGCTGACTTCGGGAAACACCGTGTTCGAAGAAATCGACCACGTAGCGCCGGGCTGGACGATCAGCCAGGTGCGCACGCTTTTGGGTGCGTTCCTCTTCAATGGCGACGACGTCGACAAGCGCGTGAGCGTGCTCTCCGGCGGCGAGAAGAGCCGTCTTGCGCTGGCGAAGATGCTCGTGGCGCCGCGCCCTCTATTGTGTCTCGACGAGCCGACCAACCACTTGGACATCGCGAGTGCCGACATCTTGGAGCAGGCGCTGAACGCGTTCGAGGGCACGGTGCTGTTCATCACGCACGACAGGCACCTCATCAGGGGTGTCGCAAACCGCATCGTGGAAGTGAAGGACGGGCGTGTCACCAACTACGCGGGTGACTACGATTACTACCTATATAAGAGCGGCCAGCTCGATAGTGAGGCTCCGAAGGAATCATCGCTTGTCGACGAGGTCATGGGAGGCTCGGGAAGCAAGGCCGTGAGCGCGATGAAGGCGGCAGGGAAGGCTCCGGCGTCAGGTAAGACCGGATCGGGCAACACGGCTGGCGCCAGCACTTCGTCGGGTGCGAAGTCGCAGCTCACAGCCCCGCGCGGAAGCGCCCCGAAGACCAAGGAGCAGAAGCGCCGCGAAGCCGAGGCGCGCAATCGGGCCTATGCAGCGCTTAAGGGCCACCGCAAGCGCATTGCCGAGCTCGACAAGCAGATGGAGCGCGACAACGCGCGCATGGCGGAACTGCTCGAACTTATGGCCGACCCCGACTTCTACATCAACGAGGATGCCTCCTCGGACGCCATCGCCGAGCATGCTCAGCTTAAAAAGCGAATCGCTGCGGCGGAGGAGGAGTGGTTCGTGCTTAACGAGGAGCTTGAGGCCGAGATGGAGAAGCAAAAAGCGCAAGCGTGATTCGGGCTTGACGCATCGCGGGCCAGCGGACGCTTTCCTTCATGCTCAAACAGTCCTGAGCTCGCACGAACAGCTCACTGGGCTGTTCGGCTCGTGCGGAACTGCGCTTGAAGGAAATCGCCCGCCGGCCCGCTTTTTCTTATACGACGAATCAAGTTGCGCGGAATAAGAGGCAGAAGTGAAACCCCTGAACATTGTGCTTGTTGAACCTGAGATCCCCCAGAACACGGGCAATGTCGCCCGCACGTGCGCTTGCACGGGCTCGGTGCTGCATCTGGTGGAGCCGATGGGCTTCCGCTTAACGCAGCGCAACCTGCAGCGTGCGGGCTGTGACTATTGGGACGACGTCGAAATCGTGCAGTGGCCATGTGCCGACGCGTTCTTTGAGGCGCACGGGGAAGACGAGCTGCACCTGTTCACGGGACACGTATCGCGCAACTACGCCGATGTGGCTTACGGTGAGGGCGCGTTTCTCCTGTTCGGACGCGAGAGCCGCGGGCTTGATGAGGCGTTTATCCAGCGCTATCTCGATGCGTGCGTCCGCATCCCCATGCGCGAGAACGAGCGCAGCTTGAACCTCTCGAATGCCGTGGCCATCGCAACCTACGAGGCCCTCCGCCAACAATCCTGGCCGAACATGAGCTAAGTCCCGCCCATCGCCAGCGCACGTCGTTGTGCGCTGGTATGTCCGGCGACGGCGAGTGGCTCAGCAATCTCAACGTCGTTGCTTGTTCGATCGAGCGGGTCTTGCTACCATAATCGTCTTCTCGGTATGGCGCCACATACGGTGTTCGCGAGTCTCGTGAAAGTGGCCATCATGGGCGGGCGCCGCTGTTGGCGCTCTGGCTTCTTGCGCCCGCAAGCGCAACGTCTCCTCGCTTTTCATCTGCGCACTTTTCGCGCAGGGGAGTGAGGTGCGCGCTTCGCGGGCTTTCCCTTGCGCTACACTTATGACCCATGTCATCACAATATCTTGCCTACATAGTCTGCTCGGTCCTAAGTTTCGTGCCCGCCATCGTGTTTCACGAGGTGGCGCACGGGTTTGTGGCGTACAGGCTCGGTGATCCCACGGCCAAGCGCGCGGGGCGCCTGTCGCTTAATCCGCTCAAGCACGTCGACCCGTTCGGCACGGTCATCCTGCCTTTGTGCATGCTTGCGATGAACGGCCCCGTGTTCGGCTATGCGAAGCCGGTACCCTACAACCCGTCCTATTTCAAGAATCCCAAGACGGGCGACGTCATCGTTGGCCTTGCCGGACCTGCGGCGAACCTCGTGATGGCCGCCTTCGCCGGCGCCATCGCCTGGGCTCTCTACGGCCAAGCGCCCGCGCTTGTCGCGCAAAGCGGGGCGTTCGCATACTTCTACCTCATGTTCCTGCCCATGTTCGCCCTCATCAATCTCTACCTGCTCTTTTTCAACCTGCTGCCGATCCCGCCGCTTGACGGCTCGTCGGTGCTCGCGCTATTCATCCCGAAAAAGCACATGAGCACGTACTACCGCGTGCAGCAGTACGCCATGCCCGTCTTCATGATCGTCCTCATCGTTCTGCCGTATGTCCTGCACGTGAATCCCGTCGGCGTCTATCTCGACGTCACGGCGGGCAATGTGGCCAACCTGCTGTTCCCGTTCGGGGTTTCCTAGGGGGGCGAAGCTGTGTCCTACAAAGTCCGCACCGCAAGCTTCGAGGGCCCGTTCGATCTTCTGCTGTACCTAGTGAGCAGGCAGAAAGTCGATATTGGCGCTATTTCGATCACCGAGATCGCCGACCAATACCTCGCTGAGGTCACGCGCATGAAGAACCTCGACCTCGACGTGGCGAGCGATTTTCTGCTCGTGGCCTCGACGCTGCTCGAGATTAAGGCGCAAAGCCTCATCCCGCAGGATACGCCCGAAATCGACGACGATATCGCGGAGCTCACCCCGAGCGAGGCACGAGATATCCTGGTCGAGCGGCTGCTTGCCTACAAGCAGTACAAGAACGCGAGCGCCGCCCTTCATGCTCGCTTCGTGTCGGAAGGCCGCATGCACACGCGTCCGTTCGGACCCGACGCGTGCTTCTTGAACCTCATGCCCGACTACCTGAAAGACGTCACGCTCGACGGTCTCGCGCTCACGTGCGCCCGTGCGCTGGCCCGACGCGATGTATTCCTCCTGGAAAGCGAGCATATCGCCGCAAAGCCCATTCCCGTCGAGACGCACGTGCGGGCCATCCACCAGCGCATCGTCAACCGCGGGCACCTCCGCTTTTCCGACTTGGTCGATGGGCGCACGCCGACGCCGGTCGTTGTCGTGACATTCCTCGCGGTGCTCGAGCTCTACAAGCGCTCCATGGTGAAGATCAACCAAGACGAGCTGTTCGGCGATATCTCGATCGACTACATCGAAGGGTCGGGCGAGCTTGACCTGACGGGCGAAGATGCGCTCACTTCGGTGGGCGAGGAGGAGTAACCATGTTCGAAGGTTTGCAGAAAGACCAGCTCGCAGGCGCAATCGAGGCAATGCTGTTCGTGACCGACGAGCCGGTGGGCACCATCGCGCTCGCCGACATGCTCGAGGTTGACCCCGCCGATGTCGAGAGCGCCCTTGTGGGGCTTCGCGATAAGCTCGAGGCCGAAAACCGCGGCATCCAGCTGCGTGAAGTGGCGGGCGGCTGGCGGCTGTACACGCATCCCGCTTACCACGAGCTCATCGAGAAGTATGTCCTTTCCTGGGACACGCGCAAGCTCTCCCAAGCCGCCATGGAAACGCTCGCGATCGTGGCGTATACCCAGCCCACGACGCGCGCCCAGGTGGCGAGCGTGCGCGGCGTGAACTCTGACAGTTCCATCAACTCCCTGGTGGAAAAGGGCCTCGTGCGCGAGGCGGGGACCGCGGACACGCCGGGCAACCCCACGCTTTACGCCACGACGCGCGCGTTTTTGGAGAAGTTCGGTCTGCGCTCCACTGCCGATTTGCCCGACCTTTCCGAGTTCGCCCCCGACGATTCCACGCGCACGCTCATTCGCGAGCGCCTTTCCGCGGCTCACGAAGCAAGCGGTACCGCGCTCGAGCGCGACGAGGGCGACGTGCTCGACCGCGTTGTGTACGACGACGAGGAGGGCGATATGAGCGGGGCTGTCGCGGGCGAGGCGCTCGTGGGGCATACGGCGCCCGAGTCGCTGTTCTCGCAGGATGCGGGTTTTCGTGCGGCTGCGTCGCGCAACGAGGCGGGGAAAGACGGCGATGACGAGGGCTTTTCCGGCATGGACGACGGTTCGGCTCAGGAGATGCTTCGCCAGGCCATGGCTCAGGGCTTCGGCGTGGTCGATAAGATCGACTTCGACGAGCTTACGTTCGAAACGGAAGACGAGTAGCCATGATGCGCCTGCAGAAGTTTCTTGCGCGCGCAGGTGTTGCGTCGCGCCGCCACGCCGAAGAACTCATCGTCGCCGGTCGCGTTATGGTGAACGGACAGCCTGCTGAGCTGGGGTGCTCGGTCGATCCTGACAGCGACGAGATTCGCGTCGACGGCGGAGCGCCGGTTCGTCTTGCCGAGGGCGACGTCACAATCATGCTTCACAAGCCTGCCGGTTACGTCACCACGATGGACGACCCCCAGGGGCGAGCTACGGTGGCCGACCTCGTCCCCGCCGATCGGTTCCCGGGGCTCTTTCCGGTGGGGCGCCTCGATCGCGACACGACGGGCCTTCTTCTCTTCACGACCGACGGCGAGCTTGGAAACGCGCTTCTGCATCCGCGCCGCCATGTGGAGAAACGCTACTTTGCCCTGGTCGAAGGGACGCCCGATGCTAAGGCGCTTGAGCGGTTGCGCCGTGGTGTTGCGCTCTCCGACGGCATGACGCTTCCCGCTCGTGCCGAGCTTTTGCGGGGCGACGATGCGCAAAAGGCCGCGCGCGCAATTGGGACGGGCAAGGGCGCGGGCGGCATCAACGCCTCGCATACTGGCAAACGCAGCCGTGCGGTCCGTGAGAAGACGGGGAGCTATGTGCTCGTCGGTTTGCGAGAGGGTCGTAAGCGGGAGGTTCGCCGCATGCTCGAGGCGGTGGGTTATCCGGTCATCGCACTGCATCGCTCTTCCTTTGGTCCGCTTGAGCTGGGGAATTTACCCCGCGGCTCATGGCGCGAGCTCGCAGATGTGGAAGTAGGCGAACTTAAAGCCGCAATCCAGTCGTAACTGCTAAACTAACAGATTGCTGCCCAGGCGATAAGAACCCGGGCACGCGAGGAAAAGGTATGCGCATGTCTGAAGATATAACAAGCAAGGCTCCTCACGGGTTCGACCATATCGTAGTGGTTGGCCTGGGGCTTATCGGTGCATCGCTTGCGGCCACCATCTCGAAGTCCGACCCCGATGTCGAGGTGTTCGGGGTTGACGTCGATTCGCGGACTTGCGGCGAGGCGATTTCCCGTGGGTGGGTGGCGAACGCTTGTGCCCCCGAAAGCGAGGCGTTCTCCGATTTCGTGAAGGACCGTGCAGATCTCGTCGTCTTGGCGACGCCGGTTGCTGCGGTCGACGATTACCTGCGCCTTCTGCGCGATTGGGATTACCGCGGCGTTATAACCGACACGCTTTCCACGAAGGCGCATATCCTTGCGGCGACGGCTGAGATTCTGCCTTACCGCCGCAATTACGTGCCGGGCCACCCCATGGCAGGTTCGGAGAAGAACGGCATCGACGGCGCCCGCCCCGATCTTTTCGAGGGAGCTAACTGGATTCTGTGCCCCGATGCGGACACGCCGCCCGAGCATTTTCAGCGTCTGCATGAGCTCATCACGAGCTTGAACGCGCGCGTGGTTGCCATAGCACCTGATGAGCATGATGATTCCATTGCCGTCGTAAGCCATGTTCCTCATATCATCGCGGCTTCGCTCGTCCAGCTGGCGCATCGCCACGCCGACGAGCAGCAGTCGCTCATGCGCCTTGCGGCGGGCGGCTTCAAGGATTCCACGCGCATTGCGGCGGGCTCTTCGAAGCTATGGTGCGGCATCGCGTTCGACAACGCCTGCGCGCTCACGAGCGGATTGCGCGAGATGCAGGGCATCATCGGCGATTTCGCCGACGCCATCGACGCGCACGATCGCGAGGCGACGACTCGTCTTCTCGAGGAGGCGGCACAGGCCCGCCGCGCTCTGCCCGCCGCTTGGGTTCCCTCGACCGACAAGCTCCTCGAGGTTCGCATTCCCATGTCCGATCGAAAGGGCGTGGTCGCGGAAGTCACGACGATCGCGAGCTCCGCTGGCTGCAATATCCAATCGATCGAAATCGATCATATCACCGAGGATCGCGCCGTGCTCTCGCTCGTTCTAACCGACGAGGGCGATGTGGGGAAGCTGTCTGCCCAGCTCATCGGCGCGGGCTTCTCGGTGTCGTTCAATCCGCTCTCCCCGAAGGAACATATCCATGTCGACTAACGAACAACTGGCGTCCTCCGTGTGCGGTGACGCTGCAGCACACGCCGAGCCCGCAGATGCAACAACCAGGCAGGCAACCCTCATCGAGCCGCTCGCCCGCCCGCTGTCCGGTGCGGTGCGCGTCCCCGGCGACAAGTCGATCTCGCATCGTTCGGTGCTCTTCTCCGCGATGGCCGAAGGCACTTCGCACGTGTCCGGCGTGCTCGACTCCGCCGATGTGCGATCTTCCATCGGCGCCGTGCGCGCTCTGGGCGCCGAGGTCAACCTCGAAAAGCGGCCCGACGGAAGCCTCGCAGGCGACATCCACGGCTGGGGTGGCTTAGGTCCTTCACAGCCGGAGGGCGTCATCGACTGCGGCAATTCCGGTACGACGGTTCGCCTGCTCATGGGTGTGCTCGCGCCATGGGACATCACTGTCGAGCTTACAGGCGACGACTCCCTTTGCCGCCGTCCGATGCGCCGGATTGCGGCCCCGCTCGAGCTGATGGGCGCTCGGTTCGCCCCGGAAGGCGCGACGACGCTCCCGCTCTCCATTACGGGAACGCGCGATCTCGCTGCGATTTCCTATGATTCACCGGTCGCCTCCGCCCAGCTGAAAACAGCGATTCTGCTCGCTGGCATCTTCGCGTCGGGCACGACGAGCGTTCACGAGCCGACACCCTCGCGCAACCACACCGAGCTCATGCTCCCCGGCTTCGGCGTCGACGTCGAAGCGGCGCCAGGGGAGGCTTCCGTTGCTGGTGGGCAGAGCCTTCACGCCTGCGACGTCGATGTCCCGGGCGACCCCTCATCTGCGGCGTTCATGGCGTGCGCGGCGGCTCTTCGTCCCGACAGCACGATCGACATTGAGAACGTGAGCTTGAACGAGGCGCGCATCGGCTTCGCACGGGTGCTCGAGCGCATGGGCGCCGACATCACCCTGAAGCCGACGGGCAGCGCGGGGGAGGAGCCTTGCGGCACCATCTCGGTTTCCTACGTCGAGCATCTGCACTCATGCGAGGTCGCGGGGCGCGAGATTGCCTCGCTCGTCGATGAGATTCCCGTGCTCGCCCTTGTGGCCGCCCACGCTGAGGGCACGACGGTCTTTCACGAGGTGGGAGAGCTGCGCGTGAAGGAGACCGACCGTCTCGCGGCCATCTTGGAGGGACTCTCCAAGCTTGGCGTGCACGCGTGGGCCGAAGGCGATGACCTGCATATCGAGGGCAAGCCGGGTCTCGTCGTGCCCGAGGGGCTCGTGTTCGATTCCCTGGGCGACCATCGTCTTGCGATGACCTGGTCGCTTGTTGGCTTCACGGGAGCCCATCCCGTGTCTATCCATGATTTTGAGGCAGTTCGCGTAAGCTATCCGGGCTTTCGCGCCGATATTGAAAGGCTGGCGAAATGATCGTCGCAATCGATGGCCCCTCGGGGGCAGGCAAGTCAACCGTCGCTAAGGCAGCGGCAAAGCGGCTCGGGTTCTCGTGCCTTGACACGGGGGCAATGTACCGCGCCATCGCGTGGAAGGCGCTCGCCGACGGCGTTTCCTTCGACGACGCCGAGGCGCTCGGCGCGATCGCGCGTGACAACGAAATCGAGTTCGGGCATGTCGAGGGCGACCCCGTTCCCCGTCGTGTCTTCATCTCGGGCACGGAAGTGACCGATGCCATCCGCACGTCCGAAATCGACCGCGCCGTGGGGCCAGTTGCTGCCGTTCCCGCAGTTCGCGAGGCGCTTGTCGCCCAACAGCAGCGCATCGGTCGCGCGGGCGACTACGTGGTCGAGGGCCGCGACATCGGCACGGTCGTTTTCCCCGAGGCACCCGTGAAGGTGTTCCTCACGGCAAGCGCGGAGGAGCGTGCAACCCGTCGTGTCAAGCAGAACGAGGAGCGTCACGTGGGTTCGACGAACTACGAGGAGGTTCTCGCCGACATCAGGAAGCGCGACGAGATCGATTCCTCGCGCGCCGCGTCGCCCCTCAAGCCGGCGGAAGACGCCGTGCATCTTGACTCGACCGGCAAAACCATCGAGGAGATCATCTCCTTCATCTGCTCGCGTGCCGAGCAGGCTCAGGGGTAATCGCGAAATGGCGTCCTGCCTCTCGAGGCGGGGCGTCCAGCTTGCGAGGTTCGCGCGCATATTCAAGAGAAAGGGCTGCGCATGAGCGTCTTTTTGCCATATGAGAAGATGTGGGACATGCCGCTCGGGGGCACGTCGACCGAAAAGCAGATTCCCCATTGGTTTGGGAACATCGTTTGGGTGGTCGTCGCCTTCGTGTTCAAAATCTGTTTCCGCTATCGCGTCGACGGGCGCGAGAACCTACGGGCGTTCAACAAGAAATCGGGCGTGCTCCTTGTGGCGAACCACACGTCGTTTCTCGACGTGGCCTGCATGTACATCGCATGCCGTCCCAGCCAGTGGGTGCGCCTGCTCGGCCGTGAGACGCTCTTCGACAACGCTCGCGGTCTTGTGGGCCAGATTCTCTCGCGTGTCGGCGCATTTCCCATCAAACGCGATGCGGCTGACCGCGTGGCCATCAAGCGCGCGACGCGCAACCTGAAGAACAACGAGCTCGTCGGCATCCTCCCCGAGGGAACGCGCCGTGGTAAGGGAACCAAGAAGCCCGAAATCCATTCCGGCGCCGCGTTCATTGCGAAGATGGGGCATGCGCCTATCCTCCCTATGACCGTGCGCAATGCCGAGTACGTGAAGCAGAAGGGCAAGTTCTTCCGCTTTCCCAAGATCACGATGGAGTTTGGGTCGCCCCTGCTTGTCAGCGATTTCGACTTCCTTCCCAAGGAGGATCGCCTGGAGGGATGCACGTGGTATGCGATGCGCGAGTGCTTCGCCCTCTCCCAGCGCGTACCGCGCGATGAGGTCGACATGGTGGCCCTGTTCCCTGACGGGCGCGATTTCACGGACGTGTTCGCGAATCATGCGATTCCCGAGCACACTCCCGAGGAGATCATCGCGGCGAAGGAGCCGAAATGAAGGTGACGCGTGCGAAATGCGCGGGGGCCTGCTACGGGGTCCAGCGCGCGCTCAACATGGCGCTTGATACCGTGTCGGAAGGATCGCGCGCCGTCACCCTTGGCCCGTTGATTCACAATCCCCAGGTCGTGGCGCAGCTTGCCGAGCGGGGTATACGCGCTGTCGAAAGCCCCGATCAAGCCGTCGAGGGCAGCGTCATCATTCGCAGCCATGGTGTGACGCCGCAGGTCAGACGCGAGATAGAGGCGCGCGGGCTTCCTGTGGTCGATGCGACGTGTCCCCATGTCGCTCGGGCGCAGAAGGCGGCAGCGAAGCTTGCTCGCGAATGCGGGCGCGTCGTCGTCGTGGGAGAAGCAGGCCATCCCGAGGTCGAGGGGCTTGTCGCCTACGCGCGAGAGGCTGGCGGGGAAGTGCTCGTCGCCGGGCGGGCGGCGGACGTGCCAGCAGGCCTTTCGGGCAAGGTGGGGGTGGTGGTGCAGACCACCCAGACGCGCGAGGCGTTCGAGGAGGTGCTTGCGGCGCTTCGCAATCGTGGCGTCGAGTGCGTGGTGAAGGACACGGTGTGCCTCGCGACGCGCGAGCGGCAGGAATCCGCGGCGGCGCTTGCTCGGGAAGTCGACGCGATGATCGTCATCGGTGGACGCAACTCATCGAACACAACGCGTCTTGCCGAGATATGCTCGTCGGTGTGCGGGAACACGCATCACATTGAGCGCGCTTCTGAGCTCGATCCCGTCTGGTTCGACCGGTGCACCGAGGTGGGAATCACGGCAGGTGCGAGCACGCCGGAAGATCAGATTGCCGCCGTCGAAGCGCGCATCGCTAGCTTGGGGTAGAGCGGAGTCTTCTATTCTTTGAAAGCGTGCGGGCTCGTTGAAGGCGCCGCCTCCTGCGCGGCGCTTCTGTCCCACGAGATAGAAGCGCCGGAGGGTAGCCGCGCATATATAAGCAGCGCGCCGAAGTGAAATCTCCTCTGCGGGGCGAATGCCGGAGGCGATCGCCCTATCTATCTATCTATCTATCTATCTATCTATTTGAGAGGCCGGGCGCAACGAGAGTTGCCCGGCCTCTTTGCATAGCAAGGGGCGTCGCCGTAGGGCGGAGGGAATCTCCTTGCGGCGGGGAGCGCCTAAATGCAGGGTCGCTTTCTCGCCTCCCGCCCCCTTCCTGGGCTTATGGAGGGAATGTGTACGAGGCACGAAGGGCAATAGAAGCGCGTCGCCCCAGGTCGTACGGCTAAAACGGCCCATGAGGCGCCCCTTCCCGGGAAAAAGGCGGGAAAGACCCTTGACCGCGGGAGGGGGTGCGCGTAATATATCTCCTTGCGCCGCGGACGGAAGGAAGCGGCGGGGCGGGGCGCT